>CAJHYD010000015.1_pt1 | contig 61728 bp, 58 predicted proteins | sample 9198701 | NCBI WGS metagenome assembly CAJHYD01 (sample SAMEA7708365, study PRJEB35096) | sediment metagenome | biome: marine neritic benthic zone biome [ENVO:01000025]; feature: sediment [ENVO:00002007]; material: shallow marine sediment [ENVO:03000034] sea grass bed [ENVO_01000059] ...
CCAGCGGAATACGCCGTTGGCAGTGCCGAAGTACCGGGTGCTGGTCTTGAGCAAGTGCCGTTTCGTGTCTTCCAGATCGGACAAGGCGGCCAGTTTGTCTTCGATGGCCGGCCCATGGAGTTGGTAAAACGAGCCGTCCCGGAGCGATGAGGGCAAGCCCTCGAATGGCGAATGCAGCGCCGTGGAATCCGGAGCAAACAACTCATCCCAAAACAACAGGCCGAACAATGAGCGCCACAAGGTATTTTCCGAGCGGAACGCGGGCTGGCCGAGGTTCTCGAAGTACTGGATCGCCGCCTGTTCCGGGTTGCCGCTGTGGGCCTCATCCAGATCGATGGCATCCGCGGCGCGGAGCGCATCGGTCAGGGACGAGGTGCGCTTGCGACCGAATTTCTGTTGATAGAGATCGTTGGCGAAGAACCACTCCTCATCGCTGCGCGGATTATCCAGACAGGCTTCCAGATGCAGCCGGGCCTGTTCTCGTTGTCCTTTGGTAAACAGCAGACGCGCGATCCGCTCACTGCATTCGGCTGAGTCGCCGCGACCGTAGAGGTGCATGGCCGCGTCGCTCGCGCCGGCTTTTTCCTGCTCCCGGCCCATGGCATAGGCGAGCCGGTCGCGCAGCCGGGACGCGGTCTCGAAACCGGGCTCCGGCCACTTCGGCACTTCGTCGGCCAGCATGCGACGTTGACGCTCGGTTCCGTGGTCGAAGATCCTGAGGCGCCTGGCGAAATAGTAGGTTTGTAGTGCTTCCTCCCGGTCGGAGAAGCGCGCCTCATAGGAGTCCGTGAATGCGTGGGTGCGGACCAGACCCATATCACGCATGGTGAAACGGGACAGCCCGTCGCGGCATTCCCCGAAATACAGAAACAGAAGGAAATGCACCCAATCCGCCCGCCGCTGGACGAGTAGCCGGTGAGTGTCAATCCGGGATATCAGGGCATCTGGCTCGCAATGCTGGTGGACGAAGTCGATCAACTCCCCTTTCTTGAGGGATCGGCTCAGGCCCGGGAAGGACGGCGCCACGCCGGCGTAAATCTCGGCCTTGGTCAATGATGCGAGCACATCTTCGAACAGATCGGGCCCGGGCGACCCGACCCAGGATCCCGAGCGTAGCTCCGCCAGCGGCCGCTCGAGATCTCCGATCTCCGGATATCTCAGTTTATTGGCGGCGAAGATCCGGCCCTTGCGGTTGACCAGTCGCACATAGAGACATTGCGCGGGCCGATCCAGCTTGCGGAACTGGTCAATGAGATCGTGTTGATCTGCCGCCAGCACATGGGCGTAATGGGCAGAGACAAAATCCAGCAGCTCCACAAAATGCTGGTGATAGTAGAAGGTGGGAAGCTCGCGCTGGCGTCCGGGTGTTTGATTGAATGCCGGGCTGGACATCATGCGCTCTCTTGTTGGTTGCGGGACGGTCCAAGGCGTCCCTGGATTCCGCTGAGTCTGCCACCTGTCTTTGACCGGCGACTATCCCCGGGCGAACCAGCACAATGCAGTCAGGGAGCGCCGGGCACGCTATGGGACAGATTTTCGCCGCCTGTGTGGACGATTGCACCAAAAATAGTACCCCCTCATCAAGTCATGGGGGGGCGGACTCGCCGTTCATCGTCGCGCGCCCTGCAAACCAGTTCCTAAAGCCCTGGTACTGCCAATCGCGCCTTGATCAGCGTCGTCCGGCCCGGCTGGCAGGGCTGCAGAAAATTTCCGTGCACCCGTGGATTGAGACAATCTTGCCGCCCGTCCGGCGAGTGTCAGACCTTGCTCAACCGGGGTCACGGAATCCGCTTGTCCGGTCGACAAAAAACTCCGCTTCGGCCATGATCCTGCCAGTCACGGGATACCCAGTACTCTTATGTCCTTGTTCGAAGAACTCAAGCGGCGCAATGTCTTCAAGGTCGCCCTGCTCTATCTTGTCGCGGCGTGGCTGATCCTGCAGGTCGCTGACGTCCTGTTCGACGCCCTGGAACTGCCCGCTTCCTGGCTACGCCTGGTGCTGGCCCTGCTCGTCCTCGGTTTCCCGCTCGCCGTGATCTTCTCGTGGGTGTTCGAGATGACGCCCGAGGGTTTGAAGCGTGAGCGGGATCTGGACCGCACCGTGGCCACGGCGACCAAGAGCACGCGGATCAATCTCCTGATCACCGCCCTGCTCGTGCTCGCCATCGCTACGGTGGTCATCGACCGGATGGTGCCCGAGCAGCCCGAGGTAGCAGACCTCGCCGATGCAGTACCGCAAGCTGAATCCGCGTCGGACCCGGCCGTGTTGGCGGCCGCCAAATTTGCGCCCCCACCTGACCGCTCGATCGCCGTGCTCCCTTTCGTGAATATGAGCGGTGATCCGGAGAACGAGTACTTCGCTGATGGATTATCAGAGGAGATCCTGAATTTCCTCGCCGGTGTCCCAGGTCTGCAGGTGACGGCCCGGACCTCGTCGTTCCAGTTCAAAGGCAAGAACGCGGATGTGCGCGAAGTCGGCGAGGCGCTGAATGCGGCCCATGTGCTTGAGGGCAGCGTGCGCCGGTCCGGCAAACAGGCCCGGATTACCGCCCAGCTGATCAGAGCTGCTGACGGCTACCATCTCTGGTCCGAGACCTATGACCGGACCATGGAAGACACATTCGAGGTACAGACCGATATCGCCGAGAGCGTATCCCGTGCCCTCGGAGTGGTGCTGGACGACCAGCAAAGACAGCGCATGCAGTCCGCCGGGGTGCGCGACGTGGAAGCGTTTATCGCCTTCCAGAAAGGCCTGGCCAGGTTCTGGCAGGCCCACAGCCACGAGATCGACATGCCGACCATGGCAGAGGCGGCGGAATGGTTTACCGAAGCCCTGCGCCTGGAGCCGCGTTTCGCCAGCGCCTATTTTATGCGCAGTGACTACCATGCCCACCGGACGACGCTATACGGGGTTGAGGACGCAGAGCGACAGCTGGCCTATGCGGCCTATATGAGCGATCTGGAGGCTGCCATCGCCAATGTCTCCTCGGCAGACGAACGGGCGCTGATAGAAGTCGACCGGACCATGGCATCGGATAACTGGCGCACGCTGCCTGAACGGTTTGATGCTGCGCTGGCCTCGAGGAGCTGCGCCGAAGGGGTTTGGATCGAGCTGGCGCCCCCGCTGGGATTTGCGGACGAATCGCTGGCCCACATGCAGGCGATGATCGAATGTGATCCGTTGAACTTCTACAACTATTACGCGGCGAGCATCTCCGCACTCTGGGACGGGCGCCAGGACGAGGCCGTCGAGCTGTCGCTCCGCGGACTGGAGATCAAGCCGGATGACTCGTTCCTTGAAGAGGGGCTGGTGGTGGCGATGCTCGCTCAAGGACGCTTGGACGAAGCGCGGGAACGCGCAGCCAGCCGCGATCTCTGGAACCGGGAATTGAAGCTGGCGCTGGTCGACGCCGCAAGCGGTGATGTGGAGTCCGCCCGGGCGCGGGCTGCTGAGGTCATAGCCGAGTCCGGACCCTGGCTGAAGATGTTCCACACGCTACAACTCAACGCGGTCACCGGCCAGCGCGAGGCGGCCAACGAGGCGGCGGCGTGGTTCGACAGATTGCCGATGGGTCCGATGATGTTGCTCGGGGTCATCAACGGGTGCCTGTGTGGCGCGCCGTTCGATCTCGAAGCGACGCCGGTATTCAAACAGCGGCTCGAGGAAGCCGGCGCTGTGTGGCCGCCCAAAACAATTATCGACTTTCCGGCCATGCGGCGCTGATACGTCACGCCGGTGCCCGATCAGCTGGGACGAGTGGCCGGTTCGGAATCTGAAAGAGTGAGAAAGGGTGTTTGCGGCTAGGCGACCGGCAGCACGTACAGGGTGACGGCGAGGAAATGGCAAACACCGCCGCCCAGCACAAACAGATGCCAGATGGCGTGGTTGAAGGGCAGCCGGGTCGCCGCATAGAACAGCGCACCGACCGTATAGCTGATGCCGCCCGCCACCACCCAGGTCATGGCGTCGGCGCCGATCGCCGCGGATAACTGGGGCGCTGCGATCACCACCAGCCAGCCCATGGCCAGATAACTGAACAGCGACCACTTTGGATAGCGGTGCCGCAGCCACAGCTTGGTGATGATCCCGGCCGTGGCCAGCGACCAGATGGCGCCGAACAGCCACCAGCCGGTGCCGTCGCGCATGGCCACCAGCACGAACGGCGTATAGGTGCCGGCGATCAGCAGATAGATGGCGCAATGATCGAGCAGCTTGAACAGATGCTTCCGCGGCGACGCCGGCCAGGCGTGATAAAGCGTCGAAGCCAGGAACAGCGCGATCAGGCTGGCGCCATAGATGGTGCTGGCCACGATGCGCCAGGGATCGGCGGCGGCGATCGACAGGAACAACATCCAGGACAAACCCGCGATGCTCAGGATCACGCCTGCACCATGCGTGATCGCATGGGTCAGTTCTTCGGCCAGCGTGTATTCGGCCGGGTTCTTGAGCATGGGAGGATGACCAGTGGGCGGGCCCGCCAGGATGGCAGGCCTGAAGACATACTCAGATCATCATACGCCAGGTGCGGATGACTCGATATAGCAGCCGCAATCACCCGCGACTGGATTGCACCACGACCACCACCCCCAACAGGGTGACAAACATGCCGGCCAGCTGGGTGCCGCTCAGCGCTTCGTCCAATATCCACCAGCCGAGCACGGTGGCGAAGGCCGGAGTCACGTAGGCGATGGTGGACAGACGCGCCGGGGTCGTGTGTCTTATCAGCCAGACATAGGTGCCGTAGGCCAGACAGGAACCGAACAGGGTCAGATACACCAGACCCCCTATCCCTGCGGCGGTCCAGGACACCCGGGCCGCCTCTCCCGACATCAATCCCATGACCAGCAGAATCAGACCGCCGATCAGCATCTGGCACCCGGCCAGCATCAAGGGCGGCATGTCGAGACCGGCATTGCGGCCGTAGATGGTGCCGCCGCACCAGAACAGCGACGAGGCCAGGATCGCGGCCATCGGCAATAAGTGGCGGATCTCGCCGGAGCCCTGCGGCAGCATCAGCAGTGCAACACCGACAAATCCGACCGCGATCCCCAGCCAGGTGCCGCGGCTGATCGGGGTGCCCTTTGGCCCAAAGCTGCCAAACCAGGCCATCCAGAAGGCGGAGCTCGCTATCAACAAGGCCGCCTGATTCGACGGCACCCATTGTTCAGCCCAGGTCACCGCGCCATTGCCCACTGTGACCAGTGCGATGCCGATGATCGCGATGACCGACCAATCACGTCTTTGTCGTGGAATGGACGCGCCGCGCAGCGTCGCGACGCCGATCAGCAACAGACCAGCCGCGGCGAAGCGGATGCCGGCCAGCAGCCCCGGCGGGATATCCATGACCGCGATCCGGATCGCCAGATAGGTGGAACTCCAGACGCCGTAGACCACGATCCAGGCAGCGATCAACTGGCCCCGGGTGGCCCCGGTTGAGCTCGCGGACATGTCGGGTTCGCGTGCCGGTCAGCTCGACCGACGCGTGGCCGCCTTGTACATCCACCAGCCCAGTGCCGCCACCACGATCAGCCCCGGAGCGCCACCCAACGGCTCGTGGGCGATGGCGAGCACGCCCGCGTCGCCGCTCAGGACGATGGGGATGGCGAGGAAGATCCCGACCAGGGCTTCGCCGGTGATCAACCCGGCCGCGGTCAGCATGCCGATACGTGCATTACGCTCGCGGACGGCCGGGTCGCTGTGGCGCGCGTTCCAGCGCTCGGCCGCAGCCGCGATCAGGCCGCCGGCAAAGATCGGCACTGACAATTCCAGCGGCAGATAAATCCCGACTGCCACCGCCAGCACCGGCGCATGCCATTTTGTCTTACGCTTTTTCAGATACTCATCAACCGCGATGATCAACGCGCCGATCCCGACACCGATGGCGACCATATTCCAGGGCAGTCCGGCCCCGAACACGCCCTTCGCCACCGAAGCCATCAGCATCGCCTGGGGGGCGAGCAGCGCGTTCGGGTGTTCTTCGGTGGGCGCGCCCATACCGTAGGCCTGCAGCAACAGATTGAGGATCGGCGCCATCACCAGCACCGCCGAGATCACGCCAACGCCCTGCATCACCTGCTGTTTCCAGGGTGTCGAGCCGACGATATAGCCAGCCTTGAGATCCTGCAGATTGTCGCCGGCGATGGCGGCCGCGGAACAGACCACGGCGCCGATCATGATCGCGGCGGCGGGGCCCACGGTCGAGCCGATGCTCTCCGGCCCCATCAACCACAACAGCACCAGCGAGGAGAACAGGATAGTCGCGATCGTGATGCCGGAGATCGGGTTGTTCGACGATCCGACGAGACCCGCCATATACGCGGCCACGGAGGAGAACAGGAATCCGGCAACCACCATGATCAGGGTCATCGGCAGGCTGACGCCGAGACCGATGCTGTCGCTGATGTTGTTGTAGACAAAGAAGATCGGGATCACGAACAGCGCGATGCCGGCCAGCACGAACTGCATCGGCGTGTCGCGCTCGGTGTGGTGGACCATCGCGCTGGTACCGGCGGACATTTGTCTGAGTCCGCTGCGCACGCCGGAGACCAGCGAGCCGCGCATCGAGATCAATGCCCAGATGCCGCCGATCAGCATCGCACCGACACCGAGATAACGGATCTGCGAAGTCCAGATCTGGAATGCCACGTCGGTGGCGCTGGCGCCTTGGGCCATCATCTGCATCAGCACCGGATCGGTCTCCAGATACAGGGAGCTGTAGATCGGGATGGCGATGAACCAGGAGATTGCGCCGCCGGCGCAGACCAGCGTGGCGATGTTCAGACCGACGATATAGCCGACGCTGAGCAGGGCCGGCGACAGATTGGTGCCGATATAGGCGATGCTATTTCCGGCGAATGTTGCCGCTTGGGCGGTCTCGCTCCAGAGTCGCAAGCCGGAAGCCGCCAGCTTGGTAACGGCCCCGGCCAGTGCGGCGAGTGCCAGCTGGACTACGCCGCTCTTCGGATCGTCACCGACCTTGAGCACTTCCGCGGTGGCCTTGCCTTCCGGGAAGGCGAGCCCCTCTTCGACGATCAGCGAGCGGCGCAAGGGGATGGTGAACAGCACGCCAAGCAGACCGCCGAGACCGGCGATGACCGACACCCACCAGTAGTCGAACACGTTCCAGTAGCCCAGCAGGACCAGCGCCGGGATGGTGAAAATGACGCCTGCAGCCACCGATTCGCCCGCGGAGGCTGCGGTCTGCACGATATTGTTCTCGAGGATATTGGATTCCCGGAACATGCTGAGGATGCCCATCGAGATCACCGCCGCCGGGATCGAGGCGGACACGGTCATCCCGGCAAACAGGCCGAGATAGGCATTCGCGCCGGCCAGGACCATGGACAGCAGGATGCCCAGGATGATCGCCTTGACGGTCAGCTGCGGCAGCGGCGCGGCATTGTTCATCGATGTGACTCCAGGGAGAAAACGAACAACCCGGCCGGAGCCGGGCTGTCATGTGGTTACCAGCCGCAGGTCTTGCCCGCGTTCTTCTGTTCAAGCCAGCCCATCAGCGGGGCGAAGTAATCGATGATGGCCGAAGCATCCATCTCGCGGGTGCCGATGGCGGCTTCCAGCGTGTCCTGCCAGGGCTGGCTGCTGCCATAGCCCATCATGGTCCAGAGCTTCTCGCCGGCTTCCTTGCTGTCATAAATCGAGCAGCTGTACAGCGGTCCCTGATGCCCGGCGGCTTCGCACAAAGCCTTGTGGAACTGGAACTGCAGGATGTGGGCAAGGAAATACCGGGTATACGGCGTATTGCCGGGGACGTGATACTTGGCGCCCGGGTCGAAGTCGTCTTCGTCACGCTCAACCGGCGGCACGATGCCCTGGTAGCGGGTACGCAGTTCCCACCAGGCCGCGTTGTACTGCTCCGGGGAAATCTCGCCGGAGAACACGCCCCAACGCCATTGATCCACCAGCTTGGCAAACGGCAGGAACGCGATCTTGTCCAATGCCAGACGCATCTGCTGGTTGATCACCGACTCTGCGCTTTCGGGTTGTGCCGGGATCAGACCGATGTGCGCATAGTAGCCAGGGGTCATCGACAGATTCAGCGTATCGCCGATGCCCTCATGGAAACCGTCATGACCGCCCTTGCGGAACAGATTCGGCAGGTGGTTGTAGGCCAGGTAGTAATAGATATGCCCCAACTCATGGTGGACGGTCTCGAACTCATCCTGGGTCGGGACGATGCATTCCTTGATCCGGACGTCGTTCTCTGCCGGGTTCATGTTCCAGGCGCTGGCGTGACAGACCACCTCCCGGTCGCGCGGTCGGGTCATCATCGAGCGCTCCCAGAATGACTCCGGCAGCTCGGGCATGTTTAGCGACGTGAAAAAGCCCTCGGCGGTCTGTGTCATGCGTACCGCGTCATAGTCGTTGCCGCGTAGCGCCGCAGTCACATCCAGATTGGTCACGCCGGGATAGGGCTCGACGATGTCGTAGACCTCACCCCACTGCTGGGACCACATGTTGCCGAGCAGGTGCGCCGGTATCGGGCCTTCGGGTGAGACGAGATCAGCGCCGTATCTGTTGCTCAGCTCATCGCGGACGTAACAGTGCAATGCTTCGTAGAGCGGCTCGACCTGCCCCCACAGCCGTTCCACTTCGACCTCGAATTCGCCCGGGCTCATGTCATAGCCGGAGCGCCACATCTCACCCATGTCGCCGTAGCCGAGTTCTTTCGCGCCTTCGCTGGTCAGCTCGGCGAAGCGGCGGTAGTCCTCACGCATCGCCGGGGAGACCGTGCGCCAGCCGGTCCAGGCTTCGAGTTGTGCGTCGTAGTCCCGGGAGCTGGCCAGCACGTTGGAGAGCTGCTGCAACGTGCGGCAGGAATCCGGGCCGTCCGGGCAGTACTTGCCGGCTCCATACAGGCCCTCCATACGGCTCTGTATCTCGGCGGTCTCGAGTAGCCTGGCCGGGTCGGACGGCACCGACATATGGCTGGGCATATAGTCCGCGCGGCGCAACATCGACATCATGCGCGCCGTGTCGGTGTCCATTTCCGCGCCGTCATACGCTTTGGACTCCTCGATCAACCGGCCCATCAGCTCACCGACCCGGGCATTGGCCCGCGAGGCCAGCAGCGCGGTGTCCTCGTTGATATAGGTGACGCTGACCCAGGATGCCGCGCCCTGCTCAAGATCCAGTTCATCGATTTCGGCGTTGGCGCGGGCTATAAACGCCGCCGCGGACTCAGCCGGCGCCTCGGAAACCGCCACAGGTTCGATCGGCGCCGCAGCTTGCCGGGGCTGCGGGGTCTCGTCGCGCCCGCAGCCGGCAAGGCAGAGCGCCGCGGCCAGCGCGGCGATGGGTAAAGACAGAGATTTCATGAATAGAGGCCTCGTATCGGGCAGGCGACCGTTCAGGGGTCAGGGAAAGCTCGCCATTTTAACGCCGACGCGCGCCCGCGTCCCGGCGCGGCGGCGCAGGCCGGGAGCGGCCGGAGTGCCGGGAACCGTCTGGCGGCCCCCGGGAGGCAGCCTTATTTCACGCCGTGGGTCAGCTTGTGGATGGGTTTGGCGAAGACCAGCAGCAGCAGACCGGCGCCGACTGTCGTCATCACGACCTGCAGATAAAGACCCGGCATCTGGTCCACCGCGTCGGCCCTGAACTCACCGGCCAGCAGACCCGCAATCAGATTGCCCAGCGACGCGGCCAGGAACCAGATACCCATCATCTGCCCGACAAACCGCTTTGGCGCCAGCTTGGTCACCGAGCTCAGTCCCACCGGGCTCAGGCACAGCTCACCAAATGTGTGCAGCAGATAGGTCGTCACCAGCCAGGTCGGCGCCGCGCTGCCGCCGCCGGTGACCAGCTTGGCGGCGAAGAACATGACCAGGAAACCGGAACCCAGGATCATCAGACCCAGCGCGAACTTGGCCGGGATCGAGGGCTCCAGATGGCGCCGTGCCAGCCCTACCCAGGCGCTGGCAAACACCGGCGCGAACACGATGATGAACACCGGGTTAAAGGACTGGAACCAGCCCGCAGGAACGGTGAAGCTGAATGCATCGATGACCCGGTCCGTGTAACGTTCGGCAAACAGGTTCAGCGAGGAGCCGGCCTGCTCGAACCTGACCAGAACATGGCGGCGGCGATGAACAGGATCAGGATCACAAACACCCTGCCCTTTTCGGTACTGTCGAGACCCGCGAAAAAAAACAGATAGGTGAAGTACACGCCGGCCAGACCCAGGATCACCGCCGTGCCCCAGCCGGCCAGGGCGACCGGATCGAAGGTAATGGCACCGGTCAGGCCGAGGCCGATCAACAGCACGATGGCCGCCACGCCGATCCACATGGCGATCCAGTGCTGGCGGTTTTGTTCCGCGGTGATCTCGTGACCCTTCTCGTGGGCCTGGGGTTTCAGACCGGCGTCGCCCAGATGCCTCGCGGTCAGCTTGAACTGGGTCAGACCCAGCACCATGCCGACACCGGCCGCGGCAAACCCGTAGTGCCAGTTGATCCCCTCGCCCAGGGTGCTGCAGACCAGCGGGCCGATGGCGGCGCCGACGTTGATACCCATATAGAAGATGGTGAATCCGGCGTCCCGCCGGGCGCCGCCCTCCGGATAGAGGTCGGCGACAATCGCGCTGATATTCGGCTTGAGCAGACCGGTGCCCAACACCACCAGCACCAGGCCGAGAAAAAACGCCTGGACCGAGGGGATAGCCAGCACAAAGTGCCCGCTGGCGATAATGATGCCGCCAAACCAAACTGCTTTTTGCGCACCGAGCAGACGGTCCGCGATCCAGCCACCCGGCACGGCCACCAGATAGACCGCCGCGGTATACAGCCCGTAGACCGCGGTCGCGGTCTCGTCGGAGAACCCCAGGCTCCCCTCGCTGACCGCATCGACCATAAACAGGCCCAGCAGCGCCCGCATACCGTAATCACTGAAGCGTTCCCACATCTCGGTAAAGAACAGGGTCATCAGACCCCGGGGGTGGGTGGGTGTCCTGGGGCCGGGGGTGACGGCCGGCTCGACGACGGTTTCGGTCATGGACGCTCTCCGCGTTCAGATTATTGTTGGCGTACGGTTTACGGACTCGGCCGCGCCGAGTCAAATTGACAGCCCGATGTTGCGGCGCACCGGCATGGCGGTCTGCTGTCCGCTGTGGCGTTCAATCCGCCGGAGCGGGGTTGCGGCTTGTCGGGTTGTGGCGCGACAGGAATATTGCCAGGGTCTCGTAGAAGGCGATGCGGTTGCTTTCCTTGATCAAGCCATGTCCCTCGAAGCGCCGTTCGAATCTCTCATGTTTCTTGCCGTGCTTGCTTAGCTGCCGGGTCAACAGCCGGTAATGACGAATATCCACCTCGCCGTCCACGTGACCGTGCGCGACCAGCACCGGCGCCTGTATGCGATCGATGTGTCTGATCGGCGATGTGGCCTCAAATAGCGCCGGGTCCGCCTCCGGATCGCCAAACATGTCGATAAAGCTCGCTTGGTCTTCGCCCGAAAAACGCAGCTTGCCGTTGATGACCATCAATTTGCGATCGCTGATGCCCGCGAAGCTGATGCCGCAGCGGTATAGTTCGGGTGTCTTGATCAGCCCCATCAGTGCCGCGTATCCGCCATAGCTGGCACCGAAAATGCAGACTCGAGTGGGATCGGCGCGGCCGCTATCCACGGCCCATGCCACTGCGTCGCTGAGGTCGTCCTGCATTGCCAGACCCCACTGTCCATAGCCGGCTTTCTCGAACTTCTTGCCGTAGCCGCCTGAGCCGCGATAGTTGACCCGCAGCACGCCATAACCAAGGCTGGCGAGGAATTGAGTCTGTGGGTCGAAGCCCCAAACGTCGCGGACGCCGTAGGGACCGCCGTGGGGATTCAGGACCAGAGCCGCGGGCCCGCCTGCATGCCCCGATGGCGGCGTGTAATAGCCATACAGCCGCACGCCGTCCCGGGCCGGGAATGAGACGGGTTCCGTGGCCGATAGTTGCTCGCGATGGAGCCAGGGGGCGGACGCGCCCAGAAAATCGAGGCGCTGGTGTTGCGGATAGTAAAGATAAAACGCCCCCGGATTCCGGTCGCTGCCGGTGTGCACGAGCAGACGGGTCATGCCATCATCCCAACCGATGATCGCGTTGAACGTCGCCGGCAGCAGGCGGTCGATGTTTGCGTAATGAGTCCGCCAGGCCGGATCGAGCACCACGCGTCTCGGCAGATCCGCCATATAGCTGATCTCAAGCGCGTGGCCGTCGGCGTCTTGCAGCAGCGCACCGTCGATGTCGTAGATCGGATCCGCGACCACGGGTGCACCCAGCTGGCCGGATTCCATGTCGGCGCGGAACAACGTGACGCGATCGTCGTCAGGGGTAAGAATCCAGAGCCCCCCGCCGCCTTCGTCGAAGCCCTGAAAGTCAGAGGAACCCAATTCCAGCGGGATAGCTTTGTGCCAGGGATCGTCCGGCGTGTGCCGATAACGCAAAGCCAGCCGGCCCGGCCCGGCCTCGTCGCCTGCCAACAGCGACGCTCTGATCCGTTGCTGTGGATCGGCATACCAGGCGATGACGCCGGGTTCGGAGCGCATCGCCCGAATCACCCGACCCCGCTCCACATTCAGCCAGCCAGCGGCCGGAAACGGACGCCCTCTTGAGTAAAGCCATAGCAGCACGTCTCCGCTGCGTCGCGCCGGCGCCTGGGCGAGCCGGAATGCGCTCGGCACGGATATCCGGTGGATGGCGCCGCTGGCCCGGTCCACCGCGAAGAGCCCGGAGCTGGACTGAAGCCCGCGGGGCTCATCCCGACCGCTGACCCGCTGAAACATGATCGTCTGCGGTGTCGCCCACAGGTGATAGCCGACATCCTGGGGCGAGCTGTAGGTGGTCAGCTGGCGCGCAGGTTCCGACCCGTCCGTCGGTTTGATAATCAGATTATCGGCACCGCCGAGACCGTGTTGACGCCTGATGGCCGAAACATACCGGCCGTCCGGAGAGAGCCGCACACTTTTGAGGTCGGGGCCACGGAAGAAATCCGACGCTGTGGGCATGCCCGGATCATCTGCGGCGGCACCGACGTTCGCGGCCAGAAGTGTCACCGCAAGCAAAGCACGGGCAAACAGTCGAAAATGCAGACCCACGCGTTCGCCGGGCGCACCGTGACAGGTCGGGCTCGGATGTCCGGATTCGTCGACCATAGGTACCGAGCTTAGCACCCGTTCCAATGGCTGTTTCGGCCGCGGTGGCGACCTCCGACATCAAGAATTATCCTCGGCACGGCTGCTGGACCAGCGGGGATTCAGCCGTTTTGCTGGGACTCGACCTCGCGATGACCCGGCACCATGATCCGTGCGAGTACGATGCCGCCTTCATAGAGCAGATAGACCGGGACGGCCAGCAGGGTCTGGGAGATGACATCGGGCGGGGTCAGGAACATGCCGACGACGAAGGCGCCGAGCAGTACATAGGCTCGGTGGGAGGCAAGCTTGGCCGGCGTGGTGAAGCCGGCCCAGACCATCAGTACGGTGGCGATCGGGACTTCGAACGCGAGGCCGAAAGCGAAGAACAGCGTGAGGACGAAATCGAGATAGGCGTTGATATCGGTCATCACCGCTACGCCTTCCGGCGCCACGGCGGTAAAAAAGCCGAACATCAGTGGGAACACCAGGTAGTAAGCAAAAGCGACGCCGGCGTAAAAAAGGATGGCGCTGGTCATCACCAGCGGCACCGCCATGCGTTTTTCCTGCTGATAAAGACCCGGCGCCACAAATGCCCAGATCTGATAGAAGATCCACGGCACGGAAATGAAGATCGCGGTAACCAGTGCAGTCTTGAACGGCGTCAGGAAGGGCGAAGCCACCTGGGTGGCGATCATGCTGGTGCCCTCGGGCAGCTTCGCCATCAGCGGATTGGCCACGAGCTCGAACAGGCGGTCGGCGAACGGTGCGAGAGCGAGGAATACCAGCAGGATACCTGCGGCGATACGCAACAGGCGGGTCCGCAGCTCGATCAGATGGGACAGCAGGCTCGCTTCGGCCAGCGGTTTGTCAGAACCGGGTTCCTGGCTCACTGCTCTTCTCTGTTGTCGTCGTGTTGGCGTCAGTCTCGGCCAGCGGCTCGTCTTCGGGCGGCGGCACGTGTTCGTCCGGCTCGGCGGCCGCGTGTGGTTGAGACCGCTTGGGCGTGATCGTTATGTCGGCCGGGTTGGGTATTTCCGCGACCTCACGCTCGATCTGGATACGGAGATTCCGCGCCACCGACCGTGCCCGCCCCATCCAGCGGCCCAGCGAGCGGACCAGACCGGGCAGCTTGTCGGGCCCCAGCACCAGCAGCGCCAGGGTCATGATAAAAGTCAGTTCCCAGAACCCGACGTCGAACACGGTTCAGATACCGCGCTCAACCCTGGCCGGACGAATGCTTTTCGGAAGCCTTGTTCTCGGCGAAGTCCGCGTCTGTCTGGTTGTCACTGCCGGGAATCTGTTTCTTGTCCTGCTCGGCCTCACCCTCGTCCATCGACTTGCGAAAGCTCTTTACCGCGCCGCCCAGATCCGAACCGATCGAACGCAGACGCTTGGTGCCGAAGATCAGCACCACGATCAGCAGGATGATCAGCAGCTGCCAGAGACTGATACCACCAAAACCCATTGCCGTTTCCTCCGCGGCTGCCGGCCGCATTACATACCAAGACGTTTAATCATACGCCAAAGCCGGGGCCACGCATCAGGAACGACCACGCTCGCGCGCCTTTGAATCCGGGGCGCTGGCATCGAGCCAGAAGGTCACCGGGCCGTCGTTGACCAGCGAGACCCGCATATGGGCTCCGAAGCGTCCTGCAGCTGTTTTTTGGTGGCGTTTCCGGGCTTGCGTCAGCAGGTAATCAAACAGTTCCGCGCCCAGTTCCGGCGGGGCGGCGCGGGTAAAGCTCGGCCGCGCTCCCTTGCGGGTATCCGCGGCCAGCGTGAACTGGGGCACCAGCAGCAGGCCGCCTTCGATGTCAGTCAGTGAGAGGTTCATGCGCCCGTCCGTGTCGGCAAATACCCGGTAACCCAGCAGCCGGTCCAGCAAGCGATCAGCCTGGGTGGGGGTATCGTCAGGCTCTACACCCACCAGCACCAGCAGACCCGGCCCGATCGAGCCCACTTCTTCGTCGGCGACAGCCACCCGGGCCTCCGTCACGCGCTGCAAAAGACCAATCACCGGAATTCTCCAATCAGGCAGGAGTGATAAGGATAATACGGGTCCGGTGCGGCGCCACGGTTCCCTTAGCGAGGTCCTTCATCGTCCCCATGGAGTATTTTGTACCCACTTGGGACTGAATAACAGACAAAATATATCATTGATATCCCACAGATCTACAGAAACATAGAAAGTGGGCATAAACGACTATTTAGGCGGTAAATATCGGTCCTAGGGGAGAAAAAGCCCCGAAAACAGGCTGATATCGCCACCACTACCCTGCCCTGTTCCGGGCTGCTAGCCTTGATCAAGATTCGCCAACAAGACATAACAACGATTCGGGGAGGATCCGTGATGAAGCGTCGTGATTTTCTTGCCGGGCTCGCCGCGGCCGGCGTCGCTGGCTGTGCCAAGACCGAGCAGGCCGGAGACACTGCCCGGGTGCCCGAAGAGACCTTCGAATGGAAGATGGTGACCACCTGGCCGGCGAATTTCCCCGGTCTGGGCACCGGTGCTGCGGATCTGGCGCGGATGATCCAGGCCGCCTCCGGCGGGCGCATCAGGATTCAGGTATTCGCGGCTCCGGAGCTGGTGCCCGCCTTTGAGGTCTTTGACGCGGTCTCGCGCGGCACGGCGGATATCGGTCATGGCGGCGCCTACTACTGGAAAGGCAAGACCGAAGCCGCACAGTTTTTTGCCGCAACGCCGTTCGGGATGAATGCCCAGGAGCGTAATGCGTGGATGTTCTACGGCGGCGGCGAGGAACTGTGGCGGGAGCTCTATGCGCCATTCAACCTGGTGCCGGCGGCGGCCGGCAACACCGGCATCCAGATGGGAGGCTGGTTCAAAAAAGAGATCCGCAGCCTGGATGATCTGCAGGGTCTGAAGATGCGGATCCCGGGTCTGGGCGGCGATGTCCTGCGCCGGGCCGGCGGCACCCCGGTCAATCTACCCGGCGGCGAGATCTTTACCGCGCTGCAGACCGGCAGCATCGACGCCACCGAATGGGTGGGCCCTTACAACGATCTCGCGTTCGGGCTCTATCAGGCTGCCAGCTATTATTACTATCCCGGCTGGCACGAGCCCGGTACGACCCTGGAGGCGATCTTCAACCAGCAGTCCCTTGATGCCTTGCCGGATGATCTAAAAGAGATCGTGTTTATGGCCTGCCGTACGGTCAACGGCAATATGCTTGCCGAGTATACGGCCCGCAACCAGGCGGCCCTCGAGACACTGGTCAACGAGCACGGTGTGCAGCTGCGCCGCTTCCCGGACGACGTGCTGAAACGATTGAAGGAATTGTCGGACGAGGTGATAGGGGAGATCGCGGCGCGCGATGCGATGGCGCGCAAGATCTACGAGTCCCAGCTGGCATTCCAAAAACAGGTCAGCAAATGGCATGACGTCTCCGAACTGGCCTATTACCAGGCCCGCGATCTGACCCGCTGACATCGGCGGGCGACCGTCAGACACTGAATCCGAAGGCTGGCTGGCCGGGCTCTGGACTCGCGGCCGGCCCGGTATACAGGTCGATCGAAGTGGTGGAGCAGGGCACTGCGGGCCTGCTCGAGGAAGACCCGCCTTGTATGGATCAGCTCAATAGACTTGTTCGGGCAGCCAGGTGGCCAGCTCCGGCCACACCGCGAGGATCAGGATCGCCAGCACCTGAATCGCCACAAACGGGATCACGCCACGGTAGATATCTCCGGTCTTTACGCTCGCCGGCGCGACGCCGCGGAGGTAGAACAAAGCGAACCCGAACGGGGGTGTCAAAAACGAGGTCTGCAGATTGATCGCGATCATTACGCCGAGCCAGATCGGGTCCAGACCCATGGCCAGCAGGACCGGCCCGACGATCGGCACAACCACGAATGTGATCTCGATAAAGTCGAGCACGAAACCGAGCAGGAACATCAACAGCATCACCACCAGCATGGCGCCGAAGACACCGCCCGGCAGGCCGGACAGGAATGTCCGCACGAGCTCGTCGCCGTGATAGCCGCGGAACACCAGAGAAAAAACCGACGCGCCGATCAGGATCAGAAACACCATGCTGCTGACCCGCGCGGTCCGGTGCACGACTTCGCGCATGCATGCGCGATCCAGCTGCCCGCGGGCGGCGGCAAGTAACATGGCACCGACGGCGCCGACCGCGGCGGCTTCGGTGGGGGTGGCGAGTCCGCCGATAATCGAGCCGAGCACCGCAAGTATCAGCATTAGCGGCGGCAGGAGTGCTTTGAGCACCCGTGATCCCAGGTCCGTCCTGTCGTCCTCAACAGGATGCGCCGGCATCGAATCTGGCCGCGCGACCGCAAGAAAGATCAACCAGAGCAGATAGAGCATCACCAGCAGCAGGCCCGGGAGGAGGGCGCCGGCAAACAACTCGCCGACCGAGACCGTCTCGGGTGAGAAATTGCCCTGGCTGAGCTGTGCCTGCTGATAGGCTGTCGACAATACGTCGCCCAGCAGCACCAGGATGATCGAGGGCGGGATGATCTGTCCCAGTGTCCCGGCCGCGCAGATTGTGCCGGTCGCTATTCCGGGCGCATAGCCGCGTTTGAGCATGGTCGGCAGTGACAGCAGACCCATAGTGACCACCGTCGCGCCGACGATCCCGGTGCTGGCCGCGAGCAGCATGCCGACCAAGGTGACTGACATGGCCAGCCCGCCGCGCACCGCGCCAAACAGACATGAAAGCGTATCCAGCAGATCTTCGGCCAGTCGAGATCGCTCGAGCATCACGCCCATAAACACGAACAGCGGCACCGCCACCAGCGTCTCGTTGACCATGATGCCAAACAACCGGTTCGGCAGCGCCTCCAGATAGGACTCATCGAACACGCCGGCGAGCATGCCGAGCACCGCAAACGAGAGCGCGGTGCCGGCGAGACTGAAGGCGACCGGATAGCCGGCGAGCAGCACCACGATCACGCAGGCGAACAGCAGCAGTGCCATCCACTCCATCGCTAGTTCCGCTCGGTTCCGGCGGCGTCGGGCAGGGCCAGCCAGGCGCGCAACACGCACGCAATACCCTCAAGCGCCAACAGTATCGGCGTGATGACGATCAGGGTCTTGAGCACGAACAAGCCCGGCATGCCGCCGGTCTCACGGGAGGCCTCGGCCATGCTCCATGATGCGCTCACATAGTCGACGCTGGTAAAAAGGATCCAGCCGCAGGTCGGCAGCAACAGCAGGATCACGCCAGCCGTATCGACAAACGCGCGGCCGCGTGCTGTGAGTTTGCGATAGAAGATATCGACACGGACATGTTCGTCATGGGACAGGGTGTATGCCGCCGCCAGCATGAATACCGCGGCATGCATCCAGGTGACCAGCTCCTGCATCCAGATCCAGCCCTGGTCAAACAGATAGCGGAGCACGACGACGAAAGCGGTCAACAGCACCATCGCGAGACACAACCACGAGACCGCGCGCCCGAGCCAGCAGACCCCCTGATCGACGAGGTCTGCCGCGCGGCCGAGGGTGTTGTGGCGGGCTCGGGGCATGCGTCCTTGTCAGAGGTCCTGCATGACTTCGGCTTCCTCTGGCGACGGCCCCAGGCCGCGGTCGGAGTAGTGCCCGAAGATGATATCCAGCACCGCCTCCGGACTGTCCGCGATGGTGAACAGCTCCAGATCACGCTGGTGGATCGCGCCGCGGGCCAACAGGTCGCCGCGGAACCAGTCGATCAGACCGGACCAGAATTCGCTGCCGACGAGCACGATAGGGATGCGGCGGCTCTTGCCGGTCTGGATCAGGGTCAGGATCTCGACAAACTCATCCAGGGTACCGAATCCTCCCGGCAGTACCACGTAGGCCGAGGCGTATTTGACGAACATCACCTTGCGCGAAAAAAAATGCCGGAAGCGCAGGGCCACATCCTGGAACAGATTGGGCGCCTGTTCCTTGGGCAGGCTGATGTTAAGACCGACGCTGGGTGAGGCACCTTCGTAGGCGCCGCGGTTGCCCGCCTCCATGATGCCCGGCCCACCGCCGGTGATCACAGTAAAGCCCGCATCTGACAGGATCCGGGCGATACGCATGGTCAGTGCGTAGTCCGGATGGTCCTGGGCGGTGCGCGCGGAACCGAACAGGCTGACACAGGGTTGTAGCCGCACCAGCAGTTCAAAGCCCTGCACAAACTCGGCCATGATCTGAAAGATCCGCCAGGATTCTTTCGTCGTCTCACCCTCGCTGACCACCGGTTGAAAACCGGCCCGGTTCTTCATCGTTGCTTACCTCCGTCGTCCGGTTCGGGATGGTGCTTGTCCAGCCTGCGGAGAAACACCATCATCTCTTTGGCGGCCTGCACATCACCATGTGCCTGGGCGGCGGCGATGCCGTCGCGCCAGGCCTGGCGCGCCCTCGAGTGATGACCTCCGGTCTGCGCAGCCTTGCCGAGCTGCCGCCATGCCGCCGAGTAACCCGGTTCCAGCGAGACGGCTCGTTGCAGGTGCTCAAGCGCGTTGTCGTGCTCGCCGGCCTTGAGGCACTCATTGCCGAGTGTAAAGCGGAGCAGGGCGCTATCCTGTCCCCGAGCCAGCATCGCTTCGAGGCTTTGTCTCAGCCCACGGTCCTGATTGCTCATCTGCTGCGGTTAGCGTTTCCAGAACTCCGGCGTCACCAGCACCAGCAGGGTAAAGATCTCCAGCCGGCCGAGCACCATGGCCAATACGCAGACCCATTTCGCCGGGTTGTTCAGGGTCGCGTAATTGGAAGCCACCTCGCCGAGTCCGGGACCGAGATTGTTCAGCGACGCAGCCATCGCGGAAAAGGCGGTGACCTGATCCAGCCCAGTGAACATCAGTACGGTCATCATGACGGCGAACACGGCCACGTAAGCTGAGAAGAAGCCCCAGGCCGCTTCCATCACCCGCCGCGGCACCGCTCGTCCACCCAGCTTGACCGGGATCTCGGCGCTGGGATGCAGCAGCCGGAGCAATTCGCGGTTGCTCTGGCGGACGATCAGCAGCCAGCGGATCACCTTCATGCCGCCGCCGGTCGATCCGGCGCAGCCACCGATAAAGCTGGCGAAGATCAGCAGCACTGGCAGTGGCCCGTGCCAGAGCGAGAAATCGGTCGTAGTAAAACCGGTGGTGGTGCCGATCGAGACCACCTGGAACACGCCGTCCCGGAATGCGTCGGCCCAGCCCGGATACACGCCCTCGAAATGCAGATACAACACCGACACCACGGCGAGGAAGAAGAGGATCTGCAGATACGCGCGGAACTCGGGATCGTCGAGATACCCGTCGAACGCGCTGCGCAAGCCTCCCGGATGGGTGTTCCTGCGTAGTACCGGTCGCCATCCGTTCATGCGGAACGGCATGCTCAAACGGATCCGACCCCAGGCCACGAAGTGCAGTGAGAAATTCACACCCGCCACCAGCATAAAGAAGATGGCGACGTATTCGATGGCCGGGTTATCGAAGAAGCCCAGGCTCGCGTCGTGGGTCGAGAAGCCGCCGATGGCGACCGTGCTGAAACTGTGCGCGATGGCGTCAAACCCATCCATCCCGGCCGCGTAGTAGGCCAGGCCGCAGGCGATAGTGATAAACAGATAGATCGCCCACAGCGACTTGGCGGTCTTGGCGATCCTCGGTGTCAGCTTGGAGTCCTTGACCGGTCCCGGCGTCTCGGCCCGGTAGAGCTGCATGCCGCCGATACCCAGCATCGGCAGCACCGCGACCGCCAGCACGATGATGCCCATGCCGCCGAGCCACTGCAGCATCTGACGATAGAACAAAATGGATCTCGGCAGGTCGTCGAGACCGCTGATGACGGTTGCGCCGGTGGTGGTCAGCCCGGAGATGCTCTCGAATACCGCGTCGGACACGCTCAGATCGAGCTGCTCCATCATCAGCAGCGGCACCGAACCGGCCAGACCCAGACCCAGCCAAAACGCAGACACGACCAGGAAGCCGTCGCGAATCTTCAGCTCGACCCCGGCCGCCTGCTTGCGTACCGGGGCCCACAGCGCGACGCCGACCAGGAAGATGGTGGAGAAGGCAAACAGGAACGGGCGTGCGGCGCCGTCACCGACCAACAGGAATGCAGGCGACAACAGGTCACCAGGATCTGCCGTGCCATAAGCGTAGGAGACGCCCAGCGGCACCAGCATGAAGATGCTGAAGGCCATCAGCAGTGCCCCCAGGATGCGCTGGACCGCGATCAGTCTCATCAGACCAGGACGGCGGACGGCTGGAACAATTTCTCCAGCCCCCGGATATGCTTCTCGTCTGTCTCGGTCAGGAACAGGATGACGTGATCACCAGACTCGATCCGCTCATCATGATGGGCCATGATCACGTTGCCGTCCCGGACCAGCGCAGCGATGTTGGTGCCGGGCGGCAGCTTGATATCCTCGACGGCGCGGCCGACCACCCGCGAGGTCTCCGGACTGCCGTGAGCGATCGTCTCCAGGGCCTCCGCCGTGCCCTGGCGCAGGGAATGGACCCGTACCACGTCGCCACGCCGCACCTTGGTCAACAGCGCACCGAGCGTGATCTGCTGGGGTGACACCGCGATATCGATATTCTGTCGCTCTACGATGTCGGTATAAGAGGGGCGATTGACCAGCGCGATGACTTTCTTGGCGCCCATGCGCTTGGCCAGCAAAGCCGAGAGGATGTTGGCTTCTTCGGCATTGGTGACCGCGCAGAAGACGTCGGTGGACTCGATATTCTCTTCCGCCATCAGCTCTTCGTCAGTCGCGTCCGCCGGCAATACGATGGTCTTGGACAGGCGCTCCGCGATGTAGCGAGCGCGCTCACGGTCGCGCTCGATCAGCTTTACCTGGTTGGTATTCTCCAGCCGCTTGGCGAGCTGGAAACCGATATTGCCACCGCCGGCGATGATCACTTTGCGGATCGGATGTTCGAGCTTGCGCAGCTCGCTCATCATCACGCGGATGTCCTTACGCGCGGCGATAAAGAAGACGATGTCGTTCTCACGGATCACGGTATCGCCTTCGGGCTTGAGGCTCTCACGGCTGCCGTCGGCGCGGCGGCGGTAGATGGCGGCTACACGCGCGTCGGTGTGGGGGATGTGGCGTCTTAGCTGGCGCAGCTCCTGACCGACGAGCAGACCGCCCCGGTGCGCCACCACCCCGGCCAGGCGCACTTTGCCCTCGGCGAAGTTCAGCACCTGCAGCGCGCCCGGGTAGTGGATCAGTTGCTCGATGTATTCGGTGACCAGCTGTTCCGGGCTGATGATCTCGTCGACCGGGATGTTCTCGGAGGAGAACAGCTTGTTGAACGACGTGTATTCCACCGAGCGGATGCGGGCGATCTTGGTCGGTGTGCGGAACAGGGTATAGGCGACCTGGCAGGCCAGCATGTTGACTTCGTCGCTGTCGGTCAGCGCGATGATGATGTCGGCATCGGCGCCGGCGGCCTGAGTCAGCACCTGGGGATGCGCGGCATGGCCCTGTACCGTGCGGATATCGAGGCGGTCTTGCAGCTCCCGCAGGCGGTCGCCGTTCATGTCGACCACCGTCACCTCGTTGGCCTCTGCACGCGAGAGGTCATGGGCGGCAGATGAGCCAACCTGTCCAGCACCGAGTATGAGTATGTTCATGTTTTGTTCTGGTGCGGAAGCCCCGCAGGCCTCGGACGCGCGGCCAATATTACATGAGTTCGAGGCTGGCGTAGGCCAGTACCAGCCACTTTGGTCCTTCCTGCTCGAAGTTGACCTGTACCCTGGCGTGATGGCCCTGTCCCTCGCAGCCCAACACCACGCCCTCGCCGAAGCGATTATGTCGTACCCGCTGTCCCAGGCGGAAGCCGCCGGGGGCCGGCTCGGACACGGTCTGGCGGAATATCGGCCGGCTCATCTGGATCTGCGGCCGGATCTCCTCGACGAACTCTGTGGGGATCTCGCTGATAAATCGAGACGGCAGTGAAAAGCTCTCGCTGCCGAACAGGCGACGCTGTTCGGCATAGGTCAGATAGAGTTCACGCATGGCGCGGGTCATGCCGACATAGCAGAGGCGGCGTTCCTCCTCCAGTCCGCCCGGGTCCTGCATCGTGCGCTGATGTGGAAACAGACCGTCCTCCATCCCGCACAGGAATACCACCGGGAATTCCAGGCCCTTGGCCGAGTGCAGCGTCATCAACTGGACGCAGTCTTCCCATTCGTCGGCCTGGCCTTCGCCTGCCTCCAGCGCCGCGTGGCTCAGGAACTCATCCAGCGGCGCCATCTCAGAGTCCGGCGCCGGCTCGAAGCTGCGCGCTGCACCGACCAGCTCGCGCAGGTTCTCGACCCGACCCTCACCGCGCTCGCTCTTGTCCTTGCCATGATGTTCGATCAGGCCCGAGCCGTGGATCACGTGCTCGACCTGTTCGTGCAGCGGCAACTCGGCGATGTCCCGGGCGAGCTGTCCGATCAGGCGCAAAAAGGCGCTCACCGCGCTGGCCGCTCTCTGCTTGAGTCCATCGGCGATCACCGCGCTGGCGGAATTCCAGAGCGAAGTCGTATGGGCGCGGGCGTAGGCGCGGATCGCCTCCAGCGTGCGGGCGCCGACGCCGCGGGTCGGCAGATTGACCACGCGCTCGAAGGCGGGATCGTTGTCGTGATTCATCACCAGCCGCAGATAGGCAAGCGCGTCCTTGATCTCGGCGCGCTCGAAGAAGCGCAGACCGCCATAGACCCGGTAGGGCATGGCCGCGTTCAGCAACGCTTCTTCGAACACCCGGGACTGCGCGTTGGAGCGATAGAGGATCGCGATCTCGCTGCGTCTGCCGCCGCCCTCCACCAGTGACTGAATCCGGCCGATGACGAAATCCGCCTCATCACGTTCGTTAAAGGCGGAGTAGATCCGTACCGGGTCCCCTTCCGGGCCCTCGGTCCACAGTTCCTTGCCCATCCGCGAATCATTGTTCGCAATCAGCGCATTGGCAGCGCCGAGGATATTCCGCGTCGAGCGATAATTCTGCTCCAGCCGCACGATGCGGGTGCCTGGGAAATCCTTCGAGTAACGATGGATGTTCTCGATACGGGCCCCGCGCCAGCCGTAGATGGATTGATCATCGTCGCCGACGGCGAAGGGATGGCCCTCGGTCCCGGCCAGCAGCCGGAGCCACGCATATTGGATCGTGTTGGTGTCCTGGAACTCGTCGATCAGCAGATGGCGGAAGCGCTGCCGATAATGACCGAGCAGATCGTCGTTGTGTAGCCACAGCTCATGGGCTCTCAGCAACAGCTCTGCGAAGTCGACAAGACCACCACGTTCGCAGGCCTCCTCGTAGGCGCCATAGATACGCACCAGCTGCTGGTTCTGCTCGTCCCGGCCTGGCACCACATGGGCCGGTCGCAAGCCTTCGTCCTTGCGTGCGTTGATATACCACTGCACTTCTCTGGGCACCCACTGGGTGTCGTCAAGATCGAGGCTGCGGATGACGCGTTTGATCAGTCGCTGCTGATCCTCGGAATCGATAATGCTAAAGGTCTGCGGCAGACCGGCTTCGTGCCAGTGGTAGCGCAACAGGCGGTGGGCCAGACCATGGAACGTGCCCACCCAGAGATGCTCGACCGGCATGGCCAGCAGCGCCTCGATGCGATGACGCATCTCCGCCGCCGCCTTGTTGGTAAAGGTCACGGCCAGCAGGCTCCGGGGAGACAGGCCCTCCACCTGGACCAGCCAGGCGATGCGGTGAGCCAGCACCCGGGTTTTGCCGCTACCGGCGCCGGCCAGCACCAGCAGCGGCGCCGCCTCAGCGGTAACCGCCTCACGCTGTGCGTCGTTCAAGGGATCGAGGATACGGGTGACGTCCATCATCGTTATTCTACCGTCCGCGGAGACCTGCCGGCGGTCGACGAATCAGGGGTTCGGGCAGACGTAGTCGTCCCAGACCGTGCTTTCGAACCGCAGCCGGATCTGTCGGCATCCGGACAGGTCAGCGATCGGCAGCTCGCTGGCGGGGCAGGCGTCGAGCAGATCAGGGTCCTGATCCAGCGCGACAAACCCGATCGGCGGTGCCTCGATTGAGGGCTCGGCGATCCCGGTTTCATTCCAGACTTCCAGCAGTGACTGCCTGATCTGTTTCGCCCGTTCGCAGGCTGCGCCATATTCGATCGGCATCACCGCGCCGCCCCCGCCGAGGGTCGGGTCCTGGATCATCGTTGAGCCGCGCGGCTGGCCCATATAGCTCTCGGTCAGCAACAGCCAGGCCATGCGTTCCGTGCGCAGATCGACTGCGGATTCGTCGATAAAGCGCTGCATCCCGGCGACCGTTTCGTCCGACCAGCCATAGCTTTGAGTCGGGCGGTTCAAACCTTGTTCCATGACCCGGAGCTGGTGCTGCATCATGTCCATCGCCTCGACAGAACCTTCCAGCACCAGCAGCCGGATGCGGTCATAGGCCTCCATCGGCCGCTCGATCATCAGCTTCTGCGTGAGCGCGAATTCGGCCAACACGTCATCTGCGTCCGCCAGCGCCTGCAGCTCGGCTTCATCCAGTGCGATATAGACCTGCCACAGGTCGGGCTCGAGCAGCATCACGATGCCACGGTTCAGCGCCCATGCCGCCCAGTCCCGGTCTATCGCCAGCTGATCCAGCAGATCCTGGTACGAAGTGAGGCCATAGATGTCGAACTCGGGCACACCTTCCCCGGCCGGTGTCGAATCAGCTGGGATGTCGCCGTCGGACGGGTATGCATTTTCGCCGGATGTGTCGCCCGTGGATGGCTCGAGCGTCTTGTCCTGCGTGATCGGGTCCCGGTCCGCACCAGGCTCCAGCAAAAGATATCCCAGCCCGGCGATCAGGGTCAGCACCAGCGCCGCTCCGATCCAGATCCGTTGTTTCGTCACAGCGGAAGATAATGATCGATGAGCAGCGCGGCGAACACGCCCATCAGATAGGTGATCGAGTAGGCGAAGGTCTTCATCGGCAGCTCCGGCCTGTCATCCACCTTCATGGCGATAGCGTAATACAGGAAGATGCCGCCGAAGATAACCGCACCCGCGAGGTAAAGCAGACCGCTCATGCCGGTCAGATAAGGCAGCAGCGAGACGATAAACAGCAGCACGGTGTAATAGAGGATCTGCAGACGGGTAAATTCCACACCGTGGGTCACCGGCATCATCGGGATCGAGACCTTGGCGTATTCGTCCTTGCGAGCAATTGCCAGCGCCCAGAAGTGCGGCGGTGTCCAGGTGAAGATGATCAAAAACAACAGCAGCGCATGGGCGTGGATATCACCGGTGATCGCGGTCCAGCCCAGCACCGGCGGAGCGGCGCCGGCGGCGCCGCCGATGACGATATTCTGCGGTGTCGCCCGCTTTAGCCAGACCGTGTAAACGATGGCGTAGCCGATCAGAGACAGGAAGGTCAGGACTGCCGTCAACACATTGACAAAGCTGGCCAGGATCACCATCGACACCAGCCCCAGTGCGAAGGCGAAAATCATCGCCTCGGCTTCGGTGAGATGCCCCGTTGGCAGCGGCCGGCGCCGGGTGCGCTTCATCACCGCATCGATACGCGCGTCGAGCACGTGATTGATCGCGGCCGCCGACGCGGCGGCCAGTGCGATGCCCACCGAGCCAAGCATAAGCTTGTCAATCGGCGGCATGCCGGGCACCGCCAGGAACATGCCGACGATCGCGGTAAAGACGATCAGGGAGACCACCTTGAGCTTGCACAGGCCCAGGTAGTCAGCGAGTTTTCCTCCGATCGTGGCTTCCATAGCCTGCAAGGGTAGCTCAGTTCTCAAGGCGGACCACCTTGTTCAGATTGACCACGGTCAACAGCAGCAATGCGGCCACGCCGTTGTGTGCAGTGGCCAGGCTCAGCGGCAGCTGAGTCACCACCATGATCACGCCAAGCACCAGTTGGGTGGCGAGGGTGGCTGCGAGCCAGCCGGCGGCCGCCCTCAGGCCTGGATACTGCCAGGCGCGCCACGCCAGCAAGCCGAGCACGACGGCAGCGACGATCGCACCGAGCCGATGGACAAAATGGATGGCCACCCGTGCCGCGTTATCGAGAATGCCGCCCTCGTAATCGATACCGATGCCGTGCCAGGGATCAAAGCCGGTATACAGGTCCATGGTGGGCCACAAGCTTCCCTGGCAGGTCGGGAAGTCGGGACAGGCGAGGGCCGCGTAATTGGTACTCACCCAGCCACCCAGCGCGATCTGCAGAGCCAGGACCCCGAGGCCTATCAGTGCGAAACGCCGCAAACCGGTGTCCGCCGGTGGACCGGTCGGTGCCGGATTCCGCGCCAGCCAGAATAATAGGGCCAGGGTGGTCATCCCGCCGAGCAGATGGAGCATCACCACCAGCGGCTTGAGTAGCAGGGTCACGGTCCACATGCCCAACATCGCCTGAAACACGATCAGACCCAGCAGGAATGTCGGTAGAGCAACCGGCTGGCCAGGTTCACCGCGTCGCCGCCAGGCGGTAAGCGCCAGCGCCAGCACCAACAGCCCCAGCGTTCCGGCGGCATAGCGATGGATCATCTCGCGCCATGCCTTGCCGCTCTCCAGCGGCCGTTCCGGCCAGGCGGCAGCGGCGCCCGGATCCTCGGGGACGAGTAACTCGCCGTAGCAGCCGGGCCAGTCCGGGCAGCCCAGACCGGCGTCTGTCAGCCGCACCCAGGCTCCCAGTACCACGACACATAGACACAGGACTACAGCCGCGCGGACCAGCTTGTCAAAGGTATTCATAACAGGATTTCCGTCAGCCGATACGTGACAATTTCATCAATTTTTTCAGGTCTTCCACCATGCCCTTGGGTTCGCCCTCGAGCGGGAAACGCATCATCAGATTGCCCAGGGGATCGACCAGCAGCAGTTCGTCGGCCGCCGCCACGGCCGGGGGGATGGCGTCGATGATCTCCGTCGCCCCGGTCTCCTGCGCGCTCATCACGCGCAGGGCCTCATCGCGGGCGAGGACCGGCTCGGCCGGGGCAGCCCCCCGGTGGATATACAGCCGTTCCAGCCGGATCTGCCGCCTTCCCAGGACTTCCCTGGCCTGGTGGCCGCGAAACAGCGCCTCGGCGCAGCGCGCGTCACATTCGCCCTGGTCGACATAGAGCAGGGTCCAGCGTCCGCGCAGGTCGCCGGCGTAGGCGCTGTCGGATCCGGTGACCGGCTCCGGCTGCGGCATGAGTACCGGTGGTTGCACCAGGATCCCATGGTTGGTGCCGGCCGCAGGACGCCAGCCGCCGGTGTAATACAACACGACTGCGGTAAGCAGCGGGCCAAGGAACAGCACCAGCAGCACCGTCGGCTGCCAGCGCAATGTCCATCTCTCAGTCTTCGTTTCCGGCATGTTCGATCCGTTTCACATTCACCACGAGATAAATAATCACCAGGGTCGCCGCCAGCGCGAACCACTGCACTGCATAGCCGATATGTCGCTCCGGGCCCAGGCCGGCGGGTTGCCAGCGGCGCAAATAGCCGTCCGGGGCCTCGGGGTCCAGCAATACGCTGCGGGCCGCCAATGGACGTTCCAGCGTTTGTTCCAGTTCGGCCATGGCAGGGAATTGGACCACCCGTGGCCAGTTCCTATCCGTCAGTTTTTCGGGCTTCAGTGCGATCCCCGGCCGCGGCAGTCTTGCCAGCCGACCCTGTATCTCTCGAGCGTCTGCGGCCACCGCGATATCGGGCAGCGTCGCGTCCGTGAAATCCTTTCTTGTCCAGCCGCGATTGACGATGACCCATCGATCCCAGCCGTCCGGGAGGAAGGGCGTCAGCACCTGATAGCCGGCCGCTCCACCGTCGGTCATGTTGTCCAGCAAAAATTGTCTCGATCCGTCAAAGCGTCCGCGCAGACTGACCCGGCGGTAACGCGCCAGGGCTTCCATCTGGTCCGGCGCGGACACTACCTCGACCTGGTCCCCGGCAGAAAAATCTTCCTCGATCGCGCGTTTTTGTCCGGCCCGGTCGAGCTGCCAGAAGCCGAGCCCCAGTAACAGCGGCAACAGGACCGCCACGGCCAGTGACGGTACAAGCCCGGGCCGGAATCGGCGGTCTCGCGTCCAGCGGCTCACGATATAATGGTCCTCTTTACTCGCGGAGGCCTGTGATGGAACTGCTGCAATTCGCCGTCCCGCTTATCCTGCTCGGCATTGTCGGCAGTCTCGCTTCGGCGCTGTTTTTCCTGGCCAGGGACAAACAGGATTCGAAGCGTACGGTGCGCGCACTCACGCTGCGCGTCGGTCTGTCGGTCTCGCTGTTCGTGCTGCTCCTGGTGGCCTATTACATGGGCCTGATCCAGCCGCGTACGCTCGGCTAAACCGTCTGCAGAATGAGAAAGGGCGCTGCCGCTCCGACAGCGCCCTTTTTTAAAAAACGCTGTCTCAGAGCCAGTAGACGAATACGTATAGACCGAGCCAGACCACGTCCACAAAGTGCCAGTACCAGGCCACGGCTTCGAAGGCGAAGTGATGGTTAGGGGTAAAGTGCCCTTTCAGAGTTCTGACCCAGATCACTACCAGCATGGTCGCACCAAGGGTCACGTGCGCGCCGTGAAAACCCGTGAGCATAAAGAAGGTGGACCCATAGATGCCCGATCCCAGAGTCAGGTTCATCTCCTGATAGGCGTGGATGTACTCATAGGCCTGCAGACCCACGAACAAAAATCCGAGAAACCAGGTGGCGAACAGGCCCCATGCCAGCAGTCCGCGCTTGTTGTCCTTGAGCGCATGGTGGGCGATGGTGATGGTCACACCGCTGGTGAGCAGGATGGCGGTGTTCAGTGCCGGCAGACCAAGCGGTGGCATGGCTTCGAAATCGCCGCCGATTTCGCCCGGCCCGTTGGTCGGCCAGGTGGTCTCAAAACCCTGCCAGAGCAACATGTTGGTAAACAGGTTGTTGCCCTCGCCGCCCAGCCACGGGAGCGCAAATTGACGCGCGTAGAACAATGCGCCAAAGAAGGCGGCGAAGAACATGACCTCGGAGATGATGAACCAGGTCATGCCCATACGGAATGACCGGTCCACCTGGTCATTGTAGGTACCGCTTTCGCTTTCGTTGATGACCGTGCCGAACCAGCCGACAATCATCACCAGCACGACGATGACGCCGAGCCAGGCCAGCCAGGAGCCAGCCGCGGCCCCGTTAAACGCGCTGGCTATGCCGAGCATCATCACGAACAAACCGACCGCGCCGAGAATGGGCCAGTTGCTGCCGTGTGGTACGTAATATCCCTGTGTGTGCGCCATCACTAAACCCCAAGCGTTGTCTTATTTTATTGCGATCGCATCATCCGGGCCGGCTGCCGCCAGTCGGTCCCGGGCGAAAAAGGTATAGGACAAGGTTACCGTATCGACGTGTTCCGGTAGCTCCGGATCGAGATAGAAGACCACCGGCATATCCTTGCTTTCACCGGCATTGAAATCCTGCTGGTTAAAGCAGAAGCATTCGGTCTTCTGCAGATAACGCGCGGCCTGGCCCGGCGCCACGCTGGGTACCGCATGGCCAACGAGAAATGCGTCTGACTGATTGCGAGCGAAAAAGCTGGTCTGGTACATCTGACCCGGATGGACCTGGATGCGGCTGACACTGGGACGGAACTCCCATGGCGCACCCTGATTGACCGAGGCCACAAATTCGATGGTCACCAGACGGTCGAGATCCGGTTCCAGGGCCACCGCCGCTGCCTGATCGCCGGTACGGCCACCAAGACCGGTTATCTCGCAGAACACATCATAGATCGGCACCAGCAGATAGCCGAAGCCGAACATGCCGAGCGTCAGCAAGAGCAGCTTGCTGACCAGCGCGCCATTGCGTGGCTTTGCGCTCACGTCTAGGTGCCGCCCTGACTACGCAGATATTGTACGAAGATAAAGCTGCCATAGACGGCGACGGCGAACAGCAACAGCACCACGGCCGAGCGCACCGCGCGTTTGCGATCCGGCTGACTGGTCGTGGTCACAGCTCTCTACCTCACCACCGGTGGCACGTCGAAGGTGTGATGGGGCGCCGGTGACGGCACAGTCCACTCCAGACCTTCTGCACCATCCCAGACCTTGGCGGTGGCCTTCTGGCCGCCACGCACGCAGGACACGACGACGTAGAGGAAAATCAGCTGAGCCAGCCCGAATACAAAGGAGCCGATCGACGAGATGGCGTTGAAGTCCGCGAATTGTGTGGCGTAATCCGGGATACGTCGCGGCATCCCGGCGAGGCCGACGAAGTGCTGTGGGAAAAACGTTACGTTGACAAAGATCGTCGACAGCCAGAAGTGCAGTTTGCCCAGTGTCTCGTTGTACATATGGCCGGTCCATTTCGGCAGCCAGTAGTAGACGCCGGCCATGATGCCGAACACCGCACCCGGCACCAGCACATAGTGGAAATGTGCCACCACGAAGTAAGAGTCATGATACTGCAGGTCGGCCGGGACGATGGCCAGCATCAGTCCCGAGAAGCCGCCGATGGTGAACAGGAATACGAACGCGATGGCGAACAACATCGGCGTCTCGAAGGTCATCGCACCCTTCCACATTGTCGCGACCCAGTTGAAAACCTTCACTCCTGTCGGCACCGCGATCAGCATCGTCGCCAGCATAAAGAACAGTTGACCGGCCAGCGGCATGCCGACGGTGAACATGTGGTGGGCCCAGACGATAAACGACAGGAACGCGATGCTGGCGGTGGCGTATACCATCGAGTCATAGCCGAACAGCGGTTTGCGCGCGAAGGTCGGGATGATCTGCGAGACGATGCCGAACGCCGGCAGGATCATGATGTAGACCTCTGGATGCCCGAAGAACCAGAAAATGTGCTGGAACATCACCGGATCACCACCGCCGGCGGCGAGGAAAAAGCTGGTGCCGAAATATTTGTCGGTCAGCAGCATGGTCACGGCGCCGGCCAGGACCGGCATCACCAGGATCAACAGATAGGCGGTGATCAGCCAGGTCCACACGAACAGCGGCATCTTCAACAGCGTCATGCCGGGTGCGCGCATGTTCATGATGGTGACGATGATGTTGATCGCACCCAGCACCGATGAGATACCCATCAGATGCACGGCGAAGATCAGAAACGGGAACGCGTTGCCGGTCTGCAGCACCAGCGGCGGGTACATGGTCCAGCCGCCGGCCGGAGCGCCGCCGCCGATGCCGAACAAGCCGAGCACCAGCGGCGTCAGCAGCAGGGCAAAGGCGAACGGGAGGATCCAGAAGCTCCAGTTGTTGAGCCGTGGCAGCGCCATGTCCGGGGCGCCGACCATCAACGGCACCATCCAGTTGGCCAGCCCGACGAAGGCCGGCATTACGCCGCCGAAGATCATCACCAGCGCATGCATGGTGGTCATCTGGTTGAAGAAACCGGGATCGACCCACTGCAGACCCGGCTGGAACAGTTCGGCGCGGATGACCATGGCCATGGCGCCGCCGACGAAGAACATCGCCAGACTGAACACCAGATACAGGGTGCCGATGTCTTTGTGGTTGGTGGTCGTCACCCAGCGCATCAGGCCGGTGGGCCCGTGGGCGTGATCGTCATGGGTCGCGGTCGTCGTGCTCATATTCTTCTCCAGCTTGAGCCTATCTGGCTGCAGCAATGTCGGCCGGCTTCACCAGATCCCCGGTGTCGTTGCCAAACGCGTTTCTCTGGTAGGTCACAATCGCGGCCAGCTGCTCATCGGACAGCTGCGGGCCGAAGGCAGTCATGGCTGTACCAGGGAGGCCATTGATCCCGATGTCGATGTGGGCGGCGAGGTCTCCGGTCGCTACCGCGCTGCCGGCGATGGCCGGGAAGGTCGGCGGTAGACCCTGGCCGTTGGCCTGATGGCAGGCGGCGCATGATGTGTTGTACTGGCTCTCGCCTTCGGCCATCGCGCGCGCCATGGTCCACTCGGCCGCGGGCTCCGGCGTGCCGGTGGCGCCCGCCATCGCGATCTGCACCGGAACAGTCGAGTCCGTGGCGCCGGTATCGGCCAGCGCCGCCACCTGGGGCTGTAGCGAGCCACCCTGATCGACCAGCCAGCCGTCGTAGTCTTCCTCGGAGACGACATTGACCACGACGGGCATAAAGCCATGATCCCGTCCACAGAGCTCGGCGCACTGGCCGCGATAGACACCGACTTCGTCGGCCTTGAACCAGAATTCGTTGACGTACCCGGGGATCGCGTCGCGCTTGCCGCCCAGATCCGGCACCCACCAGGAATGGATCACGTCCGAGGCGGTCAGCAGCAGCCGGACCTTGGCGCCGACCGGTACCACCAGCGGGTTGTCCACGTCGCGCAGGTAATTCTCTACCGAGTAGGGGTCAATACCGGAGTCCAGCTGGCGGGCCAGATTGCTGCTGCTGGCAAGGTTGCTGAAAAAGGCGACATCGTTGTCGATATAGTCGTAGTGCCATTTCCACTGATAGGCGGTGACCTTGACGGTAATGTCACTGTTGCGCGTGTCTTCCATACGCACCAGGGTGTCGGCAGCGGGTACCGCCATACCGACCAGAATCAGGATCGGGATGACGGTCCAGATGATCTCGGCCTTGGTACTGTGAGAAAACGTCGCCGGGGTCACGCCCAGCGATCGGCGATGCCGCAGCAGCGAGTAGATCATCGCCCCGAACACGATGACGGCGATCACGCAGCAGATGCCGAAGATCAGCATATGCAGGCCATAAACCTCATGACTGATCGCGGTCACGCCGACCGGCATATTGACCTCCCAGTCGGCCAGGGCGGTGCTGGACGAGCCCAGCCAAAGACCCAGCGCGGCGATGATGGCCGATGCTCTTCTCAACATGCAGATGGACATCTATCCGACTCCCGTCTCGTCCGTTCAAACTCCAGAGGCCACGCCACCGTCCCCGTTTCCGGGCACGCTGCCGGTGGCACCGATCAACTCCGCCAGTCTCCGACTCAGGCTGACACGGTCGTTCTCGATCAACGATCCGCCAATCTCGCAACGCTTGCCGTGTGAGCCGATCAACAATCGGCTCGGATGACTGTCACGCCGCGATCGCATCAATTCGACCCTCGCCCAGACGCGGGGGAATTCGTGGCGTTCCCGGCTTTCGTGTCCGATCTTGTCGATGATCACCCGATCATCGCTGATCCGGATGACTTCCTGATAACGGCCGCGGCGCATACTGATGCCGAGCACCACGCCAAGCAACAGCAACTCTAATCCGGTAAATGGCAGCACCGGCCAGTAGCCGCGCCAGAGACAAATGCCGGCGATGATCAGCGAAATCGCGACGATGCTCAGATAGAACAGCAGACCTTCTTTCGGTGTCAGCGAGCAATTGCTGCTGACATGGATCCGAGTGATCAACTGGCTCTCTGCATCGACACGCTCTGCCAAGCGGCGGCCCCCGTGACTCTGACTGCCTCAATCCGAGCCGACTATGCTAATTGAACGACCCCGCCATGGCAACTTCTGCGGCGTTGCCGCAACCATCATTTTATTGTTCTAATTCAGCCATTTAGGGATTGTCACGTTGCGCCAATCCGGCGCAGGATTTGCTTGATGTCCAGAGCAGACGCGGCGCCGGCCACCCGGGCTGCGTGATCCGTATCCTCAAGCCAGGATACAAGGCCCAGTCGGGGCGACGGGATCGCCTGATCCAGGGTCGCAATGTTGGCGTCCAGTTCCGCCATCGCCGGGTCGACGCAGTTGGCGATCCAGCCAGCGAATGGCAGGCCCCGCCGACGGATGTCCGCCACGGTGAGCAACGCATGGTTGAGACAACCGAGGCGCATGCCGACCACCAGCAGCACCGGTGATCCAAGTGCGGCAGCCAGATCCGCCATGCTGTGTCGATCATCCAGCGGTACCAGCCAGCCGCCGGCGCCCTCGATTACGACACAGTCGGCCCGCTGCCGTAGTGACTCGTAATCGCGGACCAGGGCCGGGATGCTCAGTTCGACGCCGGCCCGGGCCGCGGCGATATGTGGCGCGATTGCCTCGGGCAGGGCGACCGGATTGATCTGTGCGTAGTCCAGCGCCACGCTGCCGTGTTCCATCAGGCGCTCCGCGTCGTCATTCCGCCAGCCTGCAGGGGTCCGGTATCCGCCCGCGGCGATCGGCTTGAAACCGCCGACGGCAATCCCGGCCTGGCTCAAGCCGTCGATCAGCGCGCAGGCGATCAGCGTCTTGCCGATACCGGTGTCGGTGCCGGTGACAAACACGCCGCTGCTCACACTCCCGGCTCCCGATCCCGTCCGCGCCGTCCGATGGCATTTACCGGGACCCGGGTTTCGCCGGCCCCGGCCGCCAGCGCCCGAGTCGGAGCGGAGCCGCCCCAGGCCTGCCCGTAGACCACCTCCCAGGTGGCCGGCAGGCGGCCGTCGCGGCGGTGTTCTTCATAGGCCTGTGCGAACGCGCGCAGCCGACCGCGACCGGTCAATCCGCGGGGACGGCCGCGGGCCGCATTGTGGGCGCCGATGGCCTTCAGGTCCCGCATCAGACCAAAGACATCTTCATAAGTGAGTGAGAAATAGTCGACATCCATAACCGGCTCTGCGAGACCGGAGCGGACCATCGCATCACCGAGATCGTGCATATCTATAAAGCGACTGACATGGACGCCGTCATCGACCTGCCGCCAGGCATCTCTGAGCTCGTGCAGCGTGTCGGGCCCGAAGCTGGCAAAACTCAGCAGACCGCCGGGGGCCAATACGCGGCGGAATTCCGAGAATACGGCGTCCAGATCATTGCACCATTGCAGCATCAGGTTGGAAAAAATCAGATCGACGCTGGCGTCCGCTAGCGGCAGCGCCGCGGCGTCAGCACATATTGGATCCAGGCGTCGCAGCAGCGGTCGGCGTCGCCGGGCCTGCTGCAGCATGCCCTCCGATAGATCCAGGGCGATGAGTCTGCTGCCGCGATACCGTTTCAACAGCGCGCGGCCGGCGTGACCCGTGCCGCAGCCCGCATCAAGAATGACGCGCGGTTCGAGTCGTACATACTTGAGACGATCAAGCAGCTCGGCTCTGACCTCGGATTGCAGCACCGCGGAGGCGTCATAGCTGGCGCTGGCACGATCAAATGCGCGCCGTACCTCGCTCGCATCCAGCATCAGGGGATCCGGCTCCGCAGTGGTGTTCATGCGGGTACGTCTCCGTCGACTGTGGCCGCGCCGACAAAGGCCTGCAGGCGCTCAAGGACCGCGTTGCGATGTGACAAAAACGGCGCGTGTGAGGCACCCGTGATGACTTCGAGTTCGGCGTTTGGCAGGGTCGAAGCGAGTCGCCGGCTCGCCTCCGCCGGACACAGGCGATCATGCTCTCCGGCCAGGACCAGCGTCGGATGATGGATCGCGGACAGTCGGTCGCGCAGATCGGTAGCGCCCAGCACGCCCAGACAGTCGGCCAGCGCGCCCGGATCGGGCTCGCCGTGGGCGAACACCCGCCGGCGCAGGGTACGCAAAAGCTCCACCGCGTGGCTGTCGCCACGGACCTGCAGCGTCAAGAAATCGCGGACCGTCTTGCGGTAGTCCGCGGTCAGCTCCGTAGCGAAGCTCTCGAGCACGTCCGGCGCTACCCCGCAGGGCCAGTCAGGGCTGCTCATAAACTTTGGCGTCGTCGCCATCAACACCAGTCGCTCGACCCGCTGCGGCAGCCGCCGGGCCAGCTCGATCGCGATCAGCCCGCCCAACGACCAGCCGACATATGTGGCCCTGCGGGGCGCGTTGTATGCCACGGCTTCGACCAGCTTTTGCAGATCCAGATCGGCGGTTCGCGGACTGGCCCCGTGACCCGGCAGATCCGGACAGATCACTCGCTGCTGACGGCTGAGCCGAGGCCACAGATCGGACCAGATGCCGCCGTGAAGACCCCAGCCGTGGATCAATACCAGCGCCGGTCCCTGACCGACCGATTCCACATGGAGCTCCATACTCATGCGGCTGCCCTGACGATATCGGACGCGGCCAGTGCGTCGAGCAGATCGTCTACATCCTGGTCCGAGTGAGCCGCAGATAATGTGACCCGCAGCCGGGCCGTACCGGCCGGCACAGTCGGGGGGCGGATAGCGGCCACCCAAAAACCCGCGCGGAACAGCGACTCGCTGGCCTCCAGCGCGGCCTTCGGTGTACCCACCAGGATCGGCTGGATCGGTGAGGTTGACGGCATCAGGCCCAGACCCAGCGCCATCGCGCCGGTGCGGAATCGGGACACCAGCGCGCACAGTCGCTGGCGTCGCCAGTCTTCCTCGCTGGCGATGGCCAATGCCGCCCTCGCAGCCGCTGCCATGGCAGGAGGTGGGGCGGTCGTATAGATATAGCTCCGGGCACGGTTTATCAGGGTCTCGACCAGGTCGTTGCTGCCGGCCACAAACGCGCCAAACACGCCGAAAGCCTTGCCAAGCGTGCCGACCAGGACCGGCGCCGCGGCGGGCTCCAGTCCGGCCGCCTCGAGACTGCCGCGGCCCCGGTCACCGAGCACACCGAGCCCGTGAGCATCGTCCACGACCAGCCATGCGCCGTTTGCGCGCGCGGCGTCGTGAAGTTCCGCCAGTGGTGCGACATCGCCGTCCATGCTGAAAAGACCGTCGGTCACCAGTAGTCGTCGCCGCGCCGGCGCATCCAGGCGCGCCGCGGCCGCGTCGGCGTCGCCATGCTGATATCGGCGTACGCGGGCGCGACACAGCCGGGTGGCATCGATCAGCGAGGCGTGGTTCAAACGATCCTCGACCACCAGATCACCGCGCCCGGCGAGGGCGCTGAGCACACCCAGATTGGCCATATAGCCAGTGGAAAACAGTAGCGCCTGTTCTCTGCCGGTGAACGCCGCCAGCGCCTCCTCGAGCGCATGGTGTTCTGCCGTATGGCCGCTGACCAGATGGGCCGCGCCGGCGCCGGCGCCCCATTCGAGGCTCGCCCGCGCCATCACGTCTGCCAGACGTGGATCGTGAGCCAGACCCAGATAGTCGTTGCTACAAAAGACGCGGATCTCGCGGCCATCGATCCGCGCCCAGGGCAGCGAGCCACCGGCCTCAGCGATGCGCCGATGGCGGCGGAGTTGCCGCGCTTCCAGATCGTCAAGAGCCGCGGCCAGACCGGGCTCAGGATCTTGCATCGGCGGCCATCCTGTCGGTGGCAGCTGTCTCGGCTACCGGCGCCGCAGCAGGCTCTGCCTCGATCCCCAGTCTGGCGAACAGCTGGCGGTCATGATCCTGGTCGGGGTTGTCCGTGGTCAGCAGCCGGTCTCCATAGAAGATGGAGTTGGCGCCGGCAAAGAACGCCAACGCCTGGGTTTCGTCACTCATCTCCGTGCGGCCTGCCGACAGACGCACATGGGAACACGGCATCAGTATCCGCGCCACCGCTATCGTGCGGACAAAATCGAGCGAGTCCAGCGGAGCCGTGCCGAACAACGGTGTCCCCGGAACCTGGACCAGCTGGTTGATCGGCACGCTTTCCGGATGCGCCGGCAGATTCGCCAGCGTCTGCAGCAGGCGTACCCGGTCGACGGCTTCCTCGCCCATGCCGATGATGCCGCCGCAACAAACTTTCATCCCCGCGGCTCGCACATACTCGAGGGTGTCGAGGCGGTCCTGATAGGTCCGCGTGGTGATGATCTCTCCGTAGTACTCGGGTGAGGTATCGAGATTGTGGTTGTAGTAGTCCAGGCCTGAATCGCGCAGCTGCGCGGCCTGCTCTGCGGACAGCATTCCAACCGTGGCGCAGGTCTCCATACCCAGTGCTTTGACCTGGCGCACCATCTCGCAGATCACCTCGAGCTGTTTCGCCTTGGGGCTGCGGTAAGCGGCCCCCATGCAGAAACGGGTGGCGCCGCGGTCGCGGGCGGTGCGCGCCTGCTCGACCACCTCCTCGACGGCCAGCAGCGCCTCACGCTCGAGGCCGGTGTCGAAGCGCACGCTCTGCGGGCAATAGGCGCAATCCTCCGGGCAGGCGCCGGTCTTGATGCTGCACAGCGTGCTCACCTGGACCTGGTTTGGCGGGAAATGTTGTCGATGTACCTGATGGGCCTTGAACAACAGGTCGTTGAACGGCATCCCAAACAGGGCCTGGACCTCTTCCTGTGACCAATCGTGGCGGAGCGATGCGCTGTGTGCCGGCGTGTCTGGGTTCATATGTTGCTCTTGTGCAAAGAAATTCGGGCTGTCGGCGACCAACATGACCGGTTGAGAATAGCGGCGTGCGGCGGTCATGAGTATTCGAGTACGAGCCCGTCACTGTCAACCAGGCTGCGACTGATTTGTGAACATCTGTTCAAAAATTACGCATGTATTGCTGCCACCAGTGTGCCAGCTGTGTGGCGCAGATGGCATGGGTCCGGATATCTGCAGCGGCTGTTTTCGTGACCTGCCGCGGGTCGAGGCCTCCTGCCCGCGCTGCGCCAGACCGGTGGCCGGAGGCCGGATCTGCGGGCGCTGTCTGTGGCGCCCACCGCCGTGGCGGGCCGCGGTCGCGCCTCTGCGCTATGTGTTTCCGGTTGACCGCATGCTGCAAGAACTCAAGTACGAGGGCAGGCTGATGCGGGCGCGCCTGCTGGGCGAGCTGCTGGGTCACTGGGTGCGGGGCCGCAACCCGGTCGTGGAGTTGTTGCTACCGGTACCGCTGCATCCGCGCCGCTGGCGTCAGCGTGGATTCAACCAGGCGCGTGAGCTCGCCCTCGCCGCCGGCCGCGTGTTGGGCGTGAGAATGGCGGACGATATTTGCTCGAGGGTCGCAGACACGCCGCCGCTGTGGGATCTGACGCCGGTCGCCCGCCGGCGCGTGCTCCGCGGTGCGTTCAAGGTCAACGCCGACGTCCGCGGGCGCCGCGTGACCCTGATCGATGATGTCCTTACTACCGGCGCCACGGCGGCGACATTGAGCCGCGCGCTTCTCAGCGCAGGTGCTGCCAGTGTGGACGTCTGGGCAATCGCCCGCGCCGGCGTCGCTCAAACCGGACCGAAAACGTAGCTGAGCAGGATGCCGCAGAACAGCAGCAAGCCGAACTGGTTGTTATTGAGAAACGCCCGGAAACATGCCTCGGGTTGGCGACGCCGGATCAGCCACTGCTGCCATACCGCGGTTCCCGCCGCGGCCAGCAGACCCGCTACAAACCACGCACCGAGCCCGGCGATGCTGCCGATCCAGTACATCAGCAGGAGAGTGATGCCCTGGCAGACGCCGACGGCGAGCCGGTCGCCGCGTCCAAACAGGATCGCGGTCGAACGCACGCCGATGCGCAGATCGTCTTCACGGTCCACCATCGCGTACATCGTATCGTAAGCCGCCGCCCACGCCACCACGGCGAGGAACATCAGCCAGGCTATGATCGGCACGGCTCCCGTCTGCGCCGCGAAGGCCATCGGCACGGACCATCCGAAGGCGGCGCCGAGATAGAACTGCGGCAGATGGGTAAACCGCTTGACGAAGGGGTAACTGGCGGCGAGAAATCCGCCGATCAGAGACAGGCTGATGGTCAACCCGTTCATGCGCAGCACCAGCAGGAACGCGACAAAGGCCAGCAGCATCGCGATCGCCAGCGCCTCCCCCGGCGTAACCCGTCCGGCGGCGAGCGGGCGCTCCCGTGTGCGTCTGACGTGCGGGTCGATGTCGCGGTCGGCAAAGTCGTTGATGGCACATCCGGCCGAGCGCATCAGGAAGACGCCTGCGACGAACACCAGGAACACTTCGGCATCGGGATGACCCTGTCCGGCGATCCACAGTGCCCACAGGGTAGGCCATAGCAGCAACAGCGTGCCGATGGGCCGATTGAAACGGATCAACAAGCCGTATGCGTGCAAGCGGGATACGAGGCGGCCGCTGGTCCCGGCCTCATCGCCGTCATCGACGGTCATCAGTCGTGTCCGACGCGCGCCAGTCCGGGCAGGAATACCTCGTAAACCAGGATCGCGTCATCCCCGACCAGGAATCGCGAGCGCCTCGCCCACAGCGCCTCCGGTGCGATGTCCGTGCCCTCGAGCGCTGCCGCGAACAGGGGATCCCTCTCATCGATGCTGGTGTATTCGAACGGCGTCCGGGTGACTGCCGCTTGATCCGCGAGCGCTTCGCCCAGAGGCTGTTCACCCAGCTGCGTCAGCCAGGGGTGGCGGGCCAGCGTGGCCGGCGGCACCAGCGTGCTGGCGAATACAAGGCGGACGCCGTGACCGCTCAGACACACGCGGCGTACATGCAGTCGGTCATCGCTACATTCGAGCAGGCACAGATCTTCCGCATCGGCGGGCTCCAATGCCTCGCCGAGCAACTCCAGAGCGAATCGGTCGCTACTGTCGCGGATCCTGCGGGTCAGCGATCCACGCTCGAGCAACCAGTTGCGCAAGGAAGCGGACGACGGCAGCGCGCCCGGCGCGTCTCCCGACTGCCAGTGACGCGCATGCTGCCTGGTGCGAACGTGAGTCGATTCCATAACGTGCCGAAATCCCCGGTCCGGGCCGACCGCCCCCCATGGCGCGGGACAGTGATTATAGATCGGCCTCCGGCGCCCCCGCTAACCGGGCCTCAAACCTTGCCATAACGGGCGGCATCTCCGATCCAGCGCTCGAGGAGGGCGGCGACCGCCGGGTCTTGTTCGGCGAGCATGCGATCGGCGGCCGTACGGATACGCGGCAACAGTGCCTGGTCCCTCATCAGATCGGCCACGCGCATCTGCATGGCGCCGGTCTGCCGGGTCCCGAGTACCTCGCCAGGTCCGCGCAGCCGCAGATCCTCCTCGGCGATGCGAAAGCCGTCGGTGGTCTCACGCATGGTGCGCAGCCGGCGCTCCGCACCCTGTCCCAGAGGCGGGTGATACATCAGCACGCAGCTGGCGTCGTCGCGGCCGCGGCCGACACGGCCGCGCAGCTGATGCAGTTGCGCCAGCCCCATGCGCTCGGCATTTTCAATAATCATCAGACTCGCATTGGGCACGTCGACGCCCACTTCGATCACAGTGGTCGCCACCAGCAGGTCCACCTCGCCGGCCTTGAAACGGCTCATGACCGCTTCCTTGTCCGCGCCCTTCATGCGCCCATGTACCAGGCCGATGCGCAGCGCCCCCAACGCGTCCGCCAATGCGGCTGCTGTGTCTTCGGCGGCCTGGTACTGCAGCTGCTCTGACTCTTCGATCAGCGGGCATACCCAGTAGGCCTGGCGGCCCTCGGCGCAGGCCTTGCGCACTCTTGCGGTCACCTCGCTGCGGCGGCTGTCAGGGATGGCGACCGTGGTGACCTGGCCACGGCCGGGAGGGAGTTCGTCGATCACGGAGGTGTCCAGGTCCGCATAGCTGGCCATGGCCAGCGTGCGCGGGATCGGTGTCGCCGTCATCACCATCTGGTGCGGTCGCAGCTCGCCGTCCTCGCCCTTTTCCGTCAGAGCCAGGCGCTGGTGGACGCCAAAGCGGTGTTGCTCGTCGATAATCACCAACCCCAGGCGCTTGAATTCGACCCCGGCCTGAAACAGAGCATGAGTGCCCACGACCACGCCCGCCTTGCCCGAGCCAATCTGTTCCAGCGCAGCGCGACGATCGGCGGCGCCGAGCCGCCCGGTCAGAGCGCTGACCGTCACCCCCACTGGCTCGAGCCAGCCGCGGAAACTGCGCAGATGTTGCTCGGTCAGCAGTTCCGTCGGCGCCATGATCGCGGCCTGCAGGCCCGCTTCGACCGCCCTGACGGCTGCTGCTGCCGCCACCACGGTTTTCCCCGAGCCCACGTCACCCTGGATCAGCCGCAGCATCGGACGGGGCTCGGCGAGATCGACGAGGATCTCGTCCAGGACGCGTCGTTGCGCGCCGGTCAGCTGGAACGGCAGCGCGTTGAGGAACCGCGGCAGCAGGCTGCCACTCGCCCCCATCGCCGGGGCAATATGCTCGCGGACGCGCTGGCGCAGCAGCCGCAGACTGAGCTGATGGGCGAGCAACTCCTCGAAGGCCAGCCGCTGCTGCGCTGGATGGGTGCCCTGTTCCAGAAGCGCCAGGTCGGCGTCCCGCGGTGGATGATGCACATAGCCCAGGGCCTCGGGTAATGACGGCAGGCGCAGATCTGCGAGCACAGCAGAAGGCACGAGATCGGCCGGCGGTTCGGCGTCGATCCGCGCCAGCGCCGCCTCCACCAGGCGATGGATACGTTTTTGCTGCAGGCCCTCCGTGCTCGGATAGATCGGCGTCAGCGTTTCGTCCAGTGGCGCCGTCTCATCGGGGGCGAGACGGCGATACTCCGGATGCACCATCTCCATCCCGGAGGGGCCCAGGCGCACCTCGCCAAAACAACGCATGCGCGTGCCGCGGCGAAGGCTGGCCGCCTGGTTGCGACTGAAATGGAAGAAACGCAGCAACACAGAGCCGGTCCCGTCCGCGAGCTGGCACAACAGCATGCGCCGTCTGCGGATCACGACTTCGCTGAGTTCGATCTCGCCTTCCACGGTGACCCGCATCCCCGGACGCAGCGCGCCGATCTCGACCAGGCGGGTGCGATCTTCGTAACGCAGCGGAAGCAGGAACAGCAGATCCCGGATCGAATGCACCGACAGCCGTGCAAGCTTCTCGGCCAGCGCCGGTCCGACGCCACTAAGGGCCGTGACGGGCTCCGGTGCGACCTGGGCGGCGAGCGACTGATCGAGTGGAGTCAAGAGATGCGGTCAGGGTCTCAGGATCGCGTCGACCTCGACCCTGGCGCCCTTGGGTAGCGCCGCGACCTGGACCGCGGCGCGGGCGGGGTAGGGCTCGCCGAAGTAAGTCGCCATGACCTCGTTTACTGCACCGAAGTCGCCCAGATCGACCAGATAGACGGTCAGTTTGACCGCGTCGTTCAGGTTGGCGCCGGCGGCCTGCGCGACCGCGGAGAGGTTGTCGAAGACTCTCTGAATTTCCTTTCGGATATCGTCCGTCACCAGCTCCATCGAGACCGGGTCGAGGGGGATCTGTCCGGACAGATAGAGGGTGCCGTCAGCTTCTATGGCCTGGGAGTAGGTCCCGATGGCTCCCGGAGCGCTGTCGGTTGCGATGGGGCGTCGTGCCATGACGATCTCCTCGTGACCCGTATCCGGATCAGGTGCTGGTGCGCTCGACGCGGACCGCGTCCGGCATCGAGTTGATACTGCGTAACACGCGTTCCAGATGCTTGGTGTCCCTGACCTGTAGCTGGAAGGTCAGGGACGACATATCGCCGTCGCGCTCGACTACCGAAACATGCTCGATATTGGTGCCCGTCGCCGAGATGTTTGCGGCGACCGCGGCGAGCACGCCGAGACGGTTCTTTACCTCGGCGCGGATCTCGACGATGAAGGTCCGGTCCAGCTCCGCTTCCCACTCGACCGGGATCCACTTGTCCGGTTGTTTACGGAACTCAGCCAGGTTTCCACAGTCCTCGCGATGGATCACCAGACCGCGTCCGGCACTGAGATAACCGAAGATCGTGTCGCCCGGAAGCGGATGACAGCAGCGTCCGTAGCTGACCACCATGCCTTCGGTGCCGGCGATCGTCAGCGGCGTCGCGGCGCCATCGGTGTGATCCGGCGCCTCGCCCGGCACCAGACGTCTGGCCACCAGCGTCGCCATCCGCTCGCCCAGCCCGATCTGTTCGAATAGCGCTTCGCGGTTCTCGAGACCGAGCTGTTCCAAAGCCGCTGCCAGTGTCTTGCGCGGGATCTTGCGCACGCTCAATGCGTATTCGCGCAACGCGTTGTCCAGCAGGCGGCGACCCAGATCCGCCGCCTCGCCGCGGCGCAGATTCTTCAGATAGTTGCGGATCGCGGTTCTCGCCTTCGCGGTGACCACGAAATTGACCCAGGCCGGATTGGGAACGGCGTTCCTGGAGGTGATGATCTGGACCGTCTGTCCGTTCTTGAGCGGCGTGCGCAGCGGCACCGGCCGGCGATCGACCCGCGCGGCCACACAACGATTGCCGATCGCGGTGTGCACTGCGAAGGCAAAATCGACGCAGGTCGCGCCGCGGGGCAGGCGCAGGATATCGCCCTTGGGCGTGAACACGTAGACCTTGTCCGGGAACAGGTCGATCTTGACGCTCTCGAGGAACTCCTCGGAGCTGCCCCCTTCCTGCATATCCACCAGTTGCTGCAGCCATTCCCGGGCGCGGGCCTGAGGCGCCGACCCGAGCCGGTCGCCGGACTTGTACAGCCAGTGCGCGGCGATACCCGACTCGGCGATGCGATCCATGTCCTCGGTCCGGATCTGCACTTCGACCGGCACCCCGTTCGGTCCGAACAGTGTGGTGTGCAGGGACTGATAACCATTCACCCGCGGGATCGCGATGTAGTCTTTGAAGCGGCCGGGCATCGGCTTGTAGCTCTTGTGCACCAGACCCAGGGCGCGGTAACAGTTGTCGACCGTGTCGACGATGACGCGGATACCGTAGACGTCAGCGATCTCGCTCAGCGAGCGATGTTTGTCGCGCATCTTCCGATAGATGCTGTAGAGATGTTTCTCCCGGGCCCGGACCTCACCGCGGATCTGGACCCGCTTCAATGACTCTTCGAAGCGCTTGGTGATCTTGCTCAGGATCTGCCGCTGAGCCCGACCGCGGCGCAGCGTCCGTTCGAGTACGCGGTAGCGATAGGGGTATAAGGCGCGGAATCCCAGATCCTCGAGTTCCAGCTTGATGCTGTTGATGCCGAGGCGGATAGCGATAGGCGCGTAGATGTCGAGCGTCTCGCGAGCGATGCGTCGCCGCTTGTCTGCTCCCATGACCCACAGGGTGCGCATGTTGTGGGTACGGTCGGCCAGCTTGACCAGGATCACGCGGATATCTCCGACCATAGCCAGCAGCATTTTGCGGAAGCTCTCGGCTTGAGCCTCGGCACGACTGCGGAACTCGATCTGGTCCAGCTTGCTGACACCGTCGACGAGTTCCGCCACTTCATCGCCGAATCGTTCGGCAAGCGCCTTCTTGTCCACGCCGGTATCTTCAATCACGTCGTGGAGCAAGGATGCCATCAGTGTCTGCGGATCCAGCCGCAGGTCGGCGAGGATGCCGGCTACCGCGACCGGGTGAGAAATGTAAGGTTCTCCGGTCTTACGGTTCTGGCCGCGGTGGGCCTCGTCGGCGTAATGGTAGGCGCTGATCACCATGGCTACCTGCTCTGGCGTCAGGTAGCCCTCGATTTTTTTCAGCAGTTGATCGAGCCCTATGGCCCGCTTCCTGTTCGGCAACCTGGCCAGGATGGAAGCGGCATAGTCCATATCGGGCTATCGGGCTGGGGTCGGGTCAGGCCCCCAAGGGTGGGATCGGCCGGGGACTGAGATCGTCCTCGGCAGCCAGCGCGTCTTCCAGCGATGGCTCTACTACTCGATCCGGCTCCTTGAGGATTTCCGGGGTGACGTTGCCTGCGGCGATCTCGCGCAGCGCCATGACCGTGGGTTTGTCGTTCTCCCATTCCAGTTCGGTGGGCGCGCCGTTGGAAAGCTGGCGGGCGCGTTTTGAGGCGACCAGCACGAGTTCGAACAGGTTTTCCACGTTCTGCATGCAGTCTTCTACGGTGATACGAGCCATTGATTCGTTGTCTCTCAGTTTTGGAGCCCTGTTTCCAGGGCGCAGTCTTCAAATTCTACGGAAAAGCTGATGTTTACGCCATAAGGCGGGCGATCTGCTCCGCATGGGTCACATCATCCGTCCGGCTCTCTTCGCCGCCGCCGTCCAATATGGCCGCCAGATCCGCCAGCGCCCGGTCGAAATCCTCGTTGATCACAGCGTAATCGAATTCTCCCCAATGGGACATATCGGCGTGAGCGTCGCGCAGACGCCGGCGGATGGTGGCTTCGCTGTCGGTGCTCCGTCCACGCAGCCGCCGCTCCAGCTCCGCGGCGGAGGGCGGCAGGATGAAGATGGCCAGACAATCGGGCATGGCGGCGCGGATCTGTCTGGCCCCCTGCCAGTCGATCTCCAGCAGCACGTCGAAGCCCTCGGCCATCAACGCCTCGACCTGAGCCCTGCTGGTTCCGTACAGATTGTCGAACACCCGCGCATGCTCGAGGAACTCGGCGCGGTCCAGCATGCGGCTAAATTCCGCCTCATCGACAAAGAAGTAGTCGCGGCCGTCCTGCTCGCCACGGCGCGGCCGGCGGGTGGTAAAAGAGGTGGAGAAACGGGTGTTCGGGTCGCGTTCCAGCAGAGCCCTGACCAGCGACGTCTTGCCGGCACCCGAGGGCGCGGAGACCACCACCAGGCGCCCACGGCGCTGTTTGAGGGGAGAATGCTTATCGCTCGCAGCCGTCATGCCGACGCTCATTCCACGTTCTGTATCTGTTCCCGCATCTGCTCGATCAGCACTTTGAGCTCCACGCTGATCCGAGTGGTCTCAAGCGACTGAGACTTGGAACCCAGGGTGTTGGCCTCGCGATTGAATTCCTGCATCAGGAAGTCGAGCCGGCGGCCGGCGGCTTCATCTACGCCGAGGATCCTGCGGACTTCGGTCACATGACTGTCGAGACGGTCCAGCTCCTCATCGACGTCCATCTTCTGCGTCAGCAGGACCAATTCCTGTTCGAGGCGATCCGAGTCCGGCTCCAGATCCAGCTTGGCGATCCGCTCCAGCAACCGTTGCCGCAGCTGCTCGCGGATCTCGGGCAGCAGCGCACGCGCGCTCTTCACCAGGGCCACTATGCCGTCGCAGCGCTCAGTTAACATAACGCTAATGCGCTCGCCCTCACGGCGCCGTGCCGCATTCAGGTCCACCAGCGCCGCATCCAGCAACTCCATTGCGGCAGCCTGCGCCGGCTCGGTGTCTCTTTGCTGTTCCTCCAACACGCCCGGCCAGCGCAGGACGTCCAGTGGGCTGACCGGCGCGCAGCCGCCGAGATGCTCGGAAACGGTAGTCAGCGCCTGATCCAGCTGTCTGATCACCGGCAAGCGCAGCTGCAGACCGCCGTCCTCCTCCTCGCCCCAGCGCAGGCGGAGTGAACATTCGACCTTGCCACGCTTCAGTTGCTTTCCCACCCGGCGCCGGAAATCCGCCTCGAGTGGGCGCAATTCTTCCGGCAGCCGCCAGCTGACCTCCAGATATCGATGATTGACGGAGCGGATCTCCCAGGCCAGGGATCCCCACTCCCAGCGCGCCTCGCGACGCGCAAAACCGGTCATGCTGTTGGTCATGGAACTCCCGAATGTGAGCGGTTGGCGGCGCCCGGCCGCGGTGCGCGTTAGCCCCTGTCAGCTTATACTCTGCCCCCGCAGCGGCAAGGCCGCGTAGTCTAGCAAAAGCCAAAGGACCCCGATTGCGTTACCAAACCGCCGAATTGAGTCTGATCGGGGATAGAGATCAGAACCAGGATCGGGTCCTGGTGGCTGAAAATGAGGCCGGATGCCTCCTCGCCGTGCTCGATGGCATGGGCGGACATTCCGATGGCGAGCGCGCCGCGGAAGTGGCCATCGAATCGATCAGCGACAGTTTCTGGCAGTCATCCGAATCCATCAAGGACCCTACCGGCTTCCTCGACGGGCTGGTCAGGGCCGCTCACGAAGCGGTCGTCTCTCTCGGCAGCGACCAGTCTGTCGAACACAAGCCCCGCGCCACCTGCGCCGTATGCCTGGTGCACCAGGGGCGGGCGTGGTGGGCCCACGTCGGCGATGCCCGCATCTATCTGTTGAGAGGTTCCGCGGTGGTAGAACGCACGCGCGACCACAGCCATGTCGAGGTGCTGCTGCAGGAAGGTCTGATCATGCCGGAGGAGGTCTCCACCCATCCGATGCGACATTATGTGGAGGCGTGTCTGGGTGGCGAATCGGGCCTGCCCGATCTGTCACTGCCAAATTTTCGCGGGTTGCAGACCGATGACATCCTTCTTGTCTGCTCGGACGGGTTTTGGTCCGGACTCAGCGACGAATACCTCGCATCATCGTTTGACCCGTCCCGACCGATATCGGAGTCACTCGGGGAGCTGGCCGAAAAGGCCGTCGCGGTCAATGGCCCCCACAGCGATAACACGACCGCCGCCGCGTTGCGCGTCCTTGCCGGCTGAGCCCCGGCGCCGGCAATCCAAACCTGATGAGTGGTGAAAAGCACATGCGACCCAGCGGACGCCAGCCCGACCAACTGCGACCCGTCCGCTTTACGCGCCGCTATACCCGCCACGCCGAGGGCTCGGTGCTGGTGGAGTTCGGTCACACGATCGTGCTCTGTACCGCGAGCATCGAGGAACGTGTGCCGCCCTTCTTGCGTGGCAGCGGGCGCGGTTGGGTCACCGCGGAATACGGCATGCTGCCCCGCGCGACGCACACCCGCAGTGGGCGGGAAGCGGTGCGCGGAAAACAGGGCGGGCGCACCCAGGAGATCCAGCGGCTGATCGGTCGATCGCTGCGTGCGGTGACCGACCTCAGCGCCCTGGGAGAGATGACTATCACCCTGGATTGCGACGTGTTGCAGGCCGACGGTGGCACACGGACGGCTGCGATTACCGGGGCTTACGTGGCGCTGGTCGACGCGGTGCGGACCATCCGCAAACGGGGTCGTCTGCGTCAGGATCCCGTGTACGGACAGGTCGCCGCGGTGTCTGTCGGTCTCTACAGAGGGGAACCGGTGCTCGATCTGGACTATGCAGAGGACTCGGAAGCCGAGACCGACATGAACGTGGTCATGAATGAGGCCGGCGCGTTTGTCGAGGTTCAGGGTACCGCTGAGGGTCACGCGTTCCGCCGCGACGAGCTCGACCAGATGTTGAGTCTGGCCACTGCCGGCACCCGAGAGCTGGTCGATCTGCAACGCGAGGCCATGGCCGACGCCGCCGAGTCGTGAACGCACGCCGCACGGTTGTGCTGGCTTCTGCCAACAAGGGCAAGTTGGCGGAAATCCAGGCGATGCTGGAGGGGAGCGGGATCGAGCTGCGGCCGCTGTCGGCGTTCGACTCGTCGGAGGTCGAAGAAACCGGGCTCACCTTTGTCGAAAACGCGATCATCAAGGCCCGGGCCGCTTGTGTCGCCAGCGGTTTGCCGGCGATCGCCGATGATTCCGGTCTCGAGGTCGACGCGTTGGGCGGCGAGCCCGGTGTGCACTCGGCTCGCTTTGCCGGTATCCACGGCGATGATCAGGCCAATAACGAACTGCTGCTCGAGCGCCTCGCGCAGGTACCGGATCCCGGGCGCACCGGCCGTTTCCGTTGCGTCATCGTCAGTCTCGCCCATGCTGCCGATCCGGCACCATTGATCTGTGAGGGGGTTTGGGAGGGCCGCATCGCAGTTCGTCCAAGGGGCGGCGGCGGCTTTGGCTACGATCCCCTGTTTGTGCCGCAAGGCATATCCAGGACATCCGCCGAATTGAGTCCGGCCGAGAAGAACCGTCTGAGCCACCGCGCTCAGGCGCTACGCAAACTGATCGAACGGCTGACTATGCCTGTCGCCTGACACCACGCGTCACCCATGTCGCCAATCCCATTGCCGCTCAGCATTTATGTCCACCTGCCGTGGTGCGTGAAGAAGTGCCCCTATTGCGACTTCAATTCTCATGCCGTGCGCGGTGGTTTGCCGGAGAAGGCCTATATGGCCGCGCTGATCGCCGATCTGGAGGAGGAGCTGAGGCGAGTCGGTGGCCGGCGGGTCGAGTCGGTTTTTTTCGGCGGCGGGACGCCAAGTCTCTTCAGCGCCGAGTCAATAGAACGCATCATCGCCGCGATCAGAGAACGCGGGATCCTGGCGCCGGACGCTGAGATCACGCTCGAGGCCAATCCCGGAGCGGTGGAGCGGGGCCGTTTTGCCGACTATGCCGCCGCCGGGGTTAACCGGGTGTCGGTCGGCGTGCAGAGCTTCGATGCAGACATGCTGGCGGCGCTGGGTCGGATTCACTCGCCGCGAGAAACGGAGACAACGCTGGAAGAACTCCGCCACGCCGGCATCACCAACGTAAACCTCGATCTGATGTACGGGCTTCCAGGCCAGGATATCGCCGCCGCCCTCGCGGACGTGGAGCTGGCCATCCAGGCCCAGCCCAGCCATATCTCGCATTATCAGCTCACGATCGAGCCGAACACGCTGTTCCATGCCCGGCCGCCGGTGCTTCCCGATGAAGACCTGATCGCTGATGCCGAGATCGCATGTGTGGAGCGGCTGGCCGCCGCCGGTTTCGAGCGCTATGAGGTTTCCGCATATGCCCGCGATGGCAGGGTTTGCCGTCACAACGTCAACTACTGGCGCTTCGGTGACTATCTCGGGATCGGCGCCGGCGCTCACGGAAAATTGAGTCAGGACGAGCCCTTGCTCGTATGGCGCCGCTGGAAGATGAAACACCCGGAGACGTACATGGCCGCACCAGTCCCGCAAGTCGATGGCGAGACGCTGATGGATGTGGCGCAGCTGAGTTTTGAGTTCATGCTCAACGGGCTCAGATTGATCGCCGGCATCCACGAGCGCGACTACCAGACGCGCACCGGTAGCGAGATCGGTGGCTTGAGGTGCGAGCTGGAGACCCTGGAGCAGGAGGGCATGATGGTGAGCGATGGCTGTGGCGGTTGGCGGGCGTCGGCGCGGGGCTTCAGGTTTCTCAATGACCTGCAGACACGTTTCCTGCCGTCCCGTCCTGACGCTGGCGTGCCCGGATCGGGCGATGGCTGACTACCGGCCGGTGGACTGCGCGGTCCACGACCGCTACGAGCTTGCGATCATGCGGCGCCAATGCCTGCGCCTGAGTTGGCGGGAACGAGATGGATTGCTCCGCGTTGAGGTGGTCAGACCACTGGATCTGGAGACCAGGGGCGGCGAAGAATTCCTGGTGTTTGCGGATGCGGCCGACGGGCGCCGGCAGGTCCGTTTGGACCGGATCTTGAAGGTGTCTGAATCGATGGCCGGAGACAGGTTTGATGCCGATGGAAACGATTGAGCCGGGGGTTTATTCACAGGAGCTTGCCGGGTCGCGGCTGGCCCGGCGTCCCCGCCGGTCTCTTCGCCGGGGATGCCCAGCAAGACAAGCACAAGTCAATGATTTATATAATTAATTATAGATTGATCGCTTTTTGTTCAAAACGTTTGTGACACTATGATGAAAGCACCGGAGATAGCCGTTTATGGTTTACTCCACAGGCTTATCCACAAATATTGTGGATAAGCCGGAAACTCCGATGACCATGCCGACTTTCTGGGTGAAAGCTAAAGTAATGCAGGAGGTTTGATGAGTAAGAGACCCTTGATCTGGTCTCGCCGGGAGACGACTTATCAGATGTCAGGGGGCTTGTGAGTCCGGGGCGGAATCGATATCATGCGCGGCTCTTTTTTGAGGCCCTCTGGCTCGAGCCAGGAGTTGGAAGATGAAAGCCGATATCCATCCCAAGTACGAAGAGATCAGCGTGACCTGCAGCTGCGGGAACACCTTCCAGACCCGTTCCACGATGGGCGAGGACCTCCATATCGAGGTCTGCTCCAAATGCCATCCGTTCTACACGGGTAAGCAGAAGATCCTCGACAGCGGCGGCCGGGTGGACAAGTTCCGCCGCAAGTACGGCAAGGCGGCCAACTAGGCCGGTACGGTCAGACCCGATCTCTCTGCGGGGCGCCTTGCGGCGCCCTGTTTCGTTCCCGTACCCGGCCTCTAAATACAGCGATAATCTGTCAATCAGAAGGGTGCTGCCTTATACTTTTCCATTCACCGACCGTGTGCTGAGCGACGTTCGGTAACCCTCGCCGGTCTCTTCCGCCCCCGGGCCAGCGCGGCCCATGCAGGCCCCAGAGCGGGCAAGTATCGAAACGATGTCGGTACGGATTGCCACGGGCAGGGTGTTTGGTTTTGGCTTTCAGGGAAACACGTATGAGCGACAAGTCCTTCGAACTCACCGATACACAGCACGCGACGAGCTCCAGCCTTGCCGTCAGCGAAGGTTCAATCGGTCCGGCGGTGATGGATATAGGCCGGCTGTATAAGGATCACGGCGTATTTACTTTCGATCCCGGGTTCGTTGCCACCGCCAGCTGCGAGAGCAAGATCACCTTTATTGACGGCGAGAAAGGGGTATTGCTGTACCGCGGCTACCCGGTGGAGCAACTGGCCGCCAACAGCAGCTTCCTGGAGGTCGCCTACCTGCTGCTTTACGGAGAGCTGGCGACAGCCGTCGAACAGGATGGCTTCATGAATTCGATCATGCATCACACGATGATCAATGAGACCCTGCTGCGCTTCTTCAACGGATTCCATTTCAACGCCCACCCGATGGCAATGGTATCCGGCGTGGTCGGTTCTATGTCCGCGTTCTACCACGACTCCATGGATATCAATAACCCGGACCATCGTGAGATCTTTGCTCATCGGATCATCGCTAAGATGCCCACGATATCGGCGGCCGCATACAAGCATTCGGCAGGACAGCCGTTTATCTATCCACGCAACGATCTGGACTATTGCAGCAACCTGCTGAATATGTTCTTTGCCGTGCCCTGCGAAGACTACGAAGTGAATCCGGTCGCTGCCGAGGCGCTGGATCTCTTGTTTATCCTGCATGCGGATCACGAGCAGAATTGCAGCACCTCCACGGTGCGCCTGGCAGGCAGTTCGGGCACCAATCCCTATGCGGCGATCGCCGCGGGTGTGTCGGCGCTATGGGGCCCGGCTCACGGCGGCGCTAACGAAGCGGTGCTGAAGATGCTGGAGCAGATCGGCGACACCTCACAGATCCCGAAATACGTGGCTAGAGCCAAGGACCGCGATGATCCGTTCCGGCTGATGGGCTTTGGTCATCGCGTCTACAAGAACTTCGATCCCCGTGCCAAGATTATCCGCGAGATGTGCCATAAGGTGCTCGCGCAGCTGGGCACTGCCGATTCACCGATGTTCGATTTGGCGCTGCGGCTGGAGGAGATCGCGCTGAAGGACGATTACTTCGTCGAGAAGAAGCTCTACCCGAACGTGGATTTCTATTCCGGCATCATCTATCGGGCGCTGGGCATTCCCGTATCCATGTTCACCGTCATGTTCGCTATCGCCCGAGCTGTGGGCTGGGTCGCACACTGGCAGGAGATGACCGCGGATCCGAATACGCGTATCGGCCGGCCCCGCCAGCTGTATACCGGCCCGGCCGAGCGTGACTACGTCCCCGTCGGCGAGCGGGATTGAACGGCAGGTCAGCCTTCGACAAGTAGTGCCCTCAGATCCGGCAGTCGAGCACGTTGCATCGGACGGCCGTCCACAGGACAGCTCGGAGCTTGACGCAGGCCGTGGACCGGGAAGACGGTTGCCTCCACTGAGACATCGCCGGCGATAAAACGGAAACTGGGTAACTGCTCGATGCGTTCGGTCGGGTAGCGGATCCGCCGCTCGTTCATCTCGTAGGGGATACCCTGGTCCATCAGCCGCATGGCGACCGCCTCCGCGGTGTCGGAAAATACATGCAGGTTGACGTCGCTGTGTTCGGTGATCGCGCCGCTCAATACCGAGCCGACCAGTCGTGGTTCAAACTCTTTGAGCATGTCCATGGCCTGCCCGGCGGTCTCGCGCAGGGCGCGCAGGCGGGCCGGATACGCGGCGCCACCGAACAGACGCTGTTGTTCAGTCAAGGCGGCGGCGATCTCATCATTGCCCGGCAGCGCGGTACGATCCGAGATGCCGAGGCGTTCGGCCGCCTTCCGTTTGGCCAGAAAAAAATCCTTTATCCCTTGTTCCCGCATGATCCGCGCCGCCTCCTGAGCGATGCCGTATCTGACCTGCAAGGACCGTTGACTGCGTTTCCTGGGCATCTTTTGCACCCTTATCGCCGCGAAGGCTGGTTCTAGAATATCGGCGCTTCGTCCTCGGCCGGGCCGTAGGGCGATCCGTTATCGTCTTCTCCCGGCGGCGGTACCTGATCCGCCCGGAAGGTCTCGAATATGGCGTCCATGTCCGAGCTGCGCGCGAGCAGGCCGGTGCTGGAGGAGACACGTACCGTGACCAGACCCGATGGCTTTGGTGGTACACGCTCCGGGGCACCGGCCAGCGCCTGGCCCATGAACTTGACCCAGATCGGCAGGGCGGTGCGACCGCCTTCCTCGCGCGCACCCAGCGGCCGCTCCTGATCGAAACCGACCCAGGCAGTCGCCACAAGATCGCCATTGAAGCCGCTGAACCAGGCGTCGCGACGATCGTTGGTGGTGCCGGTCTTGCCGGACAAGTCACGTCGACCCAGCGCCATGGCGCGTCGGCCGGTGCCACGACGGATCACGTCCCGCATCATGTCGGCAACCAGATACGCATTTTGCCGGCTTATGGCTTGCGGGGCATATTCGATGGCTATCGTTTCGTCTTCCACTGCGGGCCGGCCGCGCCGGTCGTCCGCGGCGGCCTGCTCGGCGTCGGTGCAGGACGCGCATGCGACCAGCGCGTCGGACTGCATGATCACTGTGCCGTCCGCATCGACGATGCGGTCGATCAGATAGGTGTCGACGCTGAAACCGCCGTTGGCGAACACGGTGTAGGCGTTGGCCAGATCCATCGGCGTCAGGGTCACGCTGCCCAGTGCCAGAGACAGGTCACGGGGCATCGCCGACTCGGGGATGCCGAATGCGCTGATGTGATCGACCGCGTTGCCCACGCCTATCGACCGGAGTACGCGGATGGAAACCAGATTGCGCGATCGCACCAGAGCTTCGCGCAGCCGGGTTGGACCATAAAAACGCTGGCTGTAGTTTTCCGGGCGCCAGGTGCTCTCCAGCTGATCATCCTCGAAGACGACCGGTGCATCGTTGACTACGGTGGCGGTGGTGAAGCCGTTCTCCAGTGCCGCGGAATAGATAAAGGGTTTGAAAGAGGACCCTGGCTGACGCCGGGCCTGGGCGGCTCGATTGTATTTGCTGTCCTCGAAGTCGAAACCGCCGCTCAGCGCGGCCACGGCGCCATCGATAGGGTCTACGCCGACAATGGCCCCCTGAACCGTCGGCACCTGGCTTAGCCGCCAATCACCGTTCTCCATCGGGCTGACCTCGATAAGGTCGCCTACCGACAGGATGTCCGAGGCAAGGGCCGGTTCCGGACCGCGCGTGTTGTCGTCGATAAACTCGCGGGCCCAACTAAGACCTTCCCAAGGCAATTCCAGGCTGCCATGACCGGGCACCAGGACTTGCGCGGCCTGCTCCTCGAGCGCGGTAACCAGACCGATCTCCATGCCCGGGCCGGCACGATAACCCGCCAGCAGCTCAGCAAGGTCCGGCGTCTCGCCCGGACCAGGCACCTCGATCGTTGCCAGCGGACCCCGATAGCCGTGGCGTCGGTCGTACTCCATCAGGCCGTCGCGGAGAGCCGATATGGCAGCCTTTTGCAGGCGGCTGTCTATCGTCGTGGTGACGACATATCCAGCGGTGTACGCCACGGGACCGACGAGGTCCAGCACCTGCCGGCGGATCATCTCCCCCACATACGGCGCCGCGGTGTCTACCGTTGCGCCATGCAACGTGGATTCCATGGGCTGGGCGGTGGCTTGCTCGAACTCTGCTCTGTCGATGCTGCCTGTCTCCATCATCCGGCGCAGCACATAGGCGCGGCGCTGACCGGCCCGTTCCGGACTGGCAACCGGATTGTCCCGAGACGGTGCTTTCGGCAGACCGGCTATGGTCGCGGTCTCGGCGAGACTAAGAGCGTCGACGGTCTTGCCGAAGTACACTTCGGCGGCCGCGCCCACGCCATAGGCGCGCTGGCCCAGGAAGATCGCATTCAGGTATAGCGTGATGATCTCCTGCTTGCTCATCTGGCTCTCGATCCGGAGCGCCAGAAATATCTCCCTGACCTTGCGCGAGATGGTCTTCTCGCGGCTGAGAAAGAAGTTGCGCGCCACCTGCATGGTTATGGTGCCGCCGCCCTGGCGGCGCTCCCCGGTGAGCAGCAGGGACGCGGTGGCGCGGACCAGGCCTTGATAGTCGACCCCGGGGTGCTCGAAGAACCGATCGTCCTCGGCGGCCAGGAATGCATCCACCACGAAAGGCGGGATCTGATCAAAGGACAGCGGTATCCGGCGCATTTCGCCATATTCCGCCAACAATCGGCCGTCACGCGTGTAGACTCGCAGCGGAACCTGGAGACGGACGTCCTGAAGCGACTGCACCGCCGGCAGGCTGGGCAACACATAATAATATGCGCCCGCGGCCGCTACGGCCGCCCCGGCACCGAGGATCAGCAGTAACGCAGCCGCAGCATAGAGGGTACGGAGAAAGAGCTTCATGCAGAAGTGAGAGGTAGGTTCTTGTTTTGCCGGGTTGGCTTATGCATATTACCATCGAACGTAAAAGGCAAACCCATCGAAAGATGGGGGCGCAAAGCCACCGGTCTAAGGGCTTGGGTCTAGGATAGCGGGGTTGCCGGAATCGACATTTATGCACCATCCCCAGGGCCGGGGTCGGGCGTCACGCATGGTTTTTTTGCACCGCGCAAAGCGCTGAACCGGACCGGGATCACAGGCTGCATGACAGTTCCTTCCCCAACCTCGACCGACGACCGCAGCGGCGGCTGGACCGGGGATCGCGGTCACCTCATGTTTGGAGCGTGAAGGCGGTCACGTTTTGCAGCCTCGGGAATTGCTATACAGAACATTGCATTAGCTAAGACATTATTCTATCTTTCGAAGCCAAGCTGCGGACCTAAAAGGAAATTCATGTGCTTTTCGGTAAGTCTAGTCGACCGCTTATCGGCCTTGACATAACGACTTCGTCGGTCAAGCTGATTGAACTGGGCCGCAGTGGCAGCCAGTTCCGTGTGGAATCCTATGCCGCCGAGGCCACGCCGCAGAACGCGGTGAACGAAAAGGCCGTGGTGGATCCTGACTCCGTGGGCGAGGCCATTCGCCGTGCGGTCAAACGCTCCGGTGCCCGCAGTCGCGAGTGCGCCATCGCGATCAATGGCGATGCGGCGATCACCAAGGTCATTCAGATGCCCGCGACTTTGTCAGGCAATGAACTGGAAGGACAGGTCGAACTGCAGGCAGACCAGTACATCCCCTTCCCAATGGAAGAGGTCAGCTACGATTTCGAAGTGCTCGGCAAGTCCGAGCACGATCCAGATATGCTCGACGTACTGCTGGTGGCTACCCGCAGCGAGAACGTCGAGCAGCGCCAGGCAGCAGTAGAATCTGCCGGGCTCAAGGCGCAGATTGTCGACGTGGAAGCCTTCGCGCTCGAAAATGCCTGCCGCCTGCTTCGGCATCAGATGCCCGAGCACGACGATAGCCACAATGTGGCAGTCATAGATTTCGGCGCCAGCAGCACGACGTTCTCCGTACTGCGCGACCTCAAGGTCATCTATACGCGGGATTTCGCCTTCGGTGGCCAGCAGCTTACCGAAGAGATCATGCGTACCTATGGCCTGAGTTTTGAAGACGCGGGTCGAGCGAAGAAAGAGGGTGGACTGCCGAGCAACTTCGAGCCAGAGGTCCTCGATCCGTTTATCGATGACATGACTCAACAGGTTAGCCGCTCGCTGCAATTCTTCCTGGCTTCCGGCAGCGGTCGCGAGCAACCGCAGCAGATTCTGGTTTGCGGCGGCTGCGCAAACATCCCCGGCGTGGCCGATGTCATCGGCAGTCGCGTCGGAATCCCGACCGAGATCGGCAATCCGCTCGGCGACATGAAACTCTCGTCCAGGGCGCGCTCTGGCGGAGTGATGAAGGATGCAACCGCACTGCTCACAGCCTGCGGACTGGCCCTGAGGAGTTTCGACTGACATGCCTCGTATTAATCTTCTGCCGTGGCGCGAGCAAGAGCGGAAACAGCGTCAGACGAACTTCGGCATCGCGGCTGTCGCCGCGGTGGCTCTCGGCGGGCTGGTGACCTTCGGGGTCAGTGCCTACTTGCAGCATCGCATCGACTATCAGAATGAACGCAATGCCCGACTCGAGCAGGAGATTGCGCGACTCGATGCGTTGATCGAAGAGATTGCCGCGCTCGAGGATCAGAAAGATCGGCTGCTGGCCCGTATGGAGATCATCGACGAGCTGCAACGTAGCCGTCCTGACAGCGTGCATCTGTTTGATCAGATGGTGCGGGTGTTGCCCGACGGTGTCTACTACCAGAAGGTGGAACAGCGGGCCAAAAAGCTCGAGATCGAGGGCATCGCAGAGTCGAGTACCCGCGTGTCGGCGCTGATGCGCAATATCGAGAACTCTCAGTGGCTACAGAGGCCAGGACTCGAGGTGGTCGAGACAGTGGAAGATCGCGGTGCGCGACGCAGCCGGTTTACCGTATCCGCCCAGCAGATCGTTACCGATAAGGAGGGTTCGTAATGGAACAGTTGAACAAGTTCCTCGACGAGCTCCGCGCGCTGGATACCAGCGATGTCGGTAGATGGCCATTCCTTTTCCGCGCCTTGTTCGTGGTGCTGATCTTCGTCATCGTCACGGCGGCGTCGGTTTACTACTTCCCGATCAAGAACAAGACGCCGATGCTGGAGCAAGCCGAAGCCAAGGAGCAGGAGCTGCGCCAGATCTTCGTCGCCAGGCAGCGCAAGGCAGCGAATTTCGAGGCCTACAAGATACAGCTGGCCGAGATCGAGCAATCATTCGGCGCCATGTTGCGACAGCTGCCCGGCAAGACTGAAGTGCCCAGCCTGCTGGTGGACATCTCGCAGACAGGTCTTGGCGCGGGACTCGAGGAGGAGTTGTTCCGCCCTGACGCCGAGCTGCGCAGGGACTTTTATGCGGAGCTGCCGATCCGGATCCGCCTGCGGGGTACGTACCACGAACTGGCCAAGTTCGTCAGCGATATCGCGGCACTGCCACGCATCGTAACCATCCATGACGTGCAGCTGTCGACTGCCGACGGCAGTCCCGAGCTGCAGATGGACCTGGTCGCCAAGACTTATCGCTATCTGGAAGACGACGAGGAGCAGTCATGAGACAGCGTCAGACCCTGATCGCGATTCTTGGCCTGGTTGCGCCTCTTGTGCTGGCCGGCTGCTCCAACGACATGTCGGATCTCGAGGGATACATCGCCGAGACCAATGCACGTCCTGGCGGCCGCATCGAGCCGTTGCCGGAGATCAAGGAGCACCAGCCGTTTGCATATGAGGCCTACGACCTGCGTTCGCCATTTGTGCCACAGCGCGCGCAGAAGAAAGGCCCGGCTGGCGGCGGTCTGCGGCCTGACAGTGCGCGGCCCCGCGAATTCCTGGAGCAGTTCCCGCTGGACACGCTTGAAATGGTGGGGACCTTGAGCAAGGACGGCCAGTTCTATGGGCTGGTGCAAACAGCGGACACGCTGGTGCATCGGGTTACTGAGGGTAACTACGTGGGCCAGAGCGACGGCAAGATTATTTCAATTGACGATTCTGAGATTCGGGTTGTCGAAATCATTCCCGACGGTATCGGCGGCTACATGGAACGGCCGGCCACCATCAGTCTGGGTGAGCAATGAAGACTCGGGGAGTACATGGGATGATGCGCAATGCACGGGCGACAACTGGGATCCACTGGATTTCAAACATGGCCGGCTGGCTCGGGGCGCTAACGCTGCTCTCACTGGCCTCCACCGTCTCTGCCCAGGAGGCCTCCCAGCGGCTTGAGGCCGTGGATGTAGCGGGACAGGGCGGTGACCGGGTGGTGGTCTATCTGAGGATGAGCGGCCCGGCCGCGGAGCCGATGAGCTTCGCCATCGATGAGCCGGCCAGGATCTCTCTGGATCTTGCGGATACCACGCTGGCGCTGCCGTCTCGACGTACCGTGGTCAAACAGGGCCCACTCGACACCGTCACCGTTGCCGAGGCCCAGGGTCGCACCCGGGTGGTTCTGAACATGGACTACATGGTGCCTTATCAGACCCGGGTCGACGGCGACACGATCGTGATCAATCTCGGCAGCACCGTCGCGGCCGCGGCCGAAGCGCAGCCGGTGTTCGCGGCCGGCCCTGCGCCGGCCCCAACCGCCGTGGACAGCGCCATCCGCGACGTCGATTTCCGCCGCAGTGAAGAAGGTGGCGGCCGCGTGATCGTCTCCCTCACCGATCCGTCTGCGGTAGTCGAGATGCGCCAGGAGGCGGGCAAGATCGTGGTGGATTTCCGCGACACTGACCTGCCGACGAATCTGCGCCGCCGACTCGACGTGCTTGATTTCGCCACGCCCGTTACCACGGTTGACAGCATCACCGCCGGTGATGGTGCACGTCTGATCATCGCGGCGACCGGCGATTACGAGCATTTCGCCTACCAGACCGACGAGATATTCACCGTCGAAGTGCGTCCGGTGGTGACGGAGAAGCCCGAAGATCTGGGTATCTATGACACCGGCAAGTCCTATCAGGGGCAGCGCCTGACCCTGAATTTCCAGGACATCGAGACCCGCGCCGTGCTGCAGCTGTTGTCCGAGGTCAGCGGTCTGAACATGGTGGTCAGCGACTCGGTCAGCGGTAATGTGACCCTGCGTCTGCGCGATGTCCCCTGGGATCAGGCTCTGGACATCGTGATGGCGACCCGCGGTCTCGATATGCGTCAGATCGATAACGTGATGATCGTCGCGCCGGCGACGGAGATCGCCGCGCGCGAGAAACAGGATCTGGAGGCGCGCCAGGATTTGCAGGAGCTGACGCCACTGATGTCCGACTTCATCCAGGTCAACTATGCGAAGGCTGCCGACCTGGCCGACCTGCTGCAGTCCGGTGGCGACAACTCGCTGTTGTCCGATCGGGGCACGGTCAGTATCGACGAACGCACCAACACGCTGCTGGTCTATGACACGGCGGAACGGCTGGTCGATATCCGCCGCCTGGTGCAGACCCTGGACATCGCCGTCAAGCAGGTGTTGATCGAGTCCCGCATCGTGGTGGTCAACGACGACTTCAGCCGGGATCTCGGTGTGCGTCTCGGCGTCACCTATGTCGACGACC
>CAJHYD010000034.1_pt1 | contig 56521 bp, 51 predicted proteins | sample 9198701 | NCBI WGS metagenome assembly CAJHYD01 (sample SAMEA7708365, study PRJEB35096) | sediment metagenome | biome: marine neritic benthic zone biome [ENVO:01000025]; feature: sediment [ENVO:00002007]; material: shallow marine sediment [ENVO:03000034] sea grass bed [ENVO_01000059] ...
CGCCGGTGTGCAGGTCGCGACCAATTTCGGTACCCGCCCCGACTACATCACCTGCCCGCTGCCCTCATTGGAGGGGGAGGCGGCGCTGGCTTGCAGCGCGGATCTGTTCGTCAATGGCCGCCTCGCGCAGCGTCAGGAACTCAATCCCGGGCCCTACAGTTTCGACGATATTCGCGTCGCCACCGGTTCAGGTGAGGCGCGGCTGGTGACCCGCGATCTGCTCGGGCGCGAGCAGGTTGTTGTGACGGACTTTTATGCCAGCCAGTCGTTGCTCAAGGCCGGTCTTTCTGAGTACTCCTATGCTGTGGGCACGTTGCGAAAAGACTACGGCTTTGAAAGTAATGACTACCATGGTGTGTTTTTCGCTGGGTTCCACAGCCACGGTCTGAGCGATACGATGACCGTCGAGGGCAATACCGAGCTGGCGGCGGATTTCCGGCGCATCGGATCGGGGGTCACGTTCTCCAAACTAAGACTGGGCGTGTCCTCGGTTGGTCTCAGCATCAGCGATGGAGACGACTCCGGCACCGGCGCACAATGGATGATCGGCCATGACTATCGGTCGACCCTGTTCAACCTGGGTTTCAACTACCGAGGCTACGACTCAGACTATCGTGAGCTTAGTTTTGTCGAGAATGCGGACCGGCCGAAGGCCGTCTATACCTTCACCAGCGGTATCAATCTGGCACCGCGGGGAACTATCTCCGGGTCGTTCCTGAGACAACAAAATCGCAGCTCGCCCAATCTGGATTTTTTTACGCTCAACTATTCCACCGTGCTGGCACGCCGGCTGTTCATCGCGGCGAGCTCCAGCTACGTAGACAGCGGCGACACTAGCGACTTCGCGTTTACCTTGTCCCTGAATCTGCCCCTCGGCACTCGACGTAGCGCCAGTCTTGGCATACAGGCGAGCGACGGCGATCTGCGTGCCACCACCCAGTTGCGGCAAAATCTGCCAACGGGTCCGGGCTATGGGTACCGGTTTGGCACCGCAACCGGCGACGGCGATACCGAATGGGAAGCTGATCTGGCCACGCAGAGCCGGATCGGGCGTTATGGACTGGAGTCCACTCATACCGACGACGGCACCAGCTGGCGGGCCAGCGCGTCTGGCTCCGCGGCCTGGGTCGGCGGGATGCCGTTCCTGGCGCGGGAGATTCGGGATGCTTTCGCTGTGGTCCAGGTCAACGGTTTCGAAAACGTCAGGGTGATGCTGGAAAACCAGGAAATCGGCCGGACCGATGGTAGCGGCAGGATCCTGGTGCCGGGTCTGCGACCCTATCAACACAACAAAGTCTCCATCATGCAGGAAGACTTGCCCTTGACTGCCAACATAGAATCGGTGTCGATGGACGTTACGCCTTATTTTCGCAGCGGTGTGTTGGCCGACTTCCCGGCCAGCGAGGGTCGCGACGTACTCCTGCGTCTGCTGCTGCCAGATGGTTCGCCGGCCCCGGAGGGCAGCCTGATCCGCGCCGAGGGTATGGATGGCGCGTTCCCCGTAGGCCTGAGTGGTCAGGTCTATCTGCGCGATATCAGCGACGGCACCGCATTGAGTCTGGAGTGGAGCGACAACGCTTGCGGCTTTGTCCTCGATCTGGGCAGCGCGCAGGGTTTGGTGCCGGATCTGGGCGATGTGATCTGCGCGGGCCAGAGCGGCCAGTGAGATTCAAGCAGTCACGTCTGCTGTGTTGCCTGGTTTTGCTCATGATCGTCGCGCCGGCTGAAGCCGCGCTCAATTGCCGGGTCTCCACGCCGACACTGGCCTTCGGCACCTACACCCCCGGCACACCCCAGCCGCTGGATACCTCGGCCAATGTGCAAGTGAGATGTCAGGGCGGGCGTGGACTGGTGTTTATCGCGCTGAGCGCGGGCAACAGTGGCACTCCGGCGAACCGCTATATGCTTTCCGGCAGCAACCGGCTTGGTTACAACGCGTATCTGAATGCAGCGCGGACCATCATCTGGGGTGACGGTTCCGACGGGACCCGGCTTATCCTGCGCATCATGTTGCGGCCCAACCGCAGAGTGTTCGATATCCCCGTCTATGGCCGTGTCTTCGCCGGCCAGGATCCGGCGCCCGGCGCCTATTCGGATTCGGTGGTGGTCACCGCCTATTTCTGACTGGCGGGTTTGTCTGTGGCTGCGTTTCCGATGCCGCCGGGCCTGGGGCTTGACTGCCATCCGACGACATTCTCGAGGGCCGCGCGGTGTTCGCGTGAGGGCGGCAACCGGGCCTGAGGCGCACCAGCCGCTGAGCTTTGGTGCCGGGAGGGGGAATCGAACCCCCACGATCTTGCGATCGGCAGATTTTGAGTCTGCTGCGTCTACCAGTTCCGCCATCCCGGCCGCGGGGGGCGTAGAGTAACGGTCTCCCCGGGCGCTCTCAAGGCCTTCCCCCGGGGATGCGACCCTTTTGCCTCCAGCGGTATCTAAATAGCGTCATGTCCGGTTTTACCGATTGCAGGGTCGATCACGCCATCCTCGCCCGGGCGAGGGGCGGCGATATGAAGGCGCACGAGATCCTCTACCGGGTCTACGCCACACCGGTCTATAGCCTTGCCACGCGGATGCTGCAGAGTGCAGCGCTCGCCGACGAGGTGCTGCAGGAAACCGCAATCGAGGTCATCCGCAAGCTCGAATCGCTGCGTGAGCCGGATGCGTTCCCCGGCTGGATCAAGCGGGTAGCGGTGAATAAGTGTCTGGCCCATCTGCGCTCGGCCTGGCACCGCAAGTCGTCGGCCACGGCGCCGGGTGCCGAGATCGGCGATGGTGGCTGGCTTGAGGGCTCCGACCATGGTGCCGCCGCTGAACGGCTCCACGGCGCGATGGATGTGGCCACCGCGCTGGCGCTGCTGCCACCGGTGGCCCGCTCGGTGGTCTGGCTACATGACGTGGAGGGTCTGACCCATGCCGAGATCGGCCGGATGATGGGCAAGACCACGAGTTTTTCAAAATCCCAGCTGTCCCGGGCCCACGAGCGCCTGCGCGACCAGTTGGCGGAATCAGACGGTGATCACACATGCATGCCACAACCGAACAGCTGCTGAGTCTTCGCGACGGCGACGCGCCGGCGCCCGCGGTCGAGGCCCACGTACAATCCTGCGAGCCATGTCGCCAGGAGCTGGCGCGGCTGGCCGGAATCCGCGAACAGCTCAGAGCCCTTCCTCCGATTTCGCCCCGCCAGGGTCTGTGGCGGTCGGTGGCGGTAGCCAGTCTGTCGCGGAAGCCGGCGACGCCGTTCCCCTGGCTGTCGGCGATCGCGATCGCTGCGTCATTTGTGCTCGGTCTGGCCTTGATCCAGCGGCTCGGTCCCGGTTTATCGACACCGGTCCAGCCGGGGCCGCAGGTGCCGATCGCTGAGGTGGTGCCTTCGGTGGAGCCGGTGGCCGTCGGCGATCTGCAGCAGCGTTCACGCCAGCTCGAGGCATTGCGCCGCGCGATGCCCCGGCGTCAGGGCGTGATCCGGGCCAGCACCGCGCGGACCATTGCCGATCTGCAGGACCAGGTGGCATTTGTGGATATGCGTCTGAATGCGGCGGCGGAGCTGGGGCTGACACCGATCCAGCGGCAGGCGCTGTGGCAGGAACGGGTCATCCTGATGCGGTCCTTGCTGCAGCTCGAGTACTCCCAGGTCCAGAGCACCCGTTATTGACAGGCGAGAGAGAACTCTCGATGGAGCCAACGATGATGAGAAATAATTTGAAACGCCGCGCCGCGATGGGCTGGCTGTTGCTGGCGCTCGCGTTGGGCGTCACCGGCATCGCCCGCGCTCAGGATACGGCGACCGAGATCGAGCGGGAGGCCCGTGAATGGAGAATGGAGCAGGCCGAGGCCACGCGGGAAGCCGAGCAGGAGGCGCTGGAGGCGCGTCTTGACGCCGCGCAATCACGGATGGAGATCGCGGCCCGGGAGATCGCGATGTTGTCGGCGCAGCTGGTCGGAGAGGCCACCAGCCTGGCGTTGCGCAGCCTGTTCGATGCCGAGCCGCGCCCGATGCTGGGCGTGAACATCGACGACAGCAACGACCAGGGTGTGCCGGTGCTCGCGGTGACGCCGGGTGGGCCGGCCGACGAGGCCGGGCTGCGCGCCGGGGATGTATTGACCCGGATCGACGACGTGCCGCTGGGTAACGGACCGGAGACAAGCGGCAGCAGCAAGCTGACCGAGAAGATGAGGACCGTGAGCGCCGGTCAGGCCGTGACCCTGCATTACCTGCGCCAGGGCGAGGAGAAGCAGGTGACGGTCACGCCGCGTGAGCTGGATCCCGGCGAGATCTTTCTCGCTCTCGAGGAGGCCGGCGATATCGACATCGATCTGGAGGACCTCGAGGATCTGGAGCAACTCCGGGCGTTGGGCTCGCTCAGCGGTCTGCACGCAATGGGTCATGGGCCGGTCAGATTGTTCCTCGGCGGCGCCGGCCGCTGGAGCGATATGGAGCTGGTTACCCTGAGTCCGGATCTGGGCAGCTATTTCGGCAGTGACGAGGGCATCCTGGTGGTGAAAGCGCCGGCCGATCCTTCACTCGAACTCAGGGATGGTGACGTGATCCTGGACATTGGCGGCCGCAAGCCGACCAGCCCTGAACACGCGATGCGAATCCTGCGGTCCTATGAGGCGGGCGAGTCGCTCAGGCTCGGCGTGATCCGGGAGAAGCGCCGGCTCGACCTGGATATCGAGGTGCCGGTCACCAGCGAGACCGGGGACGGTGTAACGGAACCGGCACGGTTCGAGCGCAAGATCGTCATCGGACCACCCGAGGAGGCCTGAGCGCCGGCGCCGGCCGCGCTACCCGCGGGGGGCGAAACTGCTAAGATTCGCCCCCCATGCGGCGCGCGGATTTCAGTTACGAGCTCCCGACGGAACTCATCGCCCAGCACCCGCTCGCCACACGTTCGGCGAGCCGTCTGTTGTGTCTGGATGGATCGAGCGGCGGTCTGGGCGATCGTCAATTTACAGATCTGCCGGACTTGCTGAGGCCGGGGGACCTGCTGGTGGTCAACGACACTCGTGTCATCCCGGCGCGCCTGTTTGGTCGCAAGGCAAGTGGCGGGAAGCTGGAGATGCTGCTCGAGCGCCTCGAGGGTAGCCGTGAGGCGCTCTGCCATCTGCGTGCCAGCAAGCCGGCTCGCGAGGGTACGATGGTGCATTTCGAGGGTGGACTGTCGGCCGAGGTGTGCGGGCGCGAGCAGACGCTTTATCGGCTGCGTTTCGACCGGGATCTGATGCCGGTGCTCGAGGCCCACGGTCATATGCCGCTGCCGCCCTATATCCATCGCGAGGATGAGGCGGACGACAGGGAGCGCTACCAGACCGTCTATGCCACCGCGCCGGGCGCGGTGGCGGCACCCACGGCGGGTCTGCACTTCGACTCCGGCATGCTCGAACAGCTGGCCGCTGCCGGTGTGGAGTGCTGCAGCGTGACCCTGCATGTAGGCGCTGGCACGTTCCAGCCGGTCCGGGCCGACGATATCCGCGAGCATGTGATGCATGCCGAATACACCGAGGTGTCGGAGTCCGTCTGTGCGGCCGTGGCACGCACCCGCGCCCGCGGCGGACGGGTGGTGGCGGTGGGTACCACCGCGGTCCGCTCGCTGGAGTCGGCCGCCGCGACAGGACAACTCGCGCCATTTGCCGGGATGTCCGATATCTTTATCTACCCGGGATTCGAATTCCGCGTGGTCGACGCCATGCTGACAAATTTTCATCTGCCGGAGTCGACTCTGTTGATGCTGGTATCCGCATTTGCCGGCCGCGATGTGGTGCTGGCGGCCTATCGTCACGCGGTCAGCCAGCGCTATCGCTTTTTTAGCTATGGCGACGCGATGTTCATCACCCGCAAGCCGGTGATGGGGACAGCATGAAATTTTTGCTGCATGCGACGGATGGCGATGCGAGGCTGGGTCGGCTGGAGTTCAGTCGCGGTGTGGTGGATACCCCGGCCTTTATGCCGGTGGGCACCTACGGGACGGTCAAGGCGATGACGCCGGAGGAACTGGAGCAGTCCGGCGCCCAGATCATCCTCGGCAACACCTTCCATCTGATGTTGCGTCCGGGCACGGACGTGATCCGCAAACATGGCGATCTGCACCGATTTATGCACTGGGAGCGCCCGATCCTGACCGATTCCGGCGGATTCCAGGTCTGGAGTCTGGCCGGTCGCCGCAAGATCAGCGAGGAGGGCGTGCACTTTGCCTCGCCGGTAGATGGTTCGCCGGTATTTTTGAGTCCGGAGACATCGATGGAGGTGCAGCGGCTGCTGGGCGCGGACGTGGTCATGATCTTCGACGAATGCACGCCCTATCCTGCCAGCGAGGACCAGGCACGGGTTTCGATGGAGCTGTCCGCCCGCTGGGCCGCGCGTAGCCGCGCCGCCCACGGCGACAACCCGGCTGCGCTGTTCGGTATCGTCCAGGGCGGTATGTTTCCGGCCCTGCGCCGTGAATCGCTGCAGCGACTGCGGGAGATCGGTTTCGACGGGTATGCGCTGGGTGGTCTGTCGGTGGGTGAGGCCGAGGACGAGCGCGTCGCGGTGCTGGAGGCGCTGACTCCGGAGTTGCCGCAAGATCAGCCTCGCTATCTGATGGGCGTGGGGACGCCCGAGGACATCGTCGAGGCGGTGCGCAAAGGGATCGACATGTTCGACTGCGTGATGCCCACCCGCAACGCCCGCAACGGTCACATTTTTACCCGCCATGGCACGATCAAGATCCGCAATGCGCGCCATCGCGATGATGAGCGGCCGCTTGACGAGGCCTGCGCCTGCTATACGTGTCGCCATTACAGCCGCGCCTATCTGCGCCATCTGGAGAAATGTGGCGAGATCCTCGGTGCCCGGCTCAACACGATCCACAACCTGCACTATTACCAGGAGCTGATGGCCGGTCTGCGCGATGCGATCCGCCGTGGTGAGCTGGAGACCTATGTCAGCGCGTTTTATGGCGCCCGCTCGAATCCGGACCGGGAGCCGGAATCCGGCCCGGGTAGTGCTGACGGCTGAGCCGCGGGCCGGAATAGGTTTGATTTGCGGATTAGGGCATAATGCCCCGCTGATTTTGGCGTCAGGCACGTAGTCATGGCGCCGGCCCGGGCGCGGTGCTCCGGGTCATGACCGGGAAAATGCGCCTATCAGCGCAACGTTTGTTAGCGCGCCGGCAGGCGCGACGAGACCGAGGACCCTCACATGGACTTTCTGATTTCGAGTGCCTGGGCCCAGGGAGCCCCAGCCGGCCAGCCCGACGCGCTGACCAGCTTTCTGCCCCTGATCATTATTTTCGCCGTGTTCTACTTCCTGCTGATCCGGCCCCAGACCAAGCGTGCCAAGGAGCATCGAAAGATGGTCTCCGAATTGAGCGCCGGTGACGAGGTCGTCACCGGCGGTGGCGTGCTGGGACGGATCACCGAGGCCGGTGAGCAGTTCCTGCACATCGAAGTCGCCGAGGGCACTGTACTGAAGATACAGCGCGCTACGGTGTCTGCGGTTATGCCCAAGGGCACCTATAAAAGCGCCTGACGGAGACGTCCCACTGTGAGTGCCCTTAATCGCTTCCCTACCTGGAAGAATGTCCTCGTGGTCGTCGTCATTATCGGCGGTCTGATCTACGCCTTGCCCAACATTTTCGGTGATGATCCTGCGCTGCAGATCTCGCTGGAGACGACGCAGCCGCTGGATGATATTGCTGTCGATCGGGCAGAGGGTGTGCTGCAGCAGGCCGCCATCCCCCATGAAGCCGCCTATCTCGAGGAAGGCCGGGTCATGGTGCGTTTCTCCCAGGTCGAGGATCAGCTGCGCGCGGTCGATCTGCTGCGCGATGATCTGGGTGGTGCCTACGTGGTGGCCCTGACACTGGCGCCGCGGACGCCGGAGTTTCTGCGTAATCTCGGTCTGCAGCCGATGAGTCTGGGTCTGGACCTGCGCGGCGGCGTCTACTTCCTCTATGAAGTGGACATGGAGGCCGCGATCTCCCAGGCGCTGGAACGCTACGAGTCGGACTTCCGCGGTCTGCTGCGCGAAGAGCGTATCCGCTATTCGTCGGTGCGTAAGGATGGCCGCTCAGTGGTGGTCGCGCTGCGCAGCGCGACCGATCGCGACGCAGCCGAGGCCGTGATCCGGGAGGCGGACCAGCTCCTGTCCATCAGCAGTGCCGAACGCGGTGACGAATACGAGCTGCGGATACGGCTGAGCGAAGAGCAGATCCGCCAGCGTCAGGATTTCGCGATCCAGCAGAACACAGTGACCTTGCGCAACCGGGTCAACGAGCTCGGTGTGGCCGAGCCTGTCGTACAGCGCCAGGGTGTGGATCGTATCGTCGTGCAGTTGCCCGGCGTGCAGGATCCGGCCCAGGCCGAGCGCGTGCTCGGCGCCACCGCCACCCTGGAGTTCCGCCTGGTCGACGAGAACAACAACGCGTTCGAGGCCGAGCGCCGAGGGCGCGCGCCGCTGGGCAGCAAGCTCTACCAGCGCCGCGATGGTAGCCCGGTGTTGCTCAAGCGCGAGGTGATCGTGACCGGTGACCAGCTCACGGATGCCTCAGCCGGTTTCTCCGAGGGTCAGTCGGCCGTGTTTGTCGATCTGGATGCCAAGGGCGCCCGCAAGATGGGCGAGACCACCCGACAAAACCTGAACAAGGGTATGGCGGTCGTGTTTATCGAGCAGAAGCGCGAGACCGTTGAGCGCGACGGCGAGCAGGTCGACGTGGTACGCACGGAAGAAGAAGTGATCAGCGTCGCCACTATCCGCGGCGTGTTCAGCTCGAGCTTTATGATCACCGGTCTGGATCCGATCGAAGCCCGCGATCTGGCGCTGCTACTGCGCGCCGGCGCACTGGCGGCCCCGATATTCAAGGTCGAGGAGCGCACCATCGGTCCCAGCCTTGGTCAGGAAAACATCGACAAGGGCATGATGGCCGTCGTCGTCGGTTTTATGTTCGTGGTGCTGTTCATGGGTGTCTATTACCGCGTGTTCGGCCTGGTCGCGGATCTGGCGCTGCTCAGCAATCTGGTGTTGATTATCGCGCTGTTGTCCATGTTGCAGGCCAGTCTGACCTTGCCGGGTATCGCCGGTATCGTGTTGACCACAGGTATGGCGGTGGACGCCAACGTACTGATCTTCGAGCGCATCCGCGAGGAGCTAAAGCTCGGTAACTCGCCTCAGGCCAGTATCCAGGCCGGTTATGAGAAAGCGTTCTCGTCTATCGCCGACGCCAACGTGACCACGCTGATCGCGGCGCTGGTGTTGTTCGTGTTTGGCACCGGCCCGATCCGCGGTTTCGCGGTGACTCTGTCGCTGGGCATCATGACTTCGATGTTCACCGCCATCGTCGGCACCCGGGCTGTGATCAATCTTATCTACGGTGGCCGGCGCGTTGCCCGCCTGGCCATCTGACGGAGCCCGCACATGGAATTCCTGAGCAAGACAACGCATCTCGATTTCATGGGAAAGCGCCGTCAGACGATGGCGCTTTCGGCCTTTTTCATCGTCGCGTCGCTGGTGCTGCTGGCCACACGCGGCCTGAATTTTGGTATCGAGTTCAAGGGCGGCGTGGTGATCGAGGCAGGGTTCCCCGAAGCGCCCGATCTCGGTGCGATCCGCGCCGGTCTCGGCGCCGACGGCTTCGCTGATGCGACGGTGCAGAACTTCGGCAGCTCCCGCGACGTGGTGATCCAGCTAGAGGCGGATGAGAGCCGTCAGGGAGCAGAGGTCCGCGACCGGGTACTGACGGTGCTTCGGGGTCTCGATTCCTCAGTGGATCTGCGGCGCGTCGAGTTCGTCGGGCCTCAGGTCGGCGAGGAACTCGCCGAGGCGGGCGGGCTGGCGACCCTGTTCGCGCTGCTGATGATCCTGGGCTACGTTGCTTTCCGCTTCCAGTGGAAATTCGCAGTCGGCGCAGTCGCAGCGCTGATCCACGACGTGACCATTACGCTGGGCTTTTTCTCGGCGACTTTGCTGGCCTTCGATCTGTCGGTGTTGGCCGCGGTGCTGGCCGTGATCGGTTACTCGCTGAATGACACCATCGTCGTGTTCGACCGTATCCGCGAGAATCTCCTGCGTGTCCGCAAGACGGCGACCGTCGATGTGATCAATCTGTCGATAAACCAGATGCTGGCCCGGACCCTGACCACCAGTGGTACTACGCTGCTGGTGCTGTTGGCGCTGTTTTTCCTCGGCGGAGAAGCGATCCATGGCTTTTCGGTCGCGCTGATCGTCGGCGTCGTCGTGGGTACTTACTCGTCGATCTACATCGCGAGCCCGACAGCGTTGGCCCTCGACCTGACCGCAGCGGATCTGTTGCCGCCGGAAAAGGACACCAGTGAGCTAGACCAGCTGCCCTGAAGATCCTCGGCGTGGGGGGCGCTGGAGCGCCCGGGGTTTCAGGCTGTTCCGGCTGCCTGCAGGTGGGGCTGCAGCAGCTGACCAAGGGCCCGGTGCAGCTTGACGTTGGCGGTGAGGATGTCGCCGCGCGTCATCCAGCGATCGCCGCCCTCCAGGTCAGAGACGATGCCCCCGGCCTCCTGGATCAACAGCACGCCGGCGGCCATGTCCCAGGGCTGCAGACCGGATTCCCAGAATCCGTCGAGGCGCCCGGCGGCCACGTAGGCCAGGTCGAGCGAAGCGGCCCCGGGCCTGCGTATCCCGGCGGTGCTGGCCATGACCGCGCGGAACATTGGCATATACTCGTCCAGCCGCTCTTCCTTGCCGCGGAACGGGAAGCCGGTGCCGATCAGCGACTGTTCCAGGGTGGGCTGGTCAGTGACCCGGATGCGACGGCCGTCCAGCTGGGCGCCGACACCGCGACTGGCGGTGAACAGCTCCTGGCGCATCGGATCGTAGACCACCGCATGTTCCAGCCGGCCCTTTACTTCGGCCGCCAGCGACACCGCGAACACCGGGAAGCCGTGGAGGAAGTTCGTGGTGCCGTCGAGAGGATCGATGATCCACCGCGTGTCGGACTCGCCGCTGGCGCCGCTTTCCTCTGCGAGAAACGCGTGGTCCGGATGACTGCGTTGGATGGTGCTGATGATCTCGCGCTCGGCCATACGGTCGACCTCGCTGACGAAATCGTTGCGGCCCTTGGTCGAGACCCGGATGCTGTCCAGCCGGTTGATATTGCGGATGATAATGTCGCCAGCGCGGCGAGCGGCGCGGATGCCGATATTGAGGAGAGGATTCATGGGTCGCCTGGAACGGTCTCTGTTTTCGACGCTGGTCCGAATGTCGCCGCCCGACGGCGGGCGCGTAGAATAGCAGACCTGCGGATGGCGCGTTGTACACACGGAGCAGACGCATGAATCTCCCGGTACGGGTCGTGCTGGTGGAAACCTCGCACCCTGGCAATATCGGCGCTGCGGCTCGCGCCATGAAAACCATGGGTCTGACCCAGCTGGTGCTGGTCAAGCCGGGTCATTATCCCAGCGCCGAGGCCAGCGCCCGGGCCTCCGGGGCGACCGATCTGCTGGATCGGGCCAGAGTCTTCGCCACGCTCCCGGAGGCGCTGGACGGATGTGGGCTGGTGATCGGTGCCAGTGCTCGCCAGCGGGCCTTGCCCTGGCCATTGATCGCTCCCCGGGAGTGCGGGCGCCGCGTGGTCGAAGCGGCGTCTCGCGGCGAGGTCGGGCTGGTATTCGGGCGCGAGCAGTCGGGACTGACCAACGACGAGTTGCAGCGCTGCAATCTGCTGGTGCAGATCCCGGCCAATCCCGCGTACAGCTCACTCAATCTGGCCATGGCAGTCCAGGTAATCGCCTATGAGATAAGGGTGGCGGCAGGCGGCGAGAGCGAGCTGCCGGTCGGCCGGGAGGCGCCGCTGGCGCGGGCCGGGGAACTCGAGCTGTTTTTCGAGCATCTGCAGCGGGCACTGACCCGGGTGGGATTCCTGAACCCGCAAAACCCACGTCAGCTGATGCTGCGCCTGCGCCGTCTGTTCAATCGGGCCGAGCTTGATGACAACGAAATCGCTATCATGAGGGGCATATTGAGCGCCCTGGCGCCGGGATCGGCCCGATCCGACGGCTCGGGGCGGGAGCAGGACTGAGAACCAATGTCGACCAAGAACCCGATTTACATGGATTACGCGGCCACCACACCGGTGGATGACCGGGTGGCGCGGGTCATGTGCGAATGTATGACCCGCGAGGGCGTGTTCGCCAATCCGGCCTCGTCTTCGCATCAGCCCGGCCGCGACGCGCGTGGACGGGTGGAAACGGCGCGGCGCCAGGTGGCCGAGCTGCTCAATGGCTCGCCGACCGAAATCGTATGGACCTCCGGCGCGACCGAGTCTGACAATCTGGCGCTAAAGGGCGCGGCCCATCGCCACAGCGCCAGGGGCCGGCACGTCGTCACCAGCCGCACCGAGCACAAGGCCGTCCTCGATACCTGCAAGCAGCTGGAACACGAGGGGTTCGAGGTTACGTATCTGGTGCCGGGCGACGATGGTGTGATCACCGCCGGGCTGGTGGCCGACGCGATCCGCGAAGACACGCTGCTGGTCTCGATCATGCATGTGAACAACGAGATCGGGGTGATCGCGGACATCGAAGATATAGGCCGCCTGTGCCGGGAGCGTCATGTGCTGTTCCACGTGGATGCGGCGCAGAGCGCGGGCAAATTGCCTCTTGACGTGGACGCCATGTGCGTGGATCTGATGTCGGTGTCGGCGCACAAGATCTACGGGCCCAAAGGGGTTGGCGCCCTGTATGTCCGCGGTCAGGTCGGCAATCGCCTGGAACCATTGATCCATGGCGGTGGTCATGAATGGGGTATGCGGTCCGGAACCCTGGCCACCCACCAGGTAGTGGGTATGGGCGAGGCCTTCGCCATCGCCCAGCAGGAAATGGACGTCGAGTCGCGGCGGCTGACCGGATTGCGCCACCGGCTCTGGGACGGCATCCGCGGTCTTGGCGGGGTGTGGCTTAATGGCTGCCCGGAGCGCCGCGCGGCCGGCTTGCTCAACGTCAGCTTCGAGGGCGTGGAGGGCGAGAGCCTGCTGTTTGCGCTAAGGGAACTGGCGGTCTCCAGCGGCTCCGCCTGTACCTCGGCCAGCCGTGAGGCGTCCTACGTGCTGCGTGCCTTGGGGCGAGACGACCAGTTGGCGCAGAGTTCGATCCGCTTCAGTCTGGGCCGCTATTCGACCGAAGCCGATGTGGATCAATGTGTGGAGATCGTGACCCGGGAGGTCAACCGGCTGCGCGGTTTGGCGCCGGAGGCCGCCGCCGGTGCGGCCCGGGACCGGGCGGTCTAGAGCAATCGAGTCGAGGGACAGGGGTCGATGGAAAATCTGAATTACAGCGCACTGGTGCGCGAACGTTTTGAGAGACCGGGCAATGCCGGGCGCCTGCTGGGTGACGTGGTCACAGGTGTGGCAGGAGAGAGGGCCCACGGGGTCAGGGTGGAATTCGACTTCCGCTTGCGCGGCGGACGCGTGGAGCGGGCGCGTTTCCGTGCCTATGGTTGCCCCCACACTATTGCAGCCGCGTCCTGGGTAGCCGAGCAGGCGGAGGGGCGCGATCTGGAGCAGAATGACTGGCTGGATCCGCATAACCTTGCCGACGTGCTGGAATTGCCTGAACACAAGCTGGGTGTGCTGTTGGTGGTGGAGGATGCCCTCCGCGACGCCGCCAGCAAGTCCCTGACAATCTGAGAGGACCTATGGCGATAATGTTGACGGAATCGGCGGCGCAGCGCGTGCGGGAATACCTAGACCGGCGCGGTCATGGTCTCGGCCTGCGGCTGGGGGTTAAGAAGACCGGGTGTTCGGGCTTCGCTTACGTGGTCAATTACGCCGATGACGTGGACGAGGGGGATCAGGTGTTTGAAGACCGGTCGGTGAAAATCGTCGTGGATAGCCAGAGCCTGCCCCTAATCGACGGCACAGTAGTCGATTTCATCAAGGAGGGCCTCAATGAGGCGTTCCGCTTCAGGAATCCGAACGTCAAGGGAGAATGCGGCTGCGGCGAGAGTTTCAACGTCTAGCCCGCAGCACGATTGCAGGGTTGCCGGGGCAGGCTTACACTTAACTGTTTGACCTGTCCCGCCGCCGGGACCCGCCCCTCAGGGCGGGTTTTTGCATGGGACGCAAATGCTTACAGGTAATACAGGACCGATCCATGGCTATCGAACGGACGCTTTCCATCATCAAGCCCGACGGCGTTGAAAAGAACATCATCGGTGAGATCTATCGGCGATTCGAGGCCGCAGGACTGCAGGTGATCGCCGCCCGCATGATGCATCTGGACCAGGATAAGGCCGGCGCTTTTTACGCGGTGCATAAGGAACGGCCGTTCTATAACGATCTGGTCAGCTATATGACCTCCGGTCCGGTCATGGTCCAGGCGCTCGAAGGCGAGGACGCCATCGCCAGACATCGAGAGATCATGGGTGCGACCAATCCGGCCGAGGCCGACGCCGGGACCATCCGCGCGGACTTCGCGGCCAGCATCGAGGAGAATGTCGTGCATGGATCCGACGCAGCCGGGACAGCGCGTACCGAGATAGCGTTTTTCTTCTCCGACGATCAGATCTGCCCGCGCACCCGCTGAGACAACCGGCGAGACCCCGTGACTGAAGCGCGCACCAATCTATTCGGGCTGCCAAGGCAGCAGATGGAGACGTTTTTCGCCGAGCTCGGCGAAAAACCGTTCCGCGCGCGGCAGATCATGCAGTGGCTCTATCGCCAGGGCGTCGATGACTTCTCAGCGATGACTGATCTGTCCAAGTCGTTGCGCTCGCGACTGGCCGACATCGCCGAGCTGCACGTGCCGGAGATCACCGTCGAACAGCGCTCCAGCGACGATACCCGCAAGTGGATGCTGCGCATGGATGGAGCTCAGGGCATCGAGACGGTGTTCATCCCAGAGACGGCGCGAGGCACTTTGTGCATCTCGAGTCAGGTAGGTTGCGTACTGGATTGTTCGTTCTGTTCGACCGCGCAACAGGGATTCAACCGCAATCTCTCGACCGCCGAGATCATCGGCCAGGTGTGGTTGGCGAACCGCGAGCTGGGTTATCGCCCGGACGGTGATCGGATCGTCACCAACGTGGTGTTTATGGGTATGGGCGAGCCGCTGGCCAACTACCGCAATGTGGTTCCGGCGCTGGATATCCTCACTGACGATTTCGGTTTCGGGCTCTCGCGTCGCCGCGTAACCCTGAGTACCTCCGGGCTCGTACCGATGCTCGGGCGCCTTGGCGAGGATTGCAATGTCGCGCTGGCCGTGTCGCTGCACGCGCCGGACAATGCGCTACGTGACCAGCTGGTGCCGATCAACCGCAAGCATCCGATCGAGGAATTGCTTGACGCCTGCTGGCGATACGCCGATGAGGTCTACGGGCGCTACATCACGTTTGAATACGTGATGCTCGACGGCGTCAACGACAGTCCAGCCCAGGCCAGGGACCTTGCGCGGCTGATGCGCGGGCGCCCCGGCAAGGTCAATCTGATCCCGTTTAACCCGTTTCCGGGTACGCAATACCGGCGCTCCCCGATGGCGGCGATCGAGAAGTTCCGCGAAGTGCTATTGCGGGCTGGTGTGCGTGCCACCATCCGCAAGACCCGCGGAGACGATATCGACGCGGCTTGCGGCCAGCTGGCCGGACGTGTCAACGATCGCACCCGGGTGCGGCTCGGCAAGAAGATGATCCAGATAGCGGTGAATACCCCATGAGCGTCAGAAATATCGCCCTTTTCGGGGTCATCTCTATCTCACTGGGCGGCTGCATCACCACCGAGACCAACCCGATCGAGACCTCACCGTCCGACGCAGCCAAGGCTAACCTGCAGCTCGGCGTGGCCTACATGCAGCGCAACGAGCTCAAGCTCGCGCGCGAGAAGCTGGAGAAGGCTGTGGTGCAGGATCCGGACTTGCCTTCGGTGCGGGCTTATCTCGGCGTGCTCTATGAGCGCCTCGGCGAGACCAGGGACGCAGATGCGCAATATCGCATGGCGGTCAGGCTTGCGCCCAAGGATCCCTATGTACTCAATACCTACGGCGGCTTCCTGTGCCGTACTGACAAGCGGCGAAAAGGCATCGAGTATTTGATCAAGGCGGCGGAGAATCCGGTCTATACGACACCCGAGGCGGCGTACGTCAATGCCGCAACCTGTGCTCGCGGGATCCCTGATCTCGAGCTGACCAGTGTCTATCTGCGCAAAGCGCTGCGGGTCGATCCCTATTTCCGGGACGCGCTGTTGCAGCTGGCGGAGCTGAGTCTGGAGACAGGGCAACCGCTGCAGGCGAGGGCGTTTATCCAGCGTTTTGAGGATGCGGGTCCGGCCACCGCGGAATCGCTTATCCTCGGTGCCGATGCAGAGTCCGAGCTGGGTGATGAGGCAGCCGCCGTCGCCTTTATCAAACGGCTAGAAATCGAGTTCCCGGAACGCGCCGAGGAGTTGCGCCAACAACGGTCGGGAGCGAATGACGGATAAGGACGAATCCACCGAGTTTTCCGAGCAAGTCGAGGCCTTCCAGTCGCTGCCCGGCGAACTGCTGAGCGGAGCCCGCCGTCATCGAGGCTGGTCCCGTGAACGGGTCGCTCAGGAACTCAACCTGGATCTGGAGACCGTATCGGCGCTGGAAGAAGACCGGTTTGATGCGCTCGGCGCGCCGGTCTTCGCGCGCGGGCATCTGCGCAAATACGCGTTGATCCTGGGGCTGGATCCTGACGCCGTGCTGTCCGCCTATGATGCGGTCGCCGCCGAGTTGCCGGCGCCGACCGGTACACCTGCCCCGGATCTGGCCGACGCCACGACCCGGCGCGGCGGCGGCGTGTGGCGCTGGTTCCTCGTAGTGTTGATCGTGGTCGCGCTCGGCGTACTGATCTGGCGGGTTTCCAGCAATGGAGACATGCCGAAGCCGGACACCGCGAGCGAGGGTCCGGGTGTGCTTCAGACCCCGGGCTCGAGTGAGCCGACGGTCTCGACGGAGACGGACAGCGGCCAACCGAGCGTGATTACATTGCCTGCGCCGACACAGATAATGGATGGAGATAGCGTGATGGCAGATACCGTTGTCGAGCCCACGCCCGAGCCGCTGACCCCCAAGGTCAGTGAAGAGGACGCGGCAGCGGCGGAGGTCGACGTCACTCAGGCCGATGTCGTCCAGTCAGAGCCGCCGCCAGCACCGCCGACCGACCTGGTTCGTGTCGAGCTGGTCTTCAGCGCTGATTCCTGGGTCGAGGTCAGGGATTTCCGCGGTGGCCGGTTGATCTACCAGCTGGGTCGCCAGGGGGACCGGCGCACCATCGCCGGCGAGCCGCCGCTGCGCGTTTTCCTCGGCTATGTCGACGGCGTCAGTATCACTGTCGACGACACGCTCCTGCAGATTCCGGCGGAGCGGCGTCTGGGCAACACAGCCAGGTTCACTATCCCGCTCGATGCCGCGTCGTCGAGCCGGCGCTAGGGGAGTCAGGTATGGCCAAGAGCGTCGCCCCGATTCGTGGCATCAATGACATCCTCCCTGCCGAGACGCGGGCATGGCAGTGGCTTGAACAGGTCGTACGTGAGGTCCTGCAGGCTCAGGGTTACGGCGAGATCCGGCTGCCGCTGTTGGAGCGCACGGAATTGTTCGCCCGCTCCATCGGCGAGGTGACCGATATCGTCGAGAAGGAGATGTACACCTTTCTGGATCGTAACGGGGACAGCCTCAGCCTGCGCCCCGAGGCTACCGCCAGCTGCGTGCGCGCCGGCATCACCCACGGCTTATTTCACAATCAACAGCAGCGCCTGTGGTACTCGGGTCCGATGTTCCGATATGAGCGACCGCAGAAGGGGCGCTATCGCCAGTTCCACCAGGTGGGAGCAGAGGCGTTCGGCTTTGCCGGTCCGGATATCGATGCCGAGCTGATCCTGGTATGCGCCCGTATCTGGCGCCGGCTGGGCCTCGATGACTTGCGTCTGGAATTGAATTCGCTTGGCACAGCGGAATCGCGTCAGGTCTATCGTGGACTGCTGGTGGAGTATTTCCGCGATCATGAGAAGAATCTGGACGAGGACAGCCAGCGCCGCCTGATCCAGAACCCGATGCGCATTCTCGACAGTAAGAATCCGGACATGCAGGCGTTGATCGGCGCGGCGCCGTCGATCACGGATCACCTCGACGATGAATCCGCCGATCATTTCGCTCAGCTGCGGGAGACGCTGGATGAGGTCGGGGTGAGTTACCTGATCAACCCGCGTCTGGTGCGTGGTCTCGATTACTACAGCCGGACCGTATTCGAGTGGGTGACCGACCGTCTCGGCGCCCAGGGGGCGGTGTGTTCTGGCGGCCGTTATGATGGCCTGGTGGAACAACTGGGCGGGCGTGCCACGCCGGCGACCGGCTGGGCGATGGGGGTCGAGCGTCTGGTGGAATTGCTGCGTGGCGACAAGCTGGTGCCAGAGGCGCCTGCGCCGCATGTTTACCTGGTGCCGCTGGGAGAGCGTGCTGCCCGGCGGACGCCGGCCTTGGCGGAAATGCTGCGCAACGATGCGCCATCGCTGCGTCTTGAGCTGCACTGCGGTGGTGGTGGCATGCGCGCGCGCATGAAAAAGGCCGATCGTAGCGGTGCCGCAATCGCGATGATCATCGGTGACGATGAGCTGGCAAACGAAACGGCCGTGTTGAAACCGCTGCGCGAGGATCAGGAACAGCAGTCCGTGCCGTTTTCGCAGCTGGTGGCTTTCCTCAAACAAGCCTGCACGGATATGGAATGAGCAATGGACCCGGATCAGTATCGGGCCCGACGAACATGTTGAACGAGAGAGGCACATTGTGGACGAGTTGCTTTCTGAAAAAGAACAGGTAGAAAAAATCCGCGTCTGGTGGAAGGAGAACGGTGCGTTCGTCATCGTCGGTCTCGTGTTGGGCATCGGCGGAATCGCGGGCTGGAACTACTGGAAGGCCTATCAGCTGAGCCAGGCCGAACAGGCGGGGGCCGTCTATATGGCGATGAATGCTGCCGCCGAGATCGGCAACAGCGAGCTCGCAGCGGCGGAGCTACTGACGCTGGAGGACGATTACGCGTCTTCCGCCTACACCGACCAGGGCCGGCTGCTGATGGCGCGTCTGCGGGTCGAAGAGGGGGACCTCGGCGCCGCCGCGGGATTACTGCGCACGCTGGTCAAGGAGACGGACGATCCGGAGCTCGAGCTGGTCGCCCGGTTGCGGCTGGCCCGGGTGTTGATTGCCGACGCTGCCGAAGATCAGGCGCTTGAGGTGCTCAGTCTGGACCGGGCCGGTGTGTTTGCACCCCGATTCCACGAGCTGCGCGGCGACGTCTTCGCCAGCCGCGGCGAGACCGAGGCGGCGCGGGAGGAATACATGCTGGCGCTGGCTGCAGGAGCGGCGGACGTGGTCGACGTCCAGGTGGTCCAGTTCAAGCTCGATGCCCTGGGCGGCACGCCCGCGGGTGCTGATGACGGGGACTCATGATCCGACGTGTACTCATCGTCTGCGGCGTGATGTTCGTGGCCGGTTGCTCGCTGTTCAAGAGCGATGATGCGGAGCCGATCGACCCGCCGGTACCGCTGCCGGAGTACGAGTCCAGGCTCAAGCTCGATCGCTTGTGGCAGGTCAAGGTCGGGGACAGCAGCGAGCATCTGCTGCTCGGGCTGGCGCCGGCTACTGACGGTGCCAGGGTCTATGCCGGCGCCCACGATGGTCGTGCCACCGCGGTAGATTTGGAGAATGGCCGCAGGATCTGGGCAACCGAGACCGATCTGAAGTTATCCGCCGGACCCACGGTGGGCCATGGCCTGGCCATTTTTGGCACCGGCGATGGGCAAATCGTGGCCCTCGACACCGCTGATGGCAGTCTGCGCTGGATCAGCGCGGTGATGGGGGAGGTGTTGGCGCCAGTGGCTATCTCGTCGACCAGCGTGGCGATGCGTAGCGTAGATGGCCGGCTGCGCGTGCTCGATATCAGTGACGGTGTAGAGCGTTGGAACGTAGAGCAGCCCGTACCCAAACTCACGCTGCGCGGCACATCGTCGCCAGCGATTACCGGCGACACGGTGGTAGCGGGTTTCGACAATGGCCGCGTCGCCGCCTATACCCTCAGGGACGGACAGACACGCTGGGAAAACGTGGTCGCGCCGGCCCGCGGTCGTACCGAGGTAGAGCGCCTGGCGGATGTGGATTCGCCGATCCACATCGTGGATCAGGATGTCTACGTCTCCAGCTATAATGGCAGGACCGCCAGCCTGGCCCTGGAATCAGGCCAGATTCTCTGGTCGCAGGATGTGTCCAGCTATCATGGCCTTGCCGCTGACTGGACAGCGGTTTTTGTGACCAGTTCGGTCAGCCATGTCGTCGCCATGAGCCGCACCAGCGGTTCGATCCTGTGGACCCAGGAGGCGCTTCACCAGCGTGCGTTGTCGGCGCCGACACCGGTCGGAAACAATCTGGTGGTGGGCGATTTTGAGGGCTATGTGCACTGGCTGGATGCCAGCAGTGGTGAACTGATCGGACGCGTCCGCGCCGACAAGACCGCGATCGTCGCTCAACCCCGCGTCGCCGGGGACGTAGTCGTGGTGCTCGCCGAATCCGGCTCCATGGCCGCCTATCGCGCCCGATCTCCGGAATCCCGCTGACCAGGGTCTGACGCTGATGTTACCTGTGGTGGCATTGGTGGGCCGGCCCAACGTGGGCAAGTCCACCCTTTTCAACCTGCTAACCCGGACACGGGACGCGTTGGTGGCGGACATGCCCGGCCTGACCCGGGACCGCCGCTACGGTTTTGGACGGCGTGGTCCCGTGCCTTACCTGGCGGTCGACACCGGCGGGCTCAGCGGCGATGCGGACGGCATCGACGGGCTGATGGCGAAACAGACCCTGCTGGCGCTGGATGAATCTGATGTCGTGTTGTTCATGGTCGATGCCCGCGACGGAATCACTGCGGCTGACGAGCAGGTAGCGGAACTGCTGCGGCGGCGCAACCGCTCCGTGCGGCTGGTGGTTAACAAGGCCGAAGGGCTGGAGGCGGGGATCGCAGCCGCGGATTTTTTCGGTCTCGGTTTTGGCGAACCGGCCGTTATCTCGGCAGCTCATGGCGATAATGTCACCGCGCTGATGGACGCCGTTTTGTCTTCATTCCCGGCCGAGCCGGACTTCGCCGCAGAGGAGGCCGACCGGGACCGCACGCGGGTTGCGGTGATCGGGCGGCCGAATGTCGGCAAGTCGACCTTGATCAATCGAATGATCGGCGAGGATCGTCTGGTGGCGTTCGACTTGCCGGGCACGACCCGTGACAGCATCGCGGTGCCCTTCGAGCGTGACGGCCGTCGCTACCAGTTGATAGACACGGCCGGCATCCGGCGCCGCCGCAGTGTCCACGAGGCGGTTGAGAAATTCAGTATCATCAAGGCGCTGCAGGCGATCGACGGGGCCAACGTCGTGATCGCAGTACTGGATGCCAGCGAGGGGATCACGGATCAGGACGCCAGCCTGCTTGGTCTTGCTGTCGAGCGCGGCCGCGCGATGGTGATCGCGGTCAACAAGTGGGACGGTCTGTCGGGAGATCAGCGCGACCAGGTGCGCCGAGAGATCGATCTCAAGCTGCCGTTCCTGGGTTTCGCCCGAATCCATTTCATTTCGGCGTTGCACGGCAGCGGCGTCGGCGACCTGTTCGGCTCGGTCGATCTGGCCGAGGCCGCCGCGATGCGGGACCTGCCCACGCCCGCGTTGACCCGCGTGCTGGAGGAGGCAATGGTGGCCCATCAGCCACCGATGATCCGCGGCCGCAGGATCCGGCTGCGTTACGCTCATCAGGGCGGACGCAACCCGCCGCTCATCGTTATCCACGGCAGCCAGACTGAGCGTCTGCCGGCGACCTACCGCCGTTATCTGATCAACACCTTCCGTAAGGCGTTTGATCTCCAAGGCACGCCGGTGCGGTTGGAGCTGAAGTCCGGCGAGAATCCCTTTGCCGGCCGGCGCAACAAGCTGACGCCGCGACAGGAGCGCAAGCGCACCCGGTTGAGGAAGCACGTCAAGCGCGGCAAGCGCTAGCCTCACTGGCAATTGCAGCCCCCATTGGACACAATGTCTGTCCGCCTGAGGGGAGCCTTATGACCACGCACTCGGCGCGAAAGTTTTTCCATCTCGAGTCGGAGTTCCTGATGCACCGGGGCGGCAGCCTGCCGCGGGTGGATCTGGCCTATGAGACCTGGGGTGAATTGAACCGCGGGCGCGACAACGCGGTGCTGCTGTTCACTGGTCTGTCGCCGTCGGCCCACGCTGCCTCGTCGGGCGAGGACGCCTCCCCGGGCTGGTGGGAGGAGATGCTGGGCCCGGGGCGCCCGATCGACACCCGACACTATTTCGTCGTCTGCGTAAATTCCCTGGGCAGCTGTTACGGTTCCACCGGCCCGGCCTCGGTTGATCCTCGCACCGGCGAAGCCTACCGGGTCGAATTTCCGGTACTGAGCATCGAAGACATCGCCAGCGCCGGTTTCGAGGTGATCCAGGCGCTGGGCATCGAACGGCTGCACACGGTGGTCGGAGCCTCCATGGGCGGTATGACGGCGCTGGCATTTTGCACCCTGTTCCCGCACGCTGCCCACGGCCTGGTCACGATCTCTTCCGCCGCCCGCGCTGAACCGTTCGCCATTGCGCTGCGATCGCTGCAGCGGGAGATCATCCGCTCCGATCCAGAGTGGCACCACGGTCATTACGACGTGGGCAAACCGCCGGTGCTCGGCATGCGCTTGGCGCGCAAGCTGGGGATGATTACCTACCGATCAGGCGAAGAATGGCTGCGGCGTTTCGGCCGCGAACGCATGTCGGCCGAGCATGTCCCGGGCGACCTGTTCGGCATCGACTTCGAGATCGAGTCATACCTCGAATCCCACGCCAACAAGTTTGTCGGCCAGTTCGACCCGAACTGTTACCTGTATCTGTCCCGCGCCATGGATCTGTTCGACGTCGGCGAGCACAGCGGCTGTGTGGCTACCGAATTGGGCAAGTCCACGGTCGAGCGGGCGTTGGTGATCGGTGCCGAGACTGACTTCCTTTTCCCGCTGCATCAGCAGGAAGAACTGGTCGAGTGTCTTCACCATCCTGACCGGGACGTCGAGTTCGTGGTCCTGCCTTCACTGCAGGGCCATGATTCCTTCCTCGTCGATATGGACCGTTTCCGCCCGCCGATCTCGCGCTTTTTTGATCAGGACTGATCGTCGTCCTCGACCACGGCGTCAAACCGGCCGCGTGCAACGCGCACGCCGATCGGACTGCCGCCGCTGACTTGAGCCGGATCGCGCACGACCTCGCCGGCGGCGGTGGTGACGATCGCGTAGCCGCGCGCCAGCGTGGATTCGGGGCTGACGCCGCCGAGTGCACGGTGGGCCAGCTCGAGTCGCTGGCCCGCGTCCGTCAGAGTGCGGCAGATGGCCGCTGACAGCCGGGCATGGACGAGCTCCAGACGCTGCCGCTCGCGGTCGATCAACGGTACCGGCGAACTTGCGCGCAAGGTCGTCCACAAGTGGCTCAGACGATCACGCCGTCGCCGGTGATCGCCCAGCCAGGCCCGGGACAGTCGCTGATCCAGCTCGTCCAGGCGTTGTGCCTGCTGCCGCAACCGGGTTCCCGGATGCAGTTGTCCGATCCTTCGTTGCAGCCAGTCGCTACGCTGACGCAGCTGGGTGAGGCGGCGATTCATCGCGCTGTCGATGCGTCGCCGCTTGCCCGCGAGCTCGCGCGCCCATTCGGACTGGTCCGGCACGGCCAGTTCGGCAGCGCCCGAGGGCGTGGGCGCACGCAGGTCAGCAGCGAAGTCGGCAATGGTGAAGTCTATCTCATGACCGACACCGCTGATCACCGGCAGCGGACAGGCGCGGATCGCGCGCGCCACCATCTCTTCATTAAACGCCCACAAGTCTTCCAGGCTGCCGCCACCCCGGGCCAGAATCAGTACATCGCAATCGGCGCGGGAGCCTGCCAGGTCGAGCGCGTGAACAATCCCAGGTGCCGCCGCGTCGCCCTGCACCGGGACCGGATAGATGCGTACCGGAATGGCTGGAAAGCGACGCGAAAGCACGTGCAGGATGTCACGGACAGCGGCGCCGCTGGGTGAGGTGATGACGCCGATACGACGCGGCAGGGTCGGCGGAAGGCGTTTCAGCGCTTCATCGAACACCCCTTCCGCGGCCAGTTTGCGCTTTAGCTCTTCAAAAGCGCGCTGCAGCCGGCCTTCACCGGCGGCCTCCATATAGTCGACCACCAGCTGGTATTCGCCGCGCGCCTCGTACAGGCTCAGCCGGCCCCGGCAGATCACCGCGTCGCCGTCGGCAGGACGGAAGTTCAGACGCCGGTTGTTACCGCGGAACATCGCGCAGCGCAACTGCGCGGATGCATCCTTGAGCGAGAAATAGATGTGGCCGGAGGCGGGACGCGCCAGGTTGGACAATTCTCCCTCGATCCACACCGCTGAATAACCGGATTCCAGCAGACCGCGAACCTCGCGATTGAGCCGGCTGACTGTGTAAATTTCACGCTCGGGCGACGCCCCGGGCGAGCCTGGATCGAATTTATCCATGGTGCGACATCATAGCGGCGGTACCGCCGCTGAAGAAGTCCATCCGAGTCTCTGGTTTACGCGCCTGATCGCGGGCCGTAAAATTGGCCGTTTATACGATTCCCGGCGCCGGGGCAGAGGACGTGATTATGCGCATAGTCGAAGACGCTCTGACTTTTGACGACGTGCTGCTGCAGCCCGCGTATTCCCAGCTCCTGCCGCGGGACGCGGATCTCTCGACCCGCCTGACGCGGGAAATCGGGCTCAACCTGCCGCTGGCCTCTGCCGCGATGGACACCGTGACCGAGGCCCGTCTCGCCATCGCCCTGGCCCAGGAAGGCGGCATCGGCATCGTGCACAAGAATATGACGTCCGAGGCCCAGGCCCGTGAGGTGGCAAGGGTCAAGAAGTACGAAAGCGGCATCATCAGCGACCCGATTACCGTGACGCCGGAGAAAAGCGTCCGCGCGGTGATCGAACTGACCCGGCAAAAGAACATTTCCGGTGTGCCAGTGGTGGACGGAGACCAGCTGGTCGGGATCGTCACCCATCGGGATCTGCGCTTCGAGACACAGCTCGACGCGCCCGTTTCCTCGGTCATGACGCCGAAGGAGAAACTGGTGACAGTCCGTGAGGGCGCGGCCAAGGATGAAGTTCTGGTGCTGCTGCATCGACACCGGATTGAGAAGGTGCTGGTGGTCGACGACGACTTCCGGCTGCGCGGCATGATCACCGCCAAGGACTTCCAGAAAGCCACGGATTTCCCCCGCGCCGCCAAAGACCCGCGCGGCGCACTGCTGGTGGGCGCGGCAGTCGGCACCAGTCCCGATACCGGAGAACGGGTCAGTCAGCTGGTGGCGGCCGGCGTTGATGTGGTGGTCGTGGATACCTCCCATGGTCACACCCGCGGCGTTTTGGAACGGATAAGTCATATCAAACAGACGTTCCCCGAGCTGCAGGTGATCGGCGGCAACATCGTGACCGCCGACGCGGCCAGGGCGCTGGTCGAGGCCGGGGCTGATGGCGTCAAGGTAGGTATCGGGCCGGGCTCGATCTGTACCACGCGGATGGTCGCCGGCGTCGGTGTGCCACAGATCAGCGCCGTCTCCAATGTAGCAGCGGAGCTCAAGGGCACCGGAGTACCGCTGATTGCAGACGGTGGCGTGCGCTACTCCGGTGATCTGGCCAAGGCGGTCGCCGCAGGCGCCCACTGCATCATGCTCGGCGGCCTGTTCGCCGGCACCGAGGAGTCACCGGGCGAAGTGGAGCTATACCAGGGACGTTCCTACAAGTCCTATCGCGGCATGGGCTCACTCGGCGCGATGGCGGAGAAACACGGATCCAGCGACCGCTATTTCCAGGACACCACCGAGGAGATCGAGAAGCTGGTGCCCGAGGGCATCGAGGGCCGTGTGCCCTACAAGGGCAGCGTCGTCGCCATCATCCACCAGCTGACCGGAGGTCTGCGTTCAGCCATGGGTTACACCGGCTGCAAATCGATCGAAGAGATGCGGATCAAGCCGGTGTTCGTCCGCATCACCAACGCCGGCGTGCGCGAGAGTCATGTGCATGATGTGGCGATCACCAAGGAAGCGCCCAACTACCGTGTCGACTGAAGCAGAGGCTTTGCTACCCATGGGCAGCGCAGACATCCATGAGGATCGTATCCTGATCCTCGACTTCGGCTCTCAGTACACGCAGCTGATCGCGCGCCGCGTGCGCGAGGCAGGTGTTTACAGCGAGATCCGGCCCTGGGACACGAGCGAGACCGAGATCCAGGCTTTTGCGCCGCGGGGAATCATCCTCTCCGGCGGCCCGGAGTCGGTCACCTTGAGCCAGCCACCGCGCGCGCCGGACATCGTGTTTGAACTCGGTGTCCCGGTGCTGGGCATCTGTTACGGCATGCAGAGTATGGCGGCGCAACTCGGCGGTGAGGTGGCCAGTCACAGCCGGCGGGAGTTCGGTTACGCGCGGGTCGCGGTCGGTGTCGACTCGCGCCTGCTCGAGGATATCGAAGATCATGCCGATGGGGACGGCCGCGGACTGCTCGATGTGTGGATGAGCCACGGCGATCGGGTCGAGAAGCTGCCACCGGGCTTTGCTGTGATCGCCTCGACCGACAGCGCGCCGCTGGCCGGTATGGAGGACACAGGCCGCGGCTTTTACGGGCTGCAATTCCATCCGGAGGTCACGCATACGCGGCAGGGCCAGCGGGTGCTGGCGCGGTTTATCCACGAGATCTGCGGCTGCGCTTCCGACTGGAATGCCGGCAACATCATCGATGACAGCATCGCCCGGGTGCGCGAGCAGGTCGGCGACGATCAGGTGCTGCTCGGATTGTCCGGCGGCGTTGATTCTTCGGTGGTGGCGGCGCTCCTGCACCGCGCGATCGGTGATCAGCTGACCTGCGTATTCGTCGACCATGGTCTGTTGCGCAAAGATGAGGGCGACCAGGTCATGGCGACGTTCGGCCGACACATGGGTATCAAGGTTATCCGCGTCGACGCCGAGGAGCGCTTCCTGTCCGCACTCGCCGGCGTCGAGGATCCCGAGCAGAAACGCAAGATCATCGGCGCGCAATTTATCGAGGTGTTCGACCGGGAGGCCACCCGGCTCGACGGCATCCGCTGGCTGGCCCAGGGCACGATCTATCCGGATGTGATCGAGTCGGCCGGCGCATCGACCGGCAAGGCCCACGTGATCAAGTCCCATCACAACGTGGGCGGATTGCCGGAGAAGATGAACATGCTGCTGGTCGAGCCACTGCGTGAGCTATTCAAAGACGAAGTGCGCAAGATCGGTCTCGAGCTCGGCCTGCCTTACGACATGGTCTATCGGCATCCGTTCCCGGGTCCGGGACTGGGCGTGCGCATCCTCGGCGCCGTGAACAAAGCCTACGCCGAGTTGCTGCGCGAGGCAGACGATATCTTTATCGAGGAACTGCGCCGCCATGAGCTCTACGAGAAGGTGAGTCAGGCATTCGCTGTGTTCCTGCCGGTGAAGTCGGTCGGGGTCATGGGCGACGGTCGTCGCTACGATTACGTGATTGCGCTGCGGGCGGTGGAAACCGTTGACTTCATGACCGCCCGTTGGGCGCACCTGCCGTATGAGTTCCTCGATCTGGTGTCGCGCCGGATCATCAACGAGGTCGACGGCATCTCCCGTGTCACCTACGACATCTCCGGCAAGCCGCCGGCGACCATCGAGTGGGAGTAAGGTGCGGGAAGCGGCCAGGGGCGGCGCCGCTGTGGCGATAGCCGTCGGCCGGTGGATCGTGATGCGGGCGCGTCCCCTGGGCTGATCCTGTTGATGCCCGACTCCATGCCAGATGAAGACCGGCGCTGGATGCAGCACGCCATCGAGCTGGCCGGGCGAGCCCGGGAGGAGGGCGAGGTGCCGGTCGGCGCGGTGGTGGTCCGCGACGGGCGCTTGATCGGTGAGGGCTGGAACCGACCCATCGCCGCTCGCGATGCCAGCGCACACGCCGAGATTCAGGCAATTCGCGCCGCCGGCACCATGCTGGGCAATTATCGTCTTGGAGGTTGTACGCTCTACGTGACGCTGGAGCCCTGCGCCATGTGCGCCGGCGCCATGGTCCACGCGCGCGTCGAACGGCTCGTGTTCGGCGCGCCGGACCCGAAGACCGGCGCCGCCGGCAGCGTGTTCGATATCGTCCGTGCGCCGGCGCTCAATCACCAGTTGCTGGTGGAGAGCGGCGTGATGGCGGATGCTTGCGGTGAATTGCTCCGGGAGTTCTTCCGCACGCGTCGCTGACTTCAGGCGGCGTCCTTGTCTTCCGGCGTTTTTTCGTTCGCTGATTCCTCAGGCATTTCATTGTCGGCGGTTACCGGCTCTTCGGTATCGTCCGCGGTGAGCCAGAGCAGAACCTCGTAGTAACTGCGAATGTTGTCCACATAATGGACTGGCGCCCAGCCGCGCGCATAGCCATAGCGGACCCGTGAGTACCACTTGCGCTTGGTGAGGAGCGGCAGGCTCTCGCGTACGTCAGACCAGTTGTCCGGATCGCCACCGCGTATCTCGGTAATAACGCGAGCATCCTCGAGATGACCCCAGCCGATGTTGTAGGCGGCGAGTGTAAGCCAGGTGCGATCCGGGTCCGCAATGCGCTCGGGGATGCGATTACGCACGCGGCGCAGGTAGCGAGCACCGCCGTCGATGCTCTGACGGGGGTCTTCCCGATCCCTGATACCCAGGCTACGGGCGGTGGTAATGGTCAACATCATCAGACCGCGAACGCCGGTCGGGGATACCGCGTTAGGATTCCAGTGGGATTCCTGATAACCCACGGCCGCGAGCAGCCGCCAGTCCATGTCCACGCTCCTTGCGGCCTCCTGAAACCAGACCCGATAGCGCGGCAGGCGCTGCTCGATGTGTCTAAGGAAAGTCCGTGCGCCAACGTAGTCGAAATCTTCCTCGGTATGGCCAAAATAACGGTCTTCCAACGCTGCGAGCATGCCGGTGCCGCCGACCTGGTCGAAATAACGTGCCACCGTCTCTCGCAGGGAGTCGTCATAACCGGGTTTCATCGCCCAGGCCAGATCCTGGGGATCGCCGAGTTCAAATGCGACCCGGACTTCGGGATGAAAATACTGGCTGACCTGGACAGCACTGGAATCCGCTACGGTAAAGCGCAGCTCGCCGTTTGATACGCGCTCGAGCAGCTCCTCCTCGTCCGCCACCGGATGCTCGAGCCAGGTCAGTTGCGGGTGGTCATAGCGCAGCGCCTGTAGCGTATCGGCGTGACTGCTCCCGTCCATGACCTCGAGGTGATTGCCGATCAGATCCTCAACGCCGCGTGGCCGCGGGGAGCCGTTACGGTACACCACCTGTTCGGTGACGCTGCGATACGGCGGCCCGAATTCCACCACTTGTCTGCGCTTGTCTGTGACCGAGAGTCCACCGGCTGCAATATGGGCTCGACCGGACGCAACTTCAGGGATCATCTCGCCGATGCTGTCCAGGCTGTAAATGACGAGCTCGACCCCGAGTGAATCGGCGAGGCCCTTGGCCAGTTCGTATTCGATCCCGACCGGGCCTTCGGGACCCAGGTAGTAGGTGGTCGGGCTATTACGCGTCACCACGCGCAGCTGCCCCTCCGTCAGGATCTGCTCGATCAATGTCGGTGGCACATGGCAGGTCGCCAGGAGTGCACACAGACTGATGGTGCTGACGGCTCTCAAGTCGGAATATCTCCGGCGGTGGGTCGGGCAGGGATTGCCTCATAATAGACAATCAGACCCGCAGAAACGGGCTTTTGTTCACACTTCGACTATCGAGGACGAGCTCAATATCGGCTCAAAGTAGCGTCATTTAGTTCATAAATAACAGTGAGCTATGGGTGTTTGCTAGAATCAGTGAAGGCGGCGGACAAAATAAGCCCGGCAATAAGTTAACCCGAACAAACGCGCATTGACGGGTCATTAGGGGGCCGGGATAATGCCGCCCTCCCGGAGGGGTGCCGGAGTGGTCGAACGGGCTTGACTCGAAATCAAGTGTACAGCTTGCTGTACCGTGGGTTCGAATCCCACCCCCTCCGCCAAAATGAACCGGCGGTACCGACAGGTACCGGCGGTTTATTTTCGATGGGGGTGTGTGGACGAAGCCACTGGGGTTCGAGCCGGAGGCGACGGCTGTCGCCGCAGGCAACGCGGAGCGAGCGTGAGCGAGTGAGCGGCCCCCTTGAGGGGTGAGGCCCGGCGGGCCGAATCATCCCACCCCCTCCGCCTGAATCGACCCAAAAAAAGGGGCGACCTCGTCGGAGGTCGCCCCATCTTCACGCTCTTGACGCTGGCAGTGCCCGTTAGCGTCCCCGCCAGCACTCTTCATTGTGCGTGGCCATGTCGATAGTCGCGCCGACCGGGCCCGGTCCGCCGTAGCGCAATCCGTCCTCATTGATCGCGAGGACCGTGCAATCCTCGTCGTCGGTCTGACCGCCCTGGGCCGTGGCTCTGGCCACGAAATTGGTCACGTTGCCGGTAGTGATCGCCAGCGCATAACGACCGTGCTCGCTTTGAGCCGTGGCAAAACCCAGATCTGCCAATGCATCCGCATAGGTATTGTTCTGTAAGTAGAACTGCTCCTGGCGTGCGGCGATCTGGGTCAGGGCCATGGCGCCTTCGGTGCGATGACCACGTGTCGAATACTGGCGATAGCCGGGTATCGCGACCGCCGCGAGTATGGCGACGATGGCCAGCGTGATCATCAACTCCATCAGGGTCACGCCTGTCGATCGTTTCAGCATGGTCGGCTCCTTGTGCATCATGTCCCGTCCTGGGTCCAGAATGTACGGGTCAGGTCGTTGGTGATGCCCGGATCCAGACACTCCACACCGATACAGGCGATGGGCCGATCGGAGCGATCACGCGGGAACAGGAACACCGGCTGCGGCGCAATACCGCCCTGCTTCAGTTCCTGGAAGCGATCCTCCTCGGTGAGCTCTTCCGGATCGTCGATCGGCTGGTCCAGATTGGTGTTCGGCGAACCGTCGAGCACGTTGACCCGATACAGCCTGTTGAGCCCGGTGGAGGCGACGCAGGCGTTGGCCGCTCCGCCCGGGGAGAAGCTGCTGAAGAACAGCGTGCCCTGGAACGTGAACGACGGGGACAGGATCTTCTCTCCGCCGCTCTGCACCATGGACAGACGCCAGCCGTCTTCCTCTATGTCCAGAGTGGGATTGGGGTCCACGGTGATGTCCACCAGATCGGCAACGGTGAGCGGCTCTCCATATTCATCTGACGGGATCACATCGAACACCTTGAAATCCCGAACAGAGAAGAACGCGTCCTTGATAGCCGTATCCAGCGGATGGGCCCGATAGCCAGAGCCGAGGTTCACGGTCAGCAAGAACCGGTCCCGGGCGATGACCGGAACGATATCCGGCTGAGCGTAGAAGCGTCGGGTATCAGCCTGCGTAGGCGTCTCCACAGCCGCGCCGCCGAGGGAGGCGATGACGCCACCTTCCACCAGATCGTTCGGATCGGAGCCGTTGACGATGTCGAAGCGCCACACGCGGCCGCCCATGTCACCCACGTACATGCGATCGGCGAGGCCGTTCTGGCTGATATCCACGACCGCAAGCGGCGCCGGGATCGAGTGGGTCATCTCGTCCAGATCCAGGTTCGCATTGGTGCGGCTGGCACTCCACACCAGATCACCGGTGAGGAGATCCACCATGTAAATGGCGTTACCCACCGAGTCCTCGCGGTATCCCGGGTTGTCCTGGCCATCGTCGTAGCCGCCGCCAAAGATGGCGACCGGCTTGCGCTGACCGCTGACGTTGACTTCGGCGATCACAGGGGTTGACCAGGTCTGACCCAGTTGATCAAAACCGGCATCGCCGTTGCTGACTTTCCAGATCAGTTTTGGCGCATTGCGGTTGGTGACTTCAATGGTGTAGACCGTATCTCCGCCACGGCGCATGCCGAAGCTCAGGAAGACGCGTTCTTCGCCACTGATCCCGGGCACACCGTCGTCTTTGTAGACGTAGGCGCGGATGTCACCGTCGAGGCCATAGCGGCGATTGGGTGAAGGCTGGTCGAGATAGAGTTCATAGGATCGCTCCAGCGTCTCTTCGGGCACATAGGCCCACAATTCCGTTCCCGTCTTGGCGTCGACGGCGTGCATCATGCCGTCATTGGTGGAGACGAAAATCACCGCGTCCGGATCGTCCACTGAGCCGCCATAGATCACCGTGCTCGGGCGGACGTGGAACGGATCGCCCATCTGGCGACGGGTATCGATTGTGCTGCCGTCGTCATCTTCGTCGAACAGATCCAGACCGTTGAGCCATTTGATCACGTTGTCCCGCTCAGGAGCAGGCGCGCCCAGATCGACATTGTCGATGTTGCCGTTTCCGACTTCGACCCGGTTGCCCGCGGCGGTCAGCGTGCCGCCGCTAACGTCTGTGTAGACATTGCGCTCCGTATAGTCCGGCTGTTGACTGGCGGCCCCACCCTCAGAGGCGCGATCGCCGTCCACTGCCGGTGACCAGAAGCTGAAGGCCTCGTTGCCAAAGAAACCGGTGTCGGGATTCACCGCCGGCTGACCGTCCTGGCCGACCAGTTCGCCGCCGAGCAGACGGTACTTCTTCAGATTGCCCGGCCAGTGGACGTTGGCAGAGGGCTCGAACACAGAGACAAAGACGTCATTCAGATTCTGGGTCCGGTTAAAGGCGTTGACCGGGACCGAAGGCGCAGAGAATGTCGTCGCGTCATCCTTGATCGACAACACGATGTCGCTGAGCACCGTGGCCAGCGTCGCGGTATCGTCCGCAAGCTTGTAATCACCGCCACCGCGACTGGCAGTCGAGGCGAGCAGCGGCAGATCGACGGTAAAGCCGATGGTGTAGGTGGTCACGTTCTGCTGTCCGGGGAGATCGCCGTCCAGATCGGACTCAAACAGATACTCGGCCATGTCGTCCAGACAAGAGCCATCGCCGCTGCCGTCACAATCATTGCCAATCATTTCTTCAAAGCCATCAAGGGCCTCGATCTTGGGTTCCGCGCTCACGTCTCGTGTGGGCGCGCCATCGGTCAGCAATACGATGTAGTTCTTCTGACAGGAGAAATTCACCGGGGCCAGGTAGTCAGATCCGTTGGGATCGCCACCGAGCCGTGATGCCGCGACGCTTTCGACCGGACCGACGTTGCCATAATCGACATCGCTGCCGACGTAATATTGCCCGGCCTCATACAAGGTCTCCGACAGCGGCGTCCAGCCGCTGGCCGGGAGCGCGTCGATCGCGGTCTTCATCGGCTCTCTGGCGGTATCGATATCTTCCATCGCATGGATCACCGGTCCGCCTTCCTCGGTGTTGAACCGCATCAAGCCGACGTTGACGCCATCCACGTTGTCGAGGATCTGCTTCGTGACCTGTTTGACGATCTCGATACGGGTCCGCGTGACGCTTCCGCCGGTGGCATTCCAGTCCAGCCAGTTACCATCGAACAAGAAGTACTGCGTGTTCCAGGCAGGTTCGTTGCTGTTATCCGTGTGCCATGGGCCCAGCGTACCGTTGGCCGCCCAGGTCTCGCTGCCGCCATCGCCATGGACGCCGCGGTCCGACTGGCATTCCACGTCACGGTTCCGATTCGTGCTGAGAACCCGCCAGCGACTGTTGTTGGCATTCGAGCGCGGACGCCAGGCACGCATTTCATCGGTAAAGGACCCGACACCATCGAACTGGCTGTAGGACGTCTGACACTTGTTGCGGCTCTTCGGGAACCACTGGTCGCTGCTGCAATCCGGATATTCATTGGTGGTTGACCAATAGATCGCATCATTGCGGAAACAGCCATCGAAGGTCGTCGCCGGATTCCAGTCTTCCTGTGTGAGCACGTCGGTGTCCATACTGCCGGACGTGTCGATGATAAACAGGATATTCGGCTGCGCTCCGGTCAGCAGCGGATCCTGGACGGCAAGGAACAGTTCGGCGTCGTCAGCCACCGCCGGGTTGCCTGCGCCCAGAATGAGCAGCAGCGGCGCGAGCAATGAGGCGACGCGAGTCTTGTTGCGTTTCATAGGAATAACCATGGCAGCGTCCTCGTTATTGGGACGCCGCGGACGGCGGCGTACCCAGTGCGATGCGTCTCACGCTCTGCCCATCGGTGGCAAAGGTGACGTAAATAAGCGTGTCTTCGGCCTGGCCCCTGAGCGCGGCCTCGCGGAATGTCTGCAGATCGACTTTTTCGCCGCGCAGTCCGAGACGGTATTCGGTCCGTTCGCTGACCTGCAGGGTCAGCCGTTCGCAGTCCTCGCAGGTCTGCACCACGATCTGGTCCGTGGCGAAGTCGGGCAGTTCGAGTTGCGTACGATCGAGTTCCAGCGTCTCTTCGATACGATCGAGCGCGCCATGAGCGGGGGCCGTGAGACAAACGGCCAACGCAAACGAAAAGATAAGGTGTTTTGCATTCATGATGTATTGACCTCCCTCAGTTCCCGCCACCGGGACCTGGGACATAGAAACTCTGTAAGTGGTTGGACTGGGCGCCGCGGAACGATGTGCCGTTGCCCACGGAATTGAAGTGATAGGCGGCCAGACCGCCGCCAAGGCCGACGCTCGAGCCGGCAAGGGCAGTGACGTCGCCGGTGAACACGTGACAACCGTCATAGGTGCCAACGTCGGCGACGTTGGTCAGACCCAGACACCACTGCGGTGCGCCGTTGACAGCCACCAGCAGGTCGCGGTTGTTGTCGGCCGTGGCCAGGTTCAGATCGATCGCGGTCTCGGCCATCTGGAACGCGCTCTGGCTGTTCTGATTGTTGCTGGCCATCGCCACTTCAAGGCTGGCGGTATTCATGGTCGCCACGGCCAGGATAGTCAGCACCAGCAGCAGCACCAGTCCTACCACCAGGGCGGCGCCGGTCTGCCGATTGGGATGTCGGTTAGGGCATTTCATTATTGTCAGCTCCCCGTGTTTCTGAGCTTGATAGTGGTAGTGACCGCCATGCGCCGGAATGGATCGTTGGGGGTGATCGCCGCCAGATCCGCATCGGGCGGCTGGTAGGGGCCAGTGTCGGTATGCGCGTTCTCGCGCTGTTCTGAGCGGACCAGCATCCACAGGCGCACGGACACGATCTCGGCGTCGGGATCGAAGGCGATGTCAGCCGGGTCGATGATGCCGGCGTCGGAATCCACATAGCGGTCCGCAGCGCCATCATCAGTCGTGTCGATACCGAACTGCACCTGGAGGCTCTCGACCCCGGGGATGATCTCCTGATCCTGCATGGTTCCGGCGCCGGCGCCTGGCAACAGGGTCAATCGCCGCAGCGAGGGCACATTGGCGCCGAGTGACGATTGCTGGTCGACGTAATAGGCGTTGAGCACCACATCATGGGTGACCGAAGCCGGCGGCGCCGGGATCGCCCCGCCCGGGACGGCGCCATCGGCGAACAGTTCGGCGGAGACACGCCCGCTCTGGATCTGCAGGCGACCCGCGGTGGGTGCGGCGGGCTGACCGCTGGCGTGGCGCACGACCAGTACGTCGCTGTTTGGCTGAGCGCCGCTAAAAGCGGGGCAGGGCAGCGTGTAACCATCGTCCACGGCCTCGATGCCGTTGGCCAGATTCAGCGCCCATGCGGTCACGTCGACAGCGTTGCAGGTCACGGCGAGACCGGCGGGAGGCGCGATATAAGCGGCTTCGCTGTTGCGGCCCCAGTAATTGACCAGGCGGATGTCCGGACCCATCAGGTCCAGCGCGAAGCGGGCGTTCTCCTGGACCCGGGCGATCGACTCGGCGGTGCGGAAACTCTGCCGGCCCTGGGCGTAAATATTCACCGCCCCGAGGATGAGGACCAGGCCGATGGCCATCGCTACCATCATCTCGATCAGGGTAAAACCCTGCTCAGGCAAGGCTGAAGCCGGGCGGAGGCTGGTATCTGTTGTGTGCGTCCTGAACATCGTTATGGTTTCCCTAGATGTTGCTGTTCTGGATCGTGACTGAATAGGTCTGGACATCCGCGAACCCGGCTTCCTGCCAGCTCACGGTGATCACGTATTGATTGATGATGCCGAGGTCGGTGACCGCTATGGTCCCGGCCGCTCCGGCCGGCAGGCGCCCGGTCAGATTCTGGTTCCAGATAAACAGATCCTCCGCCGCCATCTGCGCCGGCGTGCAATCGATGATGCCGTTGGTGCAGCCGTTGTCGGCGGCGGCGCCCTGATAGGCAGCCGCACCGTCCGGGTTCACCCGTATCCGGTCCGCGATATCGGCAACGAGATTGACCGCTGAGGTGCGGAAGATCGACGTACGCTGGGCCTTCAGACCTTCGACATAGAGCACGGCGATGCCGAGCATACCGACGGAGATCACGACCAGCGCGACCAATACTTCCAGTAGCGTGAATCCTCGGGAACGACGCATTGTTGGGTATCCGGAGTTCATGTTCTTGTCCATGGGATCGCTAGCAGCCGCCCAAGGGGCTGCCCTGTACATCTGCCTGTTGAGAGAAGATCTGCGGCCGGCCGGTCACCGCGACGTTGACCCAACGGCCTGCGGCGATACCGCCACCCGTGTCAACGTTGCCGCGCCGATCGCAGATCTGGATGTTGTTGACCGGCACCAGGGCGCCGATCTGCTGCGTGAATCCGGTCGGCGCGTAGGAGAGATAAGGCACCGTGACCCCTGCGTCCACGACGATGGCATCCACGGTTCCGGCCAGCGGGCCATGAGCGCGGAGCAATTCGTCCGGGCCATCGATGTCTGCGTTCGGGGCCACCGGCGGTACGCCGTCCACGAACATGATCCAGCCGCTGCCGAAGTGGGCTGCAGCGTCACAATCGGGGTCCGCCGTATTCCAGTCGCTGCTGGCGCAGATCGTGATGTTGGCGCGTCGCTTGATCGCTTCCGCCCGGGCGGCATGCATACCGCCAACGAGATCATTGACGGCTGCGGCCATGCGGTTGGTGTCCATCAGATTCTGGAACGAGGGAATGCCGATGCCCATCAGGATGGCGACGATGGCCAGCGTGACGAGGACCTCGAGTATCGAGAAGCCGGATTGACGCTTTCTGTTCATGGCAGCCATGTTCCTGTCCGCGAGGTCGTCGGGCAAGAGTTTCCGACGAGCGGCGCAAATCGCCGGACAAATGGTCGAAATCGGCGTTTTTTCATAGGGTTGCCCCGCGATTTTTGGTTCTCGATGGCGATAAAAGACCCGGTCCGCTGGCCCTGAATGACTGACGCAATGCAGCACGGAGAAGTGCTCCAGATTGGAAGCTATCGGGGTCGGGCGAGTCGGCCTCTGTCCTCCGATTGCGGCCCGGAAACCTGATGGGTTTGGAAAACGGTTGATTCTACGGGCGGGGCGATGTCAAATTGTGGCGCCGAAGCGGCTGGCTGCCGCCCATTGCGGGGCGGAAATCCGGACCAGTTTCCTCAGGGTGGACAGGATCGATCGCCCGCGAGGCCCGGACGACGTCGCGACCGGCAGATTTCAACAACAAGCGGGAGAACAAGATGGCAGGTAAGTTCGAAACCTATTCCGGTAAGGACGGCAAACATTATTTCAAGCTCAAAGCCGGGAACGGTGAGCCGATCCTGCAGAGCCAGGGTTACAAGGCCAAGGCCGACTGCAAGAACGGTATCGAGTCCGTGCGGCGCAATTCCCAGGAAGAGAAGCGCTTCGAGGCCAAGACATCGTCCAATGGCAAGCACTATTTCGTGCTCAAGGCCACGAATGGTCAGGTCATCGGCACCAGCGAGATGTACAACTCTTCGGCGAGCTGCAAGAACGGTATCGCCTCGGTGGCCCGTAATGCGCCCGACGCCGCGGTGGCAGAGGCCTGAGATCGCCCGGGAAACGGGATGACGGGAGACCGCGGCGGGCCCGATTTGCGGGGAAATTGACCTGGGTCATTGCGCCGGCGGGACAAGGCGCTAGATTAGCCGTGGAGGTAATCAAGACTCTTTCTCCGATTCATCTCCGCTGACCTTCCCTCGACGCGGGGACCCGATCAGGGTCCCCGTGTTTATTTGTGGGCCCGGTTTTCTGCAGTCGGATAAGGTCGGCAGCCACTATCAGCCGCGATCGAACACCGCTATCGGAGCGCCGTGGTCGTCGACGGCCACCATGGTCACTTCCGCCGTTGTTACGGCGTTGTCGTCCGGGGTCTGGCGTGCGCGGGCAAAAACCCTGACCTGAACCCGGATGGATGTGCGCCCGACGTTGAGGGTGTCGGCCCAGAGCGTAACGATGTCCCCCACCATTACCGGTTTGTGGAACTCTACCTTGTCCATGGCCACGGTCAGATAACGATGGGGTGCCTGTCGCTCGGCCTCGATAAAGGCGGCCAGGTCGATGAGAGAGAGGATCACCCCGCCGAAAATAGAGCCATAGGAATTGGTGTCCTTGGGCATCAGCGTAGTGCGGATCGCGGGCAACTTGCTCGGAGGCTTGGTTTTCATGATTGGATGTCTCGATTGAATAAGCTCGTGTCGATCCGTCCCCTGGTGATCAGGGCTGGCTGGCCGCCGCCCACAAGGCCTGGAAACGATCGGTGCTCTGCTCTCTATCGACCCGGACTTCGATCAGATCGGGGCCGGACGCGGCGCAAGCCTCGGCCAGGTGTTGCTGGAATTCAGGGCCGCTGCCGCTGGTCCGATGACGCAGACCATAGAGGGCAGCGACCCGCGACAGCTCGAGACCGGTCGGCGTCAACCACAGACGCCCGAAATCAGGCAGTCCGCGCTGCGGCAGCAGATCGAAGATGCCGCCGCCGCCGTTATTGATAACGACGAAGGTGATGTCCCGGTCGCGTGCCGCCAGCAAGCCGTTCATGTCGTGGTACAGGGTCAAATCACCGATCAGCGCCGTGGTGGGGCCGGAGGCTGACGCTGCGATACCCAGCGCCGTTGAGACGTTGCCGTCGATGCCGCTGGCGCCTCGATTGCCGAACGCCATCAGAGCGGAAGAGCGGCCCCTGGCAAATGTATCAAACGCCCGGATGGCCATGGAGTTGCCTATGAAGAGCTTGCATTCCTCGGGCAGTATGGTCTCCAGTGCGCCAACCAGATCGCGCTCGGCCGGCACCAGCGCGGGATCGTCGCAGAGCCCGGCGATTCGACGGTCGGCCTCTTTCCAGCGCGACATCCAGGCACCGTCATCCGGGGGCGCCAGCCGCGCACCGAGGTCCATCGCGACCCGGACCGGATCTGCGTAGATCCGCTGGTGTGCGCGACGTCCGGGGTCGGACCAGGGCCCAAACGGTGCTACCAGCCAGTGCTGACGACCCGGCTGATCGAGGAAACGTTGCAGTGAAACGCTCGTCGGGGTGCCGCCAAATTGCAGCACAACATCCGGCGCCAGTCGCTGCGCCTCATGCGCATCACGCAACAGCAGGTCATGGCCGACGCAGACCCGGCTCCGGTCATGGGGTCCCCAGCGCAGCCCGGACAGGGGATCCGCCAGGATCGGACAATCCAGCCGCGCAGCCAGCCCGGCCACGGCCGCGGCAAACATCGTATCGGGCCGCATCCGCCCGGCCACGATGAGGACGTTTTTCCCTGCGATAGTCGCCGCTAACTGGTCCAGCATGTCAGGTTCCGGTGTCAGCGCCGGTGGCCTGATCCGGGCGGGCGGCTCAGATTGCGGTGGCAAAGCCAGGGCCTCGGCGGTCGGCACCAGTGGTTCGCGGAAGGCGGCGTTGACATGGACCGGACCCGGTTCCGGCCAAACCGTTCGGTGTGCCGCGTGCACGCCCAGCGATCGCGGCAAGGTGAGTTCCTTCTCGGCCATGGCCGGCGCGGGCAATTCAAAGCAGGCGCGGACGTGGCTGGAGAACAGGCCGCGTTGTTCGATGGTCTGGTTGGCCCCGACCCCGTGCAACTCGGGCGGACGGTCCGCGCTGATCATGATCAACGGGACCGCATCGGCCGCGGCCTCGACGGCGGCCGGAAGCCAGTTGGCCGGGGCCGAGCCCGAGGTGCCGATCACCACCGCGGGACGACCTGACTGGCGTCCCAAACCCACGGCGAAAAACGCGGCGCTGCGCTCGTCCGGAATCACCGTCACCGAGATCTCCTGACGACGATGGACGGCGAGGGCGAGCAGCGTGGACCTGGAACCTGGTGAAATCACCGCATGGCGGACTCCGGCACTCGCCAGACCGGCCAGCAGGGCGTCGGCCCAGGCGAGATTCAGATCACCCGATGCCGAACCGGCCCCGGGGTGATCAGCCAAGACGCAGGGCCCCCTGCATCGTGAGCAGCTTCCATTCGGTCTCGGCCAGTTCCTGCTCCGGTCTGGAATCCGCGACGATGCCGGCGCCTGCGAACAGGTCCACGCGGGTATCGTGGATCAGTCCGCAGCGCAACACTACCGACAATTCGCCATTCCCCTCCGCATCCAGCCAGCCGAATCCGCCGGTGTACCAGCCGCGGCCGGACTCGCCTGATGCGGCAAGCCAATCAGCCGCCGCCTGTTGCGGGCTGCCGCCCACCGCGGGTGTCGGGTGGAGCCGCTCGGCGATACCGAGCAGACCCGCGTCGCCGGCCACGTGGCCCGATATTGGCGTCCACAGGTGCTGGACCTGGGGCAGGCGCATGATGCTTGGATCATCGGGTATATCGAGTTCGGCGCAGACCGGGGCTAATGCCGCCCGGATCTGATCCACGACCAGTCGGTGTTCCTCGCGGACCTTGGGATCAGTGACCAGCGCCTCGCCGAGGCGCCGATCGTGCCCGGCATTCTGGCCGCGCGGGGTGGTGCCCGCCAGCGCATCGACCACCACCCGACCTTCGGAAAATGCCAGCAGGCGCTCGGGCGATACCCCAAGCAACGTGCCGCCGCCGTGGCAGATACTGAAGTGAGCGCACTCATCATGCCGCTGATCGAGGAAATCCATCACCCGGGCGCAGTCCAGCTGGCGCCGGCTGTTGAGTCGGACCCGGCGCGTCAGCACGACCTTGTCCAGCGCACCGCAGCGGATCGCATCCAGAGCCTGGTCTACCCGCTCATGCCAGGTGTCCGTTCTGCAAGCCTGTTCGTCGAGCACCGGGCCATCCAGCACGGGCCGTGGCGAAACCTGAGGGCGCGTCAGACGTTGCAGGTGGCCAGACCAGTGATCCAGGCTGATTGACGGCTTGGACAGATGCTCTGCGGTGGCGCTGAAGGTCAGTGCGGCGCGATCGCGGCAGCGGCGGAACAGCAGCGAAGGCACCACCAGCATCGAATTGTCGATATCACCCCAGTCAGGACCGGGCTTCGAATCCGGGTCGAATGCGAAGCCGGCAAACGCGGCCGCAGCGGGCGCGTCAGATGGTCCGACCCGGGTCCAGCGCGCGGCGAGGGCCCGGTGAAACTGCTGCATTTCCTGAAAACGCGCCTGGCCGCCGGTGGAGAAGCGGGTCGCGACACCGGTGCCCGCCAGCACCACCCGGTCCAGCGGCCGGTACCAGTAGAAGTCATCGCCGGTTTGATCCAGCGCCGGCCGCAGATGCTCCGGATCCACCGCTACGCTGAAGCTGAACAGATGATCCGGCGACGCGGCCGAAATGGCATCGATCGACGCGTTCAAAAGGCGCTTCAGACGGTCGAACACATCGCCGGTGTCGGCTGCTGTGGCTTCTGGGAACATCCGGGGTATCTGGTCCTGGCTGGGACGCGATTAGTTTATCACGAGGGCCACCAGCCGGCCGTGGCTTGCCGGGGCGGTGCCCGTGCGTAAAATGGCGGCGCCTAACGGGAGACCCGACGATGCGCTGGAACGCCGTAGAACATCTGCAACTCGAGGACGTCCTCTACCATCACGGCGAGGGGATCGCCCGGATTGCGATCAACCGACCGGAGGTGCGCAATGCGTTCCGGCCGGAGACGGTCAAGGAGCTTATCCGTGCCTTTACCGACGCCCATCTGGATCCGGACGTCGGCGTCATTATTCTCACCGGCGAGGGCCCGGATGCCTTCTGTTCCGGTGGAGATCAACGCGTCCGCGGCGAGCACGGCGGCTATGCCGATCAGGGTGGCACCAATCACCTCAATGTTCTCGATCTGCAGATGCAGATCCGGCGTCTGCCAAAGCCGGTCGTGGCGATGGTGGCCGGTTTTGCGATAGGCGGCGGTCACGTGTTGCACCTGGTCTGCGACCTCACGATCGCCGCGGACAATGCGCGATTCGGCCAGACCGGTCCGATGGTGGGCAGTTTCGATGCCGGGCTCGGCGCCGGGCTGCTAGCCCGCAGCGTGGGGATGAAAAAAGCCAAGGAGATCTGGTATCTGTGCCGCCAATATGACGCACAGCAGGCGCTGGAGATGGGTCTGGTCAATACGGTCGTGCCGCTGGCGCAGCTGGAGGACGAAACCGTCGCCTGGTGTCGCCGCATGCTGGAGATGAGCCCGACGGCGCTGCGCGCGCTCAAGTCGGCGTTCAATGCCGATACGGATGGCCTGGCGGGTATCCAGGAGTTGGCCGGCAACGCGACCGGCCTGTTCTACATGACGCCCGAGGCCAAGGAAGGGCGTGACGCGTTCCTCGAGAAACGCAAACCGGACTTCCGCAAGTTCCCGCGCCGCCCGTGAGCGGCTCCTCCGGCGGCCTGGCGGATGCCCCGCCCGGAGTAGCTAAGGCCTGGCTGCTCGCGATCCGGCCTCGGACCCTGCCGCTGGCCGTGGTGCCCGTGGTCGTCGGCAGCTCGCTGGCTTATGCCGAGCACCAGCGGTTTTCGATCCTTGTATTCGCCATCGCAATGCTGGTTGCCCTGCTGCTGCAGGTCGGAGCCAATCTGCACAACGACGTCGCAGATTTTGCAGGGGGTGCTGACGACCCCGGCCAGCGCCTGGGCCCGCAACGGGCGACGGCCGAGGGATGGCTGCAGGGACCGACAGTGCACCGGGTCGCCATGGCAGTGTTCGCCGTGGCTTTCGTGGCCGGTTTGTCGCTGATGACGATCGGCGGTTTGGCCGTCCTTGCGATAGGCGTGATCTCTGTGGTGGTCGGGCTCGCATACAGCGGTGGTCCGTGGCCGATATCCCATACCTGTTTCGGCGAGCTGGTCGTCTGGTTGTTTTTCGGTCTGGTGGCCGTCGGCGGCACCTGGTATCTGCAGACCGGGGCGGTGCCCGGCTGGTCGGCTCTGATCGCGGGCGCCATCGTCGGGCTGCCGGCCGCAGCGGTGCTGGTCGTAAACAATACCCGTGACCGCGAGCAAGATCTGGCCAACGGCAGGCGCACCTTTCCGGTCGTGTTCGGTCTGGGGGCCAGCCGCGTTGAGTACGCGGTTCTGCTTCTCTTGCCGCTGCCGCTTTCGGTCTGGCTGCTTGTCCAAATCGGTGGCTGGTGGTGGCTACCGATCCTCTCAGTGCCTCTGGCGGGGCGACTCCTGCGTAACTTCAATAAGAACCCGCCCGGACCCGGTCTTAACGTGGTACTCGCCGACACGGCACGCTACGGGCTGGTGGTGGGGGTGCTGCTGGCCGTCGCGCTGCTGAGCCGGCACTGGGCATGAGTGTCGCCGTGCTGCGTGACTGTCGGATCGAGCCTTACGATCTCGCGTTCATGAGCCCATGGCGCAGCGCACGTGGGCAGACGGACCGCCGACGGGGATACCTGTTTTTGATCGGGGACGAGGATGGCGGTACCGGAATCGGTGAGTGCGCGCCACTGCCGATGGCCGGCACCGAAGACGCCAACGCTGCACTCGCATGGCTGCGGGCGGCCGCCACGGCACTCGAAGGGCGTGATGCCATGGCTTGTCTGGCAAGCTTCGAACCCGACTCGGGCCACCCGGCGGCCAGTTGCGCGGTCGAGTGTGCGCTGCTGGATCTGGTTTCGGCCCGGGCCGGCCGCCCGCTGCGCGAGTGGCTGGTCGAAAACGCCGGCGATACCTGTCATGTCAACGCCAGTCTCGGAGCGCTGGACGCCGGCACCGTCGGGCGGGCCGAACGGGCCGTAGCGGCCGGCTTTGAAATTCTCAAAATAAAGCTGGCGACCGCTCCGCCATCGACGGAGCGGTCGGCGCTTGCGGCGCTGGCGGCGACGCTGCCATTCGGAGCAAGCCTGCGCCTGGATGCGAACGGCGCCTGGACCCAGGACGAGGCGCTGGTCTGGTTTCGGGCGCTTGAAGGTCTGCCCATCGAGTCATTGGAAGAGCCGCTGAGAGCGCCGTCGAGCGTTGGACTGCGGCAGCTCCAGGCTCGCTGCGACTTCCCGCTGGCGCTGGACGAATCGCTACCTGAATTGCTTCGATCCGGCTTGCCTTCGACACTGCCGGTAGCCCGGGTGGTACTGAAACCGATGGTGCTTGGCGGCGCCCGGCGCACGCTTGCTATAGCCGGGGCATTGGAGGAGCGGGGAGGCGAGTGCGTAGTGACCACTACGCTGGAAGCAGCACCCGGCCGATGGCTCGTCGCCCACTGCGCGGCGGCCCTGGGCAATGCGCTGGCTCACGGTCTGGATACCGGTGACTGGTTGGTGAGCGACCTTGGGCCAGGCCCACCTTTGACCGACGGGTGCTGTCGCTTACCCAGCCAACCCGGCCTCGGATACCGGCGCGCCTGAGACCGACGCCGTCCTAGCTCTCGTCGTCGACAGACTCGGCCATCAGCTGCAGCAGATGGCGGTCGAGCTTGCCGAGCGCATTGCGCGGCAGTGACGAGACTCGGATAAAGTGGCGCGGGCGTAGCGGCGGCGCCAGATGTTTTTCGATCCAGCGCTGCAACACATCCGGCGTCACGTCACCGACGTAGGCAGCGACCAGGCGGTGCCCCCATACCGGGTCCGCCTGCCCGGTGACGCCGGCCTCGATCACACCGGGGCAGCCAGCCAGCACATCCTCCAGCGCCGCGGGCTGCACGTTGACACCGCCCGAATTCAGCACATCGTCGCTGCGACCGACAATGCGCAATCGGCCCTGCGCATCGATCTCTCCGAGATCGCTGGTCATGAAATGGCCGGGTTCGAGTAGTCCGTCACCCTGGAGCAGCCCCTTGTTGGCATAGCCGGCCATCACGGTGGGTCCCTCGATGACGATCCGGCCCATGCCATCGGTCGCTTGACCCTGTTCGTCGACCACAGAGATCCGCGTGCCCGAAACAGGGCTGAGACCCGCGCTGGGGTCCGCGCCGCCAAGAGCGATATGCGACGCCGTCTCGGTCATGCCGTAAGAAATGATCAGCGGCCATCCGGCCTCACGGGCGCGTTGCGCCAGGGCCGAACTGACCGGTGCGCCGCCGGTGACAATGCTACGCATCCGTGCAGGGCATTCCCCGTCTGACACGTTCAGCAGTCGCTCGAGTATCGGTGGCACCAAAGATATCCGCGTGATTTCTCCGGCGCTGATCGCAGACCAGACCGCGTCCGCCTCAAAGCGCTCGTGAATGGTCACGGTGCCGCCAGCGCTGACGCTGCGGAACACGATCATCAGTCCGGCAACGTGGGTAAGCGGCAGACAGGCCAGCCAGTTGTCGTCATGAGTCAGACCAAGGAACTTGCCGGTCGAGATGGCTGAGGACACCAGGTTGTCACCGGTCAGCATGGCAGCCCGCGGATGGTTCCCGGTGCCGCTGGTGCTGATCAACAATTGTGGTCGGTTTCCGGCCAGCGGCGCAGGGCCGGCGCCTGGACCCTCGGGTATCCCGTCGAGCCGCGCGGCTGGTAAGCGCCGGATTCCGTGTGGTAGCTCGACCTCGGGATCGGCGATCGCCTGGCGTACGCCGCAGCTGCGCAGAAGACTGGCGAGCCCGAGCTGAGACGGCTCCAGCGGCAGCATCGGCAGACCGGCGTAGATCGAAAGCCATGCCGCCCGCGCGATCCGGCGGCGGTGCCGGGTGATCACTGCTACCGGCGTTCCCGGGGTGAGCCCCGCGTCAGTAAGGACATGGCGCCAGCGACCCAATGCCTCCCACAGCTGACCGTAATTGAGGACGCCGGTTTCATCGATCAGGGCTGGAGCCTCTGAACGCTCGCTGGCAGCGCCGGCCAGCCATGCAATAAGACTTTGAGAGGCGCTACTCACGCAACTCCTTGACGCCCATGTGCAGACAGGCGATGCCGAAGCTGAAGTTCTTGTAGGAGACATCGCGGAACCCCGCGGACTCGATCAGGGTTTTCATCTCTTCCTGATCGGGGAAGCGCCGGATGGATTCGATCAGATATTCATAGGCGTCGGTATTGCCCGACACCCAGGCGCCGAGCCGCGGAATCACCGTGCGTGAGAAGAACTCGTAGACCGGCCGGATCGGTGCCCAGGGCCTGGAGAACTCCAGACACAGGAAGCGCCCGCCGGGACGCAACACCCGGTGGATTTCTGCCAGCGCGGTGTCGATGCGCGTGACATTGCGGATACCGAACGCGATGGTCAGCGTATCCACGCTGTCACCGCGCACAGGGATCGATTCTCCTACGCCCGACAGCCAGTCGATATCCGGCGACACCCGGCTGCGGCCGGCGTTCATCATCTCCAGACTCGGGTCGCAGACGATGACTTCCCGATCGGCGGCGGCGACGCGGTCGGCGACATCACCGGTGCCGCCTGCCAGATCGATGATCACCTGGCCGGGTCGTGGATCGACGGCCCATGCGAGTCTGCGTTTCCACCAGCGATGGATGCCGAAACTCATCAGATCGTTCATCAGGTCGTAGCGGGGCGCCACGCGCCGGAACACGTTGCGGATCAGTCGCTCGCGCTGCTCCGGGCTGACCTGTTTCTCGCCAAAAGTGCCGGACAGATCGCTCATATGGGGGGGGTATGCCTCGATGCGGAAAGCCGACGTGTCAATCGATGCTCAGATGGCTAACATAGATGAGCAGCGTCACCGGCAGCAAGCCGCAGCGTGTCATTAGCCGATCGGGAGCAGAGCGCGGATGAGCGGATCAACGATGAGAACCACCATGTACTATGACGGCGGTTGTCCCGTGTGCATGCGCGGCGTAGTCCACTGGCGCCGCCTGGACTGGGCGCGCCGCATCGAATGGGTGGATCTGATGGATCACCCCGATGTGCTCGAAGCGGAAGGCGTGAGCTTCGCCGAAGCCATGGATGTACTGCACGTACGGCGCCGCGACGGCAGTCTGGCGGTGGGCGTGCCGGGTTTCGCGGCGCTCTGGTCCGAGCTGCCGGGGTATCGCTGGCTGGCCAGGATCTTGTCGCCGCCCTGGATCATGGCGCTCGCAGACCGCTTCTATCGCGTCACTCATCGGGATCGGTATCTGCGTCGCTGCAAGGACGGCACTTGCGCCATGCCTCGTGCTCCCGGCGAAGAGGCGCGCTGAAATGCAGGTCGCGCTCTTCGGTGGTACCGGTTTCGTCGGTAGTTACCTGGTCGATGCGCTGGTCGCGGCAGGCCACCGGCCCAGCCTGTTGGTCCGGCCCGGCAGCGAAGATCGGGTCGGGCGCGCGGATGCCTGCCGAATCGTACATGGCCAGATCGATGACACGTCTGCCGTGGAGAAGGCGCTGAGCGGATGCGATGCGGCGATCTACAACATCGGCATCCTGCGCGAGTATCCGTCACGCGGCATCACCTTCCAGGCGCTACAATTCGAGGGCGCGCGAACCGCGATCGACGCCGCCGTCCGCGCCGGCGTAAACCGCTTTGTGTTGATGAGCGCCAACGGCGTAGAGGCGCGCAGCACCTCTTATCAGGAGACCAAATTTCTTGCTGAACAGCATCTGTCGAAGAGCGGTCTGGCGGGTACAATATTCCGGCCTTCGGTGGTTTTCGGCGATCCACGCGGCCGGATGGAATTCTGTACACAACTGGGCAAGGAAATGATCCGACCGCCGATCCCGGCGCCCAATTTCTTTACCGGCTGGTCTCCTGCGCGTGGGGGTTTCGCTATGTCTCCGGTGCATGTGGAAGATGTCGCCGCGGCCTTCGTCAGGTCCCTGGAGATGGCGGAAACAGTCGGCGGTTGTTATCCGCTGTGCGGTCCGGAGGCGCTGCCCTGGCCGGAGATTATCCGTCGGATCGCCGCGGCCTGCGGGCGGCATAAGCTGATCCTGCCTGCCCCGGTGACGCCGATCCGGTTGCTGGCGGCTCTGTTCGACCGGTTTGAATTCTTTCCGGTCACCCGTGACCAGCTGACCATGCTGGTTCAGGGCAACACTGGCGATTCCGGCGCAGTGTTCAGCTTGCTGGGAATTCAGCCGCGGGAGTTCGTCGTCGATGAACTGGCTTATCTGCGTGACAGTTGAGCGCCTCGGCACCGGGCCGCACTGGCCGGCTCAGTCCTGTTCTGTATCCGGCGGTGGCGACTCGCCTGAGAGCCGCTTGACCTCGGCTTCATAGGCTTCGGCGAACACCTGGCCCACCGTCTCGTCGAAACTCTTTTCAGAGTTCTCTTGCACCGAGGCATAGAATTCGCGGAACAGGTCCCAGTATTTGGCTTCGTTGCTCATGCCCAGCAGAGCGCCGGGGCGCAATCCACGATCAAATTTCTGCTGCAGCTGTTCCGGATCGAAGCGCCCGAGCAGATCGTCGAAGGCCGCGCGCATGGCGGCGACGGTTGCGTGCTGATGGGCGCGGATGTCCAGCATCGCGCCCTCCACGGCATCGAGCGGCGGCAGATGATGGATGCCGGAGTAAAAGAACATCTTGTCCAGCGCTTCATCCACGTCCGCAGAGAACTTTAAAGGATTGTTCTCTCTCGGTTGTTCGGTCGTCTGCGACAGCTTCAATTCGCCCTTGATAGCGGTGCGGGACTTGAGCACGCGCTGCAGGCCCTCGGTGGCTGCGCGCACCATATGGCCGACGATGGAGACGAACTGTTGTTCCTGCCCCGGATCGATGCGTTTGCGATCGATGCCGATGGCGCGACACAGAACGGTCACCGCGTCGCTGCCGTCCGCCAGGGACCCTGCAAGTGCCGGGTGCAGGGCTGCATCGTCGGCCGGCCCGGGAGTCGGCAACACCGCGTCTTCGGCGGCCGGGACCATCTCGAATCCAGGTCGGCCTTTGTCCGCTGCGGCGATGTCGATCGGGTCTTCGAGCAGATGTCTGTCGTCCGGGTCCGGCGCCGGGCTGGTATCCGGGTCGACCACTGTATCGTCATCATCGGCGACAAATACGCCGGTGTCGTTGGTGCCGTCGCGGCTGACGTTGACGATGCTGACGGCGAGCTCATATGTGCCCATGCGCAGCCGATCGCCATCGTAGAGCCGTATCGGCGCCCCTTTGCCGACCGGGAGATCGGCGTCATTGACGAACACCCCGTTGGTGCTGGTGTCAGTCAGATAATAGGCGCCGTCCCGATAATCGATGTTCGCGTGGTGGCTGGAGAGATAGATGTCGGGGTCCGGCAGCACCCACTCGTTGTCACTGGCGCGGCCGATCGACCCACCATGGACGCTAAAGACCTTGAGCCGGTCTGGACCGAGCACGTCCTTTTGTGCCGAGGTGATCTTCAGAGTCAGTGGCATACGCGGCAACCCGAGAGGCACGAATCGGCGGATCCGTGCCTCAAAGTAATGGATAAGGCGCGCCGCCACAATAGCCGCCGTGTCGGCAGGGCACTGTTGCGATCGAGCCGGACCTGACACCCGCAGAGATCGCGGCTTGATGGTATTCTTGCCGCCAGTATCCTCAGCCACAGCAGACCCATGAACGCAAATAGTCATATCTACAAGGTCGTGTTCGTCAATCAGGGCAAGATCTACGAGATTTACGCGCGCCAGGTCAGCCACGGTGAGTTGTTCGGATTCGTCGAGGTCGAGGAACTGGTGTTTGGCGAACGCAGCTCGGTTGTGGTCGACCCCAGCGAAGAGCGGATCAAGACCGAATTCGCCGGCGTCAAGCGCACCTATATCCCGATGCACTCGATAATGCGGATCGACCAGGTGGAGAAACAGGGGGTGAGCAAGATATCCCCCGTCGAAGGCGGCAACGTGACCCAGTTCCCGATGCCGATGTTGGCTCCCGGCAGCGGCGACAAGAGCAAGACCTGACGCGGCCCCATGTCCTCAGCGGACCCGATCAACACCGCCCTGGGATTTTCCTATCTGGGCAGTGGCAGCAAGGGCAATTCCGCCCTGGTAGAAGCTGACGGCACCTGCCTGATGGTTGACTGCGGTTTTTCCGCCGCCGAGGCCGAGGCCCGACTCCAGCGTCTCGAGCGCACAGCGGACGATGTGAACGCGATCCTGGTGACCCACGAGCATGGTGACCACATCGGCGGCGTCGCGCGTTTTGCGCGACGGCACAAGATCCCGGTCTGGATGACACCCGGTACCTGGGCGGCCGCACCAGACAAGGACTTGCCCGAACTGCATCTGTTCAACTGCCACGAGCCGTTCGCAATCGATGGCATCGAGGTCAGACCGATGCCGGTCCCCCACGATGCCCGCGAACCTTGCCAATTCTGTTTTAGCGACGGGGCTCGCAGCCTGGGTATCCTCACCGACACCGGCCACATTACGCCGCATATCATCGCCTGCCTGGCCGGCGTAGACGCCTTGATCGTCGAATGTAATCACGATCTCGATATGTTGATGCGCGGACCGTATCCGGCATCACTCAAGCGTCGTGTCGGCGGCGATCTGGGCCATCTGAACAACACTCAGGCGGCAGACCTGGTGTCCAGACTGGCGGGTGGACTGCGCCATCTGATCGCGGTCCACATCAGCGAGACCAACAACACCGCGGAACTGGCCCGCGCGTCGCTGGCGGCCGCCGCCGGGAGCGACGGCGAGGAGATAGAAACGGTGTGCCAGCAGCAGGGTCTGGGCTGGCGCTCGTTGGGCTGACCCGGCCAGCACAGTCGCCGGGACAGGCCGGTGGAGCGGGCGAGGTTGCTCCGGTATCATTCGGCCTTCATTCCTCCCCGTGAAGACCCCGCGCTCATGCTGATCCTACCCGGCGCACCGGCGTTATCCCGTTTCCGACTGGCAAAGCGTCTCGACGTCTTGCGCGGCGTCTGTCCGCAGATATCCTCGCTGGCGGCCCGTTTTGTCCATCTGGCAGAGCTCGTGCGGCCGTTGCAAAGCAACGAACGCGAGGTGTTGGAGCAGCTACTTGCCTATGGTCCGGTGCGTGAGCAGGAGACGCTGGACGGGCTGGAAATTATCGTGCTGCCGCGATTCGGCACCATCTCACCCTGGTCCAGCAAAGCGACGGACATCGCCCACAACTGTGGGCTGGCCGCGGTGAGCCGGATCGAGCGAGGCGTCAGCTATACGCTCGCCGGCGAGCCTGAGCGGATACGAAACAAGTTAGCCCCTGTGGCCGCGCTGTTGCACGACCGGATGACCGAGTCGGTCGTGTTCGAGGCAGACGACGCCGCTCGTCTGTTCGAGCATCATCAGCCGGAGGCGTTGACGCAGGTCGATGTAATCGCCGGTGGCAGTGGCGCGCTGGAGGCGGCCAATCGTGCATTGGGGCTGGCCCTGTCGGACGATGAGATGGTCTATCTCGTCGATTATTTCAAATCGACCGGTCGCAATCCGACGGATGCCGAGCTGATGATGTTCGCCCAGGCCAATTCAGAACATTGCCGGCACAAGATCTTCAACGCCGACTGGATCCTCGACGGCGAGACCCAGTCGCAGACCCTGTTCGGGATGATCCGTAACACCCACGCGCAATCACCGCACGGTGTGCTGTCTGCATACAAGGATAACGCGGCGGTGATCGAAGGCTGGGAAGCGGGTCGCTTCTTCCCTGATCCGCACACGCGACGCTACGACTATCGGCACGAGGACGTCCACATCCTGTTGAAGGTGGAGACGCACAATCACCCTACGGCGATATCGCCGTTCCCCGGAGCCGCAACCGGCTCCGGCGGTGAGATTCGGGACGAAGGCGCGACCGGGACCGGCGCCAAGCCGAAGGCCGGGCTGACCGGTTTCTCCGTGTCGCATTTGCGCATCCCAGGGTTTGAGCAGCCCTGGGAGCAGGATAACGGGAGGCCGGGGCGGATCGTTTCTGCCCTGGACATCATGCTGGAGGGTCCGATCGGCGGCGCTTCATTCAACAACGAATTCGGCCGTCCGAATCTGGCCGGGTACTTCCGCACATTTGAGCAGGAAGTAGATGGCGTCCTGCGCGGTTATCACAAACCGATCATGATCGCCGGCGGTCTCGGCAATGTACGCGCAGGCGACGTGGAGAAGGGTGAGGTACCCGCTGGCGCGCACCTGGTCGTGCTCGGAGGACCGGCAATGTTGATCGGTCTCGGCGGTGGCGCAGCGTCCTCGATGGCCCAGGGCCAGAGCGCCGAGGATCTGGATTTTGCTTCGGTACAACGCGGTAATCCCGAGATGCAGCGCCGGGCTCAGGAGGTCATCGACGCCTGCTGGGCCATGGCCGAGGACAATCCGGTGGTGCTGATCCACGACGTCGGTGCCGGCGGTCTGTCCAACGCGCTGCCTGAGGTGATCGATCACAGTCAGCTTGGCGGCCGTATCGAGCTGCGTGCGATCCCGAACGACGAGCCGGGTATGTCGCCGATGGCGATCTGGTGTAACGAAGCTCAGGAGCGCTACGTGCTGGCCGTCAGCCCTGAACGGCTCGGAGAATTTCTCGCACTGTGCGAGCGCGAGCGCTGCCCGGTAGCCGTCGTCGGCGAGACCACGACGGAACCGCAGCTCACGGTTCACGACCGCCATTTCCAAAACGATCCGGTCGATATGCCGATCGAGATCCTGCTCGGCAAGCCACCGCGGATGACCCGTGACGTCGAACGCATCGCGCGCCGCGGCGACATGCTGCCGCCGGTGAGTGACATCCGCGAATCAGTGTATCGCGTGTTGCGGTTGCCGGCGGTGGCCGACAAGACCTTTCTGGTCACGATCGGCGACCGTTCGGTCGGCGGCCTGTGCAGTCGGGATCAGATGATCGGACCGTGGCAGGTGCCGGTCAGCGACGTGGCGGTTACCACATCGGGCTTCGAGACACTGACCGGCGAAGCGATGGCGATGGGCGAACGCACACCGCTGGCGGCGCTGGATGCGCCCGCGTCCGGCCGTATGGCGATCGGCGAAGCGGTGACCAATATCGCCGCTGCGTCGATCCCGCGCTTGTCCGATGTGCGCCTGTCCGCGAACTGGATGGCGGCCTGTGGTGCGCCCGGTGAAGATGCAGCCCTGTTCGATACGGTGCGGGCGGTCGGTGAGGAATTGTGTCCGGCGCTGGGAATCGCGATCCCGGTGGGCAAGGATTCCCTGTCCATGCGCACCGCGTGGGAATCCGACCAGGGTCCGCGCAGCGTGACCGCGCCGGTGTCGTTGATCATCTCTGCGTTCGCACCGGTAGACGATGTCCGCCCTACGCTGACCCCGCAGCTACGCATCGACGCGGGACCGACGCGTCTGTTGCTGGCCGACCTTGGCAATGGCCGCAACAGATTGGGCGGCTCTGCGCTGGCTCAGGTGCATGGCGCGATGGGACACGAGGTACCCGATCTGGATGACCCGAACCAGCTACGTGCGCTGTTCGACCTGGTGCAGACGCTGGTCCGGGAAGGCCGCGTGCTGGCCTACCATGATCGATCCGACGGCGGTCTGCTGGCGACGCTGGCGGAGATGAGTTTCGCTGCCCGTGTCGGTATTGGGGTTGAACTCGATCGCCTCGGCGAAGACCCGGTCGCGGCCTTGTTCACCGAGGAACTCGGTGCAGTGCTGCAGGTCCGCGATAGCGACCTCGACGAGGTGTTTGAGCTGGCCGCGGAGATCGGGCTTGGCGATGCGCTGCATGATCTGGGAAGCCTCGCCGAGGATCAGCGAATCCGCATCCATCATGCGGGTCAATGCCTGCTCGATGAATCCAGGGTTGATCTGCACCGGGCCTGGTCGGAGACGACCTTCCGCATGCAAAGTCTGCGGGATCATCCCGACTGCGCGCGGGAGGAATACGACCGTCTGCTCGACGATGGCGATCCGGGCCTTTGGGCCCGAGCCAGCTTCGATATCGATGAGGATGTGGCAGCGCCCTTTGTCGCCAGCGGCGCCCGTCCACGAGTGGCGGTGCTGAGGGAGCAGGGTGTCAACAGCCAGATCGAGATGGCGGCCGCATTTCACCGCGCCGGTTTTGACGCGATCGATGTACACATGACCGATATCATTGCCGGGCGCGCTGATCTTGATCAATTCAAGGGTCTGGTCGCCTGCGGTGGCTTTTCCTACGGTGACGTGCTGGGTGCCGGCGAGGGCTGGGCCAAGACCATCCTGTTCAATCCCCGCGCGCGGGATCAGTTTGCGGCCTGGTTCTCCAGGGAAGACAGTTTCAGCCTCGGTATCTGCAACGGCTGCCAGATGATGGCAGCGCTCAAGGACCTGGTGCCCGGCGCATCGCACTGGCCGCGTTTTGTCGGCAACCGCTCGGAACAGTTCGAAGCGCGTCTGTCCCTGGTCGAGGTCGGCGCAACGCCGTCGGTGTTCTTCGCCGGCATGGACGGGTCGGTGTTGCCGATCGTGGTTTCCCATGGCGAAGGCCGGGCGGAGTTTATCGACGCCGATCATCAGCGTCGGTGTCTGCATTCGGACACCGTGGCGATGACCTACGTGGACAATTACGGCAAGACCGCAAGCAGCTATCCGTCCAACCCGAACGGGTCTCCCGACGGCATCGCAGGTCTGACCAGCCTCGATGGCAGGGTCACGATTGCGATGCCGCATCCGGAGCGGGTGTTCCGCACGGTGCAGCATTCCTGGCACCCGTCTGGCTGGGGCGAAGACAGTCCATGGATGCGTCTGTGGCGCAACGCCAGAACCTGGCTCGGCTAGAGGTCGAGCATCTCATCGCACGCTTGCGTAACATCAGACCCATGTCCGGAAGCGCCATCTCGCTCGCGCGGCGCGCGGCGCATCTGGTCCTGATCAGCCTGATCACGATGGGCCTGTGGGTTCTCTCCGGCTGTTCCCGCACGGAGGCCGAACAGCCCGGCCTGGTGTTGTTGATCGTGGTAGACCAGCTGCGGGGCGATGTGTTCGAGCGATACGGCGAGCGGCTCGATGGCGATGGACTCCGCTTGCTGGTCGATAATGGCGTCCATTACCGCGAGGCCCACTTCCGCCACGGCATCACCAACACCGCGCCTAGTCACGTCACTATCGTTAGCGGCGCGCACCCGGCGGTGCATGGGATCGTCGGCAACAATTGGATCGATCCGGAAACCAATCGGACCGTCTACTGCGTCGAGGATGCGCGGCATCGCCTGCTTGAGGAGCCGACGCGGAACGGAGACGGCGTGTCGCCGGGCTTGGTGACCGTGGAGACCCTCGGTGATGTGATCGTAGAACACGGCGATGGCGTCTCGCGTGCGTTCGGCGTATCGCTAAAGGACCGGGGCGCGATCCTGCTGGCGGGCCGCGCCGGTAAGGCGTTCTGGTATTCGCGTCGCAGCGGACGCTTTGTCACCAGCGACTACTATTACCCGCGCCAACCCCGATGGCTTGACGAATTCAACGCAGCTGAGCCGGCCGAGGCCTATCGGCGGAGGCCCTGGCGTCTGCTGCGCGATGACCGGGACTACCGGTTTATCGACCAGGACGATCAGCCCTGGGAGCGCGACTACAAGGGACTCGGGCGGGTGTTTCCTCATGACCTGGCAGCCAGCAGTGACTACCCTGCCGCGCTGCGTTTTACGCCCTATGCTGACGAACTGACGCTGGCTGCGGTCGCTGAGCTGATGGAGGCGGAATCGATCGGCGAGGGACCTGGTCCGGATCTGCTCGCGATCAGCCTGTCCGCCACCGACTATGTCGGTCATGCCTTTGGTCCCGACAGCCTGGAGGCCGAAGACAATCTGTTCCGGCTCGACCGGACAATCAGTGCGCTGCTGGCCCTGATAGACAAACGCGTTGGGCTGGCACGCACGCTGGTGATCCTGACCTCGGACCATGGCATCCCGTCAGCGCCGGAGTATCTGGCCCTGCACGGCGACCCGGTGGCGCGGATCGACACGCCGGCCATGGTCGCGCGACTCAATGCCGCTCTGCGCGCCGAATTCGGCCTGGATTACGATCCGGTCCTTCGCTTTCTCAATCCCACCCTGTTTCTCGATGTTCGGCGACTGCAGGCAGACGATATCGATATCGGGCAGATGGCGCGCACGCTGGTCCGGTTCGCACTCGCGGAGCCGGGCATTCAATCAGCGTTTGCCAGTGCTGATCTTGTGCCAGGTCTGGACGCGGAGCCACCGGAGCGGGCTCTGGCCCGCGCCTCGATTCAGCCCGGTCGTGCCGGCCAGGTCTACCTGGTCCAGTCCCCGGGCTGGCACCTGCACCCGAATCCGCAGCAGCATGCCGCCATGCATGGCTCCCCGCATCGCTATGACACCCATGTCCCGATCGTGATCATGGGCCCGGATCTGGATCCGCAAGTAGTGACGCGGCCGGTGGGGGTCGAGAGCCTGGCCGCCAGCGTCGCGGCCTATCTCCAGATGAGAGCGCCGGCTCAGGCCAGCGAAGTGCTGCTGCCGGAGCTGATCCTGAGCAAACAACGGTGATTCGGCGGTCGGTATTGACCCCTGCGGCACGCGGCTATTGGCACGGACATTCCCGGCCGCGGCCTACACAAGCTGCTCCTGACGTCGTTGTTGCCGGCGCGTTTGCCAGCCGCGCCGGGTCGGCGGATTCCCCGCGGATC
>CAJHYD010000041.1_pt1 | contig 53135 bp, 53 predicted proteins | sample 9198701 | NCBI WGS metagenome assembly CAJHYD01 (sample SAMEA7708365, study PRJEB35096) | sediment metagenome | biome: marine neritic benthic zone biome [ENVO:01000025]; feature: sediment [ENVO:00002007]; material: shallow marine sediment [ENVO:03000034] sea grass bed [ENVO_01000059] ...
CCATCATCGGGCCGAGGCCCATGGACACAGTGGGGAACTGCCAGAAATCCGGCATTAGCCAAGGATGCGGATATGACGAAAGGCCGCCGCCACCGACTTCCTTGCGGAAACGATTGAGCCGCGCGTCGTCCAGTCGGCCCTCAAGATAGGCACGGGCGTAGATGCCCGGTGCCGAGTGACCCTGGATAAAGACCATGTCACCCCGATGCTTGTCGGTCGGCCCGCGCCAGAAGTGATTGAAACCGACTTCGTACAGCGTCGCCGAGGACGCATAGCTGGAAATGTGGCCGCCGAACTCGGCGCTCTCTCGATTGGCATTGACCACCATCGCCATCGCGTTCCAACGCAGGAATGCCTCGAGGCGCCGCTCGATGGCGCGGTCGCCGGGGTAGACCGGCTCGCGCGACGGCGCGATCGTGTTGACATAGGCGGTATTGGGGCTGAACGGGAGATACGCGCCAGCGCGACGGGTCTCATCGATAATGCGCTCGATGAGGTAATGGGCCCGTTCCGGGCCGTGCACGCGGATCCCCGACTCGATGGACTCGAGCCACTCCCGGGTCTCATCGGGATCAACGTCCTGGATCTTGTCATTCTCGGTCATTGAACCTGCCCGAAGCCTCCCCGTTGAGATTGTTTGCTGCACTAGCGCCGGGCCCGTCAGCCGGATGAATTGTTATGCCTTAGCTGGTAGGATGTCGGCGCATCTGAAACGGCCGACGACAAGCCGTTTCTGCACGGAATTTGCCCCGATATCATCGGGGTTTGCTTTATACAGGTCAAGGCAACTTCCATGACGCGTCTGCTGCCCGAAGGGCTCGAGATCAGCATCTCCAAAACCCGCGACCTGCCGACGGCGGGTCAGGTTTCCAGGCTGCAGCATTTGCTGTTGGTCCTGCCGATCTCACCAAAGGAAGAAATTTGGAATCAGCTGCCCCATGGCGATGTGCTGGCGGCACTGATACGACGGCGCCCCTCCGAAGCACATGCTGCGCTTTCCTCCCATTTCCCCGGGCAGGGTCGCGTCGGCGTGACCATCGGTCTGGTCAAGCCCGGCGATCCGCTGCACAAGAAGCAGTCTGAACTGCGCAAATTGGCCGCCACCGCGCTGACCGAGGCCCCCGAGAGCGTCGGCATCTTGTGCCTGGGCTTCGATGACGACGACACAGCGATGCTGCAGGGCGGCGCAATCACCGCACTGATGATGAAGTCTTTCCCGATGCCGAAGCAGAAGCGCGAGCCGGGGCCCGCATCGCGACTGCGACGACTGCGGGTATTCGTTGCGGCACCCGGGCTCGATCTGCCGCGTCTGCGGGCGGAAGTCGAAGGCAACAACCTGGCCCGGTGGCTGACCGCGCTGCCGCCCAACCAGCTCGATGCCCGCGGCTACCGACGGGCCATCGAACAGCTGGCGAAACGCGAGGGCTGGGAGATGAAGTTCCTCGGCGAGGCGGCATTACGCAAGAAGAGTGCAGGCGCGTTCCTTGCTGTCTGCCAGGGCAATGCCGACGCTGATGCCGGTATCGTCCGTCTGCGCTATCGGCCTGCCAGGGGCGGCAAGAAATCCGCTCTCGCACTGGTGGGCAAGGGCATCACCTTCGACACCGGCGGCAACAACCTGAAACCGTTCCGGGGCATGCTCGATATGCACGAAGATATGCAGGGCAGCGCTGTGGCACTCGGCACCCTGCTCGCGCTGTCCCGGCTCAAGTTCCCGCGCGCGGTGGATTGCTGGCTGGCGATCACTGAGAACCGCATCGGCGCCAAAGCATACAAGTCCCGCGATGTGGTCATCGCCAGCAATGGCGTCAGTATCGAAGTCATCCACACCGATGCCGAGGGCCGCATGGTGCTGGCCGACACCCTGGCCATGGCCAGCAACGACAACCCGGCATGCATCATCGACTACGCGACGCTTACCGGCGCCTGCGTCGGCGCGCTGACCTCGCGTTACAGCGGTGTGTTCAGCAACCGGGAGTCACTATATCCGCTGCTGGTCGAGTGTGGTGGCAGCTGCGGCGAACGGGTCTGGGGCTTTCCGATGGACGCTGATTTTGACGACGCGATCGAAAGTAGCATCGCCGACGTCGCCCAGTGTTCGCAGGACAATGAAGGTGATCACATCCTGGCGGCCCGATTTCTCGGTCGCTTTGTCGATCCGGCCATCCCGTGGGTGCATGTGGATCTGTCCGCCAGCCATCACAAGGGTGGTCTCGGACTGGTGCCGACCCCGGTGACCGGCTTCGGCGTGCGTTACACCGTCAGTCTGTTGCTCGACGGACGGCTGCTCGATCGGCTGCCAGCCGGTGAGACCGGTTGAACCGTCTGACCATCACGCGGCCAGACGACTGGCATCTTCATCTGCGCGACGGAGCGATGTTGAAGGCCGTGGTGGGTCACACCGCTGCCCGCTTCCGACGCGCGATCGTGATGCCGAACCTGACGCCGCCGGTGACCGACAGCGACCAGGCGCTGGCGTATCGGGCACGCATCCTGGCGGCGTTGCCGGCGGACACCGATTTCGAACCGCTGATGACGCTTTATCTGACCGATCAAACGCGCCGCGAGGATATCGAGCAGGCGGTCGCGTCGGGCGGAGTCACCGCAGTCAAGCTGTACCCGGCCGGCGCCACCACCAACTCGGCCGCCGGCGTCACCGCCATCGAGCGGACCTATGAAGCCCTTGAGTCCATGGCTGAGCACGGCATGCCGCTACTGGTCCATGGTGAAGTGACCGACCCGGATATCGATGTATTTGACCGCGAGAGGGTGTTTATCGATCGCGTCCTGTCTCCGCTGAGCGAACGCTTCGATACGCTCAAGATCGTGTTCGAGCACGTCACCACCAGCGATGCGGTGGAATTCGTGCGCGCGGCCCGCCCGGGCATTGCGGCCACCATCACGCCGCAGCACATCCGCTGCAACCGTAACGCCCTGTTCGCCGGCGGTCTGCGCCCGCACCATTATTGTCTGCCCGTGCTAAAGGCCGAGGCGCACCGCCAGGCGGTACTCGACGCGGCCGTCAGCGGTGACCCGCGCTTCTTCCTCGGCACCGATAGCGCCCCCCACTCCCGTGCCAGCAAAGAATCGGATTGCGGTTGCGCCGGCATCTACTCGGCCCACGCCGGTATCGAGCTCTACGCCGAGACGTTCGCAGCGGCAGGACACCTGGACCGGCTGGAGGATTTCGCCAGTCACTTCGGCGCCGACTTTTACCGCCTGCCGAGAAACACTGGCACCATAACGCTGCTGCAGAAACCCTGGCGCGTGCCGGCCCGTTACGAGGTCGACGGCGACCAGCTGGTGCCGTTCATGGCCGGAGAGGACATCGCATGGACGCTGCAGACGTGAGCGCCGCTGAGGGCGACGAGCTGCTGCCGATGGCGCAGCGCTTCCGTGGCTTCCTGCCGGTGGTGGTGGACGTGGAGACCGGCGGCTTCAATTGTCAGACGGATGCGCTGCTGGAGATCGCGGCGGTGCTGGTCGAGATCCAGGAAGACGGGCGCATGCTTCGGGGCGAGACCTTCCGCTATCATGTCCAGCCGTTCGAGGGTGCGAACATCGAGGCCGCGTCGCTGGAGGTCAATGGCATCGATCCCTATCACCCGCTGCGCCCGGCGCTGATTGAAAAAGATGCGTTAGGCCGGATCTTCACCGAGGTGCGCAAGGCGGTACGCGGCAACGACTGCAAACGCGCCATCCTGGTCGGTCACAATTCCTTTTTCGACCTGAGTTTCCTCAACGCGGCGGTATTACGGGCGGGAATCAAGCGGAATCCGTTCCACCCGTTCACCAGCTTCGATACAGCGACCCTGGGCGGCGTGATTTTCGGTCAGACAGTGCTGTCGCGCATCGCCGAGGCCGCAGGTATGGAATGGGACAGCGAGGCTGCCCACTCCGCGGCCTATGACGCCGAGATCACCGCAGACTTGTTCTGCCTGATGGTCAATCACTGCCTGCCGGTCTATGAGGCACTGTTGGCCGGCCGCTGATCGATCAAGCCGGGGCAGTCGCCTCGTCCAGCAGCTTACGCAGCTCGCCGGAGTGATACATCTCGACGATGATGTCGCAACCGCCGATCAACTCGCCCTTGACGTAAAGCTGCGGGTAGGTCGGCCAGTTCGAGAACGCCTTGAGTCCCTCCCGCAATTCGGGATCCTCAAAGATATTGAAGTGAAGAAACTCGGTCTGGCAGGCGCGCAGCGCGGCGACCGCCTGGGCCGAGAAACCACACTGGGGGAAATCAGGATTTCCCTTCATGAACAGGATGACCGGACTGCTGTCCAGTTGCTGTTTGATACGCTCGTTCAATTCCATCTTCACTCCCTCGGGCGCGAGCAAACGCGCCGTTGATCTGTCTCATCCCTCGACGGGGACCTTGCGGATGACCTTGATCTGGTTGTCGACCGCCGTGACCCCCTCAACCGCGGTCGCCAGCTTGGCGGCCTGCTCGCGGGCGATATTGTTGTTGACCTCGCCTTGCAGCGTGACTTTGCCCTCATGGGTGTCGACATTGATATCGAAAGCATCGACATACTTGTCGCCGATAAATCGTGATTTCACTCGCGCCGTGATTGCGCTGTCCTTGGCGATCTGCTCCGCCGAGCGATCGTCTTTGCCGATGTAGTAACCGCCGACCGCGGCGCCTCCGATCAGCGCCGGCACGCAGGCCGACAGACTGACACCCAGCACGACAGCGATAACAAATCTGCTGCAGGCGTTCATGCGGTCTCTCCCTGCTGCGCTACTTGAAATCGGCGACGCTCAAGCTCATCGAGCAGGCGCCAGCGACGATCCGCCTCCATCTCCGGCCAAAGTTCGATCTCTACAGCGGTACGCTGACAACCTTCACAATAGCCGCTTCGATCCAGCCGGCAGATGCTTACGCACGGCGATGGCGGTTCCACACCCGCCCGCTGTTCCGCGCTCACCATCTCTTCTCACCTCTTCGACAAGGGGCGGGGCAGCCGGTTCCGGCTGCCCCGTCATTATCGATCACACCGTTGCGGCCGCAACTCAAGCGGCAAAATTGGACGCCACGAAGTCCCAGTTCACCAGATTCCAGAACGCTTCAACATACTTGGGACGGGCATTGCGGTAGTCGATGTAGTAAGCGTGTTCCCAGACGTCGCAGGTCAGCAACGGGATGTCGTCGCCCTGGACCGGCGTTTCGGCGTTACTGGTCTGGGCGATGGCGACACTGCCATCGGGCTTCTTCACCAGCCAGGCCCAGCCGGATCCGAACAGCTTGACCGACTTGTCGCTGAATTCGGCCTTGAAGGCGTCGAACGAACCAAAGGCGCTGTCGATTGCCTTGGCCAGGTCGCCCGCAGGCGCGCCGCCACCGTTCGGGCTCAGGCAGTTCCAGTAGAACGTGTGATTCCAGACCTGGGCCGCGTTGTTGAACACCGGTCCGGACGACTTACGGATGACATCCTCGAGGGTGGCACCGGCCAACTCGGTGCCTTCCAGCATGCCGTTGAGATTGACCACGTAAGCATTGTGATGCTTGCCATAGTGGTATTCCAGGGTCTCCCGGGAGATATGGGGCTCCAAAGCGTCCATGGCATAGGGAAGTTCGGGCAGCGTGTGTGCCATCGGATAGTCCTCTCGATGCGTGGGTGGCCGCGGTCGACGCGGCCGGAAATTGGATTGGCATTATAACAGAAGCACCCGCTTCACTCGTGGTCCCGGCGCGGCTTATGCCATTGGCCGCCAGCGCCTATACTATCCGTCAAATCACGGGATACTCGATGCAAAATGCTGCGCCAACATTACCGCCGGACCTGACCGTCACGGTCAGACGTGCCCTTGAAGAAGACATCGGCAGCGGCGACCTGACGGCGGCGTTGATCCCGCCTGCTGCCACCGCTCGCGCCACTGTGCTATGCCGGCAGGCGGCGGTGATCTGCGGTCGCCCCTGGTTCGACGCGGTGTTCCACATGCTCGACCCGGCGCTGCAGATCATCTGGCAGGTCGGGGAAGGAGAAAACGTCAACGAGGACGCCATCCTGTGCACCCTGCAAGGCAACGCCCGGATCCTGTTGACGGGTGAACGGACCGCGCTGAACTTTCTGCAGCTGTTGTCCGGGACCGCTACCGCGGCCCGGCGCTACGCCGATGCGGTGGCCGACACAGGCTGCCAGGTGCTGGACACGCGCAAGACCCTCCCGGGTCTCCGGCTGGCACAGAAGTACGCCACGGCGTGCGGCGGCGTACGCAACCACCGCCTGGGTCTGTTCGACGGCATCCTGGTCAAGGAGAACCACATCATGGCCGCGGGCGGTCTCGATGCCGCGGTCGCGGCGGCCCGGGCCTCGGCACCCGACCTGCCGGTCGAGGTCGAAGTTGAGAACCAGGATGAACTGCGCGCGGCCCTGGTAGCGGGCGCTGACATCGTGATGCTGGACAACTTCGGCCTGGACGAATTGAGCGCCGCCGTGGCGCTGAACCAGGACCTGAGAGAATCGCCGGCCATGCTGGAAGCGTCAGGCAACGTGGATCTGGATCGATTGCCGGCGATCGCCGCCACCGGCGTGGACTTCGTCTCGGTGGGCGGCATCACCAAACACCTGGATGCCATCGATCTGTCGATGCGCTTTTACCTCGATTAAGCGCCCTTTTGTTGCGCCCCGCGCTTTTTGTGCGGGTGCAAAAACCCGGTATATTCTGCGGCGTTGCAGCATCCCTGGCGACATTTTGCCCGATATTGCCTTGCAGCATCGGCGGCGGTTGGGTATAAGAAAATGATGCACTGCACTAATGCACTGCGGCATTCGCTATCCTGCGTCCCGCAGCCCTGAGAACCCCGGAGGTTCCAAATGTCCGCGATCTTGTGGATCCTGATCATCGTCGGCGTCGCCCTCGTGCTGGGCTATCGCCGGGCACCGCTGTGGCAATGTACGCTGGCGACCCTGCTGGTGAGCGCCGCAATCCATTTCACCGGCAACGGCCTGTCGTTGCTGACCTGGGGCCTGATCGTCGCAATACTGGGCGTGATGAACCTCAAGCCGCTGCGGCGCAGCTTGATCAGCGGACCGTTTATGCGCTGGTTCCGCAAGGTCCTGCCGCCCATGTCCGACACCGAAAAAGCCGCGATCGACGCGGGTAGCGTGTGGTGGGACGCACAGTTGTTCAGCGGCCAGCCGGACTGGCGCGTGCTACTGGAAACGCCGGCAACCCAACTCAGTGATGAAGAGCGTGCGTTCCTCGACGGCCCGGTAGAGGAATTGTGCGCAGTGCTGGACGACTGGCAGATCAATCAGGAACTCAAGGATCTGCCGCTCGATGCCTGGGAACTGATCCGTAAGCATCGTTTCTTCGGCATGATCATCCCGAAGAGCTACGGTGGGCTGGACTTCTCGGCCCGGGCGCAATCCGAAGTGGTGATGAAGATCGCTTCGCGGGGCAGCGCCGCTGCGGTCACCGTGATGGTGCCCAACTCGCTGGGCCCGGGCGAGCTGCTGCTCCATTACGGCACCAAGGATCAGAAGGACTATTACCTGCCCCGCCTGGCCCGCGGTGAGGAGATTCCGGCGTTCGCGCTGACCGGTCCCTATGCGGGCTCCGACGCGGGTTCGATGCCTGATGTCGGCATCGTGTGTAAGGGCGAATTTCAGGGACGCGAGACCCTGGGGTTCCGCGTCAACTGGGACAAGCGCTACATCACACTCGGACCCATCTGTACGGTGCTGGGTCTCGCCTTCAAGGCCAGAGACCCGGATGGCCTGCTCGGCGGTGACGCGGAACTGGGCATCACCTGCGCGTTGATCCCTTCGAATGCCCCAGGAGTCACCATCGGCGAGCGCCATGATCCTGGCGCGGCTTTCCATAATGGACCCAACAGCGGCAAGGACGTGTTCGTGCCGATGGAGTGGATCATCGGCGGGCGCGATCAGGTCGGAAACGGTTGGCGCATGCTGATGGACTGTCTGTCCGTGGGCCGCGCGATCTCGCTTCCCGCCCTCGGCACCGCTGCGGGCAAGATGACCAGCCGCACCACCGGCGCGTATGCCCGCATACGCAAGCAGTTCCGGACGCCGATCGGCCGCTTCGAGGGTATCGAGGAAGCGCTGGCCCGGATCGGTGGCGTCAGCTATCGCATGGATGCCGCCCGACGCCTGACAGCGGGCGCGCTCGATCGCGGCGAGAAGCCGTCGGTACTGTCTGCCATCCTCAAATATCAGAATACCGAAGGCATGCGCCAGGTCATCAATGACGCCATCGACGTGCATGGCGGTCGTGGTGTCTGTCGCGGCCCGCACAATTATCTGGCGAGCTCCTACGACACGATACCGGTGGCCATCACGGTCGAAGGCGCCAACATCCTCACCCGCAGCATGATCATCTTTGGCCAGGGCGCCATCCGCTGCCATCCCTATGTGCTGCGCGAGATGCAGGCTGCGGCCGATCCGGATCCCGCGCGCGGACTAAGGCTGTTCGACAACGCGCTGTTCGCGCATCTGGGCTTTAGCATCAGCAACAAGGTCCGGGCATGGGTTCTGGGCCTGAGCGGCGGCCGTCTTGTCAGCGCACCGGATATCGGCAGCAATACACAGTATCTGCGCCAGCTGACGCGTATGAGCGCCGCCTTCGCCTTCGCCGCAGATGTGGCGATGCTTACACTCGGCGGCGATCTCAAGCGGCGCGAGAAAATCTCCGGCCGCTTTGCCGACATCCTTAGCCATCTGTATCTGGCCTCGGCCGTAATCAAGCAGCATGAGGACGATGGCCGGCCGCAGGAAGACCTGCCGCTGGTGGAGTGGGCGCTACAGGACTCGCTGTTCCTGATCCAGGAGAGACTGGCAGAAGTCTGCGCCAACTTCCCCAATCGGATGGTCGGCGCCGCGCTGCGGCTGATCACCCTGCCGCTGGGGCGGACCCTGCGTCGTCCGTCGGATCGGCTCGGCGCCCGGGTGGCCGGATTACTGCTGGAGCCTGGCGAGGCCCGTGACCGACTGACCGCCGGCATGTATTACACACTGACGGCCGACGACCCGGTCGGCCTGATGGAGCTGACCTTGCACAAGGCTCTGGCCGCCGAGCCGATCGAGCGCAAGCTGCGCAAGGCCCTCAAGCAGGAGGTCACGCCCTACAACTTCGAAGCACTGCTCGCCGAGGGTCAGCGCGCTGGCGTGATCAACGATATCGAGGCCCAGGCGGTGCGCGAGGCGATGGAGCTGACCGCGGAGGCAATCCGCGTCGATTGCTTTGGCGAACCGCGTAACAGCGCTGCCGCTGGAGTACGGGCGACGGCTTGAGACACCGCTCGCCGGAGTTGAGGGTTCAGCTCCTGAAGTTCGAGGAACTGTAGCCGGCTTCGAAAATCCGGCGCGGCTCGTCGATGGCGTAACCCTGCGCGAAGTCCACGCCGATGCCGCGCAGCATGGTCACGATCTCGTCAGTTTCGGCAAACTCGGCGATGGTCTGCTTGCCGGTGAGATGCCCGATCTCGTTGATCGAGCGCACCATCTCCCGATCGATCGGGTCGTGCAGGATCTCCTTGACGAAGCTGCCGTCGATCTTGAGGTAATCCACCGGGAAATGTTTCAGATAGCCGAACGACGACAGGCCGGTACCGAAATCGTCGAGCGCGAACTTGCAGCCCAGTTCCTTGAGAGAGTGGATAAACCGGTTGGCCTGGGCATAACTGGCGATGGCCGCGGTTTCCGTTATCTCGAAACAGATCTTGGTCGGATCGATCCCGCTGGTCTCGAACTGCTGGATCACGAACGGCAGGAACTTGTCGTCACCCAGGCTCTGGCCAGACAGGTTGATGGAACACAGCGACAGGCGCTGACGCTCGTCGGCCTCTGACACCAGCCAGCGCAGAGCATTTTGTATCACCCAGCGATCGATGCTGGGGGTGATGCCGTAGCGTTCCGCCGCGTTGATAAACACGTTCGGCGCCACGATCTGGCCGTTCTCGTCCTTCATCCGCAGCAGCAGTTCGTAATGGGCGCCCTTATCCTGCTCCTGGAGCGGCAGGATGGTCATACGGAACAGCTCGAAACGGGCTTCTTCCAGCGCATTGTTGATACGCGCGGCCCACTGCATCTCGCGGCGCCGGCGCATCAGATCGATATCGTTCACCTGGTAGGTGTGGACGCGATTGCGTCCCGATTCCTTGGCGGCGGCGCAGGCGCTGTCGGCCGCGGTCAGCAGTTCTGCGACAGTGGCGGTCTCTGGCGTGATCGGGACCACGCCGAGGCTGGCGCCAAGACGGAAGGTGCGGTCCTCCCAGACGAAACGGAAATCCTGGATCGCGGCCAGCATCGCTTCGGCCGACTCGATCGCCTCGTCGACGGTACAGTTCTCCAGCAGCACACCGAATTCGTCTCCACCGAGACGGGCCAGCGTGTCGCGCCAGCGGATCTTGGATTTCAGCAACGCGCCCAGCTGGCCGAGCATGGCATCGCCGGCGGAGTGGCCACAGGAATCGTTGACGATCTTGAACTGGTCGAGGTCCATATAGCAGAGCGCATAGGACGCCTCGCGGGAGCGTGCGTTCTTCAGCGCCCGCTCGAGCCGTCCCTCGAACTCGCGGCGGTTGACCAGACCGGTGAGCATGTCGTGGCTGGCGTGATAGCTGAGACGGCGGTTCAGCTCGCGTGATTCGCTGACGTCATGGAACACCAGCACGCCGCCGGAGATCTGGCCGACGTCGCTGCGGATCGGCGCCGCGGTGCTCTCGATATACAGCTCGTTACCATCGCGGCGGATCAACAGCGTGGGTCGCACGGACTTGATCGGTCGGCTGCGGCGGATAGCTACCGCCAGCGGATTCTCCAGCGGCTCGCAGGTCTCTTCATGGAAGCCGCGGAAGATCTCATCGATGGGGCGACCGGAGGCATCGTCGAGTTTCCAGCCGGTGAGCTCCTCGGCGACCGGGTTCAAATATTCGACCCGGCATTCGGCATCAGTGGTGACGACGCCATCGCCGATCGACTGCAAGGTGATCTGTGCGCTCTCCTTCTCCCGGAACAGCGCCTCCTCGTAAAGCTTGCGCTCGGTGATATCGAGTTCCACGCCGAGCAGGCGGCGGAAGCGTCCGTCCTCGTCAATGCGGGCCTTGGCCCGGCTCATCACCCAGCGCCATTCTCCGTTGCGGTGGCGCATCCGGTGGACGCTCTCGAACAGCGGGGTCTTGCCTTCCAGATGCTCGCGGATGCGGCCCTGGACCCGCACCATATCGTCCGGATGCACCAGGTGGTGCCAATCCAGGGACGACTCGGTCAACTCGTCCGGCCCGTAACCCATCATCTCCTTCCAGCGCGGCGAGAAGGTCAGCGTATTGGCGTCGACGTCGAAATCCCAGATGCCGTCGTTGGCGGCGTGACTGTAGAGATCCTCGCGCTCGCGGACTTCGGCCAGAATCAGCCCCTCGCGCAGGCGTCCCATGCCGCTGGCGAGGCTGGAGCCGATCAGCTTCATCAACAGATACAAATCCACGTTCCATGCCGGCACCGGGCTGGCCGAGAACAAGGCCAGGAATCCCGCGGCCTGGTCGCCAATACTGAATCCCTCGACCAGGGCCGCACCGATGCCCAGGTCACCGAGCAACTTGCCTTCCTCGGCGCCCTGCTCGCCGGTGTTGCGGGTGTCGGGGATTTCGATCAGCCGCATGTGCTGCAGACGGCCGTGCATCCACGGCATCTTGTTCATGGCCAGTTCGGCCAGACCGTCCGGCCGGCAGCCGGCCAGCATGTTGATCGAGTAGTTGATCTTCTCGATCGTCGCGCCGTCTTCGGACAACTGGGCAATACAGATGCAGTCGCAGCCGGTGACTTCGCGCAGGCTGTCCAGTGCGGCCGCGACGGTCTCGTCCATGTTGTCCAGGGACAGATTTTGAAGGTCGACAGCGGCCTTGGTTACAGCGGGATTCAGGCCGATACGGGAGGGATGGGTTCTGCCTCGGTGGATCATTCCACCAAGGTCTGTGCTGGCCCGCGTGTTGCTAATTGACGACGGCTTTTCGGCCATGTGCACAGGCGCCATGTATATCGATCATGGGCGTTTCTTTGATTCCCGCTTAGCGCTTTCGGGCCATTCTCGCAGGAATTTCTAAGATTACAAGCTAAGCCCATGTATCTGAAGATATTGCCAACAAGGCTGAAGGCTATTCTCAGCGCCCCGAAAACGATCGGCACAGCCGCCCTCCTGCCTCACCCGTCAACCAAATTAACAGCCGGCCGTTATTAAAGCCGTGACCCAGTTCACGGGCGGATCATCATCGCGCTGCCGGCATTCAGGCCTCGATGCGGTGTCGAACCAGCCCTTTCCGGGTCCCTGATCAAAATACGGGAGAAAGATAATGGCTTATTGGACATCGAAAAAACGAGCCCTGCAGCGGCTGCTGGCGGGTCTGATTCTCGCCGCCACCGCCGCCTGTGGCGGCGGCAGTGGTGGCGACGCTGATTCAGCTGTTGGCGCTGCCCCACCCGGCCCGGCGCCGGAATGCGCTGACTGCGGCACCGTCTACCTTGGCCTGACCGACGCTGAAGGCGACTTCCTCCAGTACGAACTGGATGTGCTTTCACTCAGTCTGACCCGCGCGGACGGGCTGGTGGTCGAGACCCTGCCGCTGGCGACGCGGGTGGACTTCGCCCAATACGTAGACCTGACCGAATTCGTGACCGCAGCGACGGTACCGCCAGGCGTCTACGTGTCGAGCACGATCACCGTCGACTACGATGGGGCTACGGTGCTGGTCGAGCAAGATGGCAACGCGGTTGCGGCTGATATCCGCGACGACAACGGCCTGCCACCGGGCGTCGTTACCGCGGATGTCGAAATGATCGGCGCGCGCGCCCTGCGTGTCGCACCGGGCCTGCCGAGCTGGATCACATTGGACTTTGATCTGGAGGCGACCAACAGCGTGGATACCACACAATCGCCGCCGCTGGTTGTCGCGGAGCCCGTGCTGATCGCGGACCCGGACCTGTTTGACGAGAAGGACCGCCGCGCACGTGGACCACTGTTGGAGGTTGACCTCGCCGACGGCAGTTATACCATCGCGCTGCGTCCGTTCCGCCGGCTTGGTGGTGATTTCGGCCGCCTGCGCATCGTCACCGATGCGGACACACGCTTCGAAGTCGACGGCCAGCCCTATCCCAGCGATGAAGGACTGCGCGCACTGGATGCGGCGGGCCCGGGCACGCCGACGCTGACGCTCGGCGTGATGGAGCGCAACGACCGCATATTCCGCGCGGTCGAGGTATTCGCGGGCGACAGCGTACCTGGGACACAATATGACGCGGCCCGCGGTGTGGTGCTGTCACGCCAAGACAACCAGCTTACGCTGCATGGCGTGGTGGTGGAGCGGATCGGCGGCGGCGTTGGCATCTACCGTGATCGTGTCACCGTGACGCTGACACCCGAGACGCTGGTCTACAAACATCGCGGCAGCGACCGGGTGCTCGACATCGACGCGATCTCCCCGGGACAGCGACTGCGGGTGCTGGGACAACTGACCGAGCTGAGCGATGGCCCGCTGACGATCGAGGCGAAGATCGTGCGCATGTTGTTCTCCACCGCGGCGGGTACGGTCAACCAGTCCCAGCCTGAGTATCTGACGATGGACCTGCAGCGCATGAGCCGCCGCAATATATCCTTGTTCGATTTCTCCGGCACCGGTATCAGCCCCGACTTCGACGCGGATCCGACCGACTACGAGGTCGATACAGGCACCCTGGACACCACCGCCGTGACCCTCGGTGCGCCGGTGATCGTCGAGGGTTTCCCGCGGTCGTTCGGCACCGCGCCGGAGGACTTCGACGCCCGCACACTGGCCGACTTCAGTCAGGCCCGCGCCCGTCTTGGATTCGGCTGGATCCCGCCGGGCAGCCGCAACCCGTTCCTGCGTATTGATGAGATGGGCCTGGTGATCGACGACAACGACCCGACTCTCGGCGAACGGCACCACGTGCTGCGGGCCGGTATCGTCACAGATGCCCTGGCCGCCGGTATTCCTCCGACCCTGCTGCCACGTGGCGAGGGCGTGGGTCTCTACGCCATAGCGCGCGCAGGCGCGCTGCCGCGGGGTGTTGCGGTGTATTACGACTTCGCCGCTTTCGCGGAAGCGCTGGCCGGCGCTCTCGACGGCAGCGTCCAGGTCCGTAGCCTGCACGGCACCGGGCGTTGGGACGACAACACGGCCGAGTTCGTTACCACCCGTCTGATGGTAGTGATCGGACGCTAGGCGAACGCGCATCCGCCCGGTCTGGATATCCGACCGGGCGGATGCAATTTTCCAACACTCATTGCCGGACAGCCATTGGGCGCAGCGGGCGCTAGTCCGTTATCGGCTCGACCCGGTAGACCACCGGCTCCCACTGGTCATAGCGGCTGCCGATGATGCGCGCGCCGATGTAATAGCGTTGACCCTCTTTCACCTCGAGCACCATGCTGCCGAGCATATCTCCGCGCCTCGGGTTTTGTGGCGGCAACTTTATCTCGTCGCCACGTCGGAATATCGCGGTCAGCACCAGCTCGTGGCGACCCGGCGCCACCCAAAACGCATTGGGCTCGGTAAATTGATAGCCGCGCTCAACCACGATCAGCGACACATCCGGCGGGATGCGGCTGAAACCCAACGCCATAAAGCGACCGTCCAGACGATTCAGGATCACCGGGTGAATGCCCTCGCTGCGCACGCTGCCGGTCACCGAGATAATGCCGTGGGGCTGGTTGACGCCGACCGTTGGGCTCTGAAGCCCGCACGCGGGCAGAAGCACGATGAGAAACAAGACAGCGGCCATCCGTGTCAGATGGATTGCCGCAAATCGCTTGGAGTGACGTGTTTTCATGGATAGCAACCCGGCGCTCAGGATCATGTGTATCTGAAGTTTGGACCACGCCCGGCGCGATAGATTTCCCACCCTGGCAGACAGCGTGCCCGCTCGCCCGTCCGCCAGGTCACAATGACCGCGGCGCGCCGGCCGCCCGATGTCTGGCGCGGTCATCACCATCCGTGGCGAGTCGGGCCGGCAGACCCGGTCCCGCATCACCTACATGGCTGGCGCGATGGCCGCCGGCACTACCATCGACAAGAAGAACAGACTCATGCCCTTGGCGCCCTCGACATAGTCCGCCGGCGCGGCTTCTTTGACCACCACGGGGACGACAAACCTGTTCGGCTTGAAGGTGTAGGTCTCGGTACCCTCGATGGTGCTCGTGGTGCGGGTGATGTTGGTCCTCGCGGCCAGGTAATAACGATAACCGGGCTCGATGTCGATGGTCAGCGCCTCGACCACGATCTCCTCGCGCAGGATGCGATTCTCATCCGGCACCAGCTGCTGAGACCGGGGCGCGTTGTCCAGCGGCCATACCTTGATCGTGTGCTCACCGATCGGCAGACGGAAGGTGCGGCGGGTATAGCTGACCGGTTCGCCGTCGATCTCATAGATCCACGCGCGATCCAGCCCGGGTCGAACCTTGTTGAGGATGGTATTGGTCAACAAGCCCGACTCCCGGCCGGGCTTCAGACCCTGGTTCATGTATTGATTGACCTGGTTGCCGGCGCAACCCGCGCCCAGAGAGACTGCAAGGATGGCGCCGGCCAGTACCATGTGAACGCGTTTGCTGGTGTCCACGAGGACGACTCCGCCCAGAGCAACGTGTCCGGGCACATTGTCATGATAAGCGCTGATCCGGGCCGGCCCAAGTTCCCACAAACCCGCGAGTCCGGCTTGACGCAGTCGCCGCACTGCTTTTTGATGCTACCCATGGGGACCACGCATGTGCAGACCGACCCGACACCCGCGGCGGTGGCCGCCGTAGCGGCGTTCCGCGACGAATTCCGCCGCGACCACATCGGCCCGCGTTATCGCGGCTGGCTGCACCTGGCGTTCACCGCCGGACTCTGCCTGCTGGTGATTGCGGCATGTGGGGCATCGCTGCAGGACATACGTCCACTCGAATGGCTGACTATCCCGGTCACCGCTCTCTACGCCAATCTGGTTGAGTACTTCGGCCATCGCGGCCCGATGCACCACCGGGTACGCGGCCTGGGTTTGATCTATGAACGTCACGCCCGCCAGCATCATCGCTTCTTCCGCGACGATCTGATGGCCTACGACACCAGCCGGGATTTCAAGGCGGTCTTGTTCCCGCCGGTCCTGATCGTGTTTTATCTGCTCGCGTTTGCAATGCCGGCAGGGCTGATGCTGGCCTGGCTGTTCTCGGACAATGTGGCGCTGTTGTTCGTGATCACCGCAGTGGCCTATTTCCTCAATTATGAGCTGCTGCATTTCGCCTATCATGCGGCGCCGGAGTCCTGGCTTTCGCGCCTGCCGCTGATGGAACGACTGCGACGTCTGCACACCCTGCATCATCGGCCGAGCCTGATGCAGCGATGCAATTTCAACATCACATATCCGGTGGGCGACGTATTGTTCGGGACACTGTATCGTCAGCCCACCGATTGCGAAGGATCGCGCCAGACCGATCAAAGATCCGCGCGCTGAATGCCGCCGCGCCGCTCCCCGGAGAGCCGCTTTGCAGGACCGCGACAACAAGATGCCTGATGCCGACATCGGGGGCGCCGCGGACGCGTCGACCGTATCGCCACCCTCGCGCTACCGGGCGTTTATCAGCTACAGCCACGACGACCGCAAGATCGCCCGCTGGTTGATGAACAAACTGGAAGGGTATCGGGTCCCCAAACGCCTGGTCGGCAAGGCGACGCCTCACGGACCGGTGCCGCAGAAACTCGGGCCGATCTTCCGCGATCGGGACGAACTGGCCAGCGCCAGCGATCTGGGCGAACGCATCACCAGCGTACTGCGCGAATCGGCGGCCCTGATCGTGATCTGCTCGCCGGCGGCCGCCCGCTCGCGCTGGGTCGGCGAGGAGATCCTCGCCTATAAACGCATCCATGGCCCGGATCGCGTATTTTGCCTGATCGTCGACGGCGACCCGCAGGCCGGGGACGACAGCCAGCAGTGCTTCCCCCGCCCGCTGCGCTACCGGATCGGTGACGACGGCCAGCTGAGCGATGTGCCGATCGAGCCGGTGGCGGCCGATATCCGCGCCCAGGGCGACGGCCGTCGCCGCTCGGTGATGAAGCTGATTGCGGGGCTGCTGGGCGTCGGCTATGACGAACTGGTCCGGCGTGAGCTGGTCCGCCGCCATCGGCGCATGACCGCGATCACCATCGGCGCGGTGGCTGGGATGGCGCTGGCCTCGACCCTGGCCGCCGTCGCCTATGTCGCCCGCGATGACGCTGAACGTCGCCGCGGGCAGGCAGAAGATCTGCTCGGCTTCCTGGTCGACGACATGCAGGAAAGACTGAGCCCGCTGGGCCGGCTCGACGTGCTGGAGACGGTGCTGGACAAGACCATGGAGTACTTCTCCGGATTGGGTGAGCGGGATCTGACCGACACGGCGCTGGCGCGGCAGGCTCAGGCAATGGTCAAGATCGGCGAAATCCGCGCGATGCAGGGCCGCTATCCCGAAGCACTGGAGTCATTCCAGCGAGCCTATGGCAGCAGCGCCGAACTGGTGCGTCATGACCCGGATAACCAGCAGCTCCTGTTTGACCGGGGTCAGGCCGAGTTTTGGGTCGGCTGGATGCATTGGCGGGAGGATCGGCTGGACGAGGCCCAGGTCTGGCTAACGCGCTATCGGGACACTGCGCTGCAGCTGGTCGCGCTCGACGCGACCAACCCGGACTGGATCACCGAAACGGTTTACGGTTACCACAACCTTGCGGTACTGGAAATAGAGCGCGGGCGACTCAAAGAGGCCGACGAGATGTTCGAATCGGAGATCGTCATGATGGAGGGTCTGCTGCAGTCCGATGAGGACAATGCGACCTTGCGTTACGATCTCTCCGATGCCATTTCCTGGCGCGGCACGATCGCCAGCATGCTGGGCGATCTCGACCGGTCGCAACAGCTGAAACAGAAAAGCCTGAGCCTGCTGGAGTATCTGGTATCGCGGAATCCGGGTAACAAGAACTTTGTCAGCCAGATGCTGGTCGCGCGTTTCCTGGTCATCAGGACACTGATGATCACCGGCCGTGTCGACGAGGCGCGGCAGATGCTGGAGCAGAATCTGGCGGCCCAGCGCGACCTGGTTCGCCACGATCCGCAGAATAAGGAGTGGCTGCTCGATCAGATCAGAACGCAAACGACTCTCGCCGGCCTGCTGCTTGCTGGCGGAGAGCTGAGTCCGGCGACAGCCCTGGCCGAGGAGGCAACGGGCAATCTACAGCGCCTGGCCGAACGTCTCGAATCAAGTCCCGCATTTACCCGCCGCAAGGTAGCGAGCTACGCGGTGAATATCCGGCTCCGTTTACGCACGGACGAGTTCGACGCTGCCAGAGCGCTGATGAGCGAGGCGCTGCAGGCCGCGAGGAGCACCCAGCCCAAGAAACGGGTCAGCCCCGATGACCTGGCGATGTTGGCGGGGATGCTGGTCCTGGCTGGGGAGCTGGAATGGCAAGCGGAAGACCCGCGGGCGGCGCGCGCGCTGTGGCTAGAGGCGAGCCGCCTGTTGCAGCCCGTCGCCACCGAATCCCGCAACTTCCTGATCCTGGATCCATGGATCAGGGCGCAGCTCTGGCTCGGCCAAAAAGAGACGGCCAGGCCCTTCCTGGCGAGGCTGGATGCGTCGGGTTACCGACCGCTGGAACCCTGGCCGGAGATATGAGCGCTCGACAACCCCGGCTCAGGTGACCGCGTCACGCTCCTCCCGCGGCTGCAGCGCGCTGCCACATCGTTTGCAGTAATCCGCGTCCTCCTCGTGGCCGCTCACGGCGCACTCGGGGCAGCGGATCTCGCTCTGTCGGCGGACCAGCACGTCGCGCAGACCGGCGGCGAATATGCCGGTAGGCACGGCGATAATCGCGTAGCCCATGATCATCGCGAGCGACGCGATAAACCGTCCCAGGTTGGTCTGCGGCGTGATGTCGCCAAAACCCACGGTCGTCAGCGTGACCACGGCCCAATAGATCCCCTTCGGGATGCTGGTGAATCCGTTCTCCGGACCCTCCACCATGTACATCACCGCGCCGAACACCGTTACCAGGGTCAGCATCACATAGAGGAAGATCAGGATCCGTCTGCCGCTGTGCCGCATCGCTGCCACCAGCGAATTCGCCGCCCCCACATAACGCGACAGCTTGAGCACCCGGAACAGCCGCAGGATGCGCAACAGCCGGATCATCAAGAGCTGGCTGTAACCCACGGTGATCAGCTCGAGATACGCGGGCAGGACCGACATCAGGTCGACCACGCCAAAAAAGCTGAAGATATATTTGCGCGGGCTGCGCACGCACCAGATGCGGATCCCGTATTCGATGGTGAAGAACGCGGTAAACAGCCACTCCAGCCGATATAACCCGACGCCAAAGCGCGCGTTGACCGTCGCCATGCTGGACAACACTACCGCGGCGACACTGACCAGGATGGCGACCAGCAACAGCAGATCCACGTTGCGGCCGGCCGGCGTATCGGACAGGAATATCAGCCGGAAGGCACGCCGCCGAAGCCGGCCCTCGCCCGCTTCGTTTGTGCCGTCAGAGAGTATTGGTTCGTCCGCCATGTTCTGCCCCTGTATCCGGATCGCTGCGGCGGCGACAAAGGCGCTGCCGTGTCGCGGCTCAAGATACCGCATTATCGGTTGATCGGCGCTGATTCGCCCCCTGCCGGCTGGCTCTCGGCCGCGTCATGCTGACCTTCCCGCGCATCGATGTGCGATGCGCATCTCAATCCAGGGAAGGAGATCAATCATGCGAAGTGTCTTGCTCGGCGCCGTGACGGCGCTCACTCTTATTCCGGCCGTCGCCCAGGCGGCCGGCCAAACCCAGATCGTGTCCTGTCACGGCTGTAACGAAAACCGTGCCCGGGCCACGGCCGAAGCCACGGTCTCACGGAGCTGGGGCCCGGGCGTCTACGAAGTCTATGTGGTCGATACCCCCGGCAACCGTCTGCGGCGGTATCTGGTGACCTCGGAATTCGAAGGACGGCTTTGGGACAAGTCCGCCATGCCTCGGACACCCAAGGCAGACTACAAGAGCTGGTTCAATCAGGCGCGCAGCGAATGGGTGTATGTCGACACCGCCGCCAAACCCGGTGTCGTGCTGGGCGACGATATCCCGGTGCGCAGCGCCGAGGATGTGCTGGGCAGCGCCGCCAACCAGATGGTCGTATCCGAACAGATCAACCGCAGCATCCCGGCGCGGATCGGCTCGTTGTTTGGCGCCGCCCTGCGCATGTTTCGCGCCGTATACACCAGCGAGATATTTATCGAGGTCGGTTTTGCGGACGGCTCTTCTGCGCTGTTCATCCTCGACCGCATCGACAGCCCGCTGAGCGGTCACATGTTTGTCTATGTCTACAAGAAGGGCTCCGCTCGCGACAGCGAGGGCAACGCGATCCCCGATTCCGCCGCGTCGCTTGATCCCTTCGACGGCAGATTCGGCTCGGAATACAACTTCCAGATGTTCGAGCGACGCGCGCGGATGTACGGCGCAGACGGGCTCGATCCGATCCGGAATTTCGAGCCACTGCCCGCCCATGTCGTCTGTGCATGGGGCGACGGCGGGACAATCAAGTGCTGGCGACGTTAAGCTATTGCCGGTGGCGGGTCCGATCCCGCCACCGGCCGGACTCAATTCAGGGAGGAGAGAAACATGGGCATGGATGCTGGAACGATGGGCGGCTTGCTGACGCTGGCGGGGATTTTTGCGCTGTTGATCAGCTGGATAAGCTGGCGCGTCGGACAACACAAGATCGATTCGCCGCGGCTGCTTGCCGGCTGCAGCCTGGCGCTGGGCTTGTTCCCGCCGCTCAACCTGCTGCTGCTCAGCCTGCTGGCATTGATGCCGGATCGAGCGCGGCCCTGAGACGTCAGCGGTAGCCGCGACCTTGCCTTAGGGGCGACGGCACGCCGAAGGACACCATCGGCCCGGTTGTTGGGTCTGATCGCGTGCCGGCAGCACGGCACTGCGGCGCGGTCAACCAGCCGAGCTAATCGCGAACCTGGTCCCGCGCACTGGCGTTCCGGCGCGACAGCCAGCCGATCAGCAACAGTGCTGCCAGCCCGGCGCCGACGACCTCGGCCGCCGCGCCACCGGCGTCGACAAAACGGATGATCTTGCGCCAGGTCATTTGCAGACGGTCCAGATGGCTCAGCAGCAAGAACAGCAGCGAGGAGAAACAGACCGCGAACGCACCCAACACGATGCTGGGCGATCCCGTCCGGAGCAAGCGGAAAAACACGAATCCGGCCGCGGCCAGTACGATGCCACCGATTACGTCCAGCACCAGATGCTGTTTGACCAGCAGCGTCGAGACGATGATCAACACCGGCACCGGCAGCCACCACCAGCTCAGCCGGCGAGCCTGCCAGGCGAGCAGGCTGTAAGCGAACACATTGAGTGCCACATGCAGACTCGGGAAATTATTGTAATAGGTGTCCACGTTCTGCTGAAAACGCGTCCATCGGGCATACCATGCGTCCCCCAGCGGCATCGTTTTCTGCATATGCACCGGCAAAAAGTGGAACATCAGAAATGCGACACCCAGCATCAGGCAGAAGCTGACCGCGGCGGCATAGAAATCGTGCCGCTGACGGACGGCCAGACAGGGCACCAGCACCAACACATAGCCGAGCATGTAAAAGACGATGAACTGGGGCACCAACGGCAGCATCCGGTCCAGGGCCAGGGTCGCGTCGAACACGCCGGGGCCGTGGTGACCCGTGTAGCCCCAGCGGTAACCGATCTGGAAAAAGATCAGCACCAACAAGCAGGTCGTCAGTCTCGGCGCCGCCCCGGCGATCGGGTGGTCGAGGACGGCGGCGATCCCGCGCTCACGCGTTTCAGGCATATTCATCGGTCATGGCGGGGATATTGATCTCCTTGACACACGCCGCCGGCGACAGATCGATGACGCAGCGGACCAGATCGACGATATCCTGGATCGGGATGCGGCTGTTCTCATAGGCTTCCAGCGCTGCCTCGGGCCCCTCGGCATAGGGTATCTCGTTGGCCACTTCCCCCGGATTGATACAGGTAACGCCGATACGATCCCAGCGCAGGTTCTCGCGCAGAGCCTGACCCAGACCGCGCACGCCGAACTTGGAGGCCGTATAGGCGACCTCCAACAATCCGGTGTTCTCGAGCCCGGCGGCGGACCCCATCAGGATGATCCGGCCCTTGCCGGAGCGGCGCAGATGTGGCAATACGGCCTGAATACAGGTCACAGCCGCGCCCAGATTGACCTCGAGAATGTGCCAGCTCTCTTCCTCCGGTGCCTGATCGAAATCATATTCGGGCTCGAAGCCGCCAGACTCCCAGATGCCGGCGTTATAGATCACCACGTCCAGGATCTCATCGTCCCCGATCCATTCGGCGATCTGCAGGCCGGAACCCTCCTCGGCCACATCCAGCTCGAGCCAGTCCCGGTCGACACCGTCGTCCTCATCCAGCGCGTCCGGGCGCGCTCTCGATACCAGCCAGACGTTATCCCCCTCGTCGGGCAGTCCGAGACTGAAACCCTCGCCGATTCCGCGACTGGCGCCGATAATAAGGAAGTTACTCACTACACACCTCCGCTGCTTTGGATCCCCGGCCGGGCCATTGGCGCCCGGGACACGCGTTGACAAGCCACCACGCATTAACCAGATTAGGCCGCCATGACTATTCGCGCCATGCTCGGTCCGCAGCGGGACACCCCGATTCTCGCGCCAGTGCTCGAACGGATCGGCCTGGCCGGTCCGGTCTGCGCGGTGACAGCCGGCTGGCAGGAACGCGAGGGGGAGCTACAAGACCTGGATCAGCACATCCCGGGCAGGACCATCGATCTCGAACTATATCGTCGGGCCGAGGACGTCTTTTCCCGGGATCCGACCTTCCATGAGGCTTATCGGGAACGACAGTGGCGGCTGCGCGAGATGCAGCGCCTGTACCGGCGCCGGCTCGATCACACGATGGCTGCGGTGCGTGAGCTCGAGTTGGAAACCGGCAGCGCGGACCTGGTGCAGAACGAACGGCGCGCCGCTATGCGCGCATTACGGACGCTGGATCGACAGCATCTGCGCCGGATCCGTGGCCTGCTGGAGTCGTTCAACGCCCGCCTGGATCCGGTCAACCATGGTGTCATTGCCGAGCACCGGAGCGAGATCGCCGGGCAGCTGAGATCGTGCCCGGTCCTGCTGATCGCGGGCGGGCATGTGGAGATCCTGCTCAACCGGCTGCGGCTGTTCGGGGTGGCGGAGCTGCTCGAGGATCAGGCCGTCATCGCCTGGTCTGCCGGGGCCATGGCCATCGCCGACCAAGTCGTCCTGTTCCACGACGATCCGGCCCAGGGCAGCGGCATTGCCGAGGTGGCCGATTCGGGGCTCGGTCTGGTCCACGGCGTGGTGCCCCTGCCCCACGCCAGTCGCCGGCTGCGGCTCGGCGACGAACGGCGGGTCGCGTTGTTTGGCCGACGATTCCTGCCCGCCCGCTGTATGACTCTGGACCCGGGCGCCAGCCTGGTCTGGCGTGACGGCCGCTTGGTCGGCGTCAGCTCCGTATTCAACATGACCCGCAGGGGCCGCCTGCGACCGGTGACGCCAACATGAACCGGGACCTGAGGGAACTGCTCAACGGTGGCGCGCCCGCCGCCGAGGCGATCGACCGCTTTATCGCCGAGCGCGAGTTTCCGCTGGCCGATGCGCGTGGCGTGACCTTTGTCTATCGGGGTGAAGCGGAGGCGGTGCTGCTCCAGCACTGGGTCTACGGCCTGCCCTCGTCTCAGGCCCTGGAGCGGGTCTCCGATACGGATCTGTGGCATCTGTTTATCGAACTGCCCCCGCGCTCCCGTATCGAATACAAATTCGATGTGGTCAACGACGGAGAAAACCACTGGATCACAGATCCGCTCAATCCGCTTACCGCCGAGGACCCTTTTGGCAAGAACTCCGTATGCCGCGCTTTCGGTTATGAACGCCCGGTGTGGACGCTGCCCGAGACGAGTGCGCGGCCGGGCGCCATCAAGGCCCTGAATCTGCATAGCCGACACCTGGAAGGTCCGCGGGAAGTCCTGTGTTATCTGCCGGCACGCTTCCGCCGCAGCCGCCATTACCCGCTGTTGGTTGTCCACGATGGTGCCGATTTCCTCCGTTTCGCCGATCTCAAGGCGGTACTGGACAACCTGATCGAGCGACTCGAGATACCGCCGATGATCGTGGCCATGACCCAGGCCGGCGACCGGCTGCAGGAATATGCGGGCGATGCGCGCCACGCTGCATTCCTTGCCGAAGAACTGCTGCCCACGTTGCAGCGCAAACTGCCGCTGGAGGACAATCCGTCACGCCGTGCGCTGATGGGCGCCAGCTTCGGCGCCGTGGCGTCGCTGGCCACCGCCTGGTTCTATCCAGGCGTGTTCAACCACCTGCTGCTGTTGTCCGGCTCATTCGCCTTCAGCGACATCGGCACACATCGACGGGGGCCGGTATTCGATCCGGTGGTGGAGTTTATGAATCGCTTCCGGATGCGCCCCGGGCGTCCGGCACGCCGAGTCTATCTGGCCTGCGGTATCTACGAATCCCTTATTTACGAGAACCGCTCCATAGTTCCCCTGTTACAGGAAAGCGACATACAAGTCCGGTTCCACGAGGTCCGTGACGGGCATAACTGGGAAAACTGGCGGGATCGGCTGCGTGACGGGCTGAGCTGGCTTTTCCCGGGTCCGCTCTGGATGATTTACGAATAAGCGCCTAAAGTCGGTAGTCCGACTAATAAAAAAGGCGGCTCGAGCCGCCGGGCGCAGGGGAGCACAGCGTGGCCACAGTAACCAAACATATCGGTCTGTCCCTGGGCGCCGACATCTGTTGGCCGATCTGCTACGAGGAACTGGTCAAACGCCTCGATCCGGTTGTCCCGATCGACGGTGGCGAGATGCGCTTCGCCGTCGATCGTGTTTCGATCGAACCGTTTTCACTGCGCCGGCCTTGCCGTTACGACGTCGTGGTCGATCGTCTGACCCACTGGTTCCATCCCAGTCGGGAATGGATCAAGAAATCGGTTCTGATGGACGGTCTGTACGTGTTTAACAACCCCTGGTCTCTGCAATCCATGGAGAAGCACACCAGTTACGTGGGCATGATGCGGCTCGGCCTGCCGGTGCCAGACACCTGGTTGCTGCCGCAGAAAAGCTATCTGCCGTCACCGGACCTGCAGAGCACACTCGAGCGCTACGCAAGTCTCTTCGACCTGGACCAGATCGGCGAGCAGCTCGGCTACCCATCTTTCATGAAGCCGTATGATGGCGGCGCCTGGGTCGGCGTGAACAAGATCGACAACAGTGCCGAGCTACACGCCGCCTACGACAGCAGCGGCACCCGGGTCATGCATCTGCAGAAGGCGATCCTGCCCCATGACCGCTTTATCCGTTGTATCGGGCTCGGACCACAGCTGCGGCCGGTGAGCTACGATCCCGGCGCTGCGCTGCATGACCGTTATCGGGTCGAGGAAGATTTTTTGAGCGCCGATGACGTGGCGCTGCTCAGCGACATGACCCTGACCATCAACAGCTTCTTCGGCTGGGATTTCAATTCCTGCGAGGCCCTGAGGCAGGGCAACGACTGGTTCCCTATCGACTTCGCCAACGCCTGCCCGGACTCCCAGGTCACGTCGCTGCACTATCATTTCCCGTGGCTGGTGATGGCCAACGTCCGCTGGTCACTGTTCTGTGCCGCGAGCGGCCGGCGCATGCGACCGAACCTGGACTGGGCGCCGTATTTCGATATCGCCGACAGCGATCGGTCGATGCGGGAGAAGATCAGCGCATATGCTGCCATCGCCCATCAGCGCTTCGAGACCGAACGCTTCGAGGAGTTCTGCGCGCAGCACCTGAGCGACCTGGATGAGGTCGCGCTGGAGTTCTTCACCACGGATGTCGCCCGGGACGCGGTGCGGAACAAAGTCGAGGTCCTGTTCCCGGCCCATGAAATAGAGGAATTCACCGAACTCTTCTGGCAGCGCATCCAGCAGTGGCGCGACTATCACCGGCAGTCACTGCAATGAAGGAGATGTCGGTCTGGTATTCGGCACGCCTCGAGCGCGAGGTGAGGATGGTCCGCTGGGGCCATTTCGGAACCCCGGTACTGCTGTTCCCCACCGCCGGTGGCGACGCCGAGGAAGTAGAGCGCTTCCACCTGATCGGCGCGATTTGGCCGCTGATCGAAAGCGGCCGGGTCAAGGTCTACTCTTGTGACAGCGTCGCCGGCAGGGCCTGGATGGAAGACGGCCACGCACCGCTGTATCGGGCGCGGCTGCAGAATGCGTTTGACAGCTTTATCTACCGCGAAGTGGTGCCCGCCATCCGTGCTGACTGCAGCCAAGCGGATATCGAGATCGTCAGTGCCGGCGCGTCACTCGGCGCATTCAATGCGGTCGCCTCTCTGTGCCGGCACCCGGACGTGTTTCGCTGCGCCATCGGCATGAGCGGTACCTATGATTTGCAGAGCTGGCTGCAGGGGCAATTCTTCGAGGACTTCTATTTCTCGTCTCCGCTGCATTATCTGCCAAACCTCGGCGAGTCGCCGCAGCTGGATCTGCTACGCCGCCGCTTCGTATTGCTCGCCTACGTCGGTGGCCGTTGGGAGGACCCGGAAGAGTCGTGGCGGATGGCCAGAGCGCTGGGCGACAAATCCATACCCAATCGCGTCGATCCATGGGGCTCGGAGTGGGATCACGACTGGCCGGCCTGGCGCGCGATGCTGCCTGTGTACCTGGATGATCTTGCCTGAGCAATGCCAACATGAATGTCATCTTCGTCGAACCCGCTTTCCCGGATAATCAGCGCCAGTTCGCCCGTGCCCTGAAGAAAGTGGGCGCGCGGGTGATCGGTATCGGTGAGCGCCCCTGGGACTGGCTGGATCAGGAGCTACACGGCTGGCTGGACGAATACGAGCACGTGCCCTCGGTCACCAACGAAGGTGTGCTGATGGACACTGTGCGCAAGATACAGTCGCGGCACTGGGTCGATCGTCTGGAGGCGACGATCGAAGCGCACATCCTGCCCGTGGCCAAGGTGCGCGAAGCCTGCCACATCCCCGGCACCTCGCTGCGCACTGCCTGGCTGTGCCGTGACAAGCCGTCGATGAAGGACGCGCTGCGCGCCGCGGGTGTGTCCTGCGCGCAGTCGATCGGCACCAGTGACGCGGCCGAGGCCCGGGAATTTGCTGTCCGGGTCGGCTATCCGCTGATCGTCAAGCCGCGTGATTCGGCCGGCGCCGCCGCCACCTGGCGGGTCGATGACGACGGTGAGCTCGAGCGGGTGATACGCGCCTGCGGCCTGACCGACGGCGCCAGCGTGGCGCTGGAGGAGTTCGTCGAGGGTCATGAAGGTTACTACGACACGATAACCGTCAACGGTCACGTGGCCCACGACTTCATCACCCACTACTACCCGAATGTGCTGGAGGCGATGCGCAACCGCTGGATCTCACCGCAGATGGTGACCACCAACCGCCTCGATGCGCCCGGCTATGACGAGATACGCGCCATGGGCCGCAAGGTCATCAAGACACTGGGTATAGGTACCTCACCTACGCACATGGAGTGGTTCTTCGGCCCCAAGGGCCTGCGTTTCTCGGAGATCGGCTGCCGCCCGCCCGGCGTCTGCCAGTGGGATGTCTATTGCGCCGCCAACGACTTCGATCTGTACGAGGACTGGGCCAACACGATCGTCCACGGCCGCACCTGGCTGACACCGAGCCGGCAATATGCCGCGGGCCTGATCGCGCTGCGCCCCGATCGGGACGGCCACATCCGCGGCTATGAAGGGGTGGACGATATCCAGAGCCGATTCGGTGAATGGATCGTCGCCAGCCGCTTCCCCGATCCCGGGGCTCCGACCCAGGGGGTAGAGGCCGGCTACATGGCCAACGCCTGGATCCGCATCCGTCATCCTGACTATGACCACCTGCGCTGGATGATGAACGAGATCGGACACACCATCCGCGTCCACGCCGGCTGATCAGACGCGCGGCAAGCCCGGGGCTGCACTCACACCGCGCTGTCGGTCGGCATCACCAGGTCCCCGAGCCCGGTCTGTTGTATCCATGACCGGGCCTGCTCCAGATCACCGTCCAGCTCGGTCCGCAGATGTTCGAACTCCCGGTCCCGTTGCCCACGATCGTAGGCACGCCGAGGGTCTTTGGCATGGCGACGGAACAACTCTCCGTTTGCGATGGCCTCGATGGCTGCGGCCGGCAACGCTAAGCCGAAGTGATCGAAGCAGCGTCCCAGCGTCTGTTCGGGGCTGGCGAAAAGGGCCTCGCAATCGAGGCTGCGCAGAGTCTCGTTCCCGGCCAGCGCGGCGCGGAACCGCAGCATCTGCACGGCCCAGAGGCAGGCCGCGCGCTCCGCTGTGGTCAGGCTTGCCTGATCCGCCGCCGCCAGTTCCTTTGTCGCTCGGATACCACCGGCTATCTGCGCGCTGACGTTGCCGACCCAGCGCCGATGCATCGGCGTCTTCAACACCGACATGACGTAGCGTTCGAGATCCGCGTAGAGAAGCACGCCGCGTGACTCCGGGTGCAGACCCATCAGTGGCCCGAGCATGAAGTTGACCGGCACGTTTGCCTTGACGATGACCGCCTCGTCGGGATCATAGCGCCGTCCCAGCAGCGCGCCGGTCAGCGCCAGGCACCGGCGCCAGATCGCGGGATCTCTCGGTCCGGAAGGCGTTGCCGCGGCCTCGGCACCAAGTTGGCGCAGCGGAAACGGTTCCCGCAGCACCAGTGTGCGCGCCGGGACATCCATCGCGCGGGCCAGCAGTGTCGATCCGCAATGGGCGATATGGAAGATAAAATTTATCGGACGCTGGGCGACCCGGCGGCGCTCGAATTCATCCAGCAACCCCGGCAGCGGCAGGTGCCATCCTCGCCGGGCCGCCGGGATGATACGCCCGCGGTCCATAAACAGCGATTGCTGGTAGGTCTCGCGGCTCATGGGTACCAGGTCCAATCCATCCTGGCTGAACTCCAGTGGACAGGCGTCTGGGCGCCGGAAGAATGTATCCGGATCGAGCGCGCTGGCTGTTTCGTGCATGTGCCCGGCGGCCGCCGGCCGTCCGTTCTTTGATACCATCGGGGTGCCTGAGTCTAACCTGTTCCGTTTGCCCGTGCCGCAGCCGCGAAGCGTCCGCAGGGACGCAGACGAATGCGGATAGACCGCCAACGAATCACAGATAAGCCACTGCCCAAGCAAGCCATGAGCCACATCCAGTTACCCGAGGGACCGACACCTTATGCCGCGCTCAACGGCAGTGGCGCCGCGCTTGGAGATGTGGACGCCGGCGATGTGATTGAACTGTTCAAGACCCATGGCGCTCTGCTGCTGCGCAATTTCGATTATGACCTGGCGGGCTTCCGAGCGTTTACCGGACAATTTTGTTCCCGCTTCGTGCGCAACGAAAGCGGCAAGCGCGAGCAGGTCTCCGCCGATGGCACCACACAAAGCGTCAATCTGGGACGCGAGGCGTTCCCGCTGCATCCGGAACTGTCGCGGGTTCCGTGGCGCCCGGATATCGCCTGGTTCGCCTGCGCCCGGCCGCCGGCCAGCCGCGGTGAGACGCTGGTCTGTGATGGCGTCGCCACAGCGGCCGGCCTGGACGCTGACACCCGGGCGTACCTGGCGACCCGTTCGGTGCTTTACCGGGAGGAAACGCCGCTCGGCGCGTTTACCGAATGGCTCGGTATCCCGCCGCCGGACGACACCACGCTGGCGGCATTGTCTGCAAACAGTCCATTCGTGTTCCAGCGTGCCGAGGGCCGCATCTTCCGTTCGTTTACCGCGCCCTTCCTGCATCGCCCACTGTTCACCGACCAGCCGGCCTTCGGTAATTTCCTGCTGTTTGCCCGGCGCATGCTGCGCACCCGGCAGTTCCCGCTGTATGAAGACGGTAGCCTGATCGAGGACCAGATCTGTGATCAGATCGCTCGGGTCAGCGATAAGCTGACTGCCGCTCATCGCTGGCAGGCGGGCGATATCCTGATGCTGGATAACAGTCGCTTTATGCACGGCCGCAACCCGGTGGATGATCCGGACAGCCGGGTCATCTGGACACAATTCGGATATGCATCGTTTCTGCGCGCGGACGATCCGAGCCGGGAACAGCTGTGGCGGCATACCGATGATGCGCGGGCGATCTTCTTCGGGCTGATTTCCGACAGGACAGCAGCGGCGCACTAGTCCGTGCGCCACGGCCTTGGCGAGCAAGCTCAGCGCAGCGTGTAGCTGTATGCCAGTGGTTGACCGCTGCGCTCGACCAGCAAGTCGAAATTGGGCTGGCCGCGCAGCGCGTTGATGGTCCGCATGAATGTGCCGGGATCACTGGCCGCGACACCATTCAGACTCAGGATGACGTCGCCGTCCTGCAGACCTAGGCGATGGAAATCCCCGCCGGGCAGCAGCCAGGCGACGCGGTAACCCTGCAGATAACCATCATCGACCGAAGGCTCCAGCGAGATCTGGCTGACCATGCGTTGCCGGTCACCGACCGCCCGCTCGAAGTCGGCCAGGGGCAGACTGATGTCGTAGCGGGGTGGCGCCGCTGGCAGTTCCTGACGGGCCGCCCGCAGTTTGCTGCGAAGAACCAGCAATACTTCGCCCCCCGCGCAATCCATCTGCACCTGTCTGGCGCTGACATCAACCAGCGCGCAGCCCTCGATCTCCTCACCGAGATCGACAATCAGCTGATGGTGATCGTCAGTCTCAAACACCGCGTGGGACGGTTCACCGGCCCCGGTATCCATCATCATCGTGCCGACCAGGCGCAGGTCGCCAGCCGCCGCCGTAAGTAGCGGCAGTACGGCGCCCAGGACCAGGGTCGACACGCGTTTCATGCGCTCGCGCCTAGGCCGGGAAGAAGTCGATGGGTTTGGTCGTAGTGACCGTCGCCACGTCCTTCTCCTCGAAACGGAACATACGCACCCGCGCCATCAGCTTGCGCTGGAATTCCGCGTCCTCGAGCTCGCTGGAGACGATGTTGACTTCCGTCACCTGGCCGCTCGGGGCGATGGTCAGGCTCAGCACCAGCTTGCCGCGCAGAGTCGGATCCTTACGCAGCGCCCGGTTATACAGGGCATAGATCGCGCCTTTGTTCTTGTCGAACACCAACTCGATCTCTTCGCGGCTGCGGGCAGCGACGCGGCCGTCACCGCCGCCACCGACGGCGCCGGTACCGTTGCCACTGCCGCCGATGCCGCTGGCGACCTGTGTGGTGCTGCGGCCGGCCAGACCGCTGCCGCCCGTATTGCGGCTCAACCCAGCGGTATTGATGCCGCCGCTGGCCTTGCCGGCCCGGGATGTGATCACCGAACGTTCGTTATGAGAGGTGATGCCCTCGCCGGCCGCGAGGTCGCGATTATTGGTCACCGTGGCTACCGCCTCGTTCTCGCGCAGGTCGGCGAGGCTGTCCGCAAAGGCCATCAAACCCGCCTTGGCCGCCCGCTCTCGGGCCGGCTCTGGCGTCGGCGCCGGTTCCGGCGATGTTTCTTCCACCACTTTCTCCACCGGCTTCACGATTTCTTCCACAGGCACCGGCTCCGGCTCAGTCTCCTGGACCACCGGGGGCGGCGGTGGTGGCTTCGGCTTCTCCAACATCAGTTTGGCGAAGCGTTGTGGTACCTCCGGAAATTCCTCGACTTCCGATTGTGGGATCGGCAGCCACGGGATGATCAGGCTCAGGACAAGAACCGCAAGCGCAATGCTACGCAGCAGCTTTTTGAACCGTTCCTCATCCTCCGGGATCTGCGACCACGGCAGCGTGTACAGCCGGTAGGGAATACGGAATGTCGCGGCAGTCATGTGGCGCTACCTCCCGCACCTTCGGGTGCTTTCTGCATCACCGCCAGCGACACGCGCCCGTAATTGGCCTCCGTACAGGTGGCCATCACCTTGCGCAACAGGCTGTAAGGCACCGTGCGGTCACCGAGGATCGTGACCTCGCGACCGGCGTCGTCGTCGACCCGGATCAGGCGCCGCGCCTGCGCGTCCAGTGCCGCCTTGAGCGGCAGCAGCGTATTGCCGCGGCTGGCGACCGCATCCGCGGTGCTAAGTACCGCCTTGCCCTGGACCAGGATCTGGTCTTGGTTGACCAGCACCACCACGGTCTCGCGTGGCTTCTCCTGACTGACGGACTCGGGGATGTCGACCGAACGGGTGGGTAATTCCTGGACATCCGAGGAGTTCACGAGGAGGAAGAACACCAGGATGGTAAAGATGTCCATGAGCGACACCAGGTTCAGGGCCGTCCCCCGCCCGCGGCGGTGGTGGCTCTGCATACGCACGGCACGTTTTGACATTTTCATGACCGTCTCCCGTTCAGCGGCCCGCAGCCGGCGCGTCTCCGATTGAAATCTCCGGAAACAGCTCGGCCATCGCCATGGTGCCGGTTTCGGCTTCTTCCACGACAACGACACGCACCGCATCCATCACCTGGACCAGTACGTCGTAGGAGATATCCGGCTCCAGCAGCAGGGTCGCCTCATCAACGCTTGGCGCGCGTGCCTTGACCTTCTTGAGATAAGCCGACAGCGCCGCATAGTCGTGACCCTCCGGACCGCGCTTGAGCCGCTTGAGCAGCCCCGTGCGGCGGTCACCGATCTCGATCGACGATTCGCGTACGGTGACTTCCAGATTGAGCGCGTTCTCGATCTGGTCGTTGCTCTCGGCAGAAGGCCCCGGCAGGTTGAGTTCCAGCACCGAGACCCGCGAAAACACCGCGGTAATCAGCAGGAACGGCACCAGGATCACCATGAGATTCATGAAGGCGGTAATGTTGATATCCGCTGTTTCACGGTGCCGCCTGCGATTGAGCAGGCCGGCCATCTCAAGCCACCTCTACGCCGCGTTCAGCGACCGTGTTGAGGAACTTCACTGACGCCATTTCCAGGCTGTCCACGACCTCGGTGGTCTTGGAGCTGAGCCAGGTGTGGGCGAGTAGCAGCGGGATCGCGACCATCAGACCGAAGGCGGTGGTGTTCATCGCCACCGAGATACTGGCCGAAAGCATGTCCGCTTTCTCTGCCGGATTGGCGGCGGCAACGGCGGTAAACGCCTTGATCAGACCGATGATGGTGCCCAGCAGACCCAGCAGCGTGGCGATGTTGGCCAGCGTCGCAAGGTAATGCGTGCGCTTCTCGAGACGCGGCATCACCTCCAGCAGGCTCTCCTCCATGGCCTTCTCGATGTCATCCCGGCGGCGGGCGCTGCCGACCCGGTCGAGGCCGTAGGTCAGGATGCTGCCGATGGACGACTTCGATTTGTAGGCCGCGTCACGGGCCTCCTTGAGCCGACCCGCGCTGACCATGGGCATCAACTTCTTCCACACCATCTGGTTGGTGAGCCCGGTCTTGGACAGGTAGAACCAACGCTCCAGCATGATCGCCAGACCGATGGTCAGGACCAGCACGATCGGGTACATAAAGATCCCGCCATCCTGGAAGAACTTCACTATCGTGGTATACGTTTCCATCCTCGTCACTCCTCTGCAGAAACATCAATAACGTCCGCGCTCTCCGCCTGGAGGTCGCGGTAATAGGCGAGCCTGAGTCGAAACACTTCGCGCTCCACTGGCGCGACTGCTTCGTCCAGCAGGCTCTCCACCGGCCGCCCCGGGATCTCACCCGGCGCAGCTTTTTTCCATGGCACGATGACCATCACCTTGGGCAGCTCCCGGTTACCGGTCACCGTGCTGGTCTCGAGCTTCACCGTGTCCTCGGCCTGGGCCGTGCCCAGCGCCGCAAGCGTGATCAGCGACAGGATGACGGTCCGATATCTCATCGTTCCGCCACTCTCGAGGTGACCGGCAGACCGAGACGCATTTCCAGTTCCGTTACCCATCGCTCCACCTCCGGATCGGGTCCATCGAGTTCCAGATAGCGTTCGTAATGCACCAGTGCCTTGTCCGGCTGGCCCATATAGAGATCCAGCAACACGCCGAGGTTGCGATGGGCGAGACCGTAGTCCGGGCTCAATTCCAGCGCCCGGGTGTAGGCCTCGGCCGCGGCATCGAACTGGCCGGCACGGCGCTCGAGGATGCCCAGTTGATGCCACGCCACCGCATCATCCGGGTCGTGGGCAAGCACCTCATCGACCAACGCCCGGGCCTCGGGCTCGCGGTTGCCGGCGGCGAACAGGATCGCCAGATTCAGACGCGGACCGTCCAGATCCGGATAGTCCAGGATCAGTGACTCCAACATCGCTTCCGCCTTCTCTATGTCGCCCTCACGGATCGCGTCCAGTGCCTGCTGGTAACGTCGCTGTGCCGCCGGATCCGCCGCAGAAGCGGCCCCCTCAGGCGCCGACCCGGTGCTCGCACAACCGACCAGCAGGCTCAAGCCGAGAGCGGCCGCGGCCAGCAGGATGCGGCGCCCGTTGTTAGTCGATTTGGACGACAAGTCGCTCTCCCATTTCCTCACGCGCATAGCGCCCCGGGACCAGTTGCGCCAATTCCTCGAAGCTGCGGATCACCCAGGTGTCGTAAACCCCGTCGCGGGTGCGCGCGGCGTTTGACTCGTGGATTTCGATGGCCTGCTCCTCGAACGGAAAGGCCTGCTCCTCGAGCAGAATCTCGTATTCCTCGAGCGCCGCCGGATCGAGATCGGCCGGGCGCTCGGATTCCATCAGCGCGGTGCCAAACTGGTGATAGATTTCAGCGATCCGATAAGTCGACTCGGTGACCACGTCGCTGATACCGTAGTCCGCCGCCCGGCCGTAGCCTGCCAATGCAGTCTCCATCGCCGATTTCTTCATCTTCAATGACTGATCCAGCGGCGCGGTCAGACGGATCGAATCGAATGCCATCCGCTGCGGCTGGACAAGTTCAATGGTGGCCCTGGCAGCGAGGGTACGGCTGAGTTCGGTGCGCGCCTCTCCCGAGTCCGCATCCGCCACCACCAGGGCCTCCAACCAAAAAATCGTTTGTACTGCGTCACCCTGCTGCCGATAGAGCTCGGCCAGGGTGTGCCGCGCCTGCATCGCCTGATCCAGCGGCAGCGGGTAGGTCGCCACATAGCGCTTCCAGGTCGCGGCTGCGCCGTTCGCATCATCCGCCTCCTGCATCAGCCCGGCGGCCTCCCACAGCGCGGCGCGACGCACTTCCGGCTCCTGGGAATCCAGTCCCGCGATCGCGACCAGCTCGTCTGCCGCCTGACGGCGGTCGCCGGTCTCCATCAGCGCCGACGCCAGATTGATGGTCACACGCTCCTGGAACTGATGACCGGGATAGCGACCGCGGAAGGTCTGCATCGCGTCCACGGAGCGCTGCCAGGCACCGGCCTGCATCAGCAACACGGCAGCGTCGTAGTCGGCAATGGCGGCAGTCTCGCTGTCCGGCACTGCGGCATAGACCCGCTGGTAGTGCGCGACGGCCGTGTCCACCTGACCCGCGGCGGCAGCGGCCTGGGCCTGGCTGTAGATACTCGCTGCCAGTCGATCACGCACCTTCGGACGCTCCGAGTCGTCCACGTCGAGCACCTCGAGCACCGCGATATAGGCGCTCTCGCTGCTGACGAAATCCTGTTGATCGAAGCTGGCATGGCCGATCACCAGCCACGCAGTGCGCTGGTATTCAGTCGCCGGCGCCACGGGCGCGTCGACGATGATCCGGGCCTGGGCGATGGCCCGATCAAGATCGCCGCTCTCGAACAAGGCGCTGGCGGCATCGGTACGCACCGGGATGGCCTGCTCATGCTCGGGGAACGCATCGGCGAATTGCAGCGAGCTCTCCACGGCCATTGCCTGCCAGCCGCCGTTCGGGTCGAGGCTCGCCTGTTCGCGCCAGGCCAGCAATGCCGCATAACCGCTCTCGGACGCATGCTCATGCTCACCATAGCCGTAGGCGGCATGCTCGTAAGTCCGTGCGGCTTCCTCATAGCGTCCAGCCTCGAACAGAACTTCGGCCAGCAGGAAGCGATGCTCGGCAGCGCCCTCGTCATCGGGGAAGGCCAACAGCCATTCTCCATACCAGCGCGCCGCCTCGTCGTAGTCCGACGGGTTGCTGCTCTCCAGCGCCATGGCGTGGTAGTGGCGGGCCATCTGATCCAGGGTCTCGCGCAGGTAGGCCCAATCCTGCGGCTGATCCGCCGGGTCCCGGCTCTCCCAATAGCCAGCGGCGATGCCGAAGTGCTCGACATAGTCACGTTTCGCTTCCAGCACCCGGGCGCTGAATCCAGCGGCGGCAAAAGCGTCTGCGACCCGCGCCTGCATGGACGGAGCCGAGTCGCTGTCCAGATGCGTGAGCACGTAGGCTTCGAAGGTAGCGGCCGCGTCCTGGTAGCGTTCCTGCTCCAGATAGAGCTGGCCCAGGCTGTCATAGAGCAGGCCGTCGTAGGGGGTCGGCCGTGCCCGGGCGGCCAGATATTGACGCAGCGACTCAGCGCCATCGACGTATGTGAAACTGATCGACACGACGCGCAGCGAATCATCGGTCAATTCGCGATCCGGCCGGTCCATGCTCTCCATGTCTGTGGCTGTCGGCCGATCCTGCAGATGCGTGTCGAGCACGGCGAAGAAATAATTCAGACTCTCTTCGTGCATGCCCTGTTTGAACTGAGACCAGCCGTGTTTGTAATACGCCTGTTCGAGGAACGGACCGTCGCCCATCGCGATGACTTCCGCATAGGCCTGCTGCGCGCCGTACCAGTCCTTGCCGGAGAACAGGGCCTCGCCGCGGCGGAATTGTGCCTCGGCCAACAAGGGTCCATCGCCGCCTCCCGCCACCAACTCGTCCAGCGTTGCCAGCCCCGCTTCGCTGTCACCGCCCAGCTCCAGCGCTCGTGACAGCTGATAACGAGCGCGGACCGCCTCTTCGCCCTCGGGATTTTCGGCCAGGAATTGCCGATAGAGGGCAATGGCCTGATCGAGTTCCGCTTGCGCCAGCGGCGTCATCCCCTCGTCCAGTTGCCGGTCCTCCGCCGCCTCCAGGGTCAAATCTGCCAGCCGGCGCAATGCCACCGCACGCAGCTTTGGATCGGCATCGGTCTCCAGTTCCAGATATCGCGCGTAATGTTCCCGCGCGCGGTCACTGCTGACGCTTATCGGTTCGTCGACGATCTGTTCTTCGCTCACTGCGCCGACGCTGCCGACGTGATCCGCCGGCGCCGGCTCCGAACCGGAGAACGGCCATATGCCAAGCAGGCTTCCGGCCAGCAGTGGCGCCAACATGCTCATGGCTGCACCTCCGCCAGGGCGGCGCGGTCGTAACTGGCAGCCAGGGCGTAGCGCGCCTGACCCAGGTAAGCAGTGACACGACGTTGGCGTGCCGTCAGCTCGGCAATCGCCAGGCTCTCGAGCTCTGTCGCCTGACGGCGACTCGCGGCAGCCACGCGTTGGCGCAGGATTTCAAGACGTGCGGCCGAGGTATCTATGCGCGCGCTGAATTCGGTAAAGCGGCCGGGCTCTCCTGCCTCGGCGCTGCGCACGCGTTGCAGCGATGCGCCCGCCTCGTTCAGGGCTCGCTCGCCGGACTTCAGATTCTTCTCAGCCGCGCGCAGACGCGGCAGGAACTCGGCGTTCACGTTCCAGTGCAACACCCCGTTGAGGAATTCGGCCTGGCGGCGCTCGGGACTGCCAGGAGGCGCCTGTTCCAGCACGGCCGCAAGGCGTGCTGCGATCAGCTGCTCGTTCTGACTGGCCAGCCCCATGGCATCGCCCTGGTCGCGGATCCGTGTCAACTCGAGACTGGCTGCATCGTGGGAATCATGCAGGCCTTGGAGGCGCTGCTGATCGGCGCTGGCATTGATCAACTCGCGCCGCGATGCGAACCGCTGGCGATGCGCGGCGAGCATGTCGTCGAAGGCTTCCATGCTGTCGGCCCAGCCGTCGAGCAACTGATCCATGGCCTCGAGATCACGCAGACCGCGCACGGCAGAGCGGAAACGGTGCTCGGCCATCAAGCTGTAGAGATACCGTGGTTCGTCTGCGGCCGGCAGCGGCGAGCCGTCCGGGGCCAGATGCAAGACCGCCGCGGTCAGACGCCCGGACTGGATGCCGTCGATGCCTTCCTGCAGGCGTAGCAGCTCGGTCTCATAAAGATCCACCGCGCGCTCGTAGTAGCCGACCGCGCGTCCGGGCGCACCGAGCTCGGCATAGGCAAATGGCAGGGCCAGCAGCGACTCTTGTACCGCCGAGTCCAGCGGGTCGCGCCCGGCCAGCTCGGTCCACGGACCGAGTGCAGCCTTGTAGTCGCCACGGGTGCTGTCCGCCCAGCCGGCACCCAACAATGCGCGGGTGGCGTAAGGGCTATCCAGGCGCACGCGATCCAGCGCCGCACGGGCACCGTCTGCGTCGCCGGACGCCAGGCGCGAAAATCCCAGCGCCAGGTTAGCCCGGTCGCGCAACACGTCGAGCTCGCCTTTTGTCGGCTTGGCGCTGCCCACCCGCTCGAGCAACTCCTCACCCCGATCGGCCTGCTCGCTCCGCACCAGGGCGACGCCAAGGTTGTACCGGCCATAATCGCGCCAGCCGCCCGGCAGCTCATGAGCCGCCAGCACCGCCGCCGCTTCTGCCGGCCGGTCGAGCTGTAGCAGGCTGCGGGCCTCGAGATCGTAGCGCTCCGCCTGCAGGCTGCGTGGCAGCTTGTTGCCAATCCGGCCAAGTGCGTCCAGGGCGGGACCGGGCAGACCGGATTCGTAGCGTACCCGGGCCAGGTAGTACCAGGCCTGATCGCGGATCACCGGTTTCGCGTTGCCGGCCAGCAGCGTCTCGAATACCTCACCGGCGTGCCGGTGCATGTTGTAGTCGAGATAGATGCCGCCCAGCACCAGCTCGGCCTCCTCGGCATGATGCTCGAGTTCGCCGCGCTGTCGGGCGACCAGCAGCCGCGTGATCGCCGGCACATTGTCGCGCTGGAAAAAATAGAACAGGGTCTCGCCCCAGGCCAGATCTTTGGCCGCTTTGGGCGCCGCCTCGGCCCCGGATACCGGGGCGCACAGCAGCGCCGCACCGGCGGCGGCAACAAGCGACAAGAGTGGAGACCGTCGGATCATCAGACGCTCACGTCATTCCCACATGCGCACGGCGAATTCCGGCTGCAGCGCGGACTTGCTGTCGGTGATACTGAGCTCGAGGAAGCGGGCACCGAGCCCTTTCTCGAGATTGACGCTGGTGGCGCGGCGATAGTCGCGGCCATGTGGGCCGACGCCGGTAAATACGGCCACGACCTCATGTTCGCCAGCCTTGAGATTACCCATATAGACCCGGTGCACGCCGCCGCGGTACAGGGCGTCGACCTCGCGTTCCGTATACAGGTACTTGGCTACTTCCTTGTCGTCGATACTCAACTGCACCGAGTCCAGAGCGAAGAAATTACCGGTATCCATGGACAGATAGACCGCCACCTGGGTATTGGCCGGGAACAGCAACTCCTCCTCGAGCAGGAACAGTTCACGGTTCAGATCGAGCACCTCGTCTTTCAGGCCCTCGATCTCGTCACCGAGGGCCGGCGCCGGCGCCTCGTCGGACCAGGCCGATGTCGCGAGCAGCAGGCCTGTGAGCAGCCCCAGCGTCAGCGCCGCCAATGGCGCGGCACGCTTAGTAGAAGGCCGAGAAATAGATCTGGAATACATGGCTATTGAAGTCATAAAGATCACCCGTCCGGATGTCGGTGAAGTCGTCGTAGCTGAACATCAGGTACTCGTAACCCATCGTGAGCTTGGCGCGATGGACCCCCAGGGGCAGGTTGTCCCGCTGCATGTTCCAGGTCAGCCGGCCGCCGACGGCATGGGAATTGAAGCTGGACAGCTCCTTGTCCCGCGCCATGTAGTTGTACTCGCGATCGAAGTTGTCGCTATAGAAGGACGCAGCGTCCTGGGTGTAATAGCGATAACTCAGGTCGATCAGCCATTCATCGTCGATGTAATAGCTGGCCCCGATCTCGGCGGTATTGGCCTGGATCTCCCAGGTATCGGTGAAATACTGGTAACCGCCACGGATCGATGTCTTGCGGTTCCAGGACTTGAGCAGCTCGAAGCCCACCGCCTGGCCGGTGCGGGTGCGCGGATACCGTTCGGGGATCTGCGCGCCGAGGATGCGGGCGGAGCGGTAAGGGTTGTTCAAAAAACCTTCTTCCAGCACCGCCTCGTAGTTCACTGTGGCGAGCATCGTGGGTGTGAGGACCTGGGTCAGCCCGACCCCGAAGGTGTCGCGGTCAACCCGGTCACGGAAATCGGTGTCGACCCGCTCCACCACATCGTCGCCATGGGAATAGGCCATGCTCACGGTGCTCATGCCGGAGAACATTTCCTGACTGACGACCAGACCGTAGGTATCCGAGGTGTAGTCGTCTTCGTCGCTGTTGGTGTAGCCGACGCCGATGACGCTGTCGCCGTAAAGCCACTCGAAGCCAAGGCTGTATTCGGTGCGCTCCTCGTCGTAAGGGCTGGCGCTGGTCACCACATCGATAGACGCGGAGCTTATCGTGTCAACATAGTATTCGGCCGAAGCAGACAGCCCCCAGGCGATGTTCTTGCGCGCGAACAACGCCGGACCGGTGACCTTGACGCCGCCACCGTCATAGGAGTGATACAGCGCCTCGAGGCGGTCCTCGGGCAGCGTCGCAGCACTCAGCGTCACCGCCGCCAGACAAGCCGGCAGCAGCAACGCGCGGGGCCAGCGTTGTCGCTCAGTTACAGCCACAACCTCCCCCCTGATTGATGGAGGCATCCCTGGCTCCTTCACGGACATCGAAGACATGCTGGCGGTACTGATCCATCAGGGGATCCCGCGACAGCGACATGATCGGATCAGCCAGCGCTTCCCGCTCATAGGGCATGACCCAGGGCTCGATGCTGCTGCAGCCGGTGAGGCCGAGCAGACTCAGACAAAGCAGTAGGGTTCGCATCATCAATCCTCCCTCAGCAGGCTGCGCACCTGATCCAGGTAACGCTCCTCGTAGCCGGGTTTATAGCCGTGATGGACATAGCGGACACGTCCGTCTCGATCGACCAGCACCGTGACCGGCATGGCGCGCACGTCGTAGAGTTTGCTCACGTCCTTGTCGGCATCGAACAGCAGCGGGAATGACACGCCGAGGTCCTCGGCCATGCGCCTGGCGCCATCGGGTTCGGCATCGACGTTGACGCCGAGCAGCGTGAATCCTGCCGGCTGATAGCGCTGATAGATGGTCTGCAGCGCCGGCATCTCCTGGCGGCAGGGACCGCACCAGGTGGCCCAGAAGTTGATCATCACCACGCGGCCCTGGTATTCGGACAACCTCAGATTGGAGCCGGTAAGACCGCTGAGGGTGAAATCCGGCGCCGGCGAGCCGACCAGATTACGCGCCGCGGAGACGCTGCCCGCGACGGTGAGGGCCGCAACAACAAGGGTCGCCATGAGAAATATCGGGCGGCGTTTGATCATCAGAAGAACACTCCCATCGACAGGGTGATTTCGAAGTTGTGCTTCCACTCGTTTTCGCCGAGCAGATCGGACTCGAAGATGCGATCACGGGCCTCGAGCCGTAACGAGAACCAGTCGCTGACCAGGGTGCGCAGACCGAAACCGGCGAGGAAGGTGACGTTGTCCTCGCCGACAAAGCTGGTGTTGCCCGCACCAAAGGTGATGTACATGGAGCTGGCCCTCGCCCAGCCGCTGCCGACAAAGACCTCACCCGGCAGCACGTTGTAGCCGATCGACAGGCTGTAGCTGGTCAGGTCCTCGTCTTCGCTGTCGAACAACGGGGCGCCGATGCGGCGGAAGTTGCTGTCGCTGACCTGGGACCAGGCGTACTCGCCCTCGAGATAGATATCTTCGCTGACGTGGTAACCGAGCCGGCCGCCGTAGATCAGCTCGGTGCCGAAGTCCTCGACGCTGAGCGCGCCGACGAAGCCGCTGATCTCCCAGTCCTCGGTATCGATGCGGGGACGCTTGACATCCCGCCGATCGAGTTCCGGCTCGATCACCGGCCCCGACGGACGTTCGGCCACGGGTTCCTCATCGGCAGGTGTCGTCGAGTCCTTGCGGAACGCAGCGCAGCCGGAAGTCACCAGCATCGACGCGGCCAGCAGAATCAGAAATATGCGTTTGGTCTTCATCCTGAACCCCTAAAAGAACACCGAGAATCCGATCGTCCATTGATCGAAGTCTTCGTTGCTGTTGTCGTCGATCAGGACGACGTAGTGGCGATAATCGGCCCTGAGGATGAAGCGCCGGGCCAGGTAGGCGCGCACACCGAGACCGGCATTGGCAGACCAGTCCTCGGTGGATGTGTCCTCCACGAGCACGCCCTTGGGATCGTTTTTGAAGCGTCCAAGGCCGAGCGTGAAGAATGGCGACAGACGCCAGACGGTCAACGGGATGACCGCCAGATTGGCGTCCCACAGCGTGGAACTGGAGAAGGTGCCCGATACCTCGGACAGCGCCAGCTCGGCCATGAAATGCTGGTTGAAATGATAGCCGGCGCGGAAATTGAATACCTGGTCGCCATCAAAATCACCGCTGGCAAAGCCGGCCTCGAACTTGCGTTCCAGATAGTCATCGAAAGCCGCGTCGCGACCGCCCTTGAGCGGCGCACCGGGCAGCGCGCCCTGTTCGATCGCGCGCCGGTCTACCCAACCCTCGATGCCATCCTCGGTGCGGACCTTGAACCAGTCGGTACGACGTTTGAGCAACGACACGGAACCGCCACGTTCGACGGTGTGGAATACCGGATAGCCGCGTCCCGGGCCGCTATGCAGCTCGACGTAGGCGGACTCTACCTCGACGACATGCGGCGTGCGCGCGGCCCAGACCGGACTCGCGACACAGGCAAGAAACAGCAGGAGTGCGAACGACAGGGACGACTGCCGACACCGGGTCAGTGCTTGTTGGCGCGCATGTGTCATGGGTTAGTACCCGCAACTCCCTATATCTATCGGTGCGCAGAAGCCGCAGCTGGTGCCCTCGGCGTCGTCCACACGGACAGATATCCACTGACGGATGGCGCCATAACAGGCGTCCGTCGTCGCCGGGAATATGTCGCCCCCGGTATGCGTGCCGGATACCGAGAACGCGCCCTGCAGGGGTTCCAGCAGGACCTTGCTCTGGTCCGGGTCGTTGAGATTGGCAAAGCCCTTGGCGGCAAAGAAATTCGCCAGCATCTCTGGCGAATCGGGCTGGGCCCCGGGGAAGATCTTGAACGCACCCCCGGAGCCCGCACCCACGTCATGACAGCCGCTGGCTGCGCAGGTCGCCTGACCGGTCCGGCCGCTGATCACCGCATCAAAGATGGGGTTCACGCACTGCTGGTAATCAGCCACACAGAGGGTCTCGCCGCTGGCGGCCACCGGCTCGAAACTCACGTCGTCGTTACAGCCCGCAAGGGCCAGCGCGACGGTCATGAAAAGCACTCTGCGCATCCAGGCCTGTTCCTCTAGGTCGAGCAGTTGCCGGCCGCGATCCAATCGAACAGCGCCTGGTAAGCCGATTCACCCGGCAGCAGCACTGGACGATCATCGAGCGTCGGATCCTGCGGATCGTCAGCCACGGTCGTGTCATCGATACGCGTATGCATCGGCGTCGTGGTCTCGTCACCGGTCGGGTACAGCAGCAGATAGCTGGCGGCCGGATCACAGACGTCGTTGACCATCGACAGGCTGACATTGAAGTCGCCCTCGAGGCTGCCGGTGAGCACGAAGCGGTTCGGCGAGAATTGCTCGTTGACCGGCTGGCCGGGTATGCCAAGACCACCAAAGGGCTGGTGACAGGCGGCACACTGGTCCATCAGCACCGGATGCACGTTGCTCTCGAACGCCGACTCGGACAGACCGCGCACACCGCCCCGGACCTCGTCACTGGAGCGGAAACCGTCGTTGTTCGCATCGTCAAAAGCGTCGTTGTAGTACTGGCCGCCGAGATCTATCCATTCGGCCACGAGACGCTTCTCGGATGTGTTGAGCATGCCGGAATGGTCGACGCTGGCCGGAACCGCAAGATCCGGTGCGGCGCGGAGTTCCTGCTCGTACAGCTTCTCGACCAGGAAACTTGTGCGTGAGCTCTCGCGGGAGCTGCCGGTCATGACCATGCCCGGCTCGCGCACGACTTCGACCTCGCCGTCGTCGTCGACCCGTATCTCCGGCAGTCCGGTATCCGGGTCGATGACCGGGTCACCGATCATCACCTCCTCGTAGGACAGTACGCGGCCGGTACCGGTGACCGTGTCACGCAGATCGAGACCCGTCGACACCGGATCGTCCGGGTCGTTGTTGTTGTGGCAGCCGGTGCAGGTGTCCGCACCGCGATCCGCCACCCACAGCGGCTGGATGTGCTCCGGGTAATTGACGATGCCGTCAACCGGAGCCGGCACGCCGGCGGGCAGACCGCTGTAGTCCAGCACCAGATCCGCCGCCGGCGTGGCTGCGGCCGGGTCGGTCCAGACGTCGGTGAACACCATGTCCGGCTTCACGTCCAGCGCGGTCGGATCGAGACGGGTCAGCGTCTCCGCCATCGACTCGCCGGACTCCGCCGTCAGCAGCGTGTTCGGGTGGAAACCGGCGATCGGTGCCGAGTTGATGGCGCTGCCCCGTCGCGGCGAATGACAGCCGTTACAGGTCCGGGTCTCGCCGGGGCGTGCCTGGATCCAGTTGGTATGCGTCTGGAAGGCGCGGCCATCGGCATCCACTACGGTCAGACCGAGCGGCGTGTCAGCCGGCACCTTGATGCGGAACGAACCGTCCGCCTCCAGCGGCACGTAGCCGATGATGTGCTGCATCTCCAGGTCGGTCTCGCCGATGGCTTCACGGGACAAACCGCGCGGGGTCGGCACCGCCTGGCTGACGCGGACGAATCGTCCTGGACGCTGCTCAGCGGTCGTCTGCGCCGGATCCTTCATCTGCGCGAGATCCGCGACCTGGCTGCGCGTGTCATCCGGCGGCGGCGAGGTCATCGGGATGTTCTCACCAGGGGCAAGCATCGGTGTGCCCATCAAGTTCTGGCCGTCCGTGTCATAGACACTCTTGACGTTGAGGATGGCCATGCCCTCGGCTGCGAGCGCCTGATCAAGCTGTTTATCCGCGATCGTATTCGGCGTCGGCCGGGCCGCGACCGCGATCGCGTCGACATAGGCGAAGCCTTCCTCGGGCAACGCGATCGGACGCAGAGACTGGGTATCCAGATCAAGCATGTAGACGCCGTAAAGGGGCTCGCCCTCGACCTCCATCACCTCACCGGTGAGCGGATTGGTCTCGTCTTCGGGTCGGAAGGGCGACCAGCTGACCAGCGCCCGGTTGGTGCCATCCCACAGCGGGAACGGCGTGGTATAGCGGCCGAACTCGGACACTCCCATACCGAAATCGATCTGGAACAGCGTGACCGGCTCCTGACCGGTGGTGCCGGCCGGCGCGTTGGGATCGCAATCAGAGTTCTCAGAGCAAGCGCGGATGTCGATCGCCATCACCGCGCCACCCTCACGCGTGCCGGACAACGGCATCAGCGAGCTCATCACACGGCCGTCAGGCATCTCGCGCGGATGCAGAAAGCTGTTACCGGGGCTGAAGGCACCGTACTGGATGAAGATGTTGGTGCCGTCCGGGTTGGTGAAAAAGATCGGGAAGTGGTTGCGGTTACCGACATGGTCCCAGCGCGAGAACATGATCTCGCCGGTGGATAGCACAGTCGGGTTGCGATCGTGGCTCTGGTTGAACGAGATCTGATTGACCTCAGTACCGTCGCTGTCCATCACGTGCAGGAGGATGGCGCGCTCACGCTCGTATTCGTCGAGGTGTGCGTAGGGCTCGACGCCCTTCTGCTGCAATACCTGGCGCGATTTCTCCTGGCGATTCGAGGAGAACACGATGCGCCCGTCGGGCAGATAGGCCGGATCTACGTCATCGCCGGCGTTGGCCAGTCCGTCATCGGAGACGATCCGCCGCAGCGCGGCTGTCTCGACTTCGTACTCCCAGATGTTCCAGGTGGGGTCGCCGGGGCCGCGCATCGAAAACAGGATGCGGGTGCCATCGTAGGACACCTCGGGGTCGGACACATCGCCCTGCCCCTGGGTGTAGGCCGCCGTGATGTTTATTTCTTCGGCGCTGGGCGACGACAGGTCGCGCATCAGCAGGTCACCGCCGGGGCGGAAAATGACGCCGTCGGTCGGGTTGCCCACTGCGTCGACGTCACGCTTGGCGAAGACGATGGGGAAATCCCCCTCGACGACGACGGCTTGATTCGCAGTCTCACCGTCGCTGCCGCCACAACCGCCCAACGTCAGCAGCAGCCCGAAGGCCAACGCGTACGAGACGCTAGAAATCCGATATTGGTCCATTTGTCAGTCCCTCTGTCGTTTCCAGACGACGCGCATGCGTCGATATGAGCCGACTCGGCGACGCGGTTGCGGGCCGATCAGCGGAAAGATTCTTTAGAGGGAGGGTTGGTCGGCAGAGCCTGATCTGATCCGGGCCGGGAGAACCCCGCCTGGTCAAATCGTGCCTGGTACCGGCAACCCCGCTGTCTTAGGAATATCCCGTAGACCGGTGGCTTTGCGTCTCCGTCTTTCGACGGATTTGCCTTTGTCAGTGCCAATCAGGCTGGCACGAGTCTTTAGCGCTTGTCAACGCTCCGGAGCTCAGCCTGTCGACGACTTGGGGCTAGTAGACCGCCTGCCTTGACATAATTCTGAGACCGCTCTCACAGTTTGCGCGAAACGAAGTATTTTCGATCCGCCAAACGGTCGTTACATAAGATCAGCTGCGGCAGACGCGCACGGTGCCGTCGTGCTTCCCGGGCGGCGGACAACGATCCATAAACGCGCGCTGCCAGGGTTCGATCGCGTGGGAGCGGAGACGGAATGACACCGCCTCGGAGCTGGCAAGCATCACCCGGCGGTCGGGATCGGTGCGTTGGTAGATCCGGACCTGCAAGGACAGGACGCCCTGAGTATGGCCGGCAGGATCCAACCGCATCCGGCAGTGCAGACGCACACGCCCGCCCGGCGATGTAAGGACCCGACGCGAGTCTCCTCCGCAGGCGTCCAGATACAGCCGCTGCCGATCGGCTGAAGAGACTTCGACAATGGCGAAATAATCACCGGGCAGAGTGCCCTCCCCGTTGTCGATCAGATACTCCATCTCTATGTTCAGTTCTGTACCCGGATAGACCGTGCTGCCCTGGCCAGGCGAGAAACGCATCTGCTCGATGCGCGCGGCGGCGATCAAGGGTGAGACGTGCTGGGATCCGCTGCAAGAGACCAGCGCCATCGCGACCATGGTCAGGCCAGCCGCAATGCCGCAATGCAATCCTCTGATATGGGGTAAGGCCATCGTCATGCACTCGGCGCAAACGCCAGGAGATGATGACGAAGGCCGATCCCCGCGCCGTTTATGCCTGGCTTACAGGATTGATCGACCCGGGATCAGAGAACTTGAGCCGGTGCTTTTTTCGGGACAGGATCTTGCGCAAGGGCCGGCGCGCTGCATTGCATCGTGATCGCTTGCATTTTTGACCGGGAAAGGGAACGAATCGCGGCCGTCGAACAGATCGTCAGGAGAGCCACGCGCGCGGAATTCCGCCGCCGGCGGTGAGCGTACGGCGCGTCCGGAACCGAGATCATGGGGATGCTGACCGCGCTTGCCGCCTGGCCCGATGCAGTGACCACCGGAAAATGGGTTCATCGACCAGGTCCGGGGGGACACCTGGTGAGTGATAAGAATCCGAGGGCCTATCTCAAGCGCGCCACGGGCGGCGACCGGGAGGTCTGGAATGCGTTCGCCCGGGACGGATCATACATACGCATCTATCGGGCGGACTTAGCGCCATCGCCGGCGCTGTCAGTGCCCTCAACGACCGGCTGAACAGCCGGCATTCCGGCAGTGAGCCGGTGATCGAACTGCCAGACCGGAGCGGTTACCGCAACCTTAGTTATCCGCCGCGCGTCGTTCCATATAGGCGCGGTAATCCATCACCTGTGCCGCGTAATCCCGGCTCATATACGGTGAATCGACAAGAAAATCGGCGCTGGCCGCGTTGCAGGCCACCGGTATGTTCCACACCGTCGCCAGCCTCAGCAGCGCCTTGACGTCCGGGTCGTGAGGGACTGATTGCAGCGGGTCCCAGAAGAAGATCATCACATCGACCTTGCCTTCGGCGATGCGCGCTCCAAGCTGCTGGTCGCCGCCCATCGGACCGCTCATCAGGCCTTCAACCTCGAGACCGGCGCGTTCGCCGACCAGCGCAGCGGTGGTGCCGGTACCGAGCAATACATGAGCCCGGAGCGTCTCCCGGTGACGGCATACCCACTCCATCAGTGACGATTTCATGTGATCGTGAGCAACCAGCGCGATGCGTTTTCGCGCACCCAGGATGCGCGTGTTTTCTGCCTGCATCTCTCCTCCCCGCACGTGTCCGATCTTGTCCGCGACCTTATTCCTGATCGGGATCCAGATACTCTTTTATCTCCGCCGCATACACGCTGGCCGGCTGGAACCCGATGATCAGGGTGCCGGAGACGATGCCGTCATGCTCGACGCCGATCAAAAACGCGGGCGTTCCGCTGATCCGGGCCTGACGGACCACGGCCAGATCCTCGTCGATCCGGGCCTCGATGGCCGGGTCCGCGAGACAGATATCAAACGCCTCCGTGTCGAGCTCCAGTTTCGCGGCGTAGGCGCGTAACTGTTCATCGGAGAACCTGCCCTGACGCGCAAACAGCATCTCATGCATGTCCCAGTATCGATCCTGGCGATCAGCGCAGGCGGCGGCCACCGCCGCCGGTCGCGCCCGCGGGTGGCGCCGGAGGGGGAAATCGCGTGATACCAGACGCACTTTCCCGGTATCGATAAAATCGCGCTGTATCTCAGGCAGACGCTCGACCACAAAAGCCTTGCAGAACGTGCATTGATAGTCGCTGAACACGACGATGGTGACCGGCGCATCATCGGCGCCGAGCGACGGACGCTCGCCGGCGGGCACGGCGCGGGAACCGGCCAGCGCAGGCGTACAGGACCAGGCGAGCAACAAGCCCGTGACAATAGCGGTGCGGTAACGAACTGGTAGCATGATCGGATTCCTTGCGATGTCCTGAAGATCAGACCGCGAACGGGCCATGAGTTCAATGAGCCAGATCAAAGATCCCGGCCGCCGCCGGCGCGGATGGCGGAGGCCGCCGCCGAACCGGCCGCTCGCGCCGGGCCCGGACGGGTCCGCGGTGACCTGTTGCAGGAGCGGTCCATGACTATCCTGACCGCGTTTTTCTTTGTCACCGCATTTGTCTACGCCCTGATCGGTTTTGGCGGCGGCTCGACCTATAACGCGCTGCTGGTACTGGCCGACGTCGATTTCCGGATCCTCCCGACGATCTCGCTGCTGTGTAACCTGATCGTGGTGAGCGGTGGAGTCTGGCACCACTCGCGGGCAGGGAATATGTCCGCCAGAATCGTCATCCCGTTTATCGCCGCCTCCATCCCGATGGCCTGGATCGGCGGCATGATTACGCTTTCCGAACAGACCTTTGTCATGCTGCTGGGCTCGACCCTGCTGCTGACTGGCGCCCGGTTGCTGTTTGCCCTGTCGCAGCCGGTCTCCGAACAACCCATGCCCCGCTACTGGGTTCGCTGGGCCGTCGGCTTGCCGGTCGGCGCAAGCCTTGGACTGCTGTCCGGGATGGTCGGGATCGGCGGCGGCGTATTCCTCGCACCTATCCTCTATGCGCTGCGCTGGGGCAGCGTGCGCAATGTGGCGGCCGCCGCGAGCCTGTTCATCCTGGTCAACGCCGCGGCAGGCATACTCGGACAGACGGTCAAGCTCGCCGCAGCGCAGCAGCTGGATATGCTCACCGGCTTCCTCTGGCTTTTTCCGGCAGTGCTGGTCGGCGGCCAGATCGGCAGTCATCTGAGCGCCCTCCATCTGCCCGAGATCCTGATACGCCGGCTGACGGCCGTGCTGATAATATATGTCTCCGCCCGGCTGCTGTTCCGGGGATTTGTCATCTGAGCGGGTGCCGGCGAGCCATCATCAAACCGAAGTAAGCCGTGATTGACACTCCGACCATGCTCGACGTCGCCCTGGCCGAGACCCTGATCCGCGAGCATCAGATCCCGCTCGATACTGTGCGCCTCCGCCTGGATCTGGCCGCGGGAGCGGTCCTTGCGGAAGACATTTTCGCCGACCGCGACCAGCCGCCCATGGATCGGGTCACCATGGACGGGATCGCCATCCGTCACCAGAGCTGGCGAGAAGGCCAGCGAACTTTCGGCATCCTTGGCACCCAGGCCGCGGGTAAGCCCGAAGTGAATCTGGACGACGACCAGGGCTGTTTCGAAGTCATGACCGGTTCCTGTCTGCCGACCGGATGTGACTGTGTGATCCCGGTCGAGCGCGTCCAGCGAAACGGCGGCCGGGCAAACCGATGTGGTTTGGCACGGGTCACCGCGGCCAGATGGTCTTCGCACTGCCGGGAAATCCGGTCTCGGCGTTGACCTGCCTGCATCGCTACGTAATCCCGGCCATCTGCGAGGCCATGGCGACCAGAGATCTCCCACGGCCTCTGGCTATTCTCGGTGCTGGATACGAGTTTTCACCCCATCTGAGCTGTTTTCTGCCGGTAAAGATCAGGTACGATAGGGATGGTAAAGCTGTTGGGGAGCCCTGCCCGACCAACACGTCGGGGGACTTCGCCAGCCTGACCCGTACCGACGGATTTATCGAGCTGCCGGCAGAGACGCAGCATTTTCCGGAAGGCTGGGCAGCACCGTTCTATCCGTGGCTTTGAAGGATCCGCATTGGCCTTGTCTAATTCCCCCATGCTTGAGCGCACACGACCAGAGATCGAAAACAGGGTTGTCATCGACCGGCTGGGACGGACCCTGCACGACCTCCGCATCTCGGTGATCGATCGCTGCAACTTCCGTTGCCCGTACTGCATGCCGGAGGAAGACTATCCGGAACATCACCAGTTCTTCCGCGCGGAAGAGCGCCTCAGCTTCGAAGAGATCATCCGCGTTACCCGCCTGTTCGCCGGGCTCGGCGTCAGGAAGATCCGCATCACCGGCGGCGAACCCCTGCTGCGCAAGAATCTGCCGACCCTGATCCATGAACTCTCCGCCATCGGATCTCTCGACGATATCGCGCTGACTACCAACGGTATCCTGCTGGCTGCGCAGGCCGCAGCACTCAGAGCCGCAGGCCTGCAGCGAGTCACCGTAAGTCTGGACAGTCTCGACGACGCGGTATTTTCGAGCATGAGCGGCGGCCGCGGTAACAAGACCCGGGTGCTCGAGGGCATCAGCGCGTCGATCGCGTCCGGGTTGACGCCGGTGAAAATCAACGTGGTCGTGCAGAAGGGTCAGAACGACCACATGGTGCTCGATCTGCTGGAGCACTTCCGTGGATCCGGCGTCATCGTACGCCTGATCGAATACATGGATGTCGGTAACCGCAATCACTGGCGCGCGGACCAGGTGGTGCCATCTCGTGATTTGCTGGCGGCCATTGATGCGCGCTGGCCGGTGAGCGCCGTCGACGAAAATTATCCCGGCGAAGTGGCCCGCCGGTATCTCTATCAGGATGGTCTGGGCGAGATCGGCTTTATCTCCTCGGTGACCGATCCGTTCTGTCGGGACTGCACTCGCGCCCGGCTTTCAACCAATGGCGAACTCTATACCTGCCTCTTCGCCAGTCGCGGCACCGATCTGCGCGGACCGATGCGGGCCGGCGCCAGCGACGAGGACTTGTTGCGTCTTATCGCCGATGTGTGGAGCGGCCGGATCGATCGCTACAGCGAGGAGCGGGACCCCGGCGCCGCCGAGACCCACGTGCTGCACAAGGTCGAGATGTATCAGGTGGGCGGATGACGGTCTCCCACGTGGGTCCGGACAATCGGCCGCGGATGGTGGATGTCAGCGCCAAAGCGGTCACCGAACGCATTGCCCATGCACGCTCCAGCGTGCGCTTCCCCGCGGATGTGATGCCGGGCGAGCCGGGCGGCGAGATCCAGACAAAGAAGGGCCCGGTATTTCACACCGCCATCGTCGCCGGCGTGATGGCGGCGAAGAAGACCCACGAATTGATCCCGTTCTGTCACCCGCTGGCGATCGAGGATTGCAAGATCGACATCGAGCTGGGCAGCGACGGCGTCGCCGTGATCGATTGCCGGGTCAAGGTCCGGCACAAGACCGGCGTCGAGATGGAGGCGCTGACCGGCGCCAGCGTGGCCGCACTCACCATCTACGATATGTGCAAGTCGCTATCCCACGGTATCGTCATCGGCGAGACCCGCCTGGTTGAGAAACGGGGCGGCAAGAGCGACTATCATTCAGGCTGAATCCGCGACCGCTGCAACCGGACCATGACCACCAAGAATCTGAAGGTGCGCTATTTCGCCCTGTTCCGGGAGCGGGCCGGCTGCGACCAGGAAGAGCTGGCCGTCGAGGCCGACACCGTCGGTGATCTGTTCGCGGAAGTCTCCCGCCGCCACGGCCTGCCCCATCTGCGGGACGCGAAAGTCGCGGTCAATGATGAGATGAGCCGATTCGACGCGTCTCTGCGTGACGGCGACGTCGTGTTGTTCTTCCCCCCGGTCTCGGGCGGATGATGTTCACCGTCTCTCACGATCCGCTGGATCTGGAGGCACTCAAGTCCGAGCTGCCCGATCCCGGCGCCGGCGCCTGCGTGATCTTCGAAGGCTGGATCCGCGACACCAACTACGACAAGCCAGTCACGGCCCTCGATTACGAGGTCTACGAAGAGATGGCGGTCAAGGAAGGCAATCGCGTCATGGCGGAAGCGATGGAAAAATACGACATCCTCTCCGCGCGCTGCGCCCACGTAGCCGGGCATCTCGAGGTGGGCGATTGCGCCGTCTGGGTCGGGGTCAGCTCCGCCCATCGGGACGCCGCCTTCCGGGCCTGCCGATTTATCATCGACGAGATCAAGAAGAGGCTGCCGATCTGGAAGAAAGAGTTCTTCCAGGACGGCGACACGGGTTGGGTCAACTGTGAACACGGGAGCGAGGGCGCGGCGCCGGAGGCCGTTGCGGAGGCGACCCGGACCGAGGATTGATCGGACTCCGACCTGCAGCTGACCCCCATTTTGGACCCCCCCCAAAAAAAACCCCGCACTCAGGCGGGGTTTTCTCTATTGCTGGCGCGCGATGGGCGTGCGCCGGCGTCTGCGTGCCCGGCGTTGCATGCGGGCCTGCTGGCTGCGGTCGCGATCGGCG
>CAJHYD010000112.1_pt1 | contig 52565 bp, 42 predicted proteins | sample 9198701 | NCBI WGS metagenome assembly CAJHYD01 (sample SAMEA7708365, study PRJEB35096) | sediment metagenome | biome: marine neritic benthic zone biome [ENVO:01000025]; feature: sediment [ENVO:00002007]; material: shallow marine sediment [ENVO:03000034] sea grass bed [ENVO_01000059] ...
ACGTCGAGGCCCACAATCTCTATCTGCGCGGCCGGCAGTTCCTGCATCTGCGTACGCTGGAATCCATCGAGCAGGCGGAGAAACTGTTCGAGCAGGCGGTGCGTATGGATCCGGACTACGCGCTGGCGTACTCCGGGCTTGCGGATGCGGTGAGTCTGCTGGCCACCAATCATCAGATGATGCCGGTGGAGACCGCCTACGAGCGGACCGCGCCGCTGCTGGAACGGGCGATGGCGCTGGATCCGGAGTCCGCCGAGGTCTGGGCTTCGAAGGGTCTGGCGGAGATGAACATACGCAAGCTGGACGCGGCGGAGGCGGCGCTAAAGCGCTCGATGGAACTCAACCCCAGCTACGCCCCCGCCTACCTCTGGTATGCCAGCGCGCTGGGCGAAACGCCGGGCCGGGCCGAGGAGTCCATCGAAGTCCTGCGCAAGACGCTGGAGATCGATCCGCTGTCCCGGGTTGCACAAAACAATATCGCGTTCAATCTCATGCAGCTCGGTCGTTTCGACGAGGCCGAGACCCAGATGCGCCGCCTGGTCACTCTGGACCCCGATTATCCGACCGGGTACCTGGGACTGTACAACCTGAACCGGTTCATCTTCTCCCGTCTGGACGAGGGCCATCGCTGGCTGATCAGGGCCCATGAAGTCTCCGAACGGGACGTGCGCACGACCATCGAATTCGTGTTCCTCTATTCCGATCTGGGGATGGATGAGGAGGTAGGGCGATGGACACGGCGAATCAGGCTGGAATCGCCCGAACACCCGGTGGCGATGATGCTCCCGGCCTATGAGGCGATTTACGAAAAAGACTTCGCGCGGGCCGATCAATTCACCGCTGAGTTGATGCAGACCGACCTCAGCAATTTCCCGAATCTCCGCGCCGCCCGCGTCTTCACCCTGACCATGGTCGACCGTGCCGACGAGGCCCTGGCGCTCGTCGAGGGATGGTATCCCGAGTTGTTGGCAGCGGAGCCGGTCGTCGACGCCAGCAACCACGACCTGAGTACCGAGACCATGTTGGCCCTGAACCGGGCCGGCATGCACGATCAGCTGCGCCGGCTACAGGCAGTCGAGGAGGCCCATCAGAGACGGGACCACGTTAATCGCCCGCCGGCACAGAACGCGCGAGTTTTAGCCGGCAACGCTGCGGCCGCGGGAGACACGGATCGGGCCGTGCGCCTGTTGAGGGAAGCGGTCGACCAGGGCTGGCTGGGCACCGCGGAATGGGGCTGGAAGCTCACCGAATCCGAGTATCTTGGAGATGCCGCCTCGAGCCCGGAGGTGGCCGAGCTCCAGCAGCGGCTCGACACCGCACTCGCCGCCCAGCGGGAGGCGGTCCGGCAGCAGCTGGCCGACCTCGGGCCCGGCGTCCGATTCTGAAACCCGGCTACCACTCACCCGTATTGGGCATCGACTGCCAGGGCTCTTTCGGTGGCAGCGCGTCGCCCTTCTGCAGCAGCTCGATCGAGATACCGTCCGGAGAACGGACAAAAGCCATGTGGCCGTCCCGGGGCGGCCGGTTGATCACCACGCCGGCGGCCTGCAAATGTTCGCAGAGCGCGTAAATATCGTCGACCAGATAGGCCAGATGACCAAAGTTGCGGCCACCGGTATAGACCTCCGGATCCCAGTTATGGGTCAGCTCTACCTGGGCCGAATCGTCACCGGGCGCCGCAAGAAAAACCAATGTGAAGCGGCCCTGCTCGCTGTCCCGGCGGCGCAGTTCCTCAAGACCGAGGTGCTTACAGTAGAAATCGAGCGAGGCATCCAGATCCGAGACGCGGACCATGGTGTGCAGATATTTCATCGGGCTCTCCGGGTTGGCGAAACCGGATCATAGGCATTCGGCGATGACGGCGAAAGATATATTAGACTTTTCGCAAGTTCTGATGTATATATTAGTTGTCACTAATACCTTGTCTCCCCCAAGACAACGAGTGGCCCAGTTGCCCGGGTGGATCGCCACCCGGGCATTTTTTCATATTGACATTAAGTATGTCTTATAAGTAATTGATAAAATGATTTATATATGTCCTGGTTAGGCGCATTAGCGATCGGTTTGAGCCTGGGTCTGCTCGGCTCGGGCGGATCTGTGCTCACGGTGCCGGTGCTGGTCTTTCTGGTCGGACAGGACGAGAAGGTGGCGATCGCCGGCTCGCTGGCGGTGGTAGGCAGCATCGCCCTGGTCGGTGCCCTGCCCTTTCTTCGGCGCCGGCTGATCGATGGGCGCAGCCTGGTGTGGTTCGGTCTGCCGGGGATGGCCGGGACCTGGTGTGGCGCATGGCTCGCTGCGTTCGTCAGTGGTGAACTGCAGTTGATGGTGTTCGCCGGGGTGATGATACTGGCCGCTGGTTTTATGCTCCGCCCGATGGCGGTCCCGGCATCGGCGCTGGCCGGCGCGGCATCGGGCCCGCCGGACCCCACTCGAGCGGAATGGAAGATCGTGATCGACGGACTGCTGGTCGGCGGCCTCACCGGTTTTGTCGGGGTCGGTGGCGGATTCCTGATCGTGCCGGCGCTGGTGTTGCTCGGCGGGCTCTCGATGCACAGGGCGATTGGTACCAGCCTCGCCATTATCGCGCTGAAGTCCTTTGCCGGATTCTGGAAATACCTGGACGTGTTGCAGCAGTCCGATCTGAGCCTCGACTGGCCCGTGTTGGCCAAGTTCACGGTGATCGGTATCGCCGGCAGCCTGCTGGGCAACCGGCTCGGGCGCAGTCTGGATCAGCGACGCCTCAAACAGGGTTTCGGCGTGTTCCTGATCCTGATGGCGGCATTCATCCTCTGGCGCCATCTGCCCGCGAGCGCCAGTTGACAGATATCTCATCCTGGTTAAATCAGAACACCCTGCGAGGGAGGAACAGATCGATGCAGATGACGATGGAACAACTGGTGGCCGGGGCGCGCTCGCGTATCCGCGAGATCGGCGTCGCTGAGCTCGACCAGCAAGCTGCGCCGGACACCGTCTTGATCGACGTGCGCGAACCCGATGAATTTGCGGCCGGCCACATACCGGGCTCGCTGAACATCCCGCGCGGCGTGCTGGAGGCCGAGGTGTCACCGGTGCCTGAAATGGGCGGCGAGACCGCAACGGTGCTGGCTGACAAACAGCGCTCGATCTGTCTGTATTGCCGTACCGGCGGCCGCTCCGCGCTGGCCGCAGATGCACTGCAAAATATGGGGTTTACCGAGGTCGTATCGCTGGCCGGCGGTTACGCCGCCTGGTGTCAGAACCGCTAGGGCTGCCGCGAGCGGAGCGGGGCTCAATTCTCGTCGGGTACCACGGGCTCGGTCTGGATCTCGTCCGGCCAGGCGCGCAGCACCGCCTGGATCACGGTCGCCAGCGGGATGGCGAAGAAAACCCCCCAGATGCCCCAAAGACCGCCGAACAGCAGGATCGCGGCGATGATCGCCACCGGGTGCAGATTGACCGCCTCGCTGAACAACAGCGGCACCAGCACGTTACCGTCCAGGAACTGGATCAAGCCGTAGGCGAAGAACACCCAGTAAAAATCCGGCTGCAGGCCCCATTGGAAAAAGGCGACTGCGGTCACCGGGATGGTGACGACCAAGGCGCCGATATAGGGGATCAACACGGACACCCCGGTCAGCACCGCGAGCAGCAACGCATACTGCAACCCCAGCAGACGGAATACGATAAAGGCCGCGGTGCCGACGATCAGGATCTCCCAGATCTTGCCGCGCGCGTAGTTACCGATCTGCCGATCGACCTCGCTCCACACCTGATTCGTCAGCGGCCGATTCTCCGGCAGGAAACGCGTAAACCAGTTCACGATCACCTGGCTATCCTTGAGCAGGAAAAAGACCAGGATCGGCACCAGCACCAGATAGACACCGATGGTGAAGGCCGTCACCAGCGATGACAGCGAATAGGTCAACAGCGTCTGACCGACCCCGATGACCTCGGTACTGAGACCGGACAACATATCCTGGATCTGTCGCTCGGTGATCAGCGAGAAGCGCTGCGGCAGCGCGAGCAGACTCTTCTGTAGCGCCGCCACGATACTCGGCACCTGCTGCGCCAGCTGGGTCAGCTGCCGGATCAACAGCGGCAGCAGGCCGAAGAAGGCGAAAACCAGCGCCACGAAGAAACTGAAGAACACCAGCAGCACTGCCGCGAGATGAGGCACCCGCCGCCGCTCCAGACGCCCGACCAGACCCTGTAACAGATAGGCGATAACCACCGCGGCCAACAACGGCGCCAGCATGCCGCCGAAGAAATACAGCGTCACCGCCACGACCAGGATGATCAACAGCAGGATGACGATCTGAGGATTGTCGAGCTGGCGCCGGAACCAGCTCGAGATGTTGTTTACCGCCATCGACGCTATCCGCTGCTCGCCGCAAAGGAGGCTAGCATAGCAGTCCCGACTGCACGCTCAAACGACAGTGCCAGCAACGTCTGCTTGTTCCGAGCGCAGCAGAAAGCGGCACATGGCCGGCAACACGATCAGGGTCAGCAGCGTCGAGGCCAGCAGCCCCGAGATAATCGACCAGGCCAGCGGCGGCCACAAGGTACTACGGGTCATGGTCAATGGCGCCAGACCGGCCACCGTGGTGATGGTCGTGAGCAGGATCGGCCGGGTGCGTCTCGCCACCGCGTCGACGATGGCCTCGAGCAAGGGCTGTCCCCGCTCCATGTTCTTGTCCAGCACGTCGATCATCACGATCGCGTTGTTGACCACGATTCCCACCAGCGCGATCACGCCGAGCAAGGCGGTAAAGCCAAACGGATTGTCGGACAACAACAACCCCGGCACGACGCCGATGGTCGCCAGCGGCACCGTTACCAGGACCATGCCGAGGCGACGGAAAGAATTGAACTCCAGCAACAGGAACACCAGCAGCAACACGACGCCGACCGGCATGGCAGAGAAAATCGCCTCGTTGGCATCGCCGGAGCTCTCCAGCTTGCCGCCAAAATCGATGCTGGTGCCGGGCGGCAGCGCCAGATCCTTGATCCGCTTCTGCAGATCGGCGGTGACGTTGCCGAATGCGTAACCCTCCTCCAGCTCGGACAGCACGATAGAGACCCGTCGCAGATCGCGATGCTGGATCGCGGATGGCTGCCAGACCAGGGACTGTTTGACCAGCTGCGCCAGCGGCACCGACTCGCCGGCGGCCGTGAACACATAGGCTGTATCGAGATGATCAGTAGAGAAGCGTTCACCTTCCGGCGAGCGCAGAAAGATCGGCACCGGATCGAGCCCGGCCCGATATTGTCCGATCTCGACACCCAGGGTGCGCCCGCGCAGCGCGTCGGCGACATTTGAGCGGTCCAGCCCGTAGCGCGAGGCCGCCGCGTCGTCGATCTCGAACACCAGTGTGGGCGTGCCGGTGCCGAGGGTCTCGCGGACATCCGCGGTGCCCTCTGTGGCGCGCATGAAAACCAGCACCTGCTCGGTGGCCGAGCGCAATACGTCGAAGTCCTCACCGTAGATGCGGATTTCGATCGGCGCATCGACCGGCGGCCCCTGGCCGAGACGGTGCGGAACCACCTCCACGTCCGGCAGCCTGGCGCGGGCGTAATCCCGCACCCAGTCGGATATCGCGGTGATGTCGTCGGCGCTGCGCGCCATCACGCCCAGCCGTCCGATGTGCGGGCTGCGCGGGTTCTCGCGCAAATTGTAAAAGAACACCGGCCCGGAGAAGCCGGTCCAGGTGTAAACATGTTTCACCTCGGGCAGCTGTGACAATGCGTCAGCCATCTCCACCGCAGCCGCCGAGGTGGTGCTGATATGCGTACCCTCGGCAAAGTTGAGATCCACGACCATCTCGCTGCGCGACGTATTGGGGAAGAAATCGCGATCGACAAAGCGCATGCCAAACGCGGCCAGCCCTACCATCAGCACCGCGACGACGAGCACCGCCGCGCTGTGATCGACCGCGAATTGCCCGAGCCTGCGTCCGATCCCGGCCAGCCGGCCCTCCGCTCGGCCGGCGCTGGGCTTGAGCAGGAACTCGGATAAAGATGGAGTGACCAGGATGGCGTAGAAATAGCTGACCGTGAGCGTCAGCATCACCATGGTCGGGATCATACGGGTGAAGTCACCGGTGTTGCCTTTGGAGATCAGCATCGGCACAAACGCCGCGAGCGTGGTGCCGGTGGCCGATCCCAGCGGCCCGGCCAACTCGGTCACGGCCTTGATCGAAGCCTTGCGCGGAGGCAGACCACGATCCAGATGCCACTGGATGTTCTCGACCATGACGATGGCGTTGTCCACCAGCATACCGAGCCCGATCACCAGACCGGCGATCGCGATCTGCTGCAGCACGCCGCCGCCGATCGCGTAGATGGCAAGCGCCGACAACGTGACCAGCGGCACCACCGATGCGACCAGCAGGCCGAGCCGCAGACCCATCGACAGGAACAGGATCGCGGCCACGATAATTACGCCGAGCAACAGCGATCGGCCCAATTCGGCCAGCCGCGCCTCGACATGGACCGGCTGGAACAGGATCAATCCGACGTCCAGCGGGCTGAAGTCTTTCTGCAACACCGGCACGATGTCCTGCAGCGCTTCGCCGAAACGACCGACATGCACTGTGTCGCGCTCGAGGATGATCGACAGACCGACTGCTGGCACGCCGTTGACCCACATGAATTCGCGCCCCGGCTCCGCCGGCCCATGGCTCACATCGGCGAGTTCCGACAGCGGCAGGGTATTGCCGTCTGGCAGGGTCACCGCGGTGCCGCGAATCTCCTCGATGGTCCTGAATTCGGTCTCCGGGCGCAGCGTCGCGGTCTTCCCCGCGACCAGCACCGTACCGCCACCCCGCACCTGATTGCGTTGTGCAAGCTGGTCGGCGAGCACCTTGGGTGTCAGTCCGACCCGTCGTGCAACAGCGTCATCGTAGGCGATCGTGACCTGCTCACCGGGGTCGCCGACGATCTCCACCCGGGATACGCCATCGAGCCCGTAGAGACGCTTCTTTATCCGCTCTGCCGTATCGGCCAGCGTCAGCAGATCGTCCGAGCCGCTGACCACCACGACCGCGGATGAATTGTCGACCGCCCGGTCGTCGACTACCGGATCGCCGACGCCGTCCGGAAATTGCTGCTGGGCGCGCTCCACTGCCACGCGGACACGATCCCATTGTATGTCCGTGTCGTAGACATAATCCTGCATACGCAAGCGCACGGTCGCCTGACCCGAGCGAACCGTCGACTGGATCGAGTCCAGGGTCTCGATCTCCGCCAGTTCTTCCTCCAGCGGTTCGAGGACCAGCCGCTCGACCCGTTCCGGATCGGCGCCCGGATAAGCCACCAGCACAAAACCACCGCGATAAGGGAAGGATGGATCCTCCTGTCGGATCATGCCGTTCCAGGCGACCATGCCGACCAGGGCCAGCACCGTAGCCACGGCCAGCACTAGTCTCCGCTGGCCAGCCGCTGCGACCGCAAGGCTCATTCCAGGATCTCTACCGGCTGGCCAGGTGTCAGCGCGCTGAGACCGGTTACCGCCACCAGATCGCCCTCGCCGAGTTCGCCGGTCACTTCCACCTTGTCACCAAACAAACGACCCACGGTCACGAACACCGGCTCGACGCGACCGTCGATTACCCGGAACACTCGCGGCCGACCGGTACCCGGGTCGAGGATCGCGGCAAGTGGGACAAAACGCGCGGGCGTCGACGCCAGCGGCAGCACCAGTTCGACGGTGAGACCCGGTCGCAAGATCGTCGCCGGCTCAAGTGCGATCTCGATCGGGAATAACCCGCCGGCCTGACCGCCTGAATCTCCGGTCCGGACGACGCGCCCCTGGACCTGTCGCCCCGGCAGGAAGGTCAGGTCCAGCGCGACCACCTGATCCGGCTCAAAACGGTCGATCAGCGTTTCCGGGATCGCCAGCTCCACCTCGAGTTGGTCGAGGGCGCTGAGCTGGACAACCGGCTGGCCGGCCGCAACATACTCACCGATCTCGTAACGGACGTCGGTCACCGAACCATCAAAAGGGGCAACCAATCTGGACTGACGCAGACGGTTGCGCGCTTCGGCCAGATCCGCCCGCGCCAGATCCCGGGCAGCCCGGGTGGCCGAGCGATTGGTCTCGACTCGCTCCAGATCTTCCTGGCTGATCAGCCCGCGCTCGCGGAGGTCGACCGCGCGCTGCTGATCCCGGTCCAGCTGCTCCAGCCGCGCGTCCAGTTCGCGGATCCGGGCCTCTCCGGCCGAGACCGCCGGTTCCAGCGATGGGTTGTAGAGCCGGGCGACGACCTCATCGGCCTTCACCGCGGTGCCGAGATCGGCGCTGCGCTCGGTCAGCGTGCCGGAGACCAGAAAGGCAAGGGTCGCGCGCCGGGCCGCGCGGGTGATCCCGGAAATCCTCAGCTCGCGGGCGCCCTGGTCTATTTCTACAGAGGCCACGCGCACGGATCGCGCCTCGGCGTCGCTCCCGCTGGCTTCCGGGTCCTGCCCGCAACCGCTGATCGATGCGGCGATAGCAAGCACCCATACGGGCAAAATGATCGTGCGAGCCATAGCTTTCATGCCGCAATGTGAGAGGTATGTGGGCAATGTAAACATTTGATGTTGGCAGTGTCAACATTCATGATAAACTGCGCCGCAATATGACTGGATCCAAGTCAAAATCGTTCCCTTCGAGAGGCAGCTATCACCACGGCGACCTGCACAGCACACTGGTCGCGGCTGCCGAGCATCTGTTGGAAAAGCAGGGTCGGTCAGAGCTGAGCCTGCGCGAAGTGGCGAAGCTGGCCGGGGTCAGTCATTCGGCTCCATACAGGCATTTCCGCGGCAAAGCGGGTCTCCTCGAGGCCGTCGCTCAGGCCGGTTTCAATCGTCTTGCGGTGATGATCAACGGGGCCCACGACGCCTATCCCGATGATCCTGAGGCGCAGTTGCGGGCCGCCGGCGTGGCCTATGTGGAGTGGGCCACCGAGAACCCGGAGCGCACCCACCTGATGTACGGCGGGATGATGAAATCCGAGGAGGTCCCGGAGACCTTGCACGCCTGCGCAGAGGACGCCTACGCCGGGATCTTCCGCATCATCGACGAAGGGCGCCGGGCCAGCGTATTTGGCGGCGATGATACCGACAGCGTGGTAATCTCCGCCTGGGCCGTGGTCCACGGCCTGACCATGTTGATCCTCGGCAGCGGTAAGGTGAATCCGGCCAACCCGGCGGCGGTGCGGCAGCTCGCGCTCCGGGTTTGCGACACCATCCTCGACGGCATCCGCTCCAGGCATGACGACGGAGACCAGCCATCGTGAATCAGGCATCAGAGCAAAACGTCAGTCAGCCGGACCCCGTCGCCGACGGTTGGCGCCGCCGTCTTCGTTTCGAAATGATCTTCAATGGTGTGCTGTTCCTGATCGGGATCATCCTGGTCCCGATCGCGGTGTATTTCACCGGTCAGGAGCTGCTTGGCGAGTACTCGACAGAAGGCAAAGGCCTGCTGGATCTCTACGGGAGCATCCTCAAGGATATGGGCCGAGGCCACCTGGCAGCATGGGGACTGGTCCTGAGCCCGCTGCTCGGCATCACGCTGCTGCGCGTGCTGTGGCTGCCGCTGCGCCGTCGACCTCAGCCGGAGACGGCGCCGGAAAAAATGTGACCCAGGTCACTATTCGCCTAAGCCCTTGTCCCGTATAATGATTTTCCTATCAGTCCGTCTTTGGCGGCTGGGGGAAATGAGTCTGGAGGGATGTCATGGGCTACTTCAGCCGAAAAAAACAAGCAGAAAAAACGGCGAATCCTGCCTCGGAAAAGCATGTCGAGGGCATCGTGCGCCGGGGTTTGACAGAATCCGAGGGCAAGCCGCAACCGGCCGCGTTCGACGAAACGGACGTGAAACAGGGCTTCAATCCCTATGAATCAGGCTCCGAAGAGAGCCAGGGGACAGGGAGCAAGAAGCCGAACAAAGCGAAGCCTTCCGCAGAACGCGACTGGCGTGAGTCAGGGTTCAATCCGTACGACACGTATTCGAATCTTCCCAAAACGCGCTCGTGGGAGGACGTGCCGTTTGACTCCGTCGACAAGGACCGACGGAAACCGTAAAGTCCTAGCGGACTGGCCGGCCGGCGGGACCACGGCGACTGGCTTCTGCACCAGGATTGAGACCTGCGTCACGCCGCATCGGCGCGATATCGAGCAGGCTGATCAGACGATGGGTATCGCTGAGACGTTTACTAAAGGACTTTTGATTTCGCATAAGGGTTTTATATCAGAGATTACTGATGAAGTATAGTGCAGTGCACAATACAATCAAGACCGGCGCCGTGACTCTGCGCGCCTGGACCGCTTTTGCGGTGATCTTTCAGCCAGCCCTGGTCCTCGCCGATCCACCGCCCGCCGCGCCTGCCGATGCGCTGCGCGCCGCCACGCCGACGGTCGGCAGCCCCATCGATGCTTATCCCGATCGTTATGCGCTGCCAGAAAAGGCCTCGTCTCCGGTCGCTCTGGGGAGCACCCAAGCTGCCCTGCTCTCGGAGACCAGCACCATGATGGCGGCGTATGCCTTCAATCGTCCCTCGTCACCGGAGGAATTTCTTGTCTACCTCCGTGAACTCGAGGAAGTGCCGTTTTTGACCCTTTGGGAAGGTAACAGCACACGGGTCTTTTTCGGTCTGGATGAGGACCGGCATCCCGGCCTGCATTTCTCGCCCCGCCGCGACTAGGCGAAACCCGGCGACACGCCTGCGTTACGTCCGGGCGTCCGCCGCCGCTATATCAACTCACCCTCGTCGCCTGACTCGCCCTCACAGGTGCGGCTCATGCCTTCGCTCAGCGCTCGCAGCAGCACCCGCCGGATAGCCTTGATATCAGCCGCGTCGACCCGGTACTCGGTGCGCCAGACCAGACGGCCGTCGCTGGTTCCGAGCAGGCGCGCCTCGATCATCAGGCTCTGTCCTTCCACGCCGGGCAGAAGAGACGTGTCGACCAGCAATTCGGCCCGCGCCAGACCAGGCCCGGTCATGGCCAGATAGGCCGGGGCCAGCGTGAGACCGCGGATGCGCAAACGCAGCCCATCGGGACTCTCCGAACTTTCGAGTGCCTCGACCAGCGAGGCAGCGACGATCTCGTGGCCGCCAGCATCCCTGCTCTCGTGTCCGCCAAGAACCTGCGACACGCACAACGCTGACACGGGCAGCAGGATGGCGCCGGTCGCGGCCGCCAGCGTCCGCACCGCACCAGCGCCCCGGGCCGACGAACCCATGCGCCGGGCGAGCCAGATGCATAACGGGAACCCCATCAACAGAGTGGACGAGATCAGGTATCTGAAACCCGCACTGTGGGCATCGATGTCTGTCCAGACCAGCATGATCCAGATCGAGACCAGGTAGATGAACAGGGCTCTCGGCACCAGAAGATGCCGCGACTCAGCATGTCGCGCGCGTGACATCACCGATCTATTGCCCTGGACGCAGTCGGGTTTCCGTCTGCGATAACAGCTTGTTCCGTCCGGCCCGGCCTGACCGGCCCGCTCGTGAGAACGCTTGCGTGTCCTTCCGGGAAACTGCCGCCGGGATTCATCGAGCGTTGTCCTGAAGGCTCGCCACACGGTCCTCGACGGCTGGAAGATCGCGTAGCTCGGCGCGCATGCTCTCAAGATCCCGGCGCACCGGATCCAGTAACGCCGCCATACCCGGCTGCTTGAACCAGTCGGCAGCCTCAGGCTGCAGCCGCAACGCGTAGTAGTCCCTCCAGCCAGCCGCCACCGCCACCGCCAGCCTCGCGCGCGCGGACTCTTCCTGTCCGGCCATATGCAGACATAGGGCGGTCAACGCATCGATCTGAGGTAAACGCCAGCCAACCCGGGACGCCGACTCGGACTTGCTGATCGCGTCGTTCAAAATCTGTGCTGCCGCCGCCTCATTACCGGCACCACGCTGCGCATAGGCCAATGCAGAGGCCATCGTCAGTGACTCCTCGGGCCCCATCATGTACCCGGCAAACGTCCTGACTGTCTCCAAACGCCTGACCGCGATGTCGTAATCCCCGGCCCGCATGGCCACGAAACCGGCCCAATACATCCGCTCCATCGTCGCCCAATCACCGTCTTCGATCTGGTCGCCGAGCTTGTCTACATCAAGCAACACGTTGATGGCATCCATATCATCGAGGGCCAAAAGAAAAGAGACTTCGGCGCCCAGAGTCTTGTGGCTGTTCCCGAAGCGCTCCGTGGCTTCCCCCAGATAAGCGGTGGCACGCGGCAGATCACCCAGCTTGGCCACTGCCGTGGCCAGCGCCAGATAGCTCAGCGGGCCGTCCGTTTGTTCGACGCCACGACCGGCGACCCTGGCCGCTTCGCCCAACTGTCCGTAACGCTCGTGCAGCTGCGCAAGTGTGAAATAGACCGAATCTATGCCCGGATCCCTTTGCAGGATCGCGAGATTTTGTGTCACCGCATCCTGGTAGCGACCGGTTGCGCCCAGCGCATTGGCAAAATTGGTTTGCACCACCGGGTGCAGCGGGTCGACTTCCATGGCACGCCGGTATTCCGCCAGCGAAGCCTCGGGACCAGCGCTCCGGTCGAGCACAAGACCCAGCCACATGTGTGCCATCGAGTAATTGGGGTTGAGGTCCACCGCTTTGCGCAGAGCGAGCTCGGCAGCGCTTATGTCCTTTTGATTGAATCGAAGTAGACCCAGCGAGGCATAGGCCTCGGCCAGCTGATCATCCAGGGCCAGTGCCCGGGCGACCGGGAGCTCGGCACGGGACAGCGCATCATCGGTGGACAGATCGCCATACCCGTCGAGCAACAGGTAAGTGTCGGCCAATCCGGTGTAAGCCAGGGCAAAACTCTCCTCGATTGCGATCGCCTGCTGAAACAGATCCAGCGCCCTATTCAGCGACTCGGGCGTGCGCTGATGCCAGTGGTGACGACCGAGCAGATAGAGGTCATAGGCACGGATGTCCACATCGGCCGATGCTGCCGCCATGACCTGGCTGTCGCCGATCAGTTGCAGCTTTAGCGCGTCGACGATCGACTGCGCGATCTCGGCCTGGATCGAGAAAATATCGTCGAGGCGTCGATCGTAAGTGCTCGACCAGAGATGGAAACCGTCATCCACATTGATCAGCTGTGCCGTGATCCTGACCTGGTCGCCCGAACGTCTGACGCTACCCTCCAGCACCGTGTTCACGTTTAGCTGCTCACCGATGGCGCGGATGTCCTCATTACGATTCTTGAACGCGAACGATGACGTACGTGCCGCAACCCTCAAGCCGTCGACGCCGACCAGAGAGTTGAGCAATTCCTCGGATATGCCGTCGCTGAAATATTCGTTGTCGCCCTCCTGACTGAGGTCGACAAACGGCAGCACCGCGATGGATTTGTCTTCGCCGACCCAGGGACCGATCAGGTTCTGGTCATAGACCAGGTAGCCGATGATCGCGAGCAGCACGCCGATAACGACAAAATCGATGGCCCGTCGCGCGACCCTATGCACCTCTTTGGCGCCTTCAGCCAACGGCTCTGTCTTGACCAAACCGGACGGCGTGATGTCGAACAACCAGCTGAGCAGCAGCACCACAGGGAAACCGCCCAGCGCCAGACTTACCACGACGGTCAGCGCCCACTCTGGCACATGCAGCGCCGGGAACACGACTGAGGAGACTTCGATGACCAGCCAGGCCACCACCGCATAGGTCGCGGCGACGCGGAAAACCCGCCGTCGTCTCAGATCGGCGAAAGTCCGTGCAAGGGTTGAGTTTGAGTTGTCCACAGCCGATGCCGTACGCGCCGCCCCCGATCTGTATGCGCCATGATCTTACAGGCTATAGATATGCATCGACAGCCAGGGTTCCCTGATGCTTGCCCGATGTCAGTCATTGCGTCCGAAGATGCCGCGAAAAGAGCCGGCAAAGGCCCCCGTGCCGGGCCCCGCAGAGCCATTTGACGATAACTTGGGTCCCGCGTAGGCTTGCTTCACCATCGATCCTGCGGAGACTCCAATGAGTCTGAAAGTAAGTTTCGAACTCAGCACCGCCGACCTTAGCCACTTCCGCACGATCATGCGGGAGGCACGGGACGCCGCCGCCGACAAGCCGCAAGCGGAGGTGCTCGGCGCCGCCCGCAAGCTGCTCGGCTCGGTCGCCGAGATCGAAATCCCGGAGTTTGTCGGCGACCGCCTCTCCCGGATCCAGACCATGATCGACATGGTTGAAGACGAGGAATGGCGGCTGCCCGAAGAAGAAACCTTACGCGTAGTGAACGCACTCGCCTACTTCGGTGAGCCTGAAGATCTGATCCCGGATCACATCCCGGGTCTGGGCTTCCTCGATGACGCCATCATGGTCGAACTCGTTGTCCGAGAGCTGCGCCACGAGATCGATGCCTTCGCCGATTTCTGCCGCTTCCGTTCAGTCGAGGAAAAACGTCGCGGCGGCCGTGGGGCCGAAGACGAGGTCACTCGTGAAGAATGGCTGGCGGTGCGACGTAAGGAGCTGCAATCCCGGATGCGGGCCCGCCGGCTGCGCGAACGGACCCGGCGCGGCACCAAATCCGGCGGTCGATCACCGTTCACGTTGTTCTGACGACCGCCGGCGAGTCTCCCGGCGTAACGGACTCACCTCCCAGACCACCCATGACGATGCCGGGGCCGCAGGATCGATCTCTGTGGCCGCACCCGAGGGCTTGAGCGGACCAGGACCCAGTTCGGTCTCCGGCGCGGCCGCGGTCCAGGCTCGCGGCAACACCGGAGCCAGCAGGCGTCTCAGGCGGGCGATGATCAACGCGGCCTTGTGCATGTTTCTGCCCTCCTCCCCACGATCGGTCCAGCCCTCATCCGGCCGGCAGGAAATAGACCACAGTCGCGGCCAGGCCGGCCCACATCATGCCCTGCGCCCACCACCGCCATCGCCGGCGCCGGAGCAGTCCGATGAAACTGATGGCGCAAATAACAGTCATAACAGCAAATATCCCGGTGCTCTCGAGCAGCGCCGGATATTCAGAGGCCAGTCGGGGATGCCGGTCGGCCAGAAGCAGGAACAGGATCAATACCACGACCAGCCCGGACGCGATCGAGGCCGATGTCCCAAGCAGAATCCCGGTAATGAATGCCAGTGGAGGCATGGTCGACCCTTAGTATTAAGTTAAAGATTGTGACTCAAGTCTTGTATAGCCACCAGATGAGCTCTAGCCTAGGACCGACTGGCCGGTCCGATCCCGTCCGCACCTGACCCAAGAGATTGCGATGCTTCGAATTCTATTGAATTTTTCTTCCCTCCGCCGCAGCGTGTTGCTCGCATTGACGCTGAGCTTCCTGCCGTTGGCAGGAATGGCCACGGCTGAAGCACCGGGGCTCGAGCCATCAGACCGCCACGCCAAGATCAGCCGGCTGGTCACCACGCTGTTCGAACGCTCCCATTACCGGCAGATCCGGGTCGACGACCAGGTCTCGTCGGACGTGCTCGATCGCTATATCGAAGTCATGGACGGTAACCGCCAGTATTTCCTCGCCGGCGACATCACCACATTTGAGCAATATCGCTTTGAACTCGACGACGCGGTGAAGCGTGGGGACCTCAAACCGGCCTTCATGATCTACGCGACTTATGTAGAGAGAACCCGGGAGCGTCTGAATTACGCGCTGGGCCTGCTCGACAAGGAGCCCGATTTCACCATCGACGAGTTCTACATCTTTGACCGCTCGGAAATGCCCTGGGCGACCACTACTGAAGAGCTGAATGAACTCTGGCGCAAGCGGGTCAAGAACGACGGCCTGAGTCTGGTCCTTGCCGGCAAGAGCTGGGACGAGACTGCTGACATACTGCGCGGCCGCTATGAACAGGTGCTGAAACGCGTCGACCAGATCAAGAGCGATGACGTGTTCGAAGCCTTTATGAACGCCTACTCGCATACGCTCGACCCCCATTCCAGCTATTTCTCGCCACGCAATTCCGAGGAATACCGGATTCAGATGAGCCTGTCCTACGACGGCATCGGCGCCTCCCTGCAGGTGCAGGACGACTACGTCGCGGTGATGAACGTGATCCCGGGCGGGCCCGCCGCCATCGACGGCTCACTAAAGCCCAACGATCGAATCACCGCAGTCGCTCAGGGCGATGACGGAGAAATGGTGGATGTCGTCGGCTGGCGTCTCGACGAGGTCGTAGAGCTGATCCGCGGACCAGGTGGCTCGACGGTCAGACTGCAGATCCTCCCCGCCGGCGCCGCCCCGGGCAGCCCGGAGGAGGTGCTCCCGCTGGTGCGCGACAAGATCAAGCTCGAGGCTCAGGCCGCGCAGAAGAGTCGCGTGGAAATCGAGCAGGACGGCCGCACGCTGAACATCGGCGTGATCGAGGTGCCGAGCTTCTATCAGGACTACAACGCACGGGCGGCCGGGGCCGCCGACTTCACCAGCACCACCGCCGACGTACGCCGGCTGATCCAGGAACTGGAGAAGGAAGGCATCGACGGCCTGGTTATCGACCTGCGCAATAACGGCGGCGGACACTTGTCGGAAGCCACCTCATTGACCGGTCTGTTTGTCGAGCGCGGCCCCATCGTTCAGCTACGCAATACCAATGGCCGCATCGAGGTGCTGGAAGACCCGGTGCCGGAGAAGATGTACGGCGGCCCGCTGGCGGTGCTGGTCAACCGCTATAGCGCTTCTGCGTCAGAGATCTTTGCGGCCGCAATCCAGGACTACAATCGCGGCATCGTCATCGGTCAGCAGACCTTTGGCAAAGGCACGGTACAAAACCTCTACCCGCTGGATCGATATGCGCCGGGGCGTGATCCCAAATTCGGCCAGCTGACTCTGACTATCGGAAAATATTATCGGGTCACCGGCGGCAGCACCCAGCACCGCGGCGTGCTGCCCGATATCGAACTGCCGTCCTCCATCGATCTGGAGGATGTGGGTGAAAGCAGCCGGCCTTCCGCCCTCCCCTGGGACCAGATCCAGGCCACGGATTACGCCGCCGATGCCCCACTGGATACCGCAGTGACACTGCTGCAGGACACGCATAGCCAGAGGGCGCTGACGGATCCGGACTTCGACTTCCTCGTTTCTGATATCGAGGCGCGCACCGCGGAATTCGCCCACGACACAGTGTCGCTGAACCTCGAACAACGTCGCACCGAAAGGGAATCCAGACAGGCCGCCGAGTTGGCGCGGATCAATCAGCGGCGGGCGAAAATGGGCATGGATTCGGTAGGGACACTGGAGGACGTGGGTGACGAGGAAGTCCCGGACGTGATCCTTGGCGAGGCCGTCGCCATTGTCGCCGACATGAATCTGCTCGCCACAGCGGCCCTGGCCCAGAACAAGACCACCGCGAAAACCGGCACCGAATAGAGTACGGCGGCCGTCCCGGCGGCCACCCGGCGTCTGAAGTCCCGTATCAAACATCTCTGGGGCTCAGGCGTAACTCTATGATTTTATGTTAATTCCTTTGATACAAGCTGGCCAAACCCGGCGCACGGGCGGTATTGCGTTTTAGTAAGTTAGTGTTATACTTCACTACAACACTAGTCTGCTAAATCGATAATCTCGCCTGCGTGGGGGCTCAAAATGTTGCGCCAAATCCTGATCAAGACCCGAAACCTGCTTCTTGCCACGTCTGTTCCGCTCGCTCTCAGCGCCTGCGGGGTGGGTGAAGCGAGCGTCACTGCCACCGCACCCCCGGTCGTGCCGATCGCGGTGGTCACGGCGCCGGCTCGTCGCGGCGATGCAGTCGCGCTGCATGAGGGCACGGTCAACCTCGAGGCAGACTCGGAAGCCGCCGTCGTGGCCAAGGTAGGCGGCGAGATCCGCGAGACCCTGGTCGAAGAAGGCGAGGAAGTGACCGCGGGACAGGTTCTGGCCCGGCTGGATGGGGATCGTCTCAAGCTGCAACTCGAGCAGGCGCTGGCTGATCTGAACAAGCTAAAACAGGAGTACCGCCGGAACGTCGAGCTTCACGATCGCGGCCTGGTCAGCCAGGGTGCCTTCGAGAATCTGCGTTTCGAGCTCGACGCCCTCGATGCCGCCTATCGACTGGCGCGTCTGGAGCTGAGCTACACCGCGATCCGCGCCCCGATTGCCGGGGTGGTCAGCGCGCGTCTGGCACGCGTCGGCAACAATGCGATGACCGGCGAGGTGCTGTTCCATATCAGTCATCCCGGCAGCCTCGTGGCTTATCTCTATGTGCCGCAAAAAGACCTGGTCCAGTTCGACGTGGGCCAGCCGGCCGAACTGATGCTGGATGCGCTGCCGGACCAGGCATTCACCGGACAGGTGGCACGGATCAGCCCGTCTATCGATCCCGCAACCGGCACCTTCCGTGTCACCCTCGAAGTTGACGATGAGGCGGGAACACTGCGCGCCGGCATGTTCGCCCGGGTCAAAGTTGCGTATGACGTGCACACGGATGCGATACTGATCCCGGCCAAGGCAGTGCTGCAAGAAGACGCCGAGACCGCGGTATTCGTGGTCGTAGACGGCACCGCACGGCGCCGGGTTGTCGGCACCGGTATCGCCAGCGACGGCAGTGTTGAAGTGATTTCGGGGCTGGATGAGTCCGAAGAGGTCATAATCATCGGCCAGTCCGGCCTCAAGGATGGCACGCCGGTGATTCGGGAAGGACGCGGTAATCAGATTTGATCGTATCCCGGACTGGCTTCCGGCGATGCGACAAAAAAAAGGGAACCCACTATGACGCCTGGATCTCGTTTGACGGCGTTGATCGCCGTCTTTGCCCTGCTCCTGGCAGGCGGCTGCCAGGACGGCGGCGCGCCCGGCGACGAGGCCACCAGCGACGAAACCGCGCAGGAAGACGAAGCACCACCGGTCCCGGTCGAGGTGATCCAGCCCGAACGGGGCGATGTATTCGCGGTCTATTCCGGCACCGCATCGCTGGAATCGGATGAGGAAGCCGAAGTCGTGGCAAAGGTCGGCGGCGAGGTCATCGACATCCGCGCCGAGGAAGGCGACAAGGTCAAGGCAGGCCAGGTGCTCGCCCGGCTCGACGGCGACCGGCTGCGACTGGAGGCAGAACGCTCTCTGGCAAACCTCAAAAAGCTGGAACAGGAATACGAGCGCAATGTGGAATTGCACGAGCGCGGGCTGGTCAGTTCCGGCGCATTCGAGGACATAAAATTCGAGCTCGACTCGCTGCGCGCTGCCTACAAGCTGGCGCGGCTGGAGCTGAGCTACACCGAGATCCGCGCGCCCATAGACGGCATCATCTCGGAGAGATTTATCAAGATCGGCAATACGATCTCACCCAATGATCCGGTGTTCCGTATCACCGACCTGGATCCGCTGCTGGCCTATCTGTTCGTTCCGGAAAGGGAGTTCCGCAAACTGGCGGCTGGCCAGGTGGCCGAACTGAGCCTTGATGCCATCCCCGGTCAGCGCTTCCGCGGATCGATCCTGAGGATCAGCCCGGTGGTGGATCCGGAAACCGGGACGTTCAAGGTCACGATCGCGGTGCCGGACGAGGAGATGAGACTCAAACCGGGTATGTTCGGGCGCTTCCATATCGTCTATGACTCTCGCCAGGCGGTGCTGCTGCTGCCGCGGGCGGCGCTGATCGACGAACAGGACGAGCAGTTTGTGTTCGTGGTCGAGGACGACATCGCGGTCAGGAAGACCGTCACTACCGGTTATTCACGCGGCGACTCGGTGGAGGTCACCGCGGGTCTTGAAGACGCTGAAGACGTGATCGTGATGGGCCAGACCGGACTCAAGGACGGCGCCGCCGTCAACGTCGTCGACACCAGTGTCAGCGATGCCGGCTAGACCGAATACTCCCACACCACGCCGTCCAGCGGAGCCAGCAGCACGATGAAGCTAGTAGAGATCGCCACCGAAAGACGCGTGACCATCGTCATGTTCACCGTGGCCATCCTGCTGTTCGGCGCGGTGTCGCTGTCACGGCTCAAGGTCAATCTGCTGCCGGACCTCTCCTATCCGACGATCACGATCCGTACCGAACTGACGGGTGCGGCGCCGCTGGAAATCGAAAACCTGCTGACCAAGCCGATCGAGGAAAGCGTCGGCGTCATCAAGAACGTGCGCAAGGTCCGCTCCGTGTCCCGTTCCGGCCAGTCCGATGTCACGCTGGAATTCCTTTGGGGCACGGATATGGATATCGCCGGCATCGATGTGCGCGAGAAGCTGGATATCCTCGAGCTGCCGCTTGAAGCTGAGCGCCCGCTGCTGTTGCGCTTCGACCCCTCCAGCGAGCCGATACAACGGCTGGCGCTGGTCGATGGGTCGGAGGCGCCGGCAGCCGCGTCGCTGGAGGATAGCGCGATGCGGCTGCGGCTGCTGAGGCGCTTTGCGGAGGACAACCTCAAAAACGATCTCGAAGGGGTGGAAGGCACCGCCGCAGTCAAAGTCAGCGGCGGTTTCGAGGACGAGATCCAGATCCTGGTTGACGAGGAAAAACTCGCTCAACTCGGTATCTCTATCGACACCGTATCCAGTCGAATCCGCGCTGAAAACGTCAACCTGTCTGGTGGTCGTCTTGAGGAAGGCTCCCAGCGATTTCTGGTCCGCACGATCAACGAATTCCAGAGCGTGGACGAGATCGCCGACGCGGTCATCGCCACACCCAGCGGACGCCCCGTCTATCTGCGCGATATCGCCAGCGTCACCCGCGGCTTCAAGGAGCGCGAGGCGATCACGCGCATCGACGGACGTGAATCCGTAGAACTGGCGATCTACAAAGAAGGCGACGCCAACACGGTGCAGGTGGCGAATCGCATCACTCAGCGCGTCGAAGTGCTGGGTGACCGGCTGCCCGCCAATGCGGAACTGGTCTCCATCTACGACCAGTCCACCTTTATCAGCCAGGCCATCGGCCAGGTCCGTTCCGCGGCCCTGCTGGGCGGGCTGCTTGCCGTGCTCGTCCTCTATGCGTTCCTGCGTGACGCTCGCGCCACATTCATCATCGGTCTGGCGATCCCGATCTCGGTCATAGGCACCTTCGTCCTGATGTACGCCTCGGACATCACGCTCAACATCATGTCGCTGGGCGGTATCGCGCTGGCGGTCGGGCTGCTGGTGGACAACAGCATCGTCGTGCTCGAGAACATCGTGCGTAAAAAGGAGCAGGGTCTCGACGTGCTAAACGCAGCCCGCAGCGGCACCAGCGGGGTCGCCACAGCCGTGATTGCCGCTACGCTGACCACGGTCGCCGTGTTCTTCCCCATGGTCTTCGTCAGCGGCATCGCCGGTCAGCTGTTCCGCGACCAGGCGCTGACCGTGACCTACGCGCTGCTGTTCTCGCTGCTGGTCGCCCTGACGCTGATCCCGATGCTTGCAGCATTGCGGGCGGGGCACCGCTTCAGCGATCTGCAGGATGTCACACCACCGGGCCGGTTTACGCGTATGGTCGCGGCCGTGGTGCGGCTGTTGCGTTGGGTTTTCCGTGGCATAAGCACCATGATGAGCTGGATCCTGCGTCCGCTGGTGTGGCTGTTCCAGGGTTTCTATGCCCTTCTCGCCCGCGTCTACCCGCATCTGCTGAGCTGGTCGTTGCGGCATCGATGGTTGGTCGTGCTGGCTTCGGCCGGCGCGCTGGCCGCGACGCTTTCCCTGGTGCCGCGACTCGGCTCCGAACTCATCCCGCAGCTCTCCCAGGGCGAATTCAACGTCAAGATCCGACTCCCCAGCGGCGCCCCGCTGTCGGCAACGGACCGAGCCCTGCAACAGGTGCAGAAGGCCGCCGCCGGTCTCGACAACCTGGATCTTTCTTTCTCGGTCGCCGGCACCGGCAACCGGCTGGATGCCAGCCCGGTCGACGCCGGCGAGAACACCGGCGAACTCAACGTCCGCCTCCAATCCGGCGCGTCCAGGGAAGACGAGGATCGCGCGATGGCATCGATGCGTCAGGCGCTGGGCAATATGGCCGGCGTATCCTACGAATTCGGACGCCCTGCTCTGTTCAGCTTCCGCACGCCGCTGGAAATCGAGATCACCGGCTTCGACCTGGCGCAGCTGGAGAACGCGACAAAAGGCATCATCCGACAACTGGAAGAGTCACCACGCTTTGCCGACGTCAAGAGCACCGTCGAGGCAGGCAACCCGGAGATCCAGATCCTGTTCGATCAGGAACGCGCAGCGCGTCTTGGCCTGGTGGTGCGAGACGTCGCGGACGTGGTCGTCAACAAGGTTCGCGGCCAGGTCGCGACCCGCTACACCTGGCGCGACAAGAAGATCGATGTGCTGGTGCGCAGCGTGGATACCCGTCGCTCGTCGGTCACCGAGATAGAGGAACTGATCATCAATCCGACGAGCGACCGGCCGATACCGCTCAAGGCTGTGGCGGACATCCAGATCACCACCGGCCCGGCCGAGATCCGCCGCCACGATCAGGAGCGGGTCGCGGTCATCTCCTCCAATCTGAACTACGGCGATCTTGCGGCCGCTGTGGAGGAAGTCTCGTCAGTGTTGCGCGGCACGTCGTTGCCAACGGGCATTACCGCGTTTGTCACCGGTCAAAGCGAGGAGATGACTGAATCCTTCAGATCGATGATGTTCACGCTGGCCATGGCCGTCTTCCTGGTCTATCTGGTGATGGCCTCACAATTCGAGTCATTGATCCATCCCTTCGTGATCCTGTTCACCATCCCGCTCGCCCTGGTCGGCGCTGTCCTCGCATTGTTCCTCACCGGCACCACGATCAACGTGGTGGTGTTTATCGGCCTGATCATGCTCGCCGGTATCGTGGTCAACAACGCGATCGTGCTGGTCGACCTGATCAACCAGCTCCGCGCCGAAGGCACCTCGCGTACCGAAGCGATCATGGAGGCGGGCCGGGCGCGACTGCGGCCGATCCTGATGACCACGCTGACCACGACCCTCGGTCTGTTGCCGATGGCGCTCGGCTTTGGCGAAGGCGCCGAAGTGCGTGCACCGATGGCGATCACGGTGATCGGCGGGCTGCTGGTCTCGACCTTCCTGACCCTGCTGGTGATACCGGTGGTCTACTCATTGCTCGACCGTAAACAGTGGGTCGCCACCGGTCCGGTCAACGCGCTGACGGAAACGAGCTGATGAAACATACGCAGATCGCCCTCCGGCGGCCGGTGACGACGGTCATGATATTCGTCGCCCTGGCCCTGATCGGGCTGGTCTCGGTGCGCCTCCTGCCGCTCGAACAGTTCCCGGACATCGAGTTCCCGGGCATCTTCATCCAGGTCCCCTACCCCAATTCCACGCCGGAAGAGATCGAACGTACGATCACCCGGCCGATCGAAGAGTCGCTCGCCACGCTGAGCGGGATCGAGCAGATGCGCTCGACCTCACGTCAGGATCAGGCGGAAATATTCCTGCAATTCAGCTGGGAGTCCGAGACCGGGGCCAAAGGCATCGAAGCGCGGGCCAAGGTCGACGCCGTACGCGATCAGCTGCCGGACGACATCCAGCGCATCCTGATCTTTACCGGTTCATTCGGCGACCAACCCATCCTCAATCTGCGCATCTCGAGCGAGCGGGACCTGTCTGATGCCTACGACATGCTGGATCGCAACCTCAAACGCAGAATAGAGCGTATCGACGGCGTATCAAGGGTGGAGCTCTATGGTGTCGATCCGCGGGAAATACTGATCCTGCTGAACGCTGACAGGGTCGCCGCCCACGGCGTAGATCTCAATGAATTGCGCAGCCTGCTGGAAAAGTCGAATTTCTCGGTCAGCGCAGGCCGTCTCACTGACAATCAGCGACGCTTCAGCGTGCGGCCGATCGGCGAGCTGCGAACGGTGGAGGACGTCGGCGACATCCTGGTGCGCGAGAACCTGCGCCTGGCGGAGATCGCGGACATCCGCATGCGCGCGCCCGAACGCAACTACGGACGTCACCTGGATCGCTCCTACGCGATCGGCCTGGACATCTACAAACAGACCGGTTCGAACCTCGTAGACGTGGCTCGGCGAGTCACGGCGTCAGTCGAAGAGGCAGCTCTGACCTCGCAGATGCAGGGCATCAACATCTTTGCGCTGGAGAGCCAGGCGGACGGCGTCACCTCGTCGCTATCCAACCTGCTCAGGTCCGGTGCCATCGGCGCCGCTCTCGCCTTCGCCGTCCTCTACCTGTTCCTGCGCCAGGCAGCCACCACCGCTATCGTCGTGCTGGCCGTACCGTTCTCGATCCTGATCACTCTCGGCGCGATGTACTTCCTCGATATCAGCCTCAATATCCTGTCGATGATGGGGCTGATGCTGGCCATCGGCATGCTGGTCGACAACGCAGTCGTGGTTACCGAGAGCGTGTTCCGCTATCGCCAGATGATGCCGGAGGATCCGTTCAAGGCGACGCTGATGGGTGTCCGCGAGGTGGGTCTCGCCGTGATGGCGGGAACGCTGACCTCGATCATCGTTTTTCTACCGGTGCTATTCGGCACCCAGACCGACATCACCGTGTTCCTCACCCATGTGGCGGCCAGCATCGTCGTCGCCATGCTTGCCTCGCTGGCGATCTCGCAGACCCTGGTACCGATGCTGGCGGCCAGGATCCCACCACCACCGCCGACGGTGAGTGGCTCGGGCATGGGTCGGCTGATCAACCGCTACGAGAAGACGCTGGCCTGGGGCCTGCGGCGGCGGTGGATCATGGCCCTGATCACCGTGCTGACCCTGGCCAGCGTGGCCATCCCGATCAAGTTCGTGAAGTTCGATACCTTTCCCCAGGAGGCGGGGCGCCGGTTGATGCTGGTCTACAACATCGATGGAACCTACCCGGTAGAGCGCGTGGAGAAAGCCGTCGATCAGATCGAGGAGTATCTGTTCGCCAATCAGGAAGCCTTCGATATCCGTTCGGTCTACAGTTATTACGACCCGGGTCGCGGTCAGACGGTGTTACTGCTGACTCCCGAGGAGGAAGCGCAGGTGCCCACCAGCGAGGTCATCCGCAGGATCGAGGAGAACCTGCCGGAGATCGTCATCGGCAAGCCAGGCTTCGATCTCGAACAGCAGGGTGGGCAGGAAGGCTTCAGTATCCAGATCAGCGGCGAATCCACCGACGAATTGACCCGGCTGACGCCTGAGGTCATCCGCGTGTTGAGCAATCTGGAGGGCTTGACCGATGTCCGTTCAGATATCGGCTCGGGCGACTGGGAGGTGCAGATCAGCGTAGACCGGGATCGCGCCGGTCAGCTCGGGCTGACCCCGGAATACGTAGCGGCCGCGGTGGCGGTGGCGCTGCGTGGTGAAAACTTGCGCGATTTCAGGGGCGAGGACGGCGAGATCGACGTGCGACTCGCCTTCCGCGAGTCCGATCGGCAGAGCGTTGAGCAACTGGCCGACCTGCCGTTGTTCACGCCGGATGGCCAGCGGGTGCGGCTGGGCAGCGTGGCTGATTTCGATGTCAGGCGTGCGCTGCAGGAGATCCAGCGCATCGATCGCAAGACGGCGTCGGTGATCGAGGCGACGCTGAAGGACACCAGCATGGACGAGATCCGGCCGACGGTGGAGAGCGTGATGAACAGCTTCGCGCTGCCGCCGGGCTACGCCTGGAAGTTCGGATCCGGCTTTGAACGGGCCGACGAAACCCAGCAGATCATGGGCGTGAATATCATGCTGGGCATTGCGCTGATATTCATCGTGATGGCGGCGCTATTCGAGTCGACATTGTATCCGCTGTCGATCATCACCTCGATCGCGTTCTCGATCGTCGGTGTGTTCTGGTTCTTCCTGGTCACGGGCACGACGTTCTCGTTCATGGCCTCGATCGGCATCATGATCCTGATCGGCGTGGTGGTGAACAATGGCATCGTGCTGATCGATCACGTGAACAATCTGCGCCGCGAGGGCATGGACCGGGACGCGGCGATACTGCAGGCGGGTCGTGACCGGCTGCGGCCTATCCTGATGACGGTTCTGACCACGATCCTGGGTCTGCTGCCGCTGGCGATCAGTACCACCAAGGTCGGCGGCGACAATATCGGGTCCCCGCCGTACTTCCCGATGGCGCGGGCCATCATCGGTGGTCTTGCCTTCTCGACCCTGACCTCACTGGTGCTGGTGCCCTACCTGTATGCGGTATTGGACGATCTGAACCGCTGGGCGCGGAAGGTGATGGCGGTCTCGGGCGTTCGCGGGGTCAGGCCGGTGGCCGAGGGCGGTGAATAGGACCGTCGCCTGCCGGTCCGCTCAGGCCAGGAAGACGTCGTAGAGGTCCCAGTATTCCTCGGCCATCACATTGACCTGAGCCGGCATCGGCCTGCCGTCGCTGTCGTGAAACATCATGTCATCCAGTGAGCTCGCGATCGGCACGGTCTCATCCGGATTGCGGAACTCGGCATGTTTACGGATGTCCTTGGCCAGGCTGCGCAACTTCTCGGCATCGACCTGACCGGCAGAGACCTGATCGGACAGCTTTTGGATCTTCCCGATCAGCCGGCTGCAGTCTTCCTCTGAACCGTACTTGTGATCCTGGATCGGCCGCACCACCGCATCCTTGCACAGGCGCGATATGTCGATCACAGAGAGTCGGGTGAACAGATGGTGCGCATACGCGATGGCGGCGATATTGATCGCACGCCGGCCGTCTATACTGAGCCCTGTGAACTCCGGCCAGGGCTCGCTCTCGATCTTGATCTTGCGCTCGATCAGTTCGTCGAGCCGCTGACGTACCGCTGCGTGATCTGCGGCCACTTCAAGCTGCTGGCTACGCAGTTCCTTGCGCCGGAAGTAGTTCCAGAAGCCGCGGCGTTGCATCAGCTCACTCTCGATCTCGCGGACACGTTCGCCGCAGACATCCGACTCGGCCTTTACCCGCGTGAGCAGATCAGCCAGATCAGCGAGACGCCTGCCGCGATCCTCGTTGAAGCGCAGGATCTGGCGTTTGCGCTCGCGATCGTCCTGCTGCCGCTGGAGTTCCTCGCTGAATTTCTTCAGCTGTTCGTTGCACGCGCGCCACAGGGATCGCAACTGGAAATAGACCAGACCGCTGAAACCAGCCTCGGGCTTGGCCATCAGTCGTTCGATCGCCTCCAGCCGTTCCTCTGCCCGACGCGTGGATGCCTGTGAATTACGCAGTTGGTCCTTGATACTGGCGCACTGATCCTGCAGCTCGAGATAGGCCTTCTTGAGCTGGGCGCGATTGCGGAACAGGTTGACAAGCTGCTCGTCCTGATCCAGTTCGGTCCGCGAGATCATCATCGTTGCTACGCCACATATCGGGTCTTGTGACGGACCGCACAAAATGGCAGCCGTCGAGGACCACACCTCGTCGCAATATAACCGATGGAGTAGGCGTCTTTAGCGGAACTGAATCACGAAAACACAGCTGATTCTTGCTCTGTTTTTCTCGGCCCGAAGCGATGTCCCTTGTCGGAGCAGTATTCGAGCCACTTATTGAGCATGACGTTTCGGGTCCAGCGCCGTGACAATTCAGCGCCAGGTCCGGGGTCGATTTGACGGAGCACGGCATGCCGATGCTGGTCGGTACAGGCCATAGCCTCTGCCAGGCGTGCGTCATGATACAGCCGCACGCGCAGATCGGGATCGGCAACCTGGCCTTCGGGATCATCAAACAGGTAGGTCATGCGCAAGGTCGTCGTGTAACGAGTCATCTCGATCACATCGAGGAACAAGGGCAGGTCGGCGGCGACCGTCGAGATCATCGGCGGGCCGAGATCCGTTGTGTCGGGGAACAGCCAACCCAGCCGCACGAAGTTGCTCTCGTAGAGAGACATCAAGGCGGCGAAACTACCGACCCTCGCGGGTCGCGGTAAACGCAGCAGGCTGTCTGCTATCATGGGCCCGAATATAGCACAGCGATCATCGCCAACTCTGTCGTGCAGTCGGTTGACATTGAACGTCCAAAGTGTTCCAACTAAGCCGTATCCAGACCAGCAGCCCGGCACCGCCGGACTGCGGCGCAAGGTAGCGATATTCCGGCAGCCGAATTATCTGCAAAATTTCTTGCAGGCGATCTTCGACAGTGCTGGCGACTTCAACGGCGCTACCGTCGTCGCCGGCGGTGACGGCCGCTTTTTCAACCGCGAGGCACTGCAGATACTCGCCGAGATGGCTGCCGCCAACGGCGTGTCCCGTCTCATCATCGGCGCCGCTGGCCTGTTATCGACACCCGCCGCATCCATGCTCATCCGTCAGCGCGCAGCGCTGGGCGGTTTCCTTCTGACCGCCAGCCATAACCCCGGCGGACCCGAGGGTGACTTCGGTCTCAAGTTCAACACCGGTTCCGGAGGCCAGGCCTCGGAAGCCGCCACCGCCGAGATCTACCAGACGACCCGGACAATCGGACGCTATCTGAGCGCAGATATCGGCAGCGTCGATCTGGACCGACCGGGCGAGCGTCGTTATGGCGACATGTGGGTCGAGGTCGTAGATCCGGTCGCCGGCTACGCCGCGATGATGGAATCGCTGTTCGATTTTGACCGCATCGGCAAATTCTTCAGGCGTGGCTTCCGTATGCGATTCGACGCCATGCATGCCGTCACCGGTCCGTATGCGGAGGAGATCCTGGTCCGGCGCCTCGGCGCCCCCGCGGGTACGGTCATCAACGCATCGCCGCTACCGGACTTCGGTGGCGGCCATCCGGATCCCAACCCGGTCGACGCGGCCGACCTGGTGCAGATGATGGATGGCGATGACGCGCCCGAATTTGCGGCGGCCTCGGACGGCGACGGCGATCGCAACATGATCCTGGGCCGCGGCCTGGTGGTGTCGCCCGGAGACAGTCTGGCTGTGCTCGCGGCCAACGCCACGCTGACACCGGGTTATCGTGATGGCCTGGCCGGCGTGGCCCGCTCCATGCCAACCAGCCGGGCCGTTGATGCGGTGGCCGCGCGACTCGGTATCCCCTGCTATGAGACACCCACCGGCTGGCGTTTCTTCTGCAACCTGCTCGAGGCCGGTTTGGTCGATCTGTGCGGCGAAGAGAGTTTCGGCACCAGCTCGAGTCACGCCCGGGAGAAAGACGGATTATGGGCGGTGCTGTTCTGGCTGGATCTTCAGGCCGCGACCGGCAAGGATGTACCCAGTCTTATCCGGGATCACTGGCGTGAATATGGGCGCCATGCCTTTTGCCGTCACGACTATTTCATCGCGGAGGCGGAGACCGGCCGCAACGTCTTCGACGGTATCGAAGGAGCCGTCGGAACCCTGGTCGGTACGCGGGGGGCCGGCGTCACCGTGAGCCATGCCGACATCTTCTCCTACCACGATCCGGTAGACGGCAGCATCTCGGACCATCAGGGCGTGCGCGTGACGCTGTCCGACGATTCGCGGATTGTGTTCCGGCTCTCCGGTACCGGAACGGCCGGGGCGACCTTGCGCATTTATCTGGAACGATTCATGCCGCCCGATGGGGACTTTAGTGGTGATGCGGCTGTCCTGACCGCCGATCTGGGCCAGGCGGCGAGAGACATGGCTCGGCTGTCCGAGCTCGCCGGGCTGGATCGGCCCACCGGCATCATCTGAATCCAACACCGCTGCGGCACCCTGCGGCCGCCGCTCAGCCTTCGGTGCCCTCTTCCGCGTCGCGATCCCGCAGGCCTTTCTCGTGGATGATCGTGCTCGCGATTTCCTCGATCGAACACTCGGTGGTGTTGAGGAACGGGATACCGCTGGTCTTCATCAGTTGCTCTGCGGAGCGTAATTCATAGCTGACCTGCTGCATCGAGGCATAGCGACTATCCGGACGGCGCTCGTTGCGGACATGATGGAGGCGGTCGGGCGCGATGGTCAGTCCGTAGATCTTGTGCTTGTTCTCCTGCAGCACCCGCGGCAGCTGACCGCGCTCGAATTCCTCATCGGCGAGAGGATAATTGGCGCTGAAGATCCCGTAATGCAAAGCCATATACAGACACGTTGGCGTCTTGCCCGAGCGCGACACACCGACCAGGATCAGATCGGCCCGGCCATAATCCCGCACCGAGGCGCCATCGTCATTCTCCAGCGCGAAATTCATTGCGTCTATGCGACGCGCATAAGCGTTGCTGTTGGAGACGCCGTGAGCGCGGCCGGAGGTATGCGAGGATCGTACTTCCAATTCGCGCTCCAGGGGCCCGATGAAGGCGTCGAAGAAATCGAGGCACAGACCGCGGCTGGTGAGCAGGATCTCGCGCACATCGTCGTTGACGAAGGTGGCGAAAACGATGGGTCGGGCACCCTCTACCTCGGCCGTCAGGTTGATCCGGTTGACCGCATTCTTCGCCTTGTCAGCACTGTCGATAAATGGCACAGTGATACTTCGAAATTTCAGGCCATCGAACTGCGTCATCAGGCTGTGCCCGAGTGTCTCCGCAGTGATCCCCGTCTGGTCTGAGACGAAAAAAACTGTCCTATGATTCATGATGTAATCCGCGATTCGGCGCCAGCCTCCTGGCCCGCGGGCATTGTGCATCCCCGGCCCGGAAAAAGGTAGTCAGGCATCGTAAGGGAGCGCCAAGTGGAGCCATACATCGTTCAGTTTAGTCAGCTAGGCATGACGGACGTGGAGTCCGTCGGCGGCAAGAACGCGTCTTTGGGCGAGATGATCCGCCAGCTGACGGATCTGGGGGTCACCGTGCCAGGGGGATTCGCCACCACTGCCACCGCCTATCGGGACTTCCTCGCTCAGGGCGGATTGGACAACAAGATCCATCAGGTCCTGGCCGAGCTCGACGTGGACGACGTCGTCAAGCTGGCCCGCACCGGCGCTGAGATCCGCGGCTGGATCATGGACACGCCACTGCAGCCACGCTTGCACGAAGAGCTGAGCGCCGCGTGGAATACCATGGCCGGAAGCAAGGACATCGCCGTTGCCGTGCGCTCATCGGCAACGGCTGAGGATCTGCCGGAAGCGTCCTTTGCCGGCCAGCAAGAGACCTATCTGAACGTGCGTGGTCTTGATGCGGTAATCAAATCGGCGCACGAGGTCTTCGCCTCCCTGTTCAACGACCGCGCCATCGCTTACCGCGTGCATCAGGACTTCGACCACAGCCTGGTCGCCCTGTCAGCAGGCGTGCAACACATGGTGCGCAGCGACCTCGGCGCCAGCGGCGTCATGTTCACGCTGGATACCGATACGGGTTTCCGTGACGTGGTCTTTATCACCTCCGCCTGGGGTCTCGGCGAGACGGTCGTACAGGGGGCGGTCAACCCTGATGAATATTACGTGTTCAAGCCTTCGCTCCGCGCAGGCAAGACCGCTATCGTGCGCCGCAGCCTGGGCGGCAAGGCGATCAAAATGGTGTTCGGCGATGACGGCGACGCCACCAAGACAGTCGATGTGATAAAGGAGGACCGAAACCGCTTCTGTCTCGACGACGCCGACGTGGAGGAACTGGCGCGCCAGGCGCTGATCATCGAAGAACACTACGGCCGGCCGATGGACATCGAATGGGGCAGAGACGGTGAAGACGGCAAGCTGTATATCCTCCAGGCCAGACCCGAGACGGTGCAGAGCCGCAGCGGAAGAACGCTGCAGCGCTTCCACCTGAAGTCACACTCGCGAGTGCTCGTCACCGGCCGCAGTATCGGCCATCGCATCGGCGCCGGCCCGGCCCGGGTGATCCGGAAAGTCAGTGAGATGAGCCGGGTCCAGCCAGGCGACGTCCTGGTCGCCGATATGACTGATCCGGACTGGGAACCGGTCATGAAGCGGTCGTCCGCTATCGTGACCAATCGTGGCGGGCGCACCTGCCATGCGGCAATCATCGCGCGCGAACTCGGTATCCCGGCCGTGGTCGGCTGCGGCGACGCCACCGATGTGCTCAAGGACGATATCGGTATCACCGTATCCTGCGCCGAGGGTGACGAGGGACGCATCTTCGAAGGCATCCTCGATTTTGAAGAGAAGACCATCGAACTCGATGCGATGCCTGAGGTCCCGGTCAAGATCATGATGAACGTCGGTAATCCGGACCGGGCCTTCGACTTCGCCGGCATCCCTCACCGCGGGGTCGGCCTGGCACGTCTGGAGTTCATCATCAATCGGATGATCGGCGTGCATCCGAAGGCCCTGCTCGAATTCGACCAGTTGGACGAGCAACTCAAGCAGACGATCGGCCATCAGATGGCCGGCTATCCGGATCCGGTGAGCTTCTTCGTCGACCGCCTCGCCGAGGGCATCGCCAATATCGCAGCCGCCTTCGCGCCCGAACCGGTGATCGTGCGTCTGTCCGACTTCAAGTCGAACGAGTATGCAAACCTGATCGGCGGCAGCCGCTACGAGCCCCATGAAGAGAACCCGATGCTCGGCTTCCGTGGCGCCTCCCGCTATGTCGAGCCGTCGTTCCGACCCTGTTTCGAATTGGAATGTCTTGCGCTGCGCAAAGTCCGCGAGGATATGGGCCTGGAAAATGTCCAGGTGATGGTGCCCTTCGTGCGCACTGTCGACGAGGCCCGGCAGGTCACCGAGCTACTGGCCGCCAATGGCCTCGAGCGCGGGCAACATGGATTGAAGCTGATCATGATGTGCGAAATCCCCTCCAACGCGCTGCTGGCCAACGCGTTCCTGGAGTATTTCGACGGCATGTCTATCGGTTCCAACGACATGACGCAGCTGACGCTCGGTCTGGACCGGGACTCGGGCATCATCGCAGAGCTGTTTGACGAGCGGAATGACGCGGTCAAGGCCTTGCTGTCGATGGCCATCAAGGCCTGTCGCGACAGCGGCAAGTACATCGGTATCTGTGGTCAGGGACCGTCCGATCATCCCGACTTCGCGCGCTGGCTGCTCGATCAGGGCATCGAGAGCATGTCCCTCAATCCCGACACCGTGGTCGAGACCTGGATGTATCTGGCCGGAAAAGAAGTCTGAGCCCAGCTTCGAGCCGGGCTAGAGGTCGTTCCACTTGCGGCGCCGCTGCCAGCGGATCCGCGGCAGGATCAGCCCGAACAGCAGGCCCGCTACGAGCACGCCAGCCCCGGCCAGGAACCAGTCGCGACGGGCGGTCGAGGTGAGTCGGGCATTTTCGGCGCTCAGACTTTCGATGGTCTGCTCATGCCGCGCGGCCCCGGCAGTCAGCCGCTGGTTGGTCTGCGCCAGCGAGATCGCGTTGGCGGACAGATCCTTGAGCCGCTGCAGCTCGCCGGCCAGGTCATCGCCCTCGGACATCAACCGATTGCGTTCCTCGATCAGTTCCCGGTTCTCGCGGCTGAGTTGATCGACCCGCTGCCGCGCTGCGACCAGCGCCTCGGCTCCGATCGGCGAATCGGTCAGATAGCGCGTGAGAACCCAGCCTTCGGTACCGCCCGCCACCCGGACTCGTGAATAGCCGCTGGCGGCGCTCGTCTCGATAACCTCGACCGGTGATCCGCTGCGCACCATGCGCACGATGCTAAAACCCGTGCCCTGTCCTGAACGTAAGGTCACCTCGAGTTCGACAAAGCGGGTCTCGGCCTGCACCGCCGCGGGCAACAGGCAGAGGATGAAGATGGCAAAACGCAGTCTCATTGTTCAGTCGGTTCCGGAGGATTTTGGGCAGGGGATCGGTATTCTACCGCTCTGGCTCGATCTGCCCACCCTCTGGCGGTTCGGGAACAAAATCTACGCCAGGCGGGGTCCAATAATTTGATGAGACGGGTCAAAAATCTGCGGAGGCCGACGCCGGGAAGCCCGCGCTGGGCAACGCGCCTGTTGCTGACGCTGATGGTCGGCTACGCCCCACTTGGCGGCAACGGCTTCGCCATGGCCATCGCGGCCGAGCCAGGGCAGGCATCCCCGCAGCGGGTGTCGACTGCCCTCGGCAACTGCGCACTAGATAATAATGAATTATTGTTATTTCATAGGCTTATAGAGTATTCCAATAATCGGTCTCACCTTGAATGCAGTCCCACGCTGCAGACGTTTGCAGAATCCCGGGCCAGAGATATGGCGACCCGGGGCTATCTTTCTCACACCAGCCCGGAACACCGGGGACCCAATCGGATGTTGCGCGATGCCGGCTATCCCTTGCCCGATATCTACCGCGACGGCCTGGCGAACAACGTGGAATCCATCGTCGGCGGCATCGAATCACCAGACGCGGTTTGGGAGGCTCTGCTGGCTTCGCCGGCGCATCGCGCGCACCTGCTTGGCGAGGGCGCAGGTTTTGACGAGCAGAACGAATTGGGCGTGGCCTATGCGCGCAATATCTACGCGCCCCATGTCGACTACTGGGTGATCGTCATCGCCAGACGCGCGCGGCCAGACGACCCTGAATTGATCTGCACGCCGCCACCCGCCACCTGCTTTCCTGTCGTGCCAGACGAGGATCCGGGCGATCCCACGCGCTAGCGGCTCAGGTGTTCCAGAGCGCCGGCTGCCTGCTCCCAGTTACGGCCATCAAACGTCTGCACGGTGACAGAAGCCAGCGACGACGGTTGCAGACAACGGACGTTGATACTGAATCCATCCGGATTCGAGCGCGGCACATAAAACGACTTGATGCCGCAGTGACGACAAAACAGGTGTCGCGCTGTGCCGGTATTGAATCGATATTCGGTCAGCGCATCGGCGCCACCCAGCAGACGGAAATCCCGCTGCGGAACGATCAGGTGCACAAAACCGGTCATCGCGCAGATCGAACAATTACACTCATACGCCTGTAGCCCGGGCGGCGCGTCAACCTCGAAGCGGACGGCGCCGCAATGGCAGCCGCCGGTATGGGTGACCGTCTCCTGGTCCATAGCCCTGTCCTCCCGTTGGTGGGACGCTCCAGCATACTGCAGCGCTAACCGGTAACGGTGTAAAAAGCCCCTCACCCGGGCCTCGCGCGGGGAATTAAACGTGAGAATTGCGGTCGCAAGGACTACAATTCCCGGCCCGGCATCCAATAGGCAGACATCGTGAATCTCACCCGGCCCGCCATCGGCAACCCGACCGCCGTGATCGTCGCCATCATCATGGTGCTGATGTTCGGCGGCATCGCACTGTCGCGTATGCCGGTGCAGATGATCCCCAATGTCGAGCGGCCGCTGATCGAGATCAACACCCGCTGGCGGGCCGCAGCGCCGGAAGAAGTCGAGGCGGAGCTTCTCGAGCCCCAGGAGGATGCATTGCGCGGCCTCCCCGGTCTGGAGAAGATCGCCTCTTCCGCCAGCCGCGGTTCTTCCTCGATCAACCTCACTTTCGCCGTCGACATCCCGCTGGAACGAGCTCTGATCGAGGTGATGAACCGGCTCAATCGCGTGCCGAGTTATCCGCCGGACGTCGACGAGCCGGTGATCTATGCCGGCCGCGGCGAATTCGGCACCGCCATCGCCTGGTTCGCGCTGCGGCCGCTGCCCGGCAACGATCGCGATATCACCAGCTATCAGGACTTCGTCGAAGAAGTGGTGCAGTCGCGCATCGAGCGTATCCCGGGTATCTCCAACGCGTCGATCTACGGCGGGCGCGGGCGCGAGGTACGCATCACCTTCGATCCGTACCGGACAGCGGCGCTCGGTATCGACATACCGACTCTGGCCCGGCTCACCGGCGGCAACGAGGACGTGTCCGGGGGCTTTAGCGATGTCGGCCGACGCTCCTATACGCTGCGTTTCACCGGCAAGTACAGCGTCGAGGGCTTTAATGACATGGTGCTCGCCTGGCGCGACGGCCAGCCGGTGCATCTCTATGACATCGCCCGGATCGAGACCGTACTGCGGGATGCGACCGGCACCCTGAACCAGGACGGCGGCCCGTCTATCGCGATCAACGCGCAGCCCGAGCAAAACGTCAACGTGCTCGAGGTGATGGCCGAGCTCAAACAGGTGGTGGCCGAGCTCAACGAAGGGCCGCTGAAGCGCTCCGGCCTGTTTATGAAACAGGCCTATGACGAGACTGTCTATATCACACAGTCGGTGTCGATGCTGCGCAACAACCTGCTGATCGGCATCATGCTTGCGGTGGCGATCCTGTGGTGGTTCATGCGCCGCTTCCGCGCCACCATGATGGTGGCGCTGGCGATCCCGATCTCGCTGTTGGTGACCTTTATCGCGCTCAATGCCGGTGGCCGCACGCTCAATATCATCTCGCTGGCCGGTCTCGCGTTTGCGGTGGGTATGGTGCTCGATGCCGCGATCGTGGTGCTGGAAAACATCGTCCGGCTACGCGAAAAGGGCGTGCCCAGCCATATCGCGGCGATGAATGGCGCCAGCGAGGTGTGGGGCGCGCTGGTGGCTTCGACCGCGACCACGGTGGCGATCTTCCTGCCCATCGTGTTCCTGCAGGATATCGCCGGTCAGCTGTTCTCCGATCTGGCGATCGCGATCGCGATCGCGGTCGTCGCCTCACTGTTGATCGCGATCACCGTGATACCGACGGCCGCCACCAGCTGGCTCAGGAATATCAATCTGACCGATCCTCACGAATCCTGGTGGCGCCGAGGCACCGGGATGATCATGTCGTTGACCGACACACCAAAGCGACGCGCCGGCTGGATCGTCGGACTGACCGCGATCGCGGTCGGACTGACCGCCTGGCTGATACCCGACACCGACTATCTGCCCGAGGGCAAACAGAACTTCATGTTCGGATTCATCCTGCCGCCGCCCGGCGTCAGCGTGGGCGCCGCCAAGACCGAGTTCGCGGACGTGGTCAACCAGCGCATGCTGCCGTTCCTGGAAGGCGATGCGGAACCGGCCCTCGAGAGTTACTTCCTCGGCTTGTTCGGCCGCTTTGGCTTTATGGGCGCGCGCACCAAGGATCGCGACGATGTGGACGACATGGTCGAGGTGCTCAACCGCGAAGTGATGCGCGGTTTCCCGGACACCCTGGTCTTCGTCAACAGGGCCTCGCTGTTCGGTCGTCTCGGTGGCGGCCGCTCCATCGATGTGAACATACAGAGCCGCGACATCGAGGCGATGCTGTCGGCGGCCATCACCGGCATGGGCGCGATTTCCCAGGCCTTGCCGGGCGCCCGCGTACGACCGGTCCCGGGGGTCGAACTGGCCGAGCCGGAGCTGCGTCTGATCCCCAGGGAACGACGCATCGTCGAATCCGGCTGGGACCGCCAGACGATGGCCAGTGTGGTCCGTGCGCTCGGTGACGGACTCTATGTCGGCGACTACTTCGATGGCAACGAACGGCTCGACGTCATCCTCCGCGGTCAGGACTGGGATACGCCGGAACAGCTGATGGCGACGCCGATCGCGACGCCGGACAGTGGCGTGCAGCCGCTGGGCGAACTGGTAGAGCTGACCCGGACCGCTGGCCCCGATCAGATCCGCCGCGTCGATCGCCGCCGCACTATCACGCTGATCGTGACGCCACCGACCGATATGCCTCTGGGCGTCGCCATCGATCTCATCAAAGAACAGGTCGATCCGGTCATCCGCGAACAGCTGCCCGAGGACGGGGACATCGCCTACCAGGGTACCGCTGACGACAAGGACACCGCGATCCGCAACATGGCTCAGAGCCTGACCCTCGCCATCGCCATCCTCTATCTGCTGATGAGCGCCTTGTTCCGCTCTTTCCGCGACAGCCTGATGGTGGTTATCGCGCTGCCGCTGGCGATCGTCGGCGGGGTGATCTCGTTGCGCATCACCAATCTGATCACCTTCCAGCCGATGGATCTGCTGACCATGATCGGCTTTATCACGTTGACCGGTCTGGTGGTCAACAACGCCATCCTGCTTGTACATCAGACCCGCGTCGCGGAGCGTGGGGGCATGGGACGACGGGACGCGGTCGAGCAGGCGGTGCGCTACCGTCTGCGGCCGATCCTGATGAGCACGCTGACCAGTATCTTCGGCATGCTGCCGTTGCTGCTGGTGCCCGGTGCCGGCACCGAGCTGTACCGCGGGATCGCCGCGGTGATCGTCGGCGGTATGAGCGTCAGCACGCTATTCACCCTGATCCTGTTGCCGAGCCTCCTGCGTCTCGGCGAGATGGCGCCGGCGCACGCCGCGGCCGGTGTCGGTGCGGAAGGCAGCTACGCTCAGCGACACGACAATCTTTGATTTTCCGGAGTCCCCAAGTGATTCATCGTTCAAGTTTCTCCCCGGCCCGGCTGCTCCCAGCGCTGTTACTGGCCGCACCTGCGGTCCTCGCACAACAGGGGCCGCCACCCGCGTCGGTCCGCGTGATCGAGGCCAGCATGACCGAACTGGCGCCAACGCTGGAGCTGCCCGGCACCGTGGTCAGCCGCAACGACGCCCAGCTGTCGGCGGAGGTCCAGGGACAGCTTTTGTTCGTCGCCGAGGTCGGAACCCGGGTCGAGGAAGGCGCAGTAGTCGCGCGGATGGACGACACCTATCTCACGCTACAGCGCAATGAGTTCAGCGGCATCGTCGCCAGGGAACGCAGCCGGCGCGAATTCCTCGAAAAGGAAGCCAGGCGTCTGCGCCAGCTGGCGGCGGAGAACGTCGCCGCCCGCAACCAGCTCGATGAGACCGAGTCGGATCTGCAGGCGGCCATCAGCGAGCTGACTGTGGCCGATGCGCGCCGCAGCCAGATCGATGTCCAGCTGGCCAAGACCCGGATCCGTGCACCGTTCCCGGGCATCGTCACCGAGCGGCTGCAGAACCCGGGTGAGTACACCTCAGCCGGGGACCCGGTGATCCGTCTGATCCAGCCCGACAGTCTGGAGGTGGTGGCGCGCGCACCGCTGGCCAGCCTCAACTATGTCAGCGAAGGAACCGAGCTTGTCATCCGTACCGACAATACGCGCGGTGCCGGTGCGGTGCGTACCCTGGTCCCATTCGGTGACGGCCGCAGCCATCTGTTCGAGATCCGTGTCTCGGTGCCGCCCACGCCCTGGCGGGTCGGTGAATCCGTGCGTATGGCCGTGCCCAGTGCGGAGCCGATCGAGGTCCTGGCCGTGCCACGGGATGCCCTGGTGCTGCGCCGGGAGGGTTCTTCCGTTTATCGGGTGCTCGACGACGACACCGCGGAACGCGTATCGGTCACGACCGGACTCGGCGCCGGCGGCATGATCCAGATAACCGGGGGCATCGACGCCGGCGACCGGATCATCGTGCGCGGCGCGGAACGGCTGCGCCCGGGACAGAAGGTCAGCATCCTGGAGGACGACGGCGCGCCGCCGCGGACCGCCGATAGTCGCTGACTATTGCCCGGATGGTTGCCAGGGCAAACGGTTCAGGTCCATATTGCCGCCGCTGAGGATGACGCCGACGGTGCGGCCACGGATGTCGACCGCGCCCTTTATCAGCGCCGCCACCGGCACTGCCGCCGATGGCTCGATCAGGATCTTCATCCGTTCCCAGATCAGCCGCATGGCGGATACGATCTCCGCCTCCTCGACTATGACGATGTCGTCGACGAGCTCACGGATGATGCCGAAGTTGCGTCGTCCCAGGGATGCGCGCAGACCGTCGGCCATGGTCTCGGGCGTGTCCAGCGTGATCCGCTCACCGCATAAGAAGGACTGGCGGGCATCGTCGGCGCCGGCCGGTTCGCAGCCGACCACGCGTACCGCGGGGGTGCGGCTGGCGGCGACGATAGCGCATCCGGAGATCAGCCCACCACCACCGACCGGGCATAGCAGCAGATCGATATCCGGCTCCGCATCCAGCATCTCGAGTGCCGCGGTCCCCTGCCCCGCGATAACGCGGTAGTCGTCAAAGGGGTGCACGACGGCAGCGCCGGTCTCTGCCACCACCCTCGCCAGACCTGCCTCACGGGCCGTCATGGTCGGTGCGCAATCTACGATCCGCGCCCCGTAGCGGGCGATGGCATCACGTTTGACACCGGTGGCGTTGGCCGGCACCACCACCCAGCACGGGATGCCGCGCTCGGCGGCGGCCAGGGCCAGCGCGGCGCCGTGATTGCCGGATGAGTGGGTCGCGACGCCGCGTTTCGCCTCGGCATCATCCAGCGAGAACACCGCATTGGTGGCGCCCCGGGCTTTAAACGCGCCGACGCGTTGGAAATTCTCGCATTTGAACAACACGCGCGCGCCGAGATCCCGATCGATACTGGCGCTGCCCAGCACCGGCGTGTGATGGACCCGGCCACGCAGACGCGCCGCTGCGGCATGGATCGCCTCCAGACCCGGTGGCGCTTGCTGGTCTACCGCGGCCAGGGGCAGATTCATCTGCGGAACAGCTGCTGACGATAGAAGCGCAACTCCTCGATAGAATCGCGGATGTCGTCGAGTGCAAGATGGCGGGATTCCTTGCCAAACCCGGCTGCCACATCAGGGAACCAGCGCCGCGCCAGTTCCTTGAGGGTGCTGACGTCAAGGTTGCGGTAATGGAAGAAACGCTCCAGGTCCGGCATCCAGCGAGCGAGGAAGCGACGATCCTGGCAGATGCTGTTGCCGCACATCGGCGACATGCCGCCCTCGATGTAATGGCCGAGGAACTCCAGCGTGCGGCGCTCTGCCTCGGCCTCGTCGATACGGCTGGCGCGGACCCGTTCCACCAGACCGGATGCATTGTGTTGACGGGTGTTCCATTCATCCATCCCTTCGAGCAGATGCTCCGGCTGGCGTACAGCGAACACGGGTCCTTCGGCGACGACCTCGAGTTGCTTGTCCGTCACCACGGTGGCAATCTCGATGATCCGGTCGCTGTCCGGCTTCAGGCCGGTCATTTCCAGATCGATCCAGATGAGATTATCGCGGCCTTCGTTCATGGTTTGCCTTTACACAGGGAAGACCCGAATTCTATCAGAGCGCGCCGCCTGCCCGTTGGTCCCGTCTCTGGCTACGACGGTCTGTCTGCCATGAGCGTGGGATCGGCCGGGCCTGAATCCACTACGACTCACGCCGACCCGGAACCGGGACGCGTGGTCGCCGCCTTCGGTCGTCACGTGCTGGTGGAAGATGCGCAGGGGATCCGTCATCGGTGCATGATCGCGGGCCGCCGCCTCCGGCCCGTGTGCGGGGACCGGGTGCGCTGGGCCCGGCCCACGGACCAGAGCAAGGCACTGCTGGTCGCCATCGAGCCGCGCCACAATGAACTGGCGCGCCCCAGCCGGCGCGGCCAGACGGAAGTGCTGGCCGCCAACATCGATCAGCTGCTGGTGGTCGTGGCGCCGATCCCGCAGCCGGACCCGTATATCGTGGATCGCTATCTGGCCGCAGCGGAGTTGATGGACGCCGAGGCCTGCGTCATCGTCAACAAATCGGATCTGGGCGACACGGCAGCGACGCTGGACCCGGACGAATTCAAACAGGTCGGCTATACGGTCCTCGAAACCAGCGCCGATACCGGCGCCGGGCTCGAACCACTGGCCACGCTGATGGGCGGCAAGACCAGCATCATCGTCGGCCAGTCCGGGGTCGGAAAATCATCCTTGCTCAACGCGCTGATCCCCGGGCTGGAGCTGGCTATCGACGCCGTCTCCGACGCCACTGGCGAGGGCAAGCACACCACCACCGCCTCGGTGCTGCATCATCTGTCTGGTGGCGGCGAGATCATCGACTCGCCGGGCGTGCGTGACTTTGCGCCGCCGACCATGGACGCGGGCAGCGTGGCTTCGGCATTCCGTGAGATCGCCGCGCTGGCGGACCGCTGCCGCTTCGCTGACTGCATGCATCTGAAAGAACCGGACTGCGCAGTCAAGGCGGCGGTGGAATCCGGCGGGGTCAGCGCACGGCGCTACGAGAGCTACCGCCGCCTGGTGCGACTGATGGCCCAGCTCGGATCCCGCGACTGATTCAGGACGCGTCGGCGATGGCCTGACGCCCGGCGAAGGCGTGAGACAACGTGCCGCTATCGACGTATTCCAGCTCGCCGCCCATGGGCACACCGTGCGCGATACGGGAGGCGCGGATGCCGCGCATCCGGCAGCGCTCGGCGATAAAGTGCGCGGTGGCTTCGCCTTCCACGGTCGGGTTAGTGGCGAGGATGACTTCGCGCACAACACCTTCCTCGAGCAACCGCTCGAGCTGGTCCATCCCCAGCTCATCGGGGCCGATGCCATCCAGCGGCGACAGATGACCCATCAACACGAAATACCTGCCGCTGTAACCGGCTGCATTCTCGACCGCGACCACGTCGGCGGGCGTCTCCACCACACAAAGCGTGCTGCCGTCGCGGCTGCTGGCCGCGCAGATCGTGCACAACTCGCTCTCGCTCAACATCCGACAGCGCGCACAATGACCGACTTTGCTCCTCGCCTCCTGCAACGCCGCGGCCAGCCGCCCCGCACCCTCGCGGTCACGCTCGAGCAGATGGAAGGCCATACGTTGAGCCGACTTCGGACCGACGCCGGGCAGGCAGCGCAGCGCTTCGATCAGACCTGCAAGCAACGGCGAATAATTCATCGGTTCAAAACGGCAGTTTCATGCCCGGGGGCATGGCCATGCCCGAAGCCATGCCGGAGTATTTCTCCTGCACTGTCTCCTCAACCTTGCGCAGCGCGTCGTTGGTGGCCGCGGCGATCAGGTCTTCCAGCATCTCGCGATCTTCGCCGATCATGCTGTCGTCGATACTGACCCGCCGCACCTCATGCCGGCATGTCATCGTTACCGAGACCATACCGCCACCGGACTGACCGCAGACCTCGAGACTTGCCAGTTCCTCCTGGGCCTTCTGCATGTTCTCCTGCATCTGCTGCGCCTGGCGCATCAGCTTTCCCAAACCACCCTTCATGCCTCGCTACCTCTTCGCTTCCTCAATGTTTTACGGGCTTGATCGAATCTTCGTCCAGGGTCGCGCCAAACGCCTGCTCCATAGCCAACACGTTCGGATCACCCTTGATCGTGGCGACCGCCTCGCGCTGCATTTCCAGTGCTTCGCGCTGGCGTCGCTGCGCCGGTGTTTCGGCCTGCGGGCGACCCAGAGAGATATGCAGTCGCAGATCTTCTGCAAAGTGATTACACAACGCCTTGCGCAGCTTCTCCTGTAGCGCGTCGGTCCGCAGATGTGACTGACCTTCTTCCAGCGTCAGTTCGACCACCCGTCCCTGCCGCGAAGTGAACATGCAGTGGCTGGCGAGCTGACGCGCCGCGCCGCCGAGTTTGAGATCCGCGACCAGTTCGCCCCAGTCCATATCGGTCGAGTCCGGATCGGTCGGGTCCGCAGCGGATGCCGCCGGTACGGCAGTCGCTGCGTCAGCGGCCGCCCTCTTCTTTGCGGATGCAACCGGGGCGGCGTCGACGGTAGCCGCCGGACCCGGACCGCGCCGGGGCAGCGGCGCGGCTTCGGCCGGCCGGAACGTCAGCATACGTAACAGCACCATCTCGAAGCCGGCGCGCAAAGACGGCGCCAGATTCAGATCGCGCTTGCCGATCAACGCGATCTGATAGAACAGCTGCAGATCCTCGGCGCTGATCACCTGCGCCAGCTCGTGGACCTGGGCCGGATCGACGACGGCCGCGTCGATCGCTTCCCCGGCCACCTGGGCCAGCGCGACCTGCTGGATCAACAGCGCCAGCTCGTCCAGCGCTGCCACGTAGTCCGGCACCATTTCGTCGAGCTGGCTGACCTCGGCCAGTACCGCTGCTGCGTCACCCGACGCCAGGCCCTGCAGCAGCCTGGCCGCATGGGCCCGATCGATGGTGCCGAGCATGGACCTGACCTCTCCCTCGCTCAGCTTGCCGTCGCAATAAGCGGCCGCCTGATCGAGAAGGCTGAGGGCGTCGCGGACACTGCCGTCGGCCGCCCGCGCGATCTGTTCGAGGGCCGCGACCTCGCTCTTCAGCTTCTCCTTGTCGGCCACTTCCTGCAGTCGGTCCCGGATCAGATTTACCGGCAAACGCTTGAGATTGAACTGCAGGCAGCGCGACAGCACCGTCACCGGCAGCTTTTGCGGATCCGTCGTGGCAAGCAGGAATTTGACGTGGGGCGGTGGCTCCTCCAGCGTCTTCAGCAGGGCATTGAAGGAGTGGTTCGAGAGCATGTGTACCTCGTCGATGAGATACACCTTGAACCGGCCACGCGCGGGCGCATATTGCACATTATCGAGCAGCTCGCGGGTGTCATCGACCTTGGTCCGCGAGGCGGCATCGACTTCCAGCAGGTCGACAAAACGACCCTCATCGATCTCGCGACAGGCGCTGCATTCGCCGCAGGGCGTGGAGGACACGCCGGCTTCGCAGTTCAGACACTTGGCCAATATCCGGGCGATCGTGGTCTTGCCGACACCCCGCGTGCCGGTGAACAGATAGGCATGGTGCAGGCGCTCTTCGTCCAGGGCATGGACCAGCGCCTTGACCACGTGCTCCTGCCCGACAAGCTCCGGGAATATCCGCGGACGCCAGGTCCGCGCCATGGCCTGATAGCTCATTGAATCTCCGTCGACAAGGCAGATGAGGGAGTGTATCACCCGGACAGGACACCGCCGACACCCGCCGCCCTGGCCCCTGCGGGTCGCCAGGAGCTCGCGTCGGCGCCCTCGGCGAGGCCCCCGACAGGGGATGGGTGGCGGCCCGTACCCGCCACACCCCGGCACCCGGTTTCACCGCTACCGCTGCTCCCTTCCGGGCCTGACGGGGTTCACGGCTAACCGTCGCGGGAGGACCGGCACGGACCACCATTGATCGGGCGCCCTGAGCAGCCGGCGGCGCCGGCATCCGCAAGGGCGCGGCAGCGGATTCTAGCAAATCGCCAGCCGCAACGGCTGCCTCGTGGTATCAGCCCGGTTCCGGCCGAAATGGACGATCTTTGAACACGGGCATTATAATTCGACGCCCGGCCGGCCCTGGGAGACGAATTCAGGCAGCCGACTGCCTGATCGCGCCGTCAATACAACACTCACAGATTCTCTGCGGCGGCGTAATCGGTCATAGTCACACCTCATACGGGATTCCCATATGCGTGCAATCTGCTGCTGGAGATGGTCAATCGGGCTGTGCACGATGCTGACCTGTTTCGCCCTGCATGCCACGCCGATGCAGGCCGAGTCGAAAAGCATCCTCGGCTGGATCGAACAGGTCAGGGTCTCGGCGGCCGGTCTGACTCTGGAGGCCAAACTCGATACCGGCGCCGACACATCCTCGCTTCACGCGCGCAATATCCGCGGCTTTAAACGCAAGGGCGTGCGCATGGTCCGTTTCGAGATCGAAAATCCGGACAACGGTGAGCTGGTCGAGCTGGAGCGCAGGCGCGTCCGCACGGTGCGTATCCGCGAGCACGACGGTAGTTATCAGCGCCGACCCGTGGTCGAGATGTGGGTCTGTCTCGGGCCGGTCAAGAAAAGAGTCGAAGTGAACCTGGTCGATCGCAGCCGATTCAATTACCCGTTCCTGATCGGCCGCAGCGCCATGCACGGCGATATCCTCGTCGATCCGGACCAGAGCTATACCGTGCAGCCCAGCTGCGATCTGGCTGGTCTCAACCAGTGAGCCTTCGGCACCTGTATCTGCTTGTGGCCACTCTGGTGGTCATCGGCGTTTCGACCTTCAGCTACAAGGTCACCCGCCTCGGCTTCCCGGTGCTGCCAGACACCAGCTCACAGTTGTGGACGGTCGAGGCGCGGATCGAATTCATGCGTTACACGCCAGGTCCGGCCAAGGTCGCGCTGGAAGTGCCGACCCATCCGGTCGGCTTTGGCGTGCTCAACGAACACTTCGTCTCACGCGGCTATGGCGTCTCGATCCGCGAGGAAGATAATCGCCGCGAAGCACTGTGGGCGATCCGTCGCGTACAGGGGGACCAGGCGGTCTATTATCGTCTCAGCCTGTTCCGGGATCAGGACGCGAAACCGCCCCGGGGCGCGGATGCCTTCCCACCGGTACCCGCGCTCGAGGAGCCCTACGCTTCGGCGCTGGCGATGGTGATCAGCGAAGTGCGCGAAGAATCCGCGGACGTGGCGACCTTTACCGGCACCCTGTTACGACGGGTCAGGAACGCGACTGCTGACGACGATGTTGCACTGCTACTCGAGGATGCAGACACACCGATCCAGCGCGCCGAAGTCGCCCGGATGCTGCTGGCCGGCGCACGCATACCGGCCAGAGTGCTACAGGCTCTGCCTCTGACCAGCGATACACGGCAGGTCGCGATGATGCCCTGGCTGGCGGTGCACAACGGCACGCAGTGGCTCTACTTCGACCCGGCCAGTGGCGAACAATCGCTGCCCCGTGATCTGTTTATCTGGAGCTGGGACAGCGCCAGAGTGATGAGCGTCTCCGGGGGCACTGGCGAGCGCATCGAGTTCTGGGTCACGCGCCAGCTCGAAAATGCGCTCTCGGTGGCGAAACGTCGCGCCACCAGCCACGGCTCGCGAATCGTGGATTTTTCATTGCTGGATCTGCCACTGCAGACCCAGTCGGTCTACAGCATTCTGATCATGATCCCGATCGGCGCCCTGCTGGTCGTGCTGATGCGTAACATCGTTGGCGTCCGCACCTTCGGTACGTTTCTGCCGGTGCTGGTCGCGCTGGCGTTTCGCGAGAGTCAGCTGATCTCGGGCATCATCCTGTTCTCGCTGCTGGTCGCCGTCGGTCTCGGCGTGCGTTTTTATCTGGAACGGCTGCACCTGCTGCTGGTGCCGCGTCTCGCGGCGGTGCTGATCGTCGTCGTGTTGATGATGGCCGCGGTGAGCGTGCTGAGCTATCGGCTGGGGCTGGAGATTGGCCTGTCCGTGGCGCTGTTCCCGATGGTCATCCTGACCATGGTGATCGAACGCATGTCGGTGGTCTGGGAAGAGCGCGGTCCCGGTGACGCGATCAAGGAAGGCCTCGGATCCTTGCTGGTTGCGGCGCTGGTCTATGGCGTCATGAACATCGACCTGATCCGTCATATCACCTTCGTATTCCCGGAGGTGTTGTTGATCGTCCTCGGTGTGGTGCTGCTGCTGGGTCGCTATACCGGATATCGATTGACCGACCTGGGCCGCTTCCGTGTGCTGACCAAAAACACACCCGCTGCGGGAGCGGATTGATGTTCGCCCAGCTGCGGAAGGCCGGCGTCATGGGGCTCAATGCGCGCAATGCAGACTTTATCGCGCTGGAGAACCCGCGCCGGCTGTACCCGGCAGTCGACGACAAGCTGCTGACCAAGGCGCTGGCGATCAAGCATGGTGTGCCGGCTCCGGAGCTCTACGGGACGCTGTCCGCACCGCATGACATCCGTGACCTTCCGGCGCTGGTCGAGCAGCGCCAGTCGTTCGTGATCAAGCCGGCGCACGGATCCGGCGGCGATGGCATCGTGGTGATCGACTCGCACCGCAATGGCCGCTATCGCACCTGCAGCGGCCGCATCTACACCTGGGGCGAGTTGTCCCATCACCTGGCCAACATGATCAATGGCCAGTTCAGCCTCGGCGGTCATCCGGATCAGGCCATGGTCGAATACCGCGTGCGCTTCGACCCGGTGTTCAATACCGTCTGCTATCTGGGCGTCCCGGACATCCGCATCATCGTCTACCGGGGCTATCCGGTGATGTCCATGGTGCGTCTGCCGACCCGCTCCTCGGACGGCAAGGCCAACCTCCATCAGGGGGCGCTGGGCGCCGGCATCTGCCTGGCCACTGGCCGCACCATCAACGGCGTATTGGTCAACGAATTTATCGAAGAACATCCGGATACCGGGATGGACGTGGTCGGCATCGACATCCCCTACTGGGAGCAGATGCTGAATATGGCCGCACGCTGCTACGAGCTGACCGGTCTCGGTTATCTTGGCGTCGACCTGGTCCTCGACGCCCATCGCGGACCGCTGATGCTCGAGCTGAACGCACGCCCGGGGCTCAACATCCAGATCGCCAATGGCCGCGGACTGGTATCGCGGCTGGAGCGTATCAAGCAGATCGAACCGGGAGAAAAGACCGCAGAGAAACGGGTTGCGCTTGCACAGGAATGGTTCCGGCACTCGCCTGAGTGCGTTTGATTTCCAAGACAGAAGCACCTCGCCTCCAGGTACGCTGCCGCGGTCATTCTGCCCCGGAGCATCGCCGGCCTTAGCCCAAGACAGTACCGGCATCAACGGGGCGAGCGCACCTGGCCCCGAGCGACCGCTACCTGCCGCGAGTCCCGGACGCGGTCCCGGCATAATTGGGGACAGTGACCATCATTGAATGAAGGTCACTGCCCGCCACGCCTGGTGACTCCAGCATCGTCAGCTTGTGCCTGTATCGGGTGACCAGGTGTCGGATTACTTTACATATGCCGTATGGGACCAAAATCGTCACCTGTGCAACATTTTGAATACATTTATATTAGTAATTGTGGCACGAATAATGCATTTTCCATCAGCGAGCAGAATTCACTGATGAGGACCTCACCCATGAAATCAAGAATCAACGCAGTCTCGACAGCCGGCTTGCTCATGGCCCTGGGGCTGTTTGCCTTCTCGTTATCCGCCAGCGCCGGGGTCGTGTTCGACGATATGGAGCACTGCGATCCGTTTAACAACGGCTGGTTCGCATTCAATAGTGACATTGGCGGGGGAGGTATCGGACCGAATACCACCGATCTGCCACCCGTGAATGGCGGCTCATGTTCGCTGGAGACGGGATGGGGGGGGATAGAGCCTGGCTTCTTTGGCGGCTTCGGACGCACATCTCCCACGGATTTGAGCGGGACGACGCGATTCAATTTCTGGATCAATCCTGATGCGGGTCAGGACTTCACACTGGAGATCAACTTCCAGGAAGACGACAACAACGACGGTTCTATTGACAACGTCTTCGATGACGAATTCCAGTTTAACTGCGTGATTAGTGATGCGGCCGATGCCTGTGCGCAGAGCGGGGGCGGTTGGCAGTATGTCTCGATTTACTTCAGCGACTTGTTCGACGACAACAGCTTCTTGCCTGGTGGGAACGGTGTCTTTGATCCCTTTGCGGATGGCAACGGCGAGTTGATAAACATCGTCTTTGCTGTCATCAGTAATTCTGGGGAGATTGCGACGTTTCGCACCGATTATTGGAATTTCGATGTGCCCGAACCCGGCACCCTGGCGCTGCTCAGCCTCGGCCTGGTTGGCATGGGCCTGAGACGGCGTAAGGTTGGCTGACCGCTAGACAACAAGAAGCAAGTACAACTGAGAGCCCCGCCTGGTGCGGGGTTCTTTTTTGCCTGGCTGAACTGCTGATGATGGTGGCGGAAGGGATGCGAGAGGAGCGGCGCGGTCCAACCTGATTCGGCTGATTTAGTGTCGACTGGCTTTACAGTTGGTTCGATGCAGTAAAAACATGCCTGCGCAAGTGCTTGAAATATCTGCAGTCAGTGTTTTTGGCACGGTATATGCTTTGTTTCTCAACAGGTACGATTCACTCGCTGAGGAAAGCGCAATGACAAACAGAATCTGGACCGCTTTGGCGGCAACCGTAGTCCTGAGTTTCGCGGCAAGCTCTGCATCTGCGGCGAACATCTTGGTCAACCCGGGTTTCGAGACCGGTGAACTCGATCCCTGGTTTGCATCAAACGATTTTCCGGTCGTGACCTCCGACGAAGCTCACACGGGCGATTACTCGGTGGCCGCCTTCGCCGGTGATGAGATTCAACAGGACTTTGCGGCAATTTCAGCGGCATTGATTAACGAAGTGTCGTTCTGGGTCAAACGTGAAGGTGGACCCTTCGATCAATATTGGTTTTTATATGAAGATGGGTCGGAACAGAGTTTTCTGGTAAACGGTATTGGTGAAGGTGATGATTGGATCTTTTTCGACGTTACCGCGAATCTTGATCTGACTAAGAATCTGGTGGGATTTAGCATCTTCGGGACCTCGCCTGGTCCGGCCTATCTGGATGACTTCCTGATCGACGCTGACGTAAATGTCCCCGAACCCACATCCCTGGCCCTGCTCGGCCTCGGCCTGGTTGGAATAGGCCTGAGACGTCGCAAGATTGCCTGATCGCTAGACAACAAGAAGCAGTGATGATGAGCCCCGCCTAGTGCGGGGTTCTTTTTCTTGAGAATGCGGGGCTAACGGTGTGGTATCTCAAGCAAGCCGTTGTCGATTAGCGGCTTTGTCCGCTGACAGTAATGAGTTTGTATTGGATAGCGATGATTGGCCGCAGCGCGATATTCAAACAAGGGGGAAAGAAAAATGAAAAGCAATATTTTGAAACTGATCACCGCCGGACTGCTGTTGGCTGCATCGAGTGTGCAGGCGCAGGTTCCGGTGCCGCCAGGTGGGGAAATTGAGCTTACGAGCTTCAACGATGGCGGTGTCGCGTGCCGGGCCGGCAGTGCGGATAGGCCATGTACGGCAGGCTTCGGTTTCGCCGGAACGGCAGTGGATTCAAATAATGCGGTTCGCGTCAGAAGCGCCACTATTCCTGGCTTAGGAAACACCGGGATACCCAGATATGCGACGGCGAAATTATTTAGGAGAATCCTTATTGAGGGTACTCCCGATCCTCTCGATACTCACGTAAACGTAGCAATCTCCGCGATCTTCGATTACAAAAACACCTTTGCAGCAGCTGCGGCGTACCTGGCATCCTCGAGCCTTACGTTTCACGTGAGGGACGACGTTACCGGCAGTATCGTTGCGAGCCACACGATGTTCGAGACCAGTCGCGATGGAGACCAGGGCATCGAACTGGCGCTTGCAGTAGGGGCACAGCGGCTCGTGCTGGTGGACGCGAGCTCTAATCTGTCGGTGATGCTGCGCCGCGGCCGCGAGTACTCCCTGATATTTGAACTGGAGGTCATGAGTGAGGGGATATTTGTTGGCTTGGTGGAAGAGGACGCGAATGCCGTCTTGAAAGAGGTCACAGTCCGCGTCGACGAGGATGAGGTCGAGGCGCTTGAGAATCATGACGCTACGGTGCGCTTGGAGCTAGAAGAGCACGACATTGACGTGAAGGCACTGCTCCAACAGGTGTTGGATAACCAAGCCGGACTGAAAGCAGGCCAGCTCGAAATAATACGCTTGCTCTTGACCCCTCAGGGACAAAGACAAAGTGATTTCATTAACTGTGAAAATAACGGAAATGGCAACGGCAACGGGAACGGCAATGGCAATGGCAATAACGGAAGCGGCCACGGATGTGACTTCCCGATTCCACCCGGTCAAGCGTCGACCGGAGATTCGAACACGGGAGCAGTTGGCTCGAGCAACACATTGGCAGCCGGTGCGTCCTCCGGCCAATTGAGCAACACCTCTGGTGGGGGCGGCTCTTTCGGATTATTCACTCTTGCGGCTCTGTTCGCAGTAGGATTGATCAGTAAGACATAACTAGGCAAATAATGGCCTATAGCCGAATAGACTTTGTCCCCGGTTGATAAAACCGCGGTATTTTTGACTATGTAAGATTGGACACATAGCCCAAATTACCCCGCCCCCGTGGCGGGGTTCTCTCCTGCACTGTTGTCAGTGGCCGTTGCTGGCCGTTAGCGGACCCTAGGCCTAGGCTCCAGGCCGATCACCGAATATCGAGAAGCAAGTAGAACTGAGAGCCCCGCCTAGTGCGGGGGTCTTTTTTGATCGTGTCATGTCAGCGCGGTGCCTGTCCGGATTGCCTGGCTGAACTGCTGCTGATGGTAACGGCGGGGATGGGACAGGAGTGACCCGATACAGACTGATTCGGCTGATTTGGTGTCGGGCTACTTTACATATGCTGCAAAGCGGCTAAAACGTGACCCGTTCAACCTGATGAAAACGTAGGCTTTGGTTGCCGCGGCACGAATAGTGCATATCTTCCCCGCAAGCAGAATCCGGTGCCGGGAGCAGAACCGATGAAATCAAGATTCAACGCAGTTTTGGCAGCAGGCTTGCTGATGGTTCTGGGGCCGATGGCGGCGAATGCTGATCCTATAACGTTCAATTGGTCAAACAACGGAAGTAACACGGATTTACTTTCAGGCTCGGGCTCGTTTACGCTCGACGATAGCGTACTGACTCCTGGTCTTTTCGATTACGCCGCGAGTATTACGTCGTTTCAGTTTGACTGGAACACCTCTTCCGGGCCTTTCTCAGTCAATTCCGCGACCGGCGCTTTCGCTTTTGCGTTTTTGGAATTCGATCCGTCGTTGAATGTTACTTACTTTAATGTGTGCGTGTCCGCAACAGGGGCATGCGATTTCCCTGGCCATCCGCTCCTACAATTCGAAAGTAATATCTGGGCAGCGACTTTAACGGAAGACACGTTTTCTGTTGTGGAAGGACCGCAAACCTTAACCGTCCCCGAACCCGGCACGCTCGCACTGCTTAGCCTTGGCTTATTGGGATTAGGATTGTCCAGACGCAAGAAAGCCTGATTCAGAACAACAACAAGAAGCAGTGATGATGAGCCCCGCCTAGTGCGGGGTTCTTTTTTTGCCTGTCTGAACTGCTGCTGACGGTAGCGGTGGGGGTGGGCAAAAGACAATGGCTTTTTGCAGAGAGGGATTTCGAGAAAGCGCGGATACAGACAATCGCCCAACCGAGGTTAAATTGGCAGAGGTGCGAGACGCAAATCTGACGAAACTATTGGGCCTTCCAAGAGAAACGGCCCGGTCTGTAATCTCGGCCTGGATCCGGGGCGCATTCGGTCAGGGTCGCCGGATCCCGCCAGGATTCTCTCCGGCCGTACCATTGTTGTGCCAGCCTGGATCAAGTCCCGCTACGTCGGCCGTCACTGGCGGATCAGCAGTGGTTGGGACGCTACTGCTTGGCAAGTCAGCCAGCGATCGCCTCTACTCAAGCAATTGTGTAGGTTCATTGATCCACAAGAACTCGATATGTATGCGCCTCGTCGCGCTAGCTATTCCAACCCTGGCGCTGCCTGGTTTCAGGAAAATAAACCCGGCACCTTTCTTATCCACGCACGTCGACGAGCGCGATCCGACCCGCCTCGAGTTCTTCAGCGATCAAGGACGCGGACAATTCACGCAAGGGATTTTCCTTGTGGTCATTTCAGGTTGAGCGTAT
>CAJHYD010000035.1_pt1 | contig 52055 bp, 43 predicted proteins | sample 9198701 | NCBI WGS metagenome assembly CAJHYD01 (sample SAMEA7708365, study PRJEB35096) | sediment metagenome | biome: marine neritic benthic zone biome [ENVO:01000025]; feature: sediment [ENVO:00002007]; material: shallow marine sediment [ENVO:03000034] sea grass bed [ENVO_01000059] ...
CGCAACCTCGTCCGGCGCGTCCAGCACCGGCATCGGCTCACCCTTTATCAGCGCCTCGATGTGTTCGCGCCGGGCCATCGCGTCGTCGTGGCCCATGCGGATCAGGGCCCGGGTGAATTCTTTTTCGAACAGCAGATAACTCAGCAGCTGGCCCTCGCCCTGGGCGGATGCGCCGACACCGCGCAGCAGCAGACGCACCGGCAGCGGCAGCTCCCGGGCATGTCGCGCGGCCAGCTCGCGGATGTTCTGGCTGGGCAGGATGACCAGGGTCTCGACCCGCCTGAGGTGTTGTAGCTGCGGCGGCAGGTTTCCGGTCTGTACCTGCTCCAGCAGCTGGTTGATCCGCGTCACCCGCTCCAGATCCGTATACAGTCCGTCCATAAAGATGGTATCGAGCATATAGCCCGCTATCTCTCCCAGCGTGGGACGTTCCGGATCTCGCGGAAGCGGCCCGCCGTGGGACTTCTCGTCACGGACGCCGATGACCAGCAGACGCTGCGCGCCCAGACGGATGGCCGGGCTCAGTGGATTCTGCTGGCGCATGGCGCCGTCGCCATAAAATTCGTCACCCAATTTTACCGCCGGGAAGATCATCGGCACCGCGGCGGAGGCCACGAGATGCTCGACCTCAAGCTGGGTCCTCACACCAGCCCGCCGGGTCCGTTCCCAGTTGCCCACGCCAGGCCCTGCCTGGAAAAAACACACCGACCGGGCCGAATGGTAGCTGGACAGATTGACCGCCACCGCACGCAGGAAACCCGTTGCCAGGTTGGAGTCGATGCGGTGCAGCGGAATGCGGTCGCGCAGCAGCTCCCACAGGGGGCGGTTGTCGAGCAGGTAATCCGGGTTGAAGGCGAGACCGCCAGTGAGGATCGACGCCATCCAGTGCAGGCTGGCCTTGAGCATGGACAAGGCATCGGTGCGGAATACCTGATCGGCGGTGAAGTTACGCCACACCGAGTTCAGGGCGGTGACCCCAGCGGAAAAACGATCGGCGTAGGCGGCAACGGTGGCCGCATTGATCGCACCGGCCGATGTGCCGCTGATGACGTTGAACGGGCTGGGCGCGCCCTTGGGCACGATGCGCGCAATCGCCCTCAGGACGCCGACCTGGTAGGCGGCGCGCGCGCCGCCGCCGGGCAGGATCAGCCCGACGTTGGCCCAGCGTGGCACCGAGTGGATGCCGGATTCTTGCGGATGTGGTCTGCCCATCGGAGTCCGACGCCTTCCGCCCCATAGTGCGGCGGTTAATGGGAACCAGTGAGCACGATAACGGTCGGATGCGATGTTAACTGGTTCACAGTATCCTGTGACAACCTTACATGAAGACCCCGGCTCCGCCACTGGGCGCGCCGCACCGGAGGATCCCCTCGATGTTATGTACCATCCGAAACGGCGTTTTGTCTGCTGCCGTCACTATCCTGCTGGCCGCGAATCCGGCCCTCGCCGGCACGCCCGCCGTTGGCGATTCCGCCCCGGATTTCAGCCTCATGGATCAGAACGGCAAGACCCAGAGCCTGGAGCAATATCGCGGCCAGTGGGTCGCCATGTACTTTTATCCCAAGGACGACACGCCGGGCTGCACCACGCAGGCGTGCAACTTCCGTGACAACATCTTCGCCTTCCGCGAGCGCGGCGCGGTGATCCTCGGCATCAGTCTTGACGACGTGGAATCCCACGAGGAATTCGCCGAGAAATACAGCCTGCCCTTCCCGCTGCTGGCCGACACCGACGCAGCGGTGGCCGAGCAGTATGGCGTGGTGCGCAATCTCGGCATCACCAAAATGGCCAAGCGTCAGACCTTCCTGATCGATCCCGAGGGTCGCGTCGCCAAACACTACGACAAAGTGGACGTCGACACCCATTCCAAGACGATCCTGGCCGATCTGGATCAATTTATGGGGAAATCCGGCAGCTGATCCGGCGCGATCGTCCCACCCGCATATTCCGATCGATACCCGATATCCCGCCCCTTTCTCGGGGGCGGGATTTTTTTGCTTCGCAACATCGGGACTTCGTATTCACCACGATACATACGGCCTGGCCTCTCTGGTATGTTCGGGCGGTTAGCGTTCCAACCGGTCCGGGTCCGGCCTTTGGCCCTGGCCGCAGCACAATAATTAACCGGCCTGCCCGCGGGCCGTAAAACGGTCTGGAGAATCTCGATGAAACGCATAATTCTACCGGCACTGCTGGGTCTGGCCGCGCTTGCCCTGGCAGGTTGTGGTGCATCGGTCAACGGCGCGAGCACCACGTTCAAGAACGAAGCCGATCTGGCATCGACCTCGGCGCCGGGCGATACGACGGTCGTCGCGGGCACGACCTTCGACTACACCATCACCCTGACCAACAACGGACCGCGGGATGCGACCAATGTCCCCATCGATCTGGTGATCGACCAGCCGGACCGGCTGGCACTTGACGATTCCACCGCGCTCTACGCCGACTGCACCGCGACCGGCGGCGCCACCGTCGGCGAACTCCAATTCGATCTGGCGGCCGGGACCGCCAGCACCGACGCGGACATGCCGAATGGTTCGCAACTGGTCTGTGGTCTGACCTTCTACGCCAGCTTTTCCGGCGAGGGTGACACCCCGGTCAGTCTGGAGACCTGTGTCGGCCAGGATGCGGACAACGCGGACCCGGACCCGGGCAACAACTGCAGCGCGATCGATGCCACTATCGGCGCCGCGCAGCCGCTGGTGGATTTCCGCGACGAGATCATCTACTGGGCCTTTACCGACCGTTTCAACAACGGCGACCCGGCTAACGATAATGAGACCGGGGCGCGGCGCGGCGACGACGCACAACCGGACAACAATTTCGGCTGGCACGGCGGCGACTTCGCCGGCCTCAAGGCCAAGATCGACGAAGGCTACTTCCAGTCCATGGGCTTCACCGCCATCTGGATCTCACCGGTACCGTTTCAGGTCCCGGCCGTCAACGGCCCCAACCTGGTGGATTCTGCCGGCTACCACGGCTACTGGGCCGAGGACTGGCAGACGATCGAGCCCCATTTCGGCACCCTGGCCGAGCTCCAGGACCTGGTCACCACCGCGCACGCGGCAGGGCTCAAGATCATCCTCGATATCGTGGTTAACCACGCCGGCTACAACGCCCAACTGGTCGACCAGGAGCCGGAATGGTTCCGGCTCGGGGCCCCCGGCTGCAACGGCCAGAACAATGAATACACCTGCAGCATCGCCGGCCTGCCGGATCTGATCCACGAGAACCAGGAAACCACCGATTTCATCGTCGCCCAGGCTCAGTACATGATCGATCAGAGCGGCGTGGACGGCGTCCGCTGGGACGTGATGAAGCACGTCAACTCCCCGGTCTGGAGCGATCTGTTCGGCCCCGGCGGCGTCGCTGACCGGTCGCAATTCTGGAGCGTCGGCGAGGTCTTCGACGGGCGTTCGACCTTCCTTGCCTATTATCAGGACAAGATCGGCTCACCGTCGGTGTTCGATTTCGCGCTGTACTTTGCCGCCAACAATGCCCTGGCCAGCCGGTCTGCCACCACCGATACCATCGCGACGGTATTCAGCAACGATACCGAGTACGCCGACGCGACCCGCCTGACCACGTTCCTGGACAACCATGACGTCACGCGTTTTGTCACCAACGCGCTGGATGGCGGAGCCTCCGAACCCCAGGCGGTCGAACGTCTGGATATGGCCCTCGGCCTGCTCTATGGGGCTCGCGGTATCCCGCAGGTCTATTACGGCACCGAGATCGCGCTCCCGGGCACTTCCGAAGACAACTCCCAGCGCGACGATATGGACTTCGAGGCCGGCAGCGGCGTCTGCGCGGTGGAAGACCAGGGTCAGGACAACAGCGACGCCTACGGCGTGGACATGTTCCTGCGTGGCGGGTTTACCGACTGGAACGCCACCCCGGCCGGCAAGCTGGTCAACTTCGGCGGCGACGTCTACAAGGCGCGGCTGCGGATCGCCGCCGGCGATTACGGCTTCAAAGTGGCCGACGCCGATTGGAGCGTCGAATTCACCAACGAAGTGGACCCGGTCGTGCTCGGTACGCCGATCACGCTCGGACCCGGTGGGGGCCTCGGCAATACCAATATCTCGCTGGCCGAGGAAGGCTGTTATCAGTTCGAACTGGATACGACGGATCCGGATGCGCCGGTGCTGACCGTGGCCCGGATCAAGGACAGCTGTGGCGTCGACGACCAGAGTCTTGACAACGCGGACGCCTACGGCGTGGAGATGTTCGCCCGCGGCGGATTTACCGACTGGAATGCACTACCCGGCGCGAAGTTCATCAACTTCGGCGGTGATCAATACCAGGCGGAATTCCCCATCGCTGCCGGAGATTATGGCTTCAAGGTGGCCGACGCCGACTGGAGCGTGGAGTTCACCAACGAGGTGGACCCGGTAGTCCTCGACGCACCGCTGATCCTCGGGCCGGGAGGCGGTATGGGCAATACCAACGTCTCGCTGGCATCGGACGCCTGTTACAACTTTGCCCTCGATACCTCGGTGCCGGCGGCACCGGTGTTGACGGTCAGCGTGACCGAAACCACCGGGGCGGCAGCGACCCTGATCGACCGGCTGGCGGCGCTGGCGGCTGCCCGACAGGCCTATCCGGCCCTCAAACGCGGCAGCACCGAGGTGCTCTATGACCCGTCACAGGCCTGTTCGCCACAGGAGACCGGCAACGATCCGGCCGAAGCCTTTGGCGTTGCGATGTTCGCGCGCGGCGGATTTAACGGCTGGGCGGATCCGCCACCGGCCGGCGACGGCTTCGCCAACCTGGGTAACGATATCTATGAGGCCCGGGTGAGCTTGGGCGCCGATACCTTCGAGTACAAGATCGCGGCAGCGGACTGGTCGGTGGAACGGTCCTACAACGGCGGGGTAACCCCATTGGACAGCGAGGTCACTCTGGGTGTCCCGGACGGTAACGGCAGCATCACGACTGCCGAGGCCGGCTGTTATGCCTGGACCATGGATGCGACGGATACGGATGCACCGACGCTCGTGGTCAGCCAGTTGTTTGCCGGCACCGGCACCGACGTGCTGGCGTTCCAGCGTGATCTGGCCGATGAGAACAGCGTCGTCGTGGTACTGAACAACGAAGACAATGATGTCGAATTGTCCAGCCTCAACGGCGGTCTGTCGGTAGGCGGAACGTTTGCCGACGGTGGGGTGATCGAGATCACCGGCGCCGACAACAATCTGAGCGTGGCCGGTGGTCGCCTGATCGGCACCGTCCCCGCCAGGACCACGTATCTGGTGAGTCAGGCCGTGGACTGACCCCGGCGACGATGGCATCAAGGGCGCGCCGCGATGCGGCGCGCCCTTTTTTTGTCCCTGCCCGGGGTCCGGCCCCGGACCATGCGTCGGGAGCGGAAACCTCGATCCGGAAACTGGACAGGCGGCTGCCAGCCTCGGGGGCCTTCCCACCCAAACGGCCCAGGTGTCCTTGCGCGCGGTCCTCCCCTACCGCGCCGGCGAGAGGACCAGGGTGTGCGCGGTCTGTCCCGGCAGGAACGGCATGGGCCGTCCTTCCACCCAGGCCTCATGGCCGGCTCGGTAAAACGGCGACAGGGGATGACCACTCTGGCCAGCAGGCATATGGAAATAGCCCTCGGCCTCGCGCCCGGGCGACACCGCAAAACGCTCCGACGCGCCAAAGTCCGGCGTCTGGACCCTCGGCATCTGGGTGGCGCCGGCTAGCGGCTGTACCGGCATATCCAGCCAGCGGGCGAACGGCCACAGCGCGCCGCTGAGCGGGTGGCGGATACGTGCCCGGTTGCGTTCGCCCCAGGTGCGCTGCGACAGACTCTCTGCGCCCTCGACGGATTCACCATTGAGTGATTCTCTTGTCGCATCCGCCGCGGCCAGGATAAAGTCCCGCCACGAATCGAAGCCCGGGTCGAGCAGATGCGGCGGCCGTGTGGTCAGGAGCTGCCAGGCGGGCGATTCGAACTGCCGCCCGAGACCGTAGCGCAGACCCTCCTCGAACCCGAACTCTGGATCCACCTCTCGCATGTCCTGGGCCAGGGACTCGAACAGCTGGCGCAGCAAACGCGCCCGGGTCTCATAGACCAGCCGGAACCCCACCGTGTCGGGGTCAGCGCGCGGCTGCCAGTCTGCGATCAGGCGGCGAAATTCGGCGCGCGCCGGCACGTCATCCAGGGCATCAGCGTCAAAGATCTCCAGCAGCAGATCCCGCCAGCGCTGATAAAACAGCGCCCGATCGTCGAGCTGGATCGCCAGCATGTCGGCGATATCGAGCGCGGCACGCGATGCCAGTCCATCCCGGATCTGGCCTGCCCGGGCGCCCAATGCGTAACCACCATCTCCCAGCTGGCGCAGCGATTCACCATCCACGACCCGCGCGTTGGCGGTCCAGATGCGGCCACCAGGCGGGTTGATGATCCGCGGGTACTGCGCCGGCGACAGCCATCCGGTCCACCCCGTCCCGGGTTTGTTCCAATGAGCCGGCAACGCGGGGTCGTAGCCCTCCCGCCGCGGGATCCGGCCCATGATGGTCCAGCCGATGCTGCCATGATGGTCTGCTACCACCATGTTTTGGGGCGGGTTGCCGGCGCGATTGGCCACCTCTATGGCTTCGACCACGGTGCCGGCCTGCTCCATGCCCAACATGCCCATGTTCATGGCCTCGGTTTCATGCGCCAGCCACTTGAGGGCCTGCTGACGGCCTTGTCGATCCGGCCCCAGCAGCGGGCCCCAGCGCGTCTCGCATACGGTCTCGATCACTGCGGGCCCGCCTTTGACCAGAATCTCTTCATCAACGCAGTGCAAGGGCTCGCTGCCGCCGTTGACGAGATAACCATCCGGATCCCCGGCGTCGGGCTCGACCCACACCACGTCGGTCCAATCGCCGTAGCTGTTGGTGAATCCCCATGCCACACGGCCGTTGCTGCCAGCGATAAAGACCGGGATCCCGGGAATCATGACGCCGCTCACCGCCACGCCGGACTCGGCGCCGCCGAATTCAAGGCGCAGCCGGTAGAAGGTGTTCGGTACCCTGAGCGGCAGATGCATATCGTTGGCGACGATCGCGAAACCGGTGACAGACCTGTTACCCGCCACCGCCCAGTTGTTGCTCCCTGCCATCGGCGTGGTGACGGGCGGACGGGCCAACGCAGCCACGCTGGCGGCAGGCGGGCGATCGCGCAGGTCGATCACATCGGGGCCCGGGATTGCCGGCGGCGGCCGCGGCTCACCTTGCACCGGCGCATCCCACGGCGTGCCGGAAGGGACGATAAAATCCACCAGCTCCGGAGGCAGCACTTCATACATCAGGCCCAAGGCCGCGTCGCGTTCGCCGCGCGCATCGTTCAGGGTCAGGAACATCGAATAGGCGACCAGCAGGCTGTCCTCGGGTCGCCAGGGCTCAGGCGGCGTATTGAGTACGAGATATTCGAACGGACGGGCATCGAGCGCCTCGATACCCTGGTTCACGCCGCGGGCGAAAGCGGTCAACAATGCCCGATCCGCGTTGCTGCCGCTGGCCAGGACTCGCTCGGCGCGGCTGCGGAAGCGGTGGAGTCGATTGCGCCGATCGGCCTTTACCGCGACCTCACCAAACAAGACCGAGAGTTCGCCGGCTGCCTGACGCCGCGCCAGGTCCATCTGGAAAAAACGATCCTGAGCGTGGATGAAGCCGGTCGCCTGGGCCTGGTCGATCCGCGTGCCGCCGCGCAAGGTGACCACGCCGAGCGCGTCCCGGTGTACTGATACGGCTTGCGTCAGACCCGCCAGCGAATGCGCGCCATCAAGCCTCGGCAGGCTGGCGCGCAATATGAAAAAGGCCCCCAGCGCAAGCACCAGTAGCAGGATCAGCGCGAACAGCGCAATGCGGGCAATGTGGGAAACAGCCGCCATAACGGCAGACGTTAGCAAGGTCCGGGCGGCGCAGGAAACCGCCGCGCCTGACTCAATTTCCGTTCGGGCCGATCACCGGCAGGATCTTCATCGTGTTGGTGGCGCCGGAAACGCCCATCTTCATGCCCTCGGTAAAGATCACGGTATCACCGACCTCGACCAGCTCCCGCTCGAGCAGCGCACTGCAGGCGCCGACAAAGGCCACCTCCGGCGGCGCGTCGCCCGGATCATAGGCGACTGGATAGACGCCCCGGTACAGGGCCACGCGCCGGCGCGTGTCGACATGCGGCGTCAGCGCATAGACCGGTATGCCTGAACGGATTCGCGACATCCACAAGGCAGTAGACCCGGTTTCCGTCAACGCCACGATGGCCTGCACCGCGAGGTGATTCGCGGTATACATCGCGGCCATCGCGACCGCCTCGTCGGTGCGTGTAAAGACATCGTCCATACGATGACGGGAATGGGTGCTGACGCGCTGGCGCTCGGCCGCCAGACAGGCATTGGTCATGGCCTGGACCGCACGCACCGGGAATTTGCCGATGGCGGTCTCGGCCGACAACATCACCGCGTCGGTGCCATCGAGCACTGCGTTGGCCACATCCGATACCTCGGCACGGGTCGGGATCGGCTCATTGATCATGGATTCCATCATCTGGGTCGCGGTGATCACGACGCGGTTCATATCGCGAGCGACCCGGATGATCGACTTCTGCACGCCCGGGACCTCCGCATAGCCGAGTTCCACGCCCAGGTCGCCGCGGGCGACCATGATCACGTCGCTGGCTTCGGTGATCTCCTCGATGTTGGTCACCGCCTCAGCGCGTTCTATCTTGGCCACCAGCAGCGCTTTGCCACCGGCCTCGCGCAACAGGCGGCGCGCCTCCTCTACATCCTCTGCATCGCGCGGGAAGGAGATGGCCAGATAATCCACCCCCAGCTCGACCGCGGTGCGCAGATCCGCCCGGTCCTTGTCCGTCAGCGCCCGTGCGGACAGCCCGCCACCCTGGCGATTGATACCTTTGTTGTCCGAGAGCACGCCACCGACATTCACCGTGCACGATATGCGGGTGCCTTCGACCACATTGGCCGTCAGCGTGATGGCGCCGTCATTGAGCAGCAACACGTCGCCCGGCGACACATCGGCGGGCAGGTCCTTGTAGGTGACGCCTACCGCGCTCCGGTCACCGGCATCCGGCGCCAACGCAGTATCGAGCGCGAAATCGTCGCCCTCTTCCAGCGTGACCGGACCGTCCCGGAAACGCTCGGTGCGAATCTTCGGACCCTGCAGATCGCCGAGCACCGCCACGTCTTCGCCGACCCGGGCGGAGACGGCGTGGATCATCTCAACGCGTTTGCGATGATCCTCCACGGTGCCATGGGAGAAATTGACCCGCACCACGTCCACGCCGGCCCGGAACAGGGACTCGAGGACCTCAGGGTTATCGGTGGCGGGACCGAGGGTGGCAACGATCTTGGTCCGCTTCTTTTTTGGGGTCATCGGATTCCTCGCGCCGGTCGGCGTTGCAGATCTGGTGCGGAAGCGCGCTGCACGGCGGTCCGGCCGGCCTCAGCCGGCGGCTCGCTGAACCAGCATGGCTACGGCCGGCAGCGTCTTGCCTTCGAGGAACTCGAGGAAGGCACCGCCGCCAGTAGAAATATAGGAGACGCGATCGGCGATACCGAATATGTCCAGCGCCGCCAGCGTATCGCCGCCGCCGGCTATGGAGAAAGCCGGACTGTCCGCGATCGCCTCGGCCAGCGCGCGGGTGCCGTCGGCAAAGGCCGGGAATTCGAATACGCCAACCGGACCGTTCCACACGATGGTGCCGGCCTGGCGCAGCAGTTCCGCATAATGGGCCTCGGTCTCGGGGCCAACATCCAGGATCATCTCAGCGGCACCGACTCCGTCGGCCGGTCGCACCGTCGCCACCGCAGTCTCCACGAACTCTTCGGCAACCCGGACATCGGTTGGCACCGGGATGGTGGCACCCGAGCTGCTGGCCTTTTCCATCAGACCGGCCGCGGCCCCGACCAGATCCGGTTCATACAGCGACTTGCCGACATCATGACCCTGGGCGGCGAGAAAATTATTCGCGATACCGCCGCCGACGATCAGCTGGTCCACCTTGCCGATCAGGCTTTCGAGGACCGTCAGCTTGGTAGACACCTTGGAGCCGCCGACGATGGCGACCAGCGGCCGCGCCGGTTCATCCAGAGCCCGCGACAACGCGTCCAACTCGCCAAGCAACAGCGGCCCCGCACAGGCCACTGGCGCAAAGCGCGCCACGCCGTGAGTGCTGGCCTGGGCGCGGTGGGCGGTGCCAAATGCGTCCATCACATAGATATCGCACAGGGCCGCCATCTTCTTCGCCAGCGTTTCATCGTCCTTCTTTTCACCGACGTTGAAACGCACGTTCTCGCACAACACCAACTCGCCCGGGTCGAGCTCGACCCCGTCGAGCCAGTCGGACTCCAGCCGTACCGCGCGGCCAAGCAGCTCGCCGAGGTGTGCGGCGACCGGCGCCAGCGAGAAGGCCGCGTCAAACTGACCCTCTACCGGCCGTCCCAGGTGGGACATCAGCATCACCGCGGCGCCACCATCCAGCGCTGCCTGGATCGTCGGCAATGACGCCCGGATACGCGCGTCGCTGCTGACCTTGCCGTCCTTGACCGGCACGTTGAGATCCTCGCGGATCAGCAGTCGCTTGCCGCGCAGATCGAGGTCCTGCATGCGGATGATGTTCATGCCCCGCTCCTCTCTCCCAGCGGTTCAGGCATTCATCAACGTGATGGTGGTGTCGAGCATCCGGTTCGAGAAGCCCCATTCGTTGTCATACCAGGAGCACACCTTGACCAGGTTGCCCCCGGACACGCGGGTCAGGTGCGACTCGTAGATAGACGAGCGCGGATCGTGGTTGAAGTCGATCGATACCAGCGGCCCATCGTTGTAGCCGAGGATGTTTTTCAGCGCCCCCTCGGACGCCTTGCGCAGGATGCTGTTGATCTCATCGACGCTGGTGTCCCTGGCGGCCTCAAAGGTCAGATCCACCATGGAAACGTTGGGTGTCGGCACACGGATCGCGAATCCGTCGAGCCGGCCGGCCAGCTCGGGCAGCACCAGTCCCACCGCCGCCGCCGCGCCGGTCTTGGTCGGGATCATCGACAACGCGGTGGCGCGAGCCCGGCGCAGATCGCTATGGAAGACATCCAACAGCTTTTGATCGTTGGTATAGGAATGGATCGTGGTCATCAGACCTTTGACCAGACCGATCTCATTGTGCAGCGGCGAGACCAACGGAGCCAGACAATTAGTCGTGCAGGAGGCGTTCGAGATCACCGTGTCGCTGGACTTGAGGATCCCGTCATTGACGCCGAACACGATGGTGGCGTCCACATCCTTGCCGCCCGGCGCCGAGATAATCACTTTTTTGGCGCCGCCGGCGATATGGGCCGAGGCCGCCTCCTTGGTGCGGAACAGACCAGTGCACTCCAGCACCACCTCCACGCCAAGCTCCTTCCACGGCAGCTTGGCCGGATCGCGTTCGGCGAACACACGCATGCGATCGCCGTTGACGATGATATCGGCGCCATCCACTTCGACCGTGCCCGGGAACTTGCCGTGCACCGAGTCATACCGGGTCAGGTGGGCATTGGTCTCCGAATCACCCAGATCATTGATAGCGACGATGTCGATCTCGCCGGTCCGGCCTGACTCGTGGAGCGCCCGCACAATACAGCGACCGATGCGCCCGTAACCGTTGATACCCACTTTGATAGCCATCTTCTTCCTCCTGAGCCAGACAATAGCCAGACGATGTAAAGGCGATCCTCCACGGACCGCGCGAATTGGAAAGTCTAAACGAGTTCGGTGACGATTTTCTTTACATTCTCGACCGTGAAGCCCAATTTCTCGAAAACGTCCGCGGCCGGTGCGGATTCGCCAAACCGGTCGAGACCGATGACCGCGCCACGCTCACCCACATAGCGCCACCACAGGCCCGAGGCGCCGGCCTCGATGGCCACGCGGCGCGTTATCGCCGGTGGCAGGACCTGCTCGCGATAGTCCCGGTCCTGAGCGTCAAAGACGTCCGTACAGGGCATGGATACAACACGGACCTGGTTTCCTGCTTCCGCCAGTTCCGCCGCAGCCGCAACCGCCAGTCCGAGCTCGGAGCCGGAGGCGATGAGGATCAGATCCGGCTCGCCGTCGCAGTCCTCGAGCACATAGCCGCCGCGGGCTATGTCGGCGATCTGTTTCTCGCTGCGGATCTGGAACGGGAGATTTTGTCGCGACAACACCAGCGCGTGCGGAGTGCTCTTACTCTCGATGGCAAGACGCCAGGCCACTGCCGTCTCGACCGTGTCACAGGGGCGCCAGACATGGAGATTCGGGATCAGGCGAAGGCTGGACACGTGCTCCACCGGCTGATGGGTCGGCCCATCCTCGCCCAGCCCGATGGAGTCGTGAGTGTAGACGAATACCACGGGCCGGCGCATCAGGGCCGCCATCCTCACCGCGTTGCGTGCGTAATCCGAAAACACCAGGAATGTCGCGCCATAGGGGATAAAGCCGCCGTAGAGGCTGAGGCCGTTGAGGATGGCGGACATGCCAAATTCACGGACCCCGAAATAAAAGTAGTTGCCATCGGCGTGTTCACGGGTGACCGGTATCGAACCCTTCCAGAACGTGTTGTTGGAGCCGGTCAGGTCCGCGGATCCGCCGATCAGCTCCGGCAGCGCCGGCCCGAAAGCGTCGAGTGCCATCTCGGAGGACTTGCGTGTCGCCACGCTGCCACCTTTGGCCACCAGTCCGGCCACGGCCGCATCGGCGAATTGGCTCCAGTCCGCGGGCAGAGCGCCATCCCAGCGTCGTCGCAGCTCTGCCGCCGGACCCGGGAACGCCTCGGCGTAGGCGTCAAATCGACGCTGCCAGTCGGCTTCGGCTTCGGCCCCGGTGGCCCGTGCATTCCAGCCGGCGCGGATGGGATCGGGAATCTCGAACGGCGGATGCGCCCAGCCGATGTTCTCCCGGGTGCGGGCCACTTCCTCAGCGCCCAGCGCCGCGCCATGCGTCGCCTCGGTGCCCTGCTTGCTGGGGGAACCCCAGCCGATGACGGTCTTGCAGCAGATGATCGAGGGCTTGCCGGTCTCGGCCCGGGCCGCCTCCAGCGCCGCGGTGATGGAAGCCGGATCATGGCCGTCCACCTGTGGCACGACGTGCCAGCCATACGCAGCAAAGCGCCCGGGGGTGTCGTCGGTAAACCAGCCACTGACATCGCCGTCGATGGAGATGCCGTTGTCGTCATAGATCACGATCAACTTGCCCAGGCCGAGGGTGCCGGCCAGCGAGCAGGCCTCGTGGGAGATGCCCTCCATCAAACAGCCGTCCCCGGCGAATGCGTAGGTGTAGTGATCGATGACCTCGTGATCCGGCCGGTTGTACCGCGCTGCCAGGGTGCGCTCGCCGAGCGCCATGCCGACTGCATTCGCCAGACCCTGTCCGAGCGGACCCGTCGTCGTCTCGATCCCGAGCTCCGGCTCGTACTCCGGGTGGCCTGCGGTGCGTTGTCCGAGCTGGCGAAACTGCCTCAGCTCCTCCAGGTCGAGCGCGTAACCGGTCAGGTGCAGCAGCGAGTACAGCAGCATCGAGCCATGGCCATTGGACAACACGAAGCGGTCCCGGTTGGGCCAGCGCGGATTGGCGGGGTTGTGCTTGAGGAAGTCGTTCCAGAGGACCTCGGCGATGTCGGCCATGCCCATGGGCATGCCGGGATGACCGGAATTGGCCTGCTGGACGGCGTCCATGCTGAGGGCCCGGATGGCGTTGGCGAGGGCTCTGCGGTCAGACATGACGACTCCAGGGAAGGGCTAAAAAATCAATTTTCCGGGATGCGGACTCGCGCGGCAAGGGACCAGGCAAAATCCGCCCGGTATGCTAGCGCCATTTGATCGAACAGCCGATGCTGGGCACCTGTTTTTCCGGCCCATGGCCGGTACTGGCCACCAGAGACATGGCGTCAAACAGCTCCCGTGGCGCGTCCGGCGCCGGCATCTGTGCACCGCCCGCATCGAGACGGCCGCGATATTGCAGGCCCAGCCCAGCGTCGTAACCGAAGAAATCCGGCGTGCAGACCGCGCCGTATGCCCGCGCCACGGACTGGCTCTGGTCAAACAGATAGGGGAAGGGAAATTTCTCTTCACGCGCCAGCCGGGCCATCGACTCTGGCCCGTCCTGGGGATACCGGGATACATCGTTCGACATGATGGCCACGCTGGCGACGCCCAGCTCGGCAAGCTCGCGCGTATCCCGCAGCAGCCGGTCCAGCGCCGCTTTGACATAAGGGCAGTGATTACAGATAAACATCACCAGCAAGCCCCGCTCGCCTCGACAATCGTCGAGGGTCCGGATCCGGCCCTCGGTGTCGGGCAGAGAAAATCCCGGGGCGGCGGCGCCAAAATCGCAGACGGGTGTCTCGGTAGCGGCCATCGGCCCTCCTGGAAACATCGGCCCGCAGCGCGGGCCGGAACTCGGAACTGAAAGATCAAATTATACTCTGTATAATTCTTGTTCTTTTTTGGCACCTGGAATCGATCGACCATGACTGACACCTATATCTTCACCTCCGAGTCCGTCTCGGAAGGGCACCCGGACAAGATTGCGGACCAGATCTCTGACGCAGTGCTCGACGCGATCCTCGCCGAGGACCGCGGTGCCCGGGTCGCCTGCGAGACCATGGTCAAGACCGGCATGGTGGTCGTGGCGGGTGAGATCACCACAGACGCCTGGGTCGATCTGGAGGACCTGGCGCGCCGGACCATCCTCGACATCGGCTACGACAGCAGCGATGTCGGGTTTGATGGCGCGACCTGCGCGGTGCTCAACGCGATCGGCAAGCAGTCCCAGGACATCGCCATCGGCGTCGACCGGGAAGAGCAGCGGTCCCAGGGTGCCGGTGACCAGGGCATGATGTTCGGTTATGCCAGCAACGAGACCGATGTGCTGATGCCTGCGCCGATCACCTACGCGCACAGACTGGTACGTCGTCAAGCCGAAGAGCGTAAGCGGGGGACGTTGCCGTGGCTGCGCCCGGATGCCAAGAGCCAGGTCACGCTGCGCTACGAGGACGGCAAGCCGGTGGGCGTCGATGCGGTGGTCCTCTCGACCCAGCACGATCCGGAAATCCAGCAGTCGGATTTGCGCGAGGCGGTGATGGAGACCATCATCCTGCCGACGCTCCCGTCCGAGTGGATCCACAAGAACACCCGCTTCCATATCAATCCCACGGGACGCTTCGTAGTCGGGGGCCCGGTCGGCGATTGCGGACTGACCGGACGCAAGATCATCGTCGACACCTATGGCGGAATGGCCCGTCATGGCGGCGGCGCCTTCTCGGGCAAGGACCCGTCCAAGGTCGACCGCTCCGCCGCCTATGCGGCGCGCTACGTGGCCAAAAACGTCGTCGCCGCCGGCCTCGCCGATCGCTGCGAGATCCAGGTGTCCTACGCCATCGGTATCGCCGAGCCGACCTCAGTCAACATTGAGACTTTTGGCACTGGAAAGGTGTCCGACGAGAAGCTGATCGCGCTGGTGCGCCAACACTTCGATCTGACCCCCTACGGCATCGTCGAGATGCTGGATCTGCTAAGACCCGTATACCAAAAGACGGCAGCCTATGGTCATTTCGGTCGCGAGGACGCGGACTTGAGCTGGGAACGCACCGATAAGGCCGAGCTGCTGCGCGTAGATGCCGCCGCCTGAATGATCAGGACGGCCGCGAATCAAAAGGATTACAGGAGAATTCAATGAACCAGACTGCCCATGTGTTGAATCCGGATTACAAGGTGGCCGATATCGGTCTCGCGGATTTCGGTCGCAAGGAAATCGCCATCGCCGAAACCGAGATGCCGGGCCTGATGGCCCTGCGCGAAGAGTATGCCGGCCACAAGCCCCTGGAAGGGGCGCGTATCGCCGGGTGTCTGCACATGACTATCCAGACCGCGGTGCTGATCGAGACACTGGTCGAACTCGGCGCCGAGATTCGCTGGTCTTCGTGCAACATTTTCTCCACCCAGGACCACGCTGCCGCCGCGATCGCCGCTGCGGGGATCCCTGTATTCGCCTGGAAAGGCGAGACCGAGGAGGACTACTGGTGGTGCGTGGAGAAGACCATCGTCGGTGACGACAACTGGCGTCCGAACTTGCTGCTGGACGACGGCGGTGATCTGACTCAGCTGATGCACGACAAATATCCTGAGCTGCTCGAAGAGGTGCGCGGCCTGTCCGAGGAGACCACCACCGGCGTGCAGCGGCTCTACGACATGGAGCGGGCCGGTCTGCTGAAGGTGCCGGCGATCAACGTCAACGATTCGGTGACCAAGTCCAAATTCGACAATCTCTATGGCTGCAGGGAATCGCTGGTCGACGCGATCAAGCGCGCCACCGATGTAATGATCGCCGGCAAGGTCGGTGTGGTCTGCGGCTATGGCGATGTGGGCAAGGGCAGTGCTCAGGCGCTGCGCGCGCTCGGCGCCACGGTCTGGGTGACCGAGATCGATCCGATCTGTGCGCTGCAGGCGGCGATGGAAGGCTACCGGGTGGTGACGCTGGACGACGTCTGCGACAAGGCGGACATCTTTGTCAGCGCCACCGGCAATACCAACGTCATCACCATGAATCACATGGAGAAGATGCGCGACCAGGCCATCGTCTGCAACATCGGCCACTTTGACAACGAAATCGAAGTCGAAGCCCTGCGCAAGCTGGACTGGGACAACATAAAGCCCCAGGTCGACCACATCATCTTCCCCGACGGCAAACGCGTGATCCTGCTTGCCGAAGGACGGCTGGTGAACCTGGGCTGCGGCACCGGTCATCCCAGCTACGTGATGTCGAGTTCCTTCACCAACCAGGTGCTGGCACAAATCGATCTGTGGCAGAACCCGGACAAATACGAACGGCGGGTCTATGTGCTGCCCAAGCATCTGGACGAGAAGGTCGCCCGACTGCATCTGATGCGGGTCGGGGCCAAGCTGACCGAATTGACCAAGGCTCAGGCCGACTATATCGGCGTAAAGGTCGAAGGGCCCTATAAACCGGAGTACTACCGCTACTGAGCGCCGCACTCCGCGCAATCCGACACGATGGCCCCGGAGAGGATCCCGGGGCCTTTTTTTGCCTCGTATCTAGCGTTTGCGCGCCAGTGTCAGACCGTCTCCGATAGGCACGAGGCTCAGATCCACACGCGCGTCGCCATGCAGCTGACGGTTGAACGCAGCCAGCGCGATACTGTCCTCGTCATCGTCGGCCGGAGCCAACAGCCGTCCGGACCAAAGGGTGTTGTCGACGGCGATGAGCCCACCCGGACGCAGCAACTCGAGGCTGCGCTCGTAGTACGCCGGGTAGTTGCCCTTGTCGGCGTCGATAAAGGCGAAATCAAATGCGCCGGCGTGTCCCTGCTGCAGCAGCGCGTCCAGGGTCTCGAGCGCCGGCGCCAGGTGCAGCTGGATTTTCTCTTCCACACCGGCCCGGTGCCAGAAGTCCCGGGCGATGCGGGTGTATTCCTCACTGACGTCGCAGGCCACCACGCGACCGTCATCGGGCATAGCCAGCGCTACGGCGAGGCTGCTGTACCCGGTAAACACGCCGATCTCCAGACATCTGCGGGCGCCGCACAGGCGCACCAGCAGAGCCATCAACTGTCCCTGCTCCGGAGAGATCTGCATAGTTACCTGGGGATGATCCGCGGTGCGGCGTCTGAGCTCGGCCAGGATGGGCGGCTCGCGCAGGGACACGTCGAGGATGTAGCGATAGATCTCGTCGGTAACGTTGATAGTCTGATTCGACACGTCAGGCTCCTCGGATTCTCCAGCACGCCTGGCACAGGTTACACTAGGGCCGCACCTCGGCCAGGCCGGATTAGCCCATGACGACTGCCAGCACAGTCCTCGACATTTTGCAGCTCACCGACATGCATCTGTTCGCCGACCCGGCCACGGAGCTACGCGGCGTGAACACGGCCACGAGCTTCCGCCGCGCGCTCGATCATGCGCTGGCCGCGTGGGATCCAGACGTAATAGTGCTGACCGGCGATCTGTCTGAAGATCACAGTGTTGAGTCGTACGGCCAGCTGCGTCAGGCGCTGGAGCCACTGGGTGTGCCGGTGTTCTGCATCCCCGGCAACCACGACAACCCGGAAGCGATGGAGCACGGGTTGACCGGTGGGGCTTTCCGCTATTGCGAGTCCGTGCGCCATGAGAACTGGCTGCTGCCGATGCTCAACACCTGGGATGGCGATCGTGGCGGCGGTCGTCTCGGTCAGAACGAACTCGAAGACCTCGCGCAGCAGCTTGCCGATACCGACGCCGAGCACGTGCTGGTGTGCCTGCATCACCAGCCGGTGCCGGTCGGCAGCGCCTGGCTGGACACGGTGGGCCTGGATGACAGCGATGCGCTGATGGCGTTGATCGAAGATCACCATCAGGTGCGTGGTCTGCTCTGGGGCCATGTGCATCAGGGATTCGATCGCCACACCAGTGGTCTGCGCCTGATGGGTACGCCGTCGACCTGTTATCAGTTCGCCCCCGGCCGCGATGATTTCGCGCTCGATGGACTGGGTCCCGGGTACCGCCGGCTCAAGCTCCAGGCCGACGGCCGGATCGACAGTCAGGTCATACAGCTGGAGCCGTGAATCATCCGACCCGAGACACTCCGCCCCGGGCGCTGGTGGAGTATTACCGTCTGCTACGCCAGCACGGCTTGAACGATTCGCATAGCGGCAATGCTTCGGTCGGCGATGCGCGGTTGTTCTGGATCACGCCCCGCGGGTGTTGCGCCGATACGCTGGCAGAGGCGGATCTGGTGGCCTGCGAAACGGGCCGGGCGCTGCCGGCGAAAGCGTCCCTCGACGCCGCGTTACATCGGGCCATCTACGAATCTATATCGGATGCGGCCGCGGTGATCCACTGCCATGGACCCCACGCCATCGCCCTCAGCATGGACGGCAATGACTTCGTCCCGGAGGATTTCGAAGGACAATACTACTTCGATCGAGTGCCGGTCTTGAGCATCGACTATGCCGACTATCTCGCCAAGGCACCGGCGGCGGTGGCCGCAGCGCTGAGCGATTCACCCGTGGTCATGGTCCGCGGTCACGGCATCTATGCGCGCGGCGAGGATCTGGACCAGGCCTACAAGTGGTGCGCCTCACTGGAGTCCTCGGCGCGCATCGCCTGGCTACATCACATGCTTTCCGAGAGAGGAACCCACGCATGAAGACATTCCATACCCGACGCGCGATCGCTCCGCTGTTGCTGATCGCGGTCTTGGCCCTGGCCACGCCGGCAAGAGCCGAAGGGCCGTCGATCTGGGAGTATCAGGGCGCGACGGGTACCGTGCTGATGCTGGGCTCCGTCCACGTACTGCGGCAACAGGATTATCCCCTGCCCGCCTCGGTAGAGGCTGCCTATGCCGCGGCCGACACGCTGGTGATGGAGATCGACACCAGCAGCCTCGACCCGCTGTCGGCACAGATGCTGATCACCGGTATGGGCTCGCTCGAACCCGGCCGCAGCATGAGTTCGGTCATGGGCCAGAGAGATTTTGACCGGGCCAGCCGTTTGGCCAGCGAGATGGGCTTCGACCTGGCGCTGATGCAGCAATTCGAGCCCTGGTTTGCCGCCCTCACCATTATGAATCTGCAGATGATGCGGATGGGGTTCAATCCGCAGATCGGGCTGGAATCGCATCTGTCCGGCCAGGCGACCCGGGATGGCAAGCCCATCGTCGGTCTCGAGACCATGGAGTTCCAGCTGCAGCTGTTCGACGCCATGCCGGAACGGGTCCAGTCAGACCTGCTGTTGCAGACCCTCGAGGAAGCCGGGACCATGGAGAAGGAGATGGATGCGATGATCGCCGCCTGGCGCACCGGTGATTCTGCCGCCCTGGCGAGGATTATGGGCAAGAATTTCGCCGAGTATCCGGACGTGTATGAGGCGCTGGTGACCCGGCGCAACCGGGATTGGGCGGGCCAGATCGTCGAGATGGGGCAACGGCCGGGGACTCATCTGGTCGTGGTGGGCGCGCTCCATCTGGTTGGCAATGACAGCCTGATCAGGATGCTGGAGCAAAAAGGCCGACGGGTGAACCGCTGGCGCGCGGCCGACTGAACCCAGGCCCGTTTCATATCTCGATCATCTCGAAGTCTTCCTTACCGGCGCCGCAATCGGGGCAACGCCAGGTGAGCGGCACCTGGTCCCAGGGCGTGCCAGACTCGATACCGGACTCCGGATCACCGTTTTCCTCTTCGTACACGTAGCCGCAGATGACGCACATATAGGCCTTCATTTGAATCCTTTTCTTACCCTTCCGATGATAGTCCGACGCGATTCTCGTATTCTCCCACGCGTGAGCATCCGACCGGAACCCTGCCAGCCATGAAAGCAGAAATGCCACCGCCAGTGGTGATGATCATCGCCGGCAATGACCCCTCCGGCGGAGCGGGTATGAGCGCCGACATCCAGGCGGTCTCTGCGCTGGGCGGCCACCCTGCGCCGGTGCTGACCGCGCTCACGGTACAGGACACACGAAACGCCTATCGGGTGGATGCTGTGGAAGCGGCGCTGGTGGCGGAACAGGCACGGGCGGTCATGGCGGACCTGCCGGTACGGGCGATCAAGATCGGTTTGTTGGCCAACAGCGAGATCGGTGAAGCCGTTGCAGATCTGCTCGCCGAGCATCCCTCGATACCCGTGGTGCTGGACCCGGTGCTTGTTGCAGCCGGCGGCGCCGCGCTGGCCGAAGCGGCATTGGTCACCACCCTGATCAAACGCCTGCTGCCTGCGGCAACGCTGCTGACGCCCAACGCGCTCGAGATCCGCCGCCTGGCTGGCGACGCCGGCGACCGCGACAGCCGCGCCCGGACACTGCTCGGTTACGGCTGCCGCTATGTCCTGGCCAAGGGCGGCGACGAGGACACACCCGGGGTGGAGAACGTACTCTATGGTCGCGATGGCCTGGTCGAGTCGTTCCGCTGGCGCCGGCTGCACACCCCTATCACGGTTCCGGCTGCACCCTGGCCTCCGCAATCGCGACCCTGATCGCGCGCGCCCGGCCGATGCCCGCCGCGGTAGCGGAAGCCCAACGCTACACCTGGCAGGCGCTACAACAAGCCTATCGACCCGGCAACGGACAACATGTGCCTCGGCGCTTGATCCCACCGCCACAAGGGACACCGTGAGTCTGGCCCTGCCGCGCGGCCTCTACGCCATTACCCCGGAGCAGGTCGCGGATACGGAACTGCTCCTCGACATGGTCCGTCGCTGTCTGGCCGGTGGGACGCGCACGATCCAGTACCGATCCAAGGGCTCAGACAAGACCCGGCTATGGTCGGAGGCGCAGGCCATCTGTAGCCTGTGCCGCCAATACGAGGCTACGTTCATCATTAACGATCGCCTGGATCTGGCGCGAGAAATCGGCGCCGGCGGCGTACATCTCGGCAAGGACGACGTGTCCTGCGCAGAGGCAAGGCAACAGGCGGGAGCGGACCTGCTGATCGGCGTCTCCTGCTACGATTCGCTGCCGCGCGCCCGGCAGGCCGTCGCCGACGGTGCCAGCTATGTCGCGTTTGGCAGCGCGTTCCCGTCGCCCACCAAGCCGGGTGCAGTAAGAGCAGATCTGTCGCTGTATCGCCAGGCCGCCGCCGAACTGCAGATACCGGTGGTCGCCATCGGCGGTATCACGCCGCACAACGCTGCGGATCTGATCGCTGCCGGTTGCCACGCGGTGGCTGTGATCAGCGGCCTGTTCGATGCCACGGACATCACCCCAACCGCTGCGGCGTTCAGCGCTCTGTTCGGATCAGACGCGGCAGCGGATCGGCTAGAATGATCATCCCAAACCAGACCCACGAGGAGCCACCCAGCGATGAGTCGCAGTGATCCCCTGTTCGAAGAAGCCCAGCGGTATATTCCCGGCGGGGTGAATTCACCGGTACGCGCGTTCGGCTCGGTGGGCGGTACCCCGGTTTTTGTAAAACGTGCTGCCGGCGCCTACATCTACGGCGAGGACGGCCGGCGTTACATCGACTATATCGGCTCCTGGGGCCCGATGATCCTGGGTCATGCAGATCCCGGCGTGATCGAGGCGGTCAAGCAGGCCGCCGATCGGGGTCTGAGCTACGGCGCACCCACTGTGTCCGAGACCGCATTGGCACGCAAGGTCTGCGAGCTGATGCCGTCAGTGGAACAGGTCCGTTTCACCAGCTCCGGTACCGAGGCGACGATGAGCGCGATACGTCTGGCGCGCGGCTTCACCGGTCGCGACAAGATCGTCAAATTCGAGGGCTGTTACCACGGCCACTCCGACTCATTGCTGGTCAAGGCGGGATCCGGCGCGCTGACCCTGGGCGTGCCGACATCGCCCGGCGTACCGGCATCGATGGCCGAGCACACCATAACGCTGACCTACAACGATATCGACCAGGTGCAAAGCGTGTTTGCCGAACTGGGCTCACAGATCGCCTGCATCATCGTCGAGCCGATCGCGGGCAATATGAATATGGTGCCGCCGATCAGCGGCTTTCTCGACTGTCTGCGCACGGTCTGTGACGAGCATGGCGCACTACTGATCTTTGACGAAGTGATGACCGGATTCCGTGTCGCCCTCGGCGGTGCCCAATCGATCTATGGCGTGGCGCCCGATCTGACGACGCTCGGCAAGGTGATCGGCGGCGGCATGCCGGTGGGCGCGTTTGGCGGCCGCACTGACGTTATGCAGCACATCGCGCCCGCCGGGCCGGTCTATCAGGCCGGCACTCTGTCCGGCAATCCGGTCGCCATGGCGGCGGGACTTGCAACCCTGGAGCGGGTCAGCGCACCGGACTTTTATCAGCAGCTGGGTGAGCACACGCGATCGCTGGTCGACGGGATGAGCGAGGCCGCCGGGCGCGCTGGGGTCGCGTTTTCAACGCACCAGGTCGGCGGTATGTTCGGATGTTTCTTTAGCGACGTCGCAGCGGTCACGCGCTTCGACGAGGTGGTTGCCTGTGACGCGGATCGTTTCCGCCATTTCTTCCACGCCATGCTGGAGCGAGGTGTCTATCTGGCGCCATCTTCCTACGAAGCCGGTTTCGTCTCCGCGGTCCATTCAGCCGAAGACATCAACCATACGATCGAAGCGGCCGCCGAGTCGATGGCGACGCTGGCCTGAGGGCAGCCTCGGTTCCGCCTAGTCTCCGCGTAGCGTCCTTACCAGGTGTTGCGCCAGCTTCGGCTGGAACAGATAACCGAAACCCTTGTGCGGATTGGGCCCGCCCTCAGGCTCGCGAAAGGCGTTGAACAGCCCGCGATAATCCCGGAAGTCATCCGCCTTGTGCTGGCGCAGATCACGACGCATGCCGGTGAAGAACTCGGTCTCCATGTCCAGATGCTGACAAACGATATCGCCGAGCGCGCGGTAATTGTGCCAGCGGCGGACGTTGCTCAGCCAGGCAAGACGGCGCTCGGCTGCGGTCTCGGCGTGGCGGCCGGCCAGCGCGCGGCTGCTGAGCATGATCTCATGGACTTTCGGCTCTGCCAGCGGCGCACCCATGGTGACCAACAGTTCGACCTTACGCCGGCGGTAGGCACTGAATTCGGGCTCCGGGCGATGACTGAATCGCCACAGTACGTCATAGGCCACCGCCGCACCCAGGGAATGGGACAGGATCACTACCCGGTGGCCGGCGTCCCAGCAGCGTCGTAATGCTTGTTCGAGCGGCAAGCGTATGCGGTCCGCGACGCCGATGTCCTTGTGATAGCGATCCAGCTCCCATCCATGCTCATTGCGAATCGCGGACCCGAACACCAGTGCCGCATGCAGCGCCTCGATGATTTGGGGACCGAAACTGCGGTGTTGTTCCGGGGTTAGGCCTGTAGCAGGCACGTGCAGCCTGGCCTTGTGCTTGCGCCGGAGTTGCACCAGAGCAGCCACGGATTGCCCCAGGCCCTTTAGCCGACCGGGCAGTTCCGCCAGATGATCGGGTACGGCGTCAGCCCAGTAGGCCGGGATCATCAGGTCCGGGTCTGCGGCAACGCGCCGCCCCAGAGCCGCATCCTCCACCCGCAGATTCTCCACCAGGCAAGTCCGCCACAAGCTCAGCCAGGCGTCTGGCGGGGGCTTCCTCGCCATGCCATGAACCAGCAACAGCCGGATGTCATCGGAAAGTCTCTTCATCTGGCGCCTCCCGGGAGACCGCATTGCCAGCAGATCTCAAAATTGCTGGCGTTTTGTTCACCGCATCCGTCGCAGATCCAGTGGCGGCCATCGTCGGGCTCACCCTTTGCGGCCTCATAAGCCTCGATGACCGAGAGCGCGTGTTGCCGCTGACCGGGCGGCACCAGCAGGCGCACGTCGCAGACGCGCGGCACACCGGAGTAAGCGCCGACCAGACCCTCCCCGGTTATCTCTACCTGGATGCCCTGCTGCTCGAGCAGACCCTTGAGCAGATTCGCCTCTATCGGATTGGTCATCCGATGCACACACACGACCCGTGCCTGCTCAGCCATCGGGCGCCTCCCCGGCGGTGAGCCGATTGTGGGTGCCGTCGCATCTCGGCGCGGCACCACTCTGTTTGCAGCCGCAGAGCCAGACCTGCTCACTTCGCTCCGCCACAAAGCGCAGCGGCTCGGTAGCACTGCCCTGGTGGGAGCCATCGCAAAATGGCTGTGTCTGGCTGCGACCACAGCGGCACCAAAAATAAGTCGTGCCGGCCTCCAGCTCGACACAAAACGGCCCTCGCGCTGCAGTGTCGTGGTCGCTCATAAGCTTCGCTCTCCTTGTCTGTGCGCGGCGCATCGGCCGTTCGCCAGGTCGCTCATGCGCGTAAAGACTCCACCAGCGGCATCAGCATCTCCAGCCGCTTCAACGGATCGCTCAATTCGAGAAACATCTGTTTTTGTTCGAGACTCAGGGGCAGCACCTCGGCCAGGCGGCAGCCGACCCAGCCGGCATCTTCGAAATTCTTTTCGATAAATCGGTACTGCGGCTCAAGCTCAGTGAGGATGTTATCCAACAGCGTCAGCAGCGGGCCGAACCGGGTCGGCACCGCCATTGGCGCCTCCGGCTCGAGAAAATCGACGCGGCCGATATTCAGCCCATCGTCCTGGCGGCGGATCCCCTTGAGCAGGAATCGCGTCTCGCCTACGGCGGTGATGCCCAGCAGCCCGTCGTCGAATTGATACCAGTCCACGATACGGGCGAGGGTCCCGACCTGATGCAACCCCACCCGATCCTGTTCCCGGCTTTCGACCTGGGACACGACCCCGAATCCCAGGTCTTCCCGCATACAATGTCCGACCATGTCCACATAGCGTGTCTCGAAAATCCGCAGCGGCAGCGGGCCACCCGGATAGAGTACTGTACGCAGCGGGAACAACGGTATTTCTATGCCGCTCTGGTCCATCCACTCGCTCCCGGGCGCCCGCTCACTCGGCGCCCCGATCTCCATCGCCCCAGGGCCTCAGCAGCTGTTGAGGCAAGGCGAGATGGTCCATGACCCGGGCTACCATAAAGTCAACCAGGTCTGAGACCTGTTGCGGTCGGTGGTAGAACCCGGGCGCCGCCGGCATGACAACCGCCCCGGCCCGGACCAGTCGCAACATATTCTCCAGATGGATGGCGGAGAACGGCGTTTCGCGGACCACCAGCAGCAGTGTGCGGCTTTCCTTTAGCACCACATCAGCCGCCCGCTCGATCAGCGAGCGGCTGGCGCCGGTGGCGACCGCCGACACTGTCGCCGTCGTGCATGGGCAGATGACCATCGCGTCCGGGACCGCCGACCCGCTGGCCAGCGGTGCGGTCCATTGATCACGGCCATAGACCTTGAGCTGCCCCGGCCCCGCCGCGAAGCGTTCCTGCAGCACCCTCTGCATATCTGCCGGCCGCGCCGGCAGGGACAGGTCGGTCTCCATCGCGGTCACCAGCTGGGCGGGTTTGGACACCATCAGCGATACCTCGCAGTCGGCGCCAAGCAGGCACTCGACGAGGCGGATGCCGTACTGGATCCCCGATGCCCCGGTCCAGGCCACCGCCACGTTTCGGGCAGGTGAACGGGCAGCCATCATGCCGGCCCCGCGGCCTCCAGCGCCGCCAGCAGGCTGGTATGCAGGTCTCCGAAATCGCCGTTACTCATGATGACCACATAATCACCTGCGCGCAGGTCCGACACAAGGCGCGCCCGCAGTGCGTCCAGCTCCCTGAACAACCGGGCCGGCGGCCCGGATTGAGCGGTGAGGATGTCGACCTCCCAGTCGAGACCGGGTGGCGCATACACATAGGCGGCATCGGCGGCGGCGAGCGCCGGTCCCAGCGTCTCCCGGTGCACGCCCATCCGCATGGTGTTGGAACGCGGCTCGAGCACCGCCACGATACGCGCGCTGGCCGTCTCGCGGCGTAGTCCCTCCAGCGTCATTCGTATGGCGGTGGGGTGATGGGCGAAGTCGTCATAGACTCGGATCCCGTTTACTTCACCGCGCAGCTCCATGCGTCGGCGGACGCCGCGGAACGCCGCCAGGGCCGCGGCGGCGCTCTCCAGCGGGACGCCTGCATGGCGGGCAGCGAGCATGGCGGCGACACCATTCTCGGCATTGTGCTGGCCGCTCAGGGACCATTCCACCGCGGTTATGCTACCGTCCGGGTGGACCAGGTCGAAGCCCCGCCCGGGTGCCTGACGGCATCCCCAGGGCGCGTCGCCACGCGCAGAAAATCGCTCCACCGGCGTCCAGCAGCCCATCTCGAGCACCGCCTCAAGATTGAGATCGTCCATCTTGCTGATGATGCAGCCGGAACCCGGCACAGTGCGGACCAGATGGTGGAACTGGCGCTTGATGGCGTCGAGATCGGGAAAAATGTCTGCGTGATCAAACTCCAGATTGTTGAGGATCACGGTACGCGGCCGGTAATGAACAAACTTGGATCGCTTGTCGAAAAAAGCGGTGTCATATTCGTCCGCCTCGACCACAAAGAAAGACCCGCTGCCCAGCCGCGCCGAGCTGCCGAAATCGACCGGCACGCCGCCGATCAGGAAGCCGGGCTGCAGACCCGCATGCTCGAGGATCCAGGCCACCATGCTGCTGGCGGTGGTCTTGCCGTGGGTACCCGCCGCCGCCAACACCCATCTGTCCGCCAACACGTGCGCGGCCAGCCACTCGGGACCGGAGGTGTAGTTCAGGCCCCGGTCCAGCATCGCCTCCACCACTGGCAGTCCGCGCCGCATCACGTTGCCGACCACGACACAATCGGGCGCCGGTTCGAGCTGCTCCGCGTCAAAGCCCTCGCTGAGTTCGATCCCCAGCGCCTCGAGCTGCGTGCTCATGGGTGGATAGACGTTCTCGTCCGACCCGGTTACCCGATGGCCGGCAGCCTTGGCGAGGGCGGCGATGCCGCCCATAAAGGTGCCGCAGATGCCGAGGATGTGGATATGCATCAGATCTCCGCCGGAAACAGCTGCGCGAACGCGACGTAGTTGAGGATGAAGTAGCCGGCTGACAGCAGGACACCAGCGACGTACGGGATCTCCAGCGCGCGCTGGAGGATGTGTCCGTTAATGCTTATCGACCACAGCACGATGAGATAGATTCCGAGCGCCGGTATCAGCGCGGCCGTGTCGCCGGGCCCGCTGTTGCGCAGCATCAGCGACAAAGGCAGGGCGAAACAGGCCAGCAGCGCGCTGGCGCCCATTACCGCGGCCAGCGTCTGGCGCAGCCTGGCGGCCCGCCGGAACAACGACAACAACAGGCTAAAAAACGCCAGCAACAGAGAAAAATCCAGCGCCAGCTGGGCCAGCAGGTCGGCGGTATTCGCAGAATAGAGCGCGATCGAGATCACGCCGGTAGTGAGATAGAGGGCTGTCATCAGACCGAGGAAGAAGCCGGACGCGGGCAGGTCCTCGGGCCCGCGGCGCAGGGTCGCGATTTCCAGCATGGCGCGGATGATGTCTTTCACGGTCGGTCTCGTCCCTCGGTCAACATGCATGATAACCGCGCCATGCGGTCAGGCCATACGGGGGCGCAGATTCTGGGATAATGCCGGCCCATGGAAGACATTCAATTCATCGACACTCGCGACGGCGCGGAGCAGGCGGCCGAGGCCGTGGCGGCGGAGCCCTTTATCGCCATCGATACCGAGTTCGTCCGTGAGAAGACCTACCACCCGCTGCCGTGCCTGTTACAGATCGCCGGCGCCGATCAGATCTTCTGCCTCGATCTGATCGCCCTGGAGGGAACCGCCGCGCTCACGGACGTGTTGATGGATCGTAACGTAACCAAGGTCTTGCACTCTGCCCGCCAGGATCTGGAGTTGTTTTATGCTCTGATCGGCGCAGTGCCCGGACCGATCTATGACACTCAGATCGCCGCCGCCCTACTCGGCTTTCCGGACCAGGCGGGCTACGGCAACCTGGTCAATCAAGTGCTGGACATTGAACTGGAAAAAGGCCACGCGCGCACCGACTGGTCAAGGCGTCCGTTGTCCACCGAGCAGCTACGCTACGCCGCCGACGACGTCCGTTTTCTGGTGCCGCTCTACCAGACCTTGCGTCAGCGCCTGCAGAGCCGTGCCCGCAGCGATTGGCCGGATGCGGACTTCCTGGCGCTTGAGGATGCCCGTCTGTATACCCCGGACCCGGATTCGGCCTGGAGCAAGGTCAAGGGCTGGCGCCAGCTCGAGGGCGCCGCCCTGGCTCGTCTGCAGCGGCTGGCCGCATGGCGCGAAGAAATCGCAGTCGCGCGCGACCGGCCGCGCCGCTGGATCCTTGCGGACGATGTGCTGATGGCACTGGCTACCCGCGCACCCGCCGACGAAGCAGCCATCACCGATCTCGGCATCGTGCCGCCGGCGGTTCTCCGCCGCTATGCCCGGGACCTGATCGAACGGCTGTCGATGGACGGCGATCAATCCATCTCCGCGCCGACGCCCGACACCCGTCTGAGCCGCAGCGAGACCACGCTGTTGGGACGACTGGGGAAATACATCGATCGCCGGGCCCAGGAGACACAGATCGCGCCGTCCATGCTCGCCACCCGCGCCGAGCTCAAACGCATGGTGTGCGGCGATCGGGATCTGCCGGTGTTGAAAGGATGGCGCCGCGAGATCGCTGGCGACGCGCTGCTCGGCCTGCTCGACTAGACGCCGACGACGCTCAAGCGGGATCAGCGACGCCGAGCGCTGCCTCGAGCCGACCATAGACCTCGTCGATCTCGCCTTCGGCCGGTACCACTTTGAGCTTGCCCCTGTCTTCGTAAAACGAGACCAGCGGCGAGGTCTGGGATTCATAGACTTTGAGACGCTGGGTGATGGTCTCTTCGTTGTCATCCGCGCGTTGGATCAGCTCACCGCCGCATCCGTCGCAGACGTCGCCGGTCTTGGGCGGAAAGAAGTAGATGTTGTAAACACGGCCACAGCCGGAGCAGGTCCGCCGTCCGGTCAGACGTTTGAGCAACACGTCGAAGTCCACATCCATCAACACCGCCGCGTCCAGCGGTGCACCGAGCTCATCCAGCACACCGTCCAGGGCTTGTGCCTGGGCGAGGTTGCGTGGAAAGCCGTCGAGGATAAAGCCGTTGGCGGCGTCGGGCTGCGCCAGCCGCTCGCGGATCATGCCGAGGACGATATCGTCAGACACCAGTTCGCCCGCATCCATCGCCACCCTGGCCCGTTGGCCGAGCTCGGTGCCACGGGCTACCGCATCGCGGAGCAGGTCGCCGGTGGACACCTGCGGGATGCCCTGGCGATCGACCAGCTTCTGAGCCTGGGTGCCCTTGCCCGATCCGGGCGCGCCTAGAAGGATGATTCTCATGATCGCCTCGCTGATGTTTGGAGCGGCGCTCCGCGACGCCGGTCGCGGGGTCCGGCGGCCCTTGCCTCCCCATAGAGCGGCTGAGGCTAGCGCTCCTCCCGAGCGAGGTCAAACCCATGAAGGTGGGTGTCGAATCAGCTATGCTTTGCTCGCGCTGGCGGTTCAGGAGTCCCGATGCCCAAACGTAATTTGTTCTATGCTCAATCCGGCGGCGTCACAGCCGTGCTCAATGCCACAGCCTGTGGCGTGATCGAGACCGCGCGAGAACATCCCAACCGCATAGACAAAGTCTATGCAGGCCACGAGGGCATTATCGGCGCATTGGGCGAAGACCTGATCGACACCAGCAAGGAAACCAGAGCCGCCATCGCCGCGCTACGCCATACGCCGGGCGGTGCCTTCGGCTCGTCACGCTATCGCCTCAAGGGCCTCGATGAGAGCCTGGCCGAGTACGAGCGGATGATCCGGGTATTCCGCGCCCACGACATCGGTTATTTCGTTTTTAACGGCGGCAACGACTCCATGGATACCGCGTGGAAGGTCTCACAGATCGGCGAGCGCATGGGCTATCCGATTACCTGTGTGGGCGTGCCCAAGACCGTCGATAACGATCTGGCGATCACCGACAACTGCCCGGGATTCGGCTCCGTCGCCAAATATGTGGCCACCTCGACTCGGGAAGCGGCGATCGACGTATTGTCGATGAAGCAGACCAAGGTGTTCATCATGGAAGTCATGGGGCGCAACGCGGGCTGGATCGCTGCCTCCGGCGGGCTGGCCGGGATCAAACGCCATGAGCCGCCCCATATCATCCTGTTCCCGGAGATCCCGCTGGATGAGGTGGCACTGATCGCGCGGGTGAAAGATTGCGTCGAACGCTACGACAATTGTGTGATCGTCGCCTCCGAAGGCGTGAAATGGCCAAGCGGCAAGTTTGTCTCCGACGCCGGCAGCAAGGATGCCTTCGGACACGTACAACTCGGTGGCGTGGCGCCGGTGCTGTCCAACATCATCAATCATCGTCTCGGCTACAAGTATCACTATGCGGTGGTCGATTATCTGCAGCGCTCGGCGCGGCATATCGCCTCGGCCACCGACGTCGAGCAGGCCTACGCCATGGGCGAGGCAGCGGTGAATCTCGCGGTCGAGGGACGCAATGCGGTGATGCCGGTGATCGTACGCAAGTCCGATAAACCCTATCGCTGGGAAGTCGGCATCGCCGAGTTGAGCAAGGTCGCCAATAAAGAGAAAAAGCTGCCGCGTAATTTCATCAGCCGTGACGGCTTCCACATCACCGCCGCCTGCCGGCGGTATCTCGAGCCTCTGATCCAGGGCGAGGATCACCCGCCCTATCGCGGCGGCCTGCCCGATTACGTACACCTGAAGAAGGTCCGGGTGCGCAAGCGCCTGCGCGAGACCTTCGACATCAAGGTCTGAAGCGGCACCAGTACTAGGCATAAAAAAAGGGGGCGCAGGCCCCCTTTTTTTCCATGCCTGCGTGGCTGTGGTTAGAGCAGCGGCGCGATGACCAGGCTGACGATGGCCATCACGTTGATCAAAATGTTCATCGACGGTCCCGAAGTGTCCTTGAACGGATCGCCGACGGTGTCGCCCACCACCGCGGCTTTGTGGACGTCCGAACCCTTGCCGCCGTGATGGCCTTTCTCGACGTATTTCTTGGCGTTGTCCCAGGCACCGCCCGCGTTGGCCATGGTCAGCGCAAGCAGCACACAGCCGAGCAACGCGCCGCCGAGCATGCCGCCCAGTGCCTCCGGACCGAGCCCAAAGCCCACCACCACCGGCGCCAGGATCGCCAGCAGACCAGGTGGCAGCATCCGTACCAACGCCGCGCGCGTGGCGATATCCACACAGCGCACCGTATCCGGTTCCGCCTTGCCCTCGAGCAGGCCGGGGATCTCCTTAAACTGGCGCCGGATCTCCTTGATCATGTCGAAGGCCGCCGTGCCCACCGCGTTCATGGTCATGGACGCGACCAGGAACGGGAAGATACCGCCAATAAACATGCCGATCAGCACGATGGGATTGGATATCTCCAGGCTGAAATCCGGATTGTGGTGGCTGATGACCTCGATAAATGCGGTGATGATCGCCAGCGCGGCCAGCGCCGCTGCGCCGATCGCGAAGCCCTTGCCGATCGCGGCGGTGGTGTTGCCGACCTCGTCCAGCGAATCGGTGATCTTGCGTGTCTCCGGGCCCAACCCGGCCATCTCGGCGATGCCGCCCGCGTTGTCGGCGACCGGGCCATAGGCATCGATGGCCATGGTCATGCCCACCGTGGCCAGCATGCCGACGGCGGCGATGCCGACGCCATAGAGACTCGCCGACTGATTGGCGAAATAGATGATGCCGGCGATCGCGAGGATCGGGATCACCACGGATTGCATGCCGGTGGCGAGCCCGGCGATGATCACCGTGGCGGGGCCCGTCTCGCCCTCACGCGCGATCTTGCGTACCGGCGGGCCGCCTGTGTAGTACTCGGTGACCAGGCCGATGATCATGCCGCCGATGGCACCGGCGATGACCGCCATCCACACACCATTGCCGATGCCGAGAGCACCGATCACGAACCAGGCGGCGATGATGAACAATACCGCCGCACCCAGGGTACCGACCCTAAGCGCTTTCTCCGCCGGCAGTGTAGCGGCCATGCGTACCATCAATACGCCCAGCAACGAACACACCAGCCCGGTGGAGGACAACAGTAGCGGCAGCCCCATCAGGCTGGCACGCAGTTCTTCCCCGTTCAGACTTCCGCCAAGACGCTCGTTCATCAGCTGCACGCCGATAGTGGAGGCGATCGCTATCGAGGCGATCATGGCGCCGCAATAGGATTCGAAGATATCCGAGCCCATGCCGGCCACGTCGCCGACGTTGTCACCGACGTTGTCAGCGATCACGCCCGGATTGCGGGGATCGTCCTCGGGGATACCGGCTTCGATCTTGCCGACCAGATCGGCGCCCACATCGGCGCTCTTGGTAAAGATGCCGCCGCCGACACGCGAAAACAGCGCCACCAGCGAGGCGCCCATGCCGAAGCCATGGATCGTCTCGGCCGTCTGCGGATCGCCACCGAATAGCAGATAGAGGAAACCGAGTCCGAGCAGACCCATCGAGGCGACCGTGATACCCATCACAGAGCCGCCGTAGAAGGCGACGGACAACGCCTCACCGGCGCCCTTGTCATGAGCCGCGACCGTGGTGCGGACGTTGGCGCGGGTCGCTGTGTACATGCCGATAAAGCCGGCCAATGACGAGGTCAGCGCACCGACGAAAAACGCCAGCGCAGTATCCCAGCCCAGATCGGAGAAACCGATCGCCAGGATGACCAGTACCGCCACCGCCCACAGCAACAGATACTCGCGTCGCATAAATGCCATCGAGCCTTGTTGTATCTTGATCGCGATATCAGCGACCTTGCCGTCGCCGGCCGGATAGCTTGCGACCAGCCGGTAGACGACAAACGCCGCCAGCAGACCGACCACGCCCATAATCACCGGAAGTTGGTTGGTGTCCATGATTCCCCTTTCTTTTTTGCCCCGACAGGATGCGGAGCCGAACTCGGATCCAGGTCCGAAGCGGCAACGCGCGACCGGACTAAACGGCAGCATTATAGCGGGTGTGTGGCGGGAAAAGCAGGCCGATCAGTGCAGCTGGATCGCCTCGGGCCGCCCAACGGCGTAACCCTGGATAAAATCCACGCCCATGTCGCGAACCATGGTAAACACCGTGTCGGTCTCCACGTGTTCTGCGATAACCCGGATCTTCAGCGTACGTGCCAGTTTGATCATCGCTGCCACCATGGCCTGGCTTACATCGTCGCTGCCGAGGCCGCGGATAATGGCGCCGTCGATCTTCAGATAATCCATGGACAGGTTCTTGAGATTGGCAAAGGAACCGATGCCGCTGCCAAAGTCATCCAGGGCGAACTGACAGCCCATGCCATGGAGCACGGCGATAAAGCGTGCCGCATGGGTCAGGTTGCCGATTACGGCCGATTCCCGCACCTCAAAACAGATCTGCCCTGGCGCCACGCCACTGTAGTCCAGACACTGGACCACAAAATCGAGGAACTGCGGATCACCCAGGGTCTGACCAGAAAGGTTGACGGTGCAGCTGCGGTTGTCGGGCAGCGTCAGCACGCCGCTGCCGATAGCGCCGAAGGTGGTCTGCAGAACCCAGCGGTCGACGTTGGGCATCAGATGGTAGCGCTCCGCGGCCTCCATAAAGTCACTGGGCGTCGCCGAACCACCGTCCTCGTTACGCATCCGCAGCAACACTTCACAGGCCGGGCCCGTATCCACGCGACCGGTGGCCGATACAATCGGCTGCAGGAACAGCTCGAAGCGATCCTCTTTCAGCGCCCTCTGCAACCGCTGCAGCCACAGGATCTCGCCACGCTGGCGGGCGACGGCCTCGTCCCTGGCGGAGTAGACATGAACCCGGCCTCGCCCCTTCTGTTTGGCCACATAGCAGGCCGAGTCGGCGGCGCTCATCAACTCTTCCAGTGTCCCGCTCTCGTGGCTGATTTCGACCAAGCCGACGCTGACGCCAATATTGAAAATCCGATCCCGCCACACGAAACGGTAGTCCCGGATCGCCGCCACCACGTCGTCCGAAATCTGCCGCGCCTTCTCCAGCGGGCAGCCGCTCAGCAGCATGCCAAATTCATCGCCGCCGATGCGGGCGACGATATCGGAGTCACGGACCTGATCACGGATCAGGGAAGCGACTTCGCGCAGCATGTTGTCCCCGGCCATATGTCCGCAGGTGTCGTTCACCGCCTTGAACCGATCCAGATCCAGATAACACAACACGTGCGTGGACCCACCGGAGCGGGCGCCGGCTATGATCTCGTCCAGCCGGCGCTCGAATTCACGGCGATTGACCAGCCCGGTGAGCGGATCGTGGCTGGCCTGATAGGACATCTGCCGGGCCAAGCCGCGGATCTCGGAGACATCATGGAGCAGCACGACGGCGCCGAACACATCACCCTGACCGGCCCGGATCGGCGCCGCGCTGAGTTCGATCGAGTGCTCCTGGCCACTGGTCTTTGACAACATCAGGGTGCGGCGACCAAGATCGATCCGGGTGCCCTCGCTCAGACAGCGCTGGATCGGATCACCCAGCGGCTTGCGATCAGCCTCGTCTACGAGTCCGACCAGATCGCTCAACCGGTTGCCCTCCGCCATATCCAGGCGGCAACCCAGCATCAGCTCGGCAGCACCGTTGGCATAGTCGATACGGCCCTCCAGATCGGTGGTGATTACACCCTCGCCGATAGAATCCAGCGTGTGCCGCGCGAGGCTTCGTCCAGCCTCGGTCGCTGCCTCGATCGCGTGTGCCGCGCTGGGTCGCACCACCGAACCCAGTGCCGCCTGGGATCCGGGGACGGCGAACGGACGCATCTCAACCCAATGCGAGCGGTCGTCCGGATCCAGCAGCTGCAGGGTCAGCGGCTCACGCTCGGCCTTGCCCTCGAGCCGCCGCGCCAGATATTGATCGAGCGCATCCCGGTGTTCCGGATGAGCAAAGTCCCGTAGCTCGCAACCTTCGAGCTGGGCCGAGGGTAGACCGAAAATCCTCGCTGCGCCCGCGTTTGCGTAGAGGATGCGCTGCTCGTGTACCAGCACCGCCTCGTCCATGGACTCGGCCAGTTCGGTGAACAGATCCTGATCCGCCAGCACCACCAGGGGATCGGATCGCGCTGCCGCGGAGGGCTTGCTGGCGCCACCGCGGGCGGACATGGCCGTCGACGGCCGGGCCCCGCCGCCGAGCACGCCGATACCGCGTGCTGCCACACGACGTCGCAAATAGTAGACCAGGAACCCGAAGGCGCCGAGTCCGGCCGCGATGGTCAGCGTCTCGAGCACGATCAGTCCGCTTGGGCCTCCATCATGATTTTCTATACACCTGGCCACCGGCGCGGCGGAATTCCAGCGCCTTCTCCTGCATGCCCGTCTCCACTGCGCTGTCCAGCTCGACGATACCGCGGCCGCGGGCGTACTCCCGCACCTCCTGAGTGATCTTCATCGAGCAGAATTGCGGGCCGCACATGGAGCAGAAATGGGCCACCTTGTGGGCGTCCTTGGGCAGGGTCGCGTCATGGTATTCGCGCGCGCGCTCCGGATCGAGGCTCAGATTGAATTGATCCTCCCAACGGAACTCGAAGCGGGCCTTCGACAAGGCGTTGTCCCGGACCTGGGCCGAGGGATGGCCCTTGGCCAGATCGGCGGCATGAGCGGCGATGCGGTAGGTGACGATGCCGTCGCGAACGTCGTTCTTGTCGGGCAGACCCAGATGCTCCTTGGGCGTCACATAGCAGAGCATGGCGGTCCCATACCATCCGATCTGCGCCGCGCCAATGGCCGAAGTGATGTGATCATAGGCCGGCGCGATATCGGTGACCAGCGGTCCGAGCGTGTAGAACGGCGCTTCGAAACAGGCGTCCAGTTCCTTGCGCATGTTCTCGCGGATCAGCTGCATGGGCACATGGCCCGGCCCCTCGATCATGACCTGGACATCCTGCTCCCAGGCCACCGCCGTGAGCTCGCCGAGGGTCTCCAGCTCGGCGAATTGGGCCTTGTCGTTGGCGTCGGCGAGACAGCCCGGACGCAGGCCGTCGCCGAGCGAGAAAGCGACATCGTAGGCGCGCATGATTTCGCAGATGTCGGCGAAGCGAGTGTAGAGGAAGTTCTCCTGATGATGGGCCAGGCACCACTTGGCCATGATCGAACCGCCGCGAGACACGATACCTGTGATGCGATCGGCGGTCAGCGGCACAAACGGCAGACGCACGCCGGCGTGGATGGTGAAGTAGTCGACGCCCTGCTCAGCCTGTTCGATCAGGGTGTCGCGAAAGATCTCCCAGCTGAGATCCTCGGCTTTACCACCGACCTTCTCCAGCGCCTGATAGATCGGCACGGTGCCGATCGGGACCGGCGAATTGCGGATGATCCACTCGCGGGTCTCATGGATATGCTTGCCGGTAGACAGATCCATGATCGTGTCCGCGCCCCAGCGCACCGCCCAGACCATCTTCTCTACTTCCTCGGCGATAGAAGAGGTGACCGCAGAGTTGCCGATATTGGCGTTGATCTTGACCCGGAAATTGCGCCCGATGATCATCGGCTCGAGTTCCGGATGATTGACGTTCGACGGGAGGATCGCGCGGCCCGCAGCGACTTCTTTACGCACGAACTCAGGCGTCACCTCATCCGGCAGGCGCGCGCCGAAACCCTGCCCCGGGTGGCGCGATAACAAGCCCGCCTGCGCATAAACATCCTGCAGCTCGGCCAGGCGTGCGTTCTCTCTGAGCGCCACATATTCCATCTCGGGCGTCACCAGACCGCGCCGGGCATAGTGCATCTGCGTCACGTTGCTGCCAGCCGTAGCCCGGCGCGGCGTCGGCAGATGCGGGAACCGCAGCGCATCCAGTGCGGGATCCTGCAGGCGGGCACGGGCATAGTCCGCGCTGCGCCCGTGCAGCGATTCGGTGTCGCCGCGCTCCTCGATCCAGCCGCTGCGCAGAGCGGCGAGACCGGTCTCGAGTTCGATGTGTGCGGAAGGATCGGTGTAAGGCCCCGAGGTGTCATAGAGCGAGACCGGTGGATTCGCAGTGCCACCGCCACTGGCCGGGGTATCTGATTGTCTTACCTCGCGCATGCTCACCCGCAGATCGGGCCGGCTGCCGGTCACAAACACCTTGGCTGAACCCGAAAAGGGTCCGATGACCTCTTCACTGAGTCGGGCGGTCTGGCGGAAGAGATTTTCTGCTTCGGTGCTCATGCGTACCTCGCTGGCGGTGTGGGACAGGGCGTCCCGCGGAAAAGCCTGATTCTATTGGCAGGGGACGCTCGGTGACCAGTTTGGCAATGCATCGAGCAAGCTTAGCCCAAGGGGGGCGGCCAGCGGCGTGCTATTCACCATAATGCGATGTCAGCGCCTTGTCACTCGGACACCGAGACCTTACCCTTCGTCCCTCTGAAACCACCACCTGCCGTGCCCCTGCGGAGCCAGCCATGGATCTCGACAACGCCCGTGCCCAGATGATCAGCCAACAGCTGAGGACATGGGATGTCAGCGACCAGCGTGTCCTCGAGATTATGGCCGATATGCCCCGCGAACGCTTTGTGCCGCCGGCCTTCACCAGCCTGGCCTATGCCGACATCAGCATCCCGATCGCGGCTGGCCAGCAAATGCTGCAGCCAAAGATTCAGGCGCGGGTTCTGCAGGCGGTGGCGCCCGACCCGGGCGACGCGGTCCTTGAGATCGGCACTGGCTCGGGCTACCTCACCGCCTGTCTGGCGCGGCTGGCCGGTTCCGTATTGAGCATCGACATCGATCCGGCTTGCACGGCCGCGGCCGGCGAACGGCTGGCCGCGTTGAATGTCAGCAATGTAAGACTCGAGACGGCCGATGCGATGGAGGCTGACTTCGAGCGAACCTTCGATGTGATCGTTGTCGGCGGTGCGCTGCCGGTCTACGACCCGAGATTTGAACAGATGCTTACCCCTGGCGGCCGCCTGTTCGTGGTGGTCGGATCGCCTCCGGCCAGGGAAGCCTGGCTGGTCACCCGTGGCAGCGGCGAAGGCTGCGCTCGCGAGGTGCTATTCGAGACCGATATCCCGTCCCTTGCCAATGCCCCCGAGCCGGACGCTTTCGTGTTCTGAGGATCGTGATTGATCGATGAGATAACAGTCCTGGATCTGCACGGTCTGCTGGCCCAATCGTCGGCACCGCTGGTCCTCGATGTGCGTGAGCCATGGGAGTTGGCCCTGGCCTGTCTGCCGACAACGGTGAACATTCCGATGGGTCAGTTGCCTGATCGGATTGATGAACTGGATGTGACCCGATCCATCGTGGTCATGTGTCATCATGGAAACCGCAGCCGCCAGGTAGCCATATACATGAAACAAAACGGGTTTTCCCATGTCATCAACCTCTCCGGGGGGATAGAAGCCTGGTCGGTCATGGTCGACCCGAAAATCCCCCGTTACTGATCTGCGCCATGCTGCAGTGGGTGTTTGGCTCACTGGCGATATGGTGATATAGTCAACTACAACACTAACCTCTTGCCAAACGTCCTCTGAGACGGAGAAAACGGACCCATGAACAGTTTGCGCACCGCTCTGGCGCTTGCAGCCTTGTCGCTCGCGTCACCTTCCGTGACCGCGGCCACCCTGATGGACATCTATGGCATCGCCATCACTGCCGACCCCTCGCTCAAGGAGGCGGCGGCCAACCGTATGGCGACCCTGGAGGCGAAACCCCAGGCGATGTCAGCCTTGTTGCCGCAGATCAGCGGCCAGGGCCGGGTCAGCAACGTCTACGCGGGCGGAGGCAACACCTTCGACCAGGTGTTCACCGATCCGAACACCGGCGAGACCACGGTGACGACGGTCACGACGGATTTCACGCAAAACACGACCCCGGCCCGCTCCTGGCAGCTGGACCTGACCCAGACCCTGTTCCGTTGGGATCAGTGGGTGACGCTCAAACAGGCAGACAAGCAGCTGGCTCAGGCGGAGGCCGAATATCGCGCTGCCGAACAGGACCTGATGGCACGGGTGGCACAACGCTATTTTGACGTCCTCGCGGCGCGGGCCACCCTGAGCGCCGGCGAAGCGGCCAAGAAAGCCATCGGACGCCAGCTGGAACAGGCCGAGAAACGCTTCGAGGTTGGTCTGATCGCGATCACCGATGTACAGGAGTCGCAGGCTTCATACGACTCCGCGTCGGCGGCCGTGATCGAGGCCAAGCGTACCCTGGCCACCGCCAGAGAGTTCCTGCGCGAGATCACCGGCGAGTACTTCGCCGAACTGGCGGACGCCGGCCCGGACACACCGTTGATCTCGCCCAACCCGGATGACGTGGAGGTCTGGGTCAGCACCGCGCTCAAACAGAATCTCAATCTCGAAGCGAGCCGCCTCGCGGCAGAGATCTCCCGCGACGAGATCAACGTGCGCAAGTCGGGCCACTTGCCGACGCTGGATTTCTTCGCCCGCCGCTCCGGCAACAACAACGACGCCAACCGTCAGAATCGGCCACAACAGGAAGGCGCCACAATTATCCCCGGCAAGGGCCCGGCGGATAGCCGCGACAATACGGACGTGATCGGCATGCAGCTAAACGTACCGATCTATAGTGGCGGCCTGGTGCGGTCCCAGGTCAAGGAATCCGAATTCCAGCATCAGGCGTCGCTGCAGCGTCTCGAGCGGGTGGCCAGAGAGACGGAACGGCAGGTCAGAGATTCCTTTCTCAGCGTCAACTCGGAGATTTCCCGGGTGATGGCGCTGGGCAAGTCGGTAAAATCCAACCAGACCGCGCTGCGCGCTACCGAGGCGGGCTTTGAAGTCGGCACGCGGACCACGGTCGATGTCCTCGCCTCGCGACAGAACCTGTTCGAGGCAGAGCGGGATTACGCGCGCAGCCGCTATACCTATCTGGTCAACGCGCTGTTGCTCAAACAGGCGGCGGGCACGCTGAGCCCGGCAGATCTCGAGGAAGTGGACGGCTGGCTCAAGAAGTAGCCGCGCGGCCGGCCCAGGAGCCGTCGAGCAGCGGCTCGACCATGTCCAGCAGGCGCCGCAGCGCGCCGCGGTTCTCGCTGATGATGTGACGGCCGCGCGCGCCCCACTCCGCGCTCAAGCCGGGCTGATTGAGAAACGGCAGCACCTGCCGCGCCAGGTCGTCAACATCGGTGACGATACGCGCAGCGCCGCCCTCAACCAGCTTTAGCGCCACATCCTCGGCGTTGAAGTTGTGCGGGCCGGTCAACACGGGCACACCCATGGCTGCCGGCTCGAGTAGATTGTGACCGCCGATCGGCTCGAGACTGCCGGCGACAAACGCGACATCCGCCGCGCCGTAGAACATCAGTAGTTCGCCCAGCGTATCGCCAAGAAACACACTGTGTTCGTCGCTGCAGGTGCTGGCTTGACTGCGCCGGACATAGGACAGCCCGGAGCGATCCACCAGCTCGGCCACCGCCTCGAATCTCTCGCGATGCCGCGGTACCAGGATCAGCAGCGCATCCGGATACCGGGTCACGATCTGGCGATGCGCGGCCAGCACCTGTGTCTCCTCGCCCTCGTGCGTGCTGGCGGCGATCCATACCGGCCGTTCACCGGCGATTTCGCGCCTCAGCTGCCGGCCCCGATCAGCGATACCCGCCGGCAGTTCGAAGTCGAACTTGATGTTGCCGATGGCGTGGGTGCGTTCGGGTGCGGCACCCAGTTCGAGGAAGCGTGCGGCGTCACGCTGACTCTGTGCGGCGATCAGGATGCCGAATGCGAGCGTCTCCCGGAACAGCCCGACAAACCGTTTGTACTTGCCGACCGAGCGTGGCGAAATGCGGGCGTTGGCCATCACCAGCGGTACATCGCGGGCACCGCATTCGGCAAACAGGTTGGGCCACAATTCGGTCTCCATAATGATGGCCAGACGCGGATTAAAGCGATCGAAAAACCGCGATACCGCGCCCGGGGTGTCATAGGGGATATAGCTGTGTATGACCTCATCACCGAACAAAGCGGCGACGCGCTCGCCACCGGTGGGTGTCACGGTGGTCATCACTACCGGCATATCGGGATACTTGGCGCGGAACTCGTGCACCATCGGCGTCGCCGAGACCACCTCGCCGACCGACACCGCATGGATCCAGATACTGGGACGATCCGTGGAGCTGCGCCCGAAACCGAAACGCTCCTCGAAGCGCTCGAAGTAAGCGCGATTGGTCAGACCCTTCCACAGCAGGATAAAAACAACCGAGGGCGCGAGGATGTAGGACAAGGCGAGATACAGCAGTCTCACGGGCCGTCGCCTTCGCCATCCCGGAGCCGCGCCAGCAGCGTGCTGGTGGAGTTGCCCTCGCGGTAGGACAGCACGCGGACCTGGCCACCGTTGCGCAACACGCAGTCGCCGCCGGCGATGTCCGCGGGCCGGTAATCGCCGCCTTTCACCAGCAGGTCCGGGAGCAGATCGCAGATCAATCGCTCGGGCGTATCTTCGGAGAAAGCAACGACCCAGTCCACGGCGGCCAGACCGGACAGCACTGCGAGCCGATCCGCAAGCGTATTGAGCGGCCGTCCCTGCCCCTTTAATCGGGACACGGACGCATCATCATTGACGGCCACGACCAATCGATCGCCCAGCGCCTTGGCCTCCTCCAGGTACGCCACATGGCCCGCATGGATAAGGTCGAAACAGCCGTTGGTCATGACCACGCGTTCACCACGGTCACGTGCCTGGCCCATCGCGACCGTCAGCGCCGCCTGGTCGAGGATGCCGCGCCCACCCTTGCCGCGCTGGTGCTGGGCCAGGCTAAGCTCGGACGCCGTCACACTGGCCACACCCAGTTTGCGCACCACCAGCCCGGCGGCGAGATTGGCCAGCGCCGCGGCCCGATCCATGGCCAGACCGGCGGCGACAGACGCCGCGGCCACCGCGATCACCGTATCGCCGGCGCCGGTGACATCGAATACCTCACGCGCCTCGGCCGGCAGATCCACCACCGCGCCGTCCTGGCTAAACAACATCATGCCGCGGTCGCTGCGCGTGACTAGCAGATGATCCAGGTCCAGCGCCGCCCGCAGCGCTTCGCCACGACGGACAAAATCGTCGTCGTCGCGGCCGGGCCCGGCCACCGCAGTGAATTCAGCCAGGTTAGGCGTGATCACGCTGGCGCCGCGGTAACGCTGAAAGTCGCCACCCTTGGGGTCGACCAACACCGGCACCCGCGCATCGCGGCACCGCTGGATCAGCGCTGCGACCTCGGCCAGTCCGCCCTTGCCATAGTCCGACAGCACCACCGCATCAACGCCATCGAGAAATTCGTCAAACGCGTTCCCGGCGATAGCCGGGGGGTGGCTTGCGGGGTGCGGATCAAAATCCAGCCGGATCAATTGCTGGTTGCGACTGAGCACCCGGAGCTTGGTCACGGTATTGAACCCGGGATCGCGTTGCAGCCGGGTGTCGATGCCCTGAGCCTCGGTCAGCGACTGCAGCCGTCCCGCCGCTTCGTCATCGCCGGTGATGCCGATCAGGCGCGTCCTGACTCCCAGGCTGGCGAGGTTGGCGGCGACGTTGGCGGCGCCACCCGGACGCTCCTGCACTGCGTTGACGTTGACCACCGGCACCGGCGCCTCGGGAGAGATGCGCCCCGCGGGACCGAACCAGTAGCGATCCAGCATCACGTCGCCGGCAACCAGCACGCAGGCGTCGTTAAAATCGGGGACGGTGAGCGTCATCGGCTGGCCCTCTCGCGTGGCGCGGATGTTAGCACAGGGCCTTGCACCGGCAGAGATGTGCCCGGTCTGCGGTAAACTCCCGGACGACGGCGCCCGGACGCCGCGTTCCCATGCGGGTGATCCCGATTGAGTGACGACCCGATACCGCTGTACCGCTTGCTGGCACCCCGTTACTGGGGCATCTGGGTCGCGCTGGGTCTGTTGCGGTTGGCGGTCCTCCTCCCCTACCGGTTGCAGGCGCCGATCGGACGCGGCGTCGGCCGCCTCGCGATGAGGCTGGCATCTTCGCGACGACAGGTCGCCGAGCGCAATATCGCGCTGTGCTTCCCTGAACTCGACCCATTGCAGCAACGTCAGCTGTTGCAGCGGCACTTCGAATCGCTGGGTATGACGCTGATCGAAATGGGTCTGTGCTGGTGGGCGCCGGATGCCCGTCTCGAACCCCTGTTCCAGATCGATGGCCTGGAGCACTTGCGCGCCGCCCAACAGCGCGGCAAGGGTGTGATCATGCTCACCGGTCACTTCACGACGCTGGACCTGGGCGGACGTTTTCTCACCATGCAGGCACCAGTGACCGCCATGTACCGCCGCAACGAGAATCCGCTGTTCGAACGGGCCATGCGCCGCGGTCGCGAGCGCTCCGCCCAGCAGGCCATCCCGAAACAGGACATCCGCGGTATGGTGCGCGCGCTAAAGCAGAATCACGCGATCTGGTATGCACCTGACCAGAGCCATCGCCGCCGGCACAGCGCCGTAGTACCGTTTTTCTCGGTGCCGGCCGCGACCAATACCGCGACCGCCGCGCTGGCCAGGATGAGCGGTGCGCGGGTAGTGCCGTTCTCCTCGCTGCGTCTGCCTGATGACGCCGGCTATCGGCTGGTGATCGAGCCGGCGTTTGACGATTTCCCCAGTGCAGATGCCGAAACCGATACGCTACGGATCAACCGCTGGCTGGAGCAGCGGATCCGTCTGGCGCCCGAGCAGTATCTGTGGATCCATCGGCGTTTCAAGCCGTTCGAGCCGGACCAGCCCGATCCCTACGCCGGTATCTGATCGTAGCCGCCGATCAATGCGGTCCAGTCGGCGGTCGCGAAGTGCAGCCCCGGTCTGGCCACGGCGATCTTGTGCAGAGAGCGATGCAGGCGGTCCAGATTCCGCTGCCGCCACGGCCCCGCTGATCGGATCCGGCCGCGGTCGAAATCGACCAGCCAGGGACGGTCATCCTGGTCGAGCAACAGATTGCCGGCATTGAGGTCCGCGTGACACAGTCCGGCATCATGGAAGCGCCGTATGCACGTGCCCAACGCACGCCAGCACTGCTCATCGAGCGCAGCGGAAATGAGTCGCGTCGACAACGCCTGCGCACCGGGGATACGACGCGTGATCAGATCCGCAGTGTAAAACGGCCCGCGACGCCAGCACGCCGCGGCCACCGGCGCTGGTACCGGCAAACCGAGCTCGTACAGATGGCGCAACACACGCCATTCGCGGAACCCACGAGTCCGCTCGCGACCGGTCCAGACGTATCGATCACTGGAGACGCGGGCGGCGAGCCCGCCGCGCCGGTAATGGCGCAGCGCCCATTCATGATCTCCGGCGCGAACGAATAACACAGCGCCCCGGCCGGCTTCGCTTTGATCGACCACGGCACCCTCCGCGAGCCAGTGCGCCGGCTCAAAACTCGACTGCGTCCACTCGCAGTCCAGCGCAGGGTCGTAGAGAACCGCTCCATGCTCGACGACGCGCAAGGCCTCATCCACTGACCTTCTCCCCGGCCCCCGCCGCACTGATCGGGTGCTCGGCTGCGGGTCCATCGCCCGGGTGGCGATCGCGTCGAGCACCAGTTCCGGTCCAATCTCCCTGAGACAACGCAAATGACCCAGCGGGCAGGTCCGTTCAAAACAAGGGCTGCATTCCAGCTGCCGATAGAGCACCGTCTTGCGCTGGGTGAGAGGTGGCGTGTAATTGGGCGTGGACGATCCGTAGATGGCGATCACATGACAACCCACGGCGGCAGCCACATGCATCAGGCCCGAGTCGTTGGTCACCGCCACCGACGCCAGTGCGAGCAGATCCACCGCGTCGACAAGACGCGTCCGCCCGCAGAGGTTTTTCGCAACGCCGCCGGACTCCCAGACGATGGTGTCCCCGGCCGCCACCTCCTGCCGTGAACCGAGGATCCATACCTGGTGACCCTCAGCGGCCAACGCCGCCGCCACCTGGCCGTAGTGGGGAAGCGGCCAGCATTTGGCAGGCCCGTACTCGGCGCCGGGCATCAACGCGACTACCGGTGTATCCGTATCCAGACCCAGTGCTTCCAGCTGTCGCTGCTGGTTCGCGGTATCGATATCGAGTCGCGGTTCGGGGACCGGCGGTGGCTGGGCCGCGTCGGCAGCCAGCCCCAGAGCGACATAGCGCTGTACGGTTTTGGTCAGCCGCGTCTTGTCCAACGGCCGGATGTCGTTGAGCAGGCCGTAGCGCATCTCACCGCGATAGCCTGTCCTTTGCGTCGCGCCAGCGAAAAACGGCACCAGCGCCGACTTCAGCGAACGCGGCAATACGATCGCCTGTCGATAGCCGCGATCAATAAGCGAACGGCCCAGCCGACGGCGCAATCCGAAGCGTAATTCGCCATGGCCCAGCGGCATCTCGATAATGTCTTGCACCTGGGGCATACGCCGCAGCAACGGCGACGACCAGGCCGGCGCCAGCACGTCGATCATGGTATCTGGATGGCGCGCCGCCAGCGTCATCAACAGACTCTGACTCATGACCATGTCGCCGACCCAGGCCGGCCCGACCACCAGCAGCCGATCAGGCATCCGCGGCCGCCTCGTCCCGGACCGCATCCAGATAGGCGGCGACGCCCTCCTCCACGCTCATGAACGGCGCGTCAAAGCCGGCCGCCCGCAGCCCGCTGACGTCGGCTTGTGTATAGCTCTGATAGCGCCCGCGCAGGTGCTCCGGGAACGGGATATAGCGGATCGAACCCTGGCCGTGCCAGGCGATAACGGCTCTCGCCACCTCATTGAAACTCTGCGCCCGGCCGGTCCCCGCATTGAAGATCCCGGAAATCTCGGGCCGGTCCAGGAAATACAGCACGACCCGGGCGATGTCCCCCACATAGATAAAGTCCCGCCGCTGCTCGCCATCGCCATAACCGTCCGAGCCCTCGAACAGACGCACTTCACCGTCCGTCAGCAGCTGCGTGAGGAAGTGCCAGGCCACGCTGGCCATGGCCTGTTTGTGCGCCTCGCGCGGACCATAGACGTTGAAATAACGCAGCCCGACCACCTGACTGCCAGGTGATCGGAGACGCCGTACGTAACGATCAAACAACAGCTTCGAATAGCCGTAAACGTTGAGCGGATGCTCGTGGTCCGGGTCTTCGCCAAAGCCGGGACCGGCACCATAGACCGACGCTGAAGACGCGTAGATAAATGGCACCTGCTGCTTTAGACAGGCGTGCAGCAGTTCCCTCGAGACCGTGTAATTCTGGTCCAGCATCAGACGGCCATCCCACTCGGTAGTGTCGGTACATGCGCCCTGATGCAGTACGGCACGGATCCCGTCCGGCAACCCGCGGCGGTTCAACGCCTGCCGGAACGCGTCCTTGTCCTCGTAGTCAGCGATTTCACAGTCGGCCAGATTGGCGAACTTGGTGCCATCATTGAGATCGTCGACGACGAGGATGTCGCGCTCGCCGCGCTGATTCAATGCGCGCACCAGATTGCTGCCGATAAAGCCGGCGCCGCCGGTCACGATAATCATGCTGTCTCCACCTGCGGTCCGCCGGTCAGCTCTTGATACAGCGCCAGATAGCGCTCGGTCATGCGCGCGGCCGTGTACGCCCCGGCTCGCTCCCGGTTGGCATCACCCATACGCGCGCGTGTGTCCGGGTCCCGGATCAGATCGGTGATCGCGCGCGCGAGGCCCTCTATGTCGCCCGCATCGAGCAGACGTCCGTTGCGTCCATCCTCGATCAGTTCCGGGATGCCGCCCACGCGCGTGGCCACCACCGGCAAGCCGAAGCTCATCGCATCGATCAGTATAGAACCGAGACCTTCACGGCGCGAAGGGAACAGGAACAGATCGAACGCCGCCAGGCAATCGGCCACCCGTTCCGAATGTCCTTCGAACACGACGCCCGGCACGTCGCCGGCTACGTCGCGCAACATCGTCTCGTCCTCACCGCCGCCGACCAGCACAAAACGCAGCTCGGGTCGGAACTCGCGCAATAGCCTCGCGACCTCGATGATCTGACGCTGACCCTTGTCCGCGTCATCCAGGGCGCCGATGTGGCCGACCACGAAGTCGCCGCCCCAGCTGTCACGCAGATCGTCAACATTGGTTGCGCACAGCCCGCTGGCGGCGCTGGGCGCAATCCGGTATTCGATCGCCGCATCGAGCTGCCGCAGCGACTGGCCCACGGCGTCGCTGAGCACGGTGACCGCGGCGGCCCGTCGATACATGAGGCGATTGAGGCCATGGCGGCGCGGCACATTGAGCACCCGCCGCGTCACCAGATAGGGGACGCCGGTGAACAAGTGGTTGAACCAGGCGCTGCGCAGACTGCGCCCCTCATGGACGTGGATCAGATCGGGTTTGCCGATGGATCGGGCCGCCGCGAGGACACCATGGCCTGGCCTCAGCTCGAGACCCGGCACGTCTTCGAGCCGCGAGCAGAGTGGCTCACCCTGCCGGGCGACCAGCCGCTGGGCCACGCCCCTGGCTGCCAGCTCGCGGATCAGCAGCTCGGTCTGACGCTCGCCGCCGCGGAAGCCGCGCGCAAGGTTAACGTGACACACCCGCCAGGGGGCGGCAACAGCAGGATCCTCAGGAGCCGGCGTGTTCACGCCGCGAGCGCCTCTGGGGCGACGAGACTCAGCGCGCCGGTCGCCCGGAATCCCGGTCGACCAGCACGTAGGACGCGCCACAGTAGGGGCATTTTGCCTCGGCCGTGGCTTCGATCGGCAGATAGACCTTGGGGTGGGAGTTCCACAGACTCATGCCGGGCATCGGACATGACAAGGGCAGGTCGGCGGCGGTCACCTCGTAGAGATGCTTCGCGTTGGGTTGCACGGTGTCCTGCATGGCGGCGATCGATAGGCTCTGGCATCGGATAGGGATCGGAAGTATACCAGCCGCAATGGCCGGGTCAGGACTCCATGGTCTCGTGCCACATGTCGCTGACATAGGCTTTTTGCCCACTGAATTCGCCTGCCGGTACGCGACCCGGTTGACCGTCCAGGAACAGCTGGTGCAACCGCGTCCGGTAGTCCAGATACGTGGTGCGCAGACGGTCGGCCCGCTGCTGATCCAGTACGCCCGCCTGCACCAGTGCCTCCAGCTGGCGCACATTGTCCGAATACTCCAACAGGGCGGGGAATTCGTGGCACCGGCTCAGGACCAGATACTGCACCAGGAATTCGATGTCGCCGATACCGCCGCGGTCCGCCTTGACGTCGAACTGGCCGGGGTCCTTACTCGCGTGTTCCGCCAGCATACGGGAGCGCATCCGCGCCACGTCCTCGCGTAAAGAGTCGCGCCGTATAGCGTCGCTGAGGATGCGCCGGCGGACCGCCTCGAAATCGCCTCGCACCTTGGGATCGCCGGCCACCGCCCGTGCCCGCAGCAGCGCCTGGTGCTCCCAGGTCCAGGCTTCGGTCGATTGATAGCGCTCGAAAGCAGTGAGACTGGTCACCAGCAGCCCGCCCTTGCCGCTGGGACGCAGACGCGTATCCACCTCGTAGAGAAGACCGGAGGCGGTTTGCGTGGTCAGCACATGGACCAGGCGGCGCGTGAGGCGGCCGAAGAACAGACCGTTGTCCACCGCTTCCTCTCCGTCGGTCGTTTGCGCTTCGCCCTCGGAATCATTCACGAACACCAGGTCCAGGTCGGATCCATAGCCCAGCTCGAGACCGCCGAGCTTGCCATAGCCGATGACCGCAAAACCGCAGTCCCGGCGATCCGGGCCGCGCCCGCAACGCGGCGCGCCATAACGATTCTCGGTCTGCCGGCGGGCGATGTCGATAGCCACCTCCAGCACCGCCTCGGCGATGTCGGTCAGACGATCGCTGACTTTCATCACCGGCAGCCGGCCGCTCAGATCGGCCACCGCCACCAGGAACACCGCGCTGCGCTGGAACTGGCGCAGCACCTCCATCTGCCCCTCCAGCTCATCATCGCTCAGTGCCGCAAGACGCTGACGCAGGTCGGCCAGCAGCTGCTCGCGGCCGGGCAGGCTGGCGAAGACACGCGGATCGATCAATTCGTCCAGCAACAGCGGATGCCGCTCCACCTGTCGTACCAGGAACTCGCTCTGGGCGCAGAGTTGCGCCAGATGATCCAGGGCTCCGGGGTTCTCGTTCAGCAGCGCGAAATACGCGGAGCGCAGACCGACCGCATGCAGCACACCCAGCAACCTCTCCAGTACTTGCTCGGCGCCATCACAGCTTGCGGCCCGGCGGATGATGGCCGGCATCAGCGCATCGAGCCGTCTGCGGCCGGATGCGTCCAGCCGACGCACAAACCCGGCATCGGCCAGTCGCCGGATCGCGGCGAAGGCCCGGTCCGGGTCGGCGTAGCCCAGATCGCTGAGGATGCGTTCCGCCCGCTCGGGTTCAAACACGCCGCCCCAGAGCTGAGATAACGGATCCGCAGCCTCCTCCCCGGTGCGTGCAAACTCACCGATAATGGTGGCACGAAAATGACCTTCCACCCGCGCCGTGTGCTGCTCGAGCTCGGTGACGAATGCCTGCCAGTCCCCGAAGCCCATGGAGCATGCCAGACGCGCACGTCCTGGCGCGTCTTCCGGCAGCCGATGCACCTGCCGGTCCTGCCATTGCTGGATATGGTTTTCGGCGCGCCGCAGGAACCGGTAGGCGCTCTCCAACTCGGTGGCTACTGGCATCGTGATATGGCCTGCCTCGGCCAGACGCGGGAGGACGGTCAACAGATGCGGTTCGCGCAGGCTGGAATCGGCGCCACCGCGCAGGATCTGGTAAGACTGAACGATGAATTCGATCTCACGGATGCCGCCGGGCCCGAGTTTGATATCGCTGCGGGCAGCTTCCTCGCCCGTCTCGGCCTCGATCCGTCGTTTCAATTCACGCAGCGATTCGAACACGCCGTAGTCCAGGTATCGCCGATAGACAAACGGACGCAACAGATCCGAGTAGAGCCCCATGCCGGGTCGATAGCCGGTCACCGGCCGCGCCTTCACATAGGCATACCGCTCCCAGTCGCGGCCGTGCTGTAGCAGATAATCTTCCAGCGCAGGCACGCTGACAACGAGTGGGCCGCTGTCACCAAACGGACGTAAGCGCATATCGACACGGAACACCAGGCCGTCTTCGGTGACCGGGTCGAGCAGACGGATCACCCGTTGCCCGACCCGGTTAAAGAACTGCTCGTGACTGATCGGCCGTCGGCCGCTGGTCTCACCACTGCCGGCAAACAGAAATACCAGGTCGATGTCCGATGAGAAATTCAGCTCGCGGCCGCCCAGCTTGCCCATCGCCAGCACGATCAGCTCCGACGGCATGCCGTCCACCCCCAGTGGCTCTCCGTGTGCCGCCTTCACCGTCGCGCCGGCAAATCCGACTGCGGCGGCAATAGACAACTCTGCCACCTCGCTGACGTGCCCCAAGGTCTCCTCCAGGGTGGCGAGACCAGCCAGGTCGCGCCAGGCCACGCGCATCAGTTGCTGGCGCCGGAAGCGACGCAATACCCGCTGGCAGCCAGCCTCGTCATCGATCGCCGACATGGCGGCCGGCAATGCGCCATCCAGCTCACCGGGCTGCCAACGGCGCACGACCCCGTCCGGCCCGGCAAGGAACTGCAGATCCTCGGGCCGCCGCAGACAACCACCGCGGACAAACTCGCTGCACGCCCATACCCGGGCCACCGAGCCGATGAGCTCGCCGCGTTCCGCCAATGAGGCGGCCAGCTCGGGATGTTCGTGCATGAGTCGCTGCCACGCCTCGCTGACTCCGCTACGTAGCGATGCCGGGAGTCCGTCGAGCGCAGCCTCGAAATCGCTCGAGGCGTTCACGCCGGCATCCGCCAGATCTTCCGCTGCCTGCTCACGACTGTGTTTCCACCCCGGACCATCCCGCCGCAAGGATAGCAGCCCGGGCCCCGCAAACGGACAAAAAAAGCCCCGCCGAAGCGGGGCTTTGTTGCGCGCGGAAGCGCGTCTCGTCGCGTCGTGGGAGACGCTTACATCATGCCGCCCATGCCGCCCATGCCGCCCATGTCGGGCATGGCGGCGCCGGCGCTTTCTTCCTTCGGCACCTCGGCCACCATCGCTTCGGTGGTCAGCAACAGTCCGGACACCGAGGTCGCGTTCTGCAGGGCCAGACGGGTGACCTTGGTCGGGTCGAGGATACCCATCTCCAGCATGTCGCCATATTCGGCAGTCGCGGCGTTAAAGCCGAAATTGCCTTTGCCCTCGCGGACCTTGTTCAGGACCACGGAGGCATCGTCACCGGCGTTGCCGACGATCTGGCGCAGCGGCTCCTCGATAGCACGGCGCAGGATGGCGATACCCATATCCTGGTCGTGGTTGGAGCCCTTCAACTTGGTCAGCGAGTCCAGGCAACGGATCAGCGCGACGCCGCCGCCGGGCACCACGCCTTCTTCCACTGCGGCGCGGGTGGCGTGCAGCGCATCCTCGACACGAGCCTTTTTCTCCTTCATCTCGATCTCGGTGGCGGCACCAACCTTGATCACGGCGACGCCGCCGGCGAGCTTGGCGACCCGCTCCTGCAGCTTCTCGCGATCATAGTCGGACGTCGCATCTTCGATCTGGACCCGGATCTGCTCGACCCGGGACTTGATGACGTCATGCTTGCCGGCACCATCGATGATGGTGGTGTTTTCCTTGGTCACCTGGATCTTCTTGGATTCACCCAGGTCGTTCAGGGTGGCCTTCTCCAGGCTCAGGCCGACCTCTTCCGAGATCACGGTGGCGCCGGTCAGGACAGCGATGTCCTCCAGCATGGCCTTGCGGCGATCACCGAAGCCGGGCGCCTTGACCGCACACACCTTGACGATGCCGCGGATGTTGTTGA
>CAJHYD010000071.1_pt1 | contig 51751 bp, 56 predicted proteins | sample 9198701 | NCBI WGS metagenome assembly CAJHYD01 (sample SAMEA7708365, study PRJEB35096) | sediment metagenome | biome: marine neritic benthic zone biome [ENVO:01000025]; feature: sediment [ENVO:00002007]; material: shallow marine sediment [ENVO:03000034] sea grass bed [ENVO_01000059] ...
CGCACCCGTATGTGATTTATAGTCAGTAGGCGATGGCATCCAGTGTGGTGCCGCGCCCGCCAGGACTATCCTAATAAAAACAGTGCCTTGGCGGAGTCACGGGCGCGCTGGCAAACCCTGTGGAGGATCTGAGAATTACGGCTGGTTCCGATAGGAGCCGGCGCGGGGAACTGATGACTGTACCGTCCAGCGATTGTCTTTGGTCCGAGCGATTCGAGCGGGATAGCTGCGGATTCGGCCTTATCGCCCATCTTAAGGGCGAGGCCAGCCATCGCCTGGTCGCAATCGCCATTGAAGCCCTGGTCCGTCTGACCCCCCGTGGCGCGGTGGCGGCCGACGGGCGCACCGGCGACGGCTGCGGCCTGCTGATGGCGACCCCTGAGGGGTTCCTGCGGCGGGTAGGGGCCGAGGCGGGTATCGACCTGCCGGAGCGCTTCGCCGCCGGCATGGTGTTCCTCAATCCAGGCGTGAAGCGAGCTGCCCGGGCACGGGGAGTGCTGGAAGACGCGCTGGCGCAGGAGGGCGTTACGCCTCTTGGCTGGCGGCAGGTCCCGGTAGACGATTCGGTCTGCGGCGAACAGGCCTTGCGGTCCTTGCCGGTGATCGAGCAGCTGTTCGTGGCCTGGCCCGAGGGTGATGACGAGGCCACCCTCAACCGGCGTCTGTATATGGCGCGACGCCGTGCCGAACTGGCGCTCGAGCAACAAGACCCCGTTTTTTATGTCGCCAGTCTGTCCTGTACTACCCTGGGCTGGAAGGCGATGGTGATGCCGGCGTTTCTGACCCGCTTTTATCCGGATCTGGCTGCGGATGATATGGAAGCCCGTATCTGTGTCTTCCACCAGCGCTTCTCGACCAATACCTGGCCACAATGGCGTCTGGCGCAGCCGTTTAGGTATCTGGCGCACAATGGCGAAATCAACACCATCGCCGGGAACCGCAACTGGGCCGTAGCCCGGGGTCCGGTGTTCCGCAGTCCGTTGTTGCCGAAACTGGACGAGGTGCAGCCGGTCGTTGCTCTGGCCGGTTCCGACTCCTCGAGCCTCGATAACATGCTCGAGTTGTTGCTTGCCGGGGGCATGGACCTGATGCAGGCGATGCGGTTGCTGATCCCACCGGCCTGGCAGACGGTCGAGACCATGGACGCGGACGTACGCGCCTTTTATGAGTTCTTCGGCATGCATATGGAACCGTGGGACGGCCCCGCCGGACTGGTGGTCAGCGACGGCCGTCAGGCTGCCTGCGCGCTGGATCGCAATGGCTTGCGTCCAGCCCGCTTCGTGATCACCGATGACGACCTGATCACAGTTGCGTCGGAGATCGGCGTTTACGACTACAGACCGGATCAGGTGCTGCGCAAAGGCCGGCTCGGCCCGGGGCAGATGCTGTTGATCGACACAGACCGCGGCGAGGTCCTCGAGACTGCAGACATCGAGCAGCGGCTAAAAGGGCGCGGGCCATACAAAGACTGGCTGCGTCGGGGCGTCCGCTATCTGGACTCGGCGTTGATCGATCCGCAGCTGTCTGCGGAGCCGATGGCGCGTGATGACCTGCGCATCTATCAGAAGATGTTCAACGTCACCCGCGAGGAGCGTGACGAAGTGTTGCGCGTGCTCGCCGAGACTGAAGCCGAAGCGGTGGGCTCGATGGGCGACGATACGCCGCTACCGGTGATGTCCGCGAAGCTGCGCTCACTCTACGACTATTTTCGCCAGCAGTTTGCGCAGGTAACCAATCCGCCCATCGATTCGCTGCGTGAGCGCATCGTGATGTCGCTGGAGACCCAGATCGGACCGGAGCGCAATCTGTTCGACCCTCAGCCGGAACATGCGCGCCGGATCGTGATGAATTCTCCGGTCCTGTCGCAGCGGAAATTCCACCAGATCCTGCGCCTCGAGGTCGACGCCGGCGTCTCGGCGATCGATCTAAACCGGCCCCAGAGCCTGGCGCTGGAACAGAGTATCCTGCAGATCTGCGATGAGGCAGAGGCGGCCGTCCGCGCCGGCAGCAAGCTGATCGTGCTCAGCGATCGGGCGATCCGACGCGGTCAGCTGCCGGTGCACGCGCTGCTGGCCACCGGCGCGATCCATCATCGCCTCGTGCGCGAGGGCCTGCGCTGTGATTGCAATCTGCTGGTCGAGACCGGCACCGCCCGCGATCCGCATCATTTCGCCTGTCTGATCGGTTACGGCGCGACTGCGGTCTATCCGTTCCTCGCCTATGAGTGTCTGCATGACATGACGCGCACCGGTGAGCTGCGATTGGACAGGAGCCGCGGCCGTCAGCTCGGACGAAGCTATCGTCGTGGCATCCGCAAGGGCCTGTTCAAGATCATGTCGAAGATGGGTATCTCGACCATCGCCAGTTACCGCGGGGCCCAGTTGTTCGAGATCGTGGGGTTGCACGAGGAGGTCGTTGATCTGTGTTTCCCCGGCACCTGCAGTCGTATCCAGGGCACGGCCTTCGCCGATCTGCAGGACGACAATGAGCAGCTGGCTCGCCTGGCCTGGGACTCGCGGGCCGACGTGGCCCAGGGTGGGCTCTACAAGTTCGTCCACGACGGCGAATATCACGCCTTCAACCCCGACATCATCGCGACCTTGCAGGCGGCGGTGCAGTCCGGTGATTACGCGCTTTATCGGCAATACGCGGAGCTGGTCAACGAGCGGCCGAAGACCGTGCTGCGGGATCTGTTCGAGCTTGTCCAGGCCGGCTCGTCGGTGCCGATCGAGGACGTGGAGCCAGAGGCCGAGATACTGCGCCGCTTCGACAGTGCCGCTATGTCCCTGGGAGCACTTTCGCCCGAGGCTCATGAAGCCCTTGCGATCGCGATGAACCGGCTTGGCGGCCGCTCGAATTCCGGCGAGGGTGGAGAAGATTCGGACCGTTATCGCACCGAGCGGGTGTCCAAGATCAAGCAGGTCGCGTCCGGGAGATTTGGCGTGACCGCTGAATATCTGGTCAACGCCGAGGTGTTGCAGATCAAGGTCGCCCAGGGCGCCAAGCCGGGCGAGGGCGGTCAGCTGCCGGGTCATAAGGTCAACGAGATGATCGCACGGCTGCGTTTTGCCCGGCCTGGTGTTGGTCTGATATCGCCGCCACCCCATCACGATATCTATTCCATCGAGGACCTTGCGCAACTGATCTTCGACCTCAAGCAGGTCAACCCGGACGCCCTGGTTTCGGTCAAACTGGTTTCCGAACCGGGTGTCGGTACCATCGCCGCCGGCGTCGCCAAGGCCTACGCGGACCTGATCACCATCTCAGGCTATGACGGTGGCACCGGCGCCAGCCCGTTGACCTCGGTGAAGTACGCCGGCAGCCCATGGGAATTGGGGCTGGCCGAGGCGCAGCAGGTTCTGCGTGCCAACGATCTGCGGCATCGCGTGCGGCTGCAAACCGACGGTGGTCTGAAGACCGGCCTCGATGTGATCAAGGCGGCATTGCTCGGCGCGGAGAGTTTCGGATTTGGTACCGCGCCGATGGTGGCGTTGGGCTGCAAGTATCTGCGCATCTGCCATCTCAACAACTGCGCTACCGGTGTCGCCACACAACACAAAGTGCTGCGGCGGCGACACTTCACCGGTCTGCCCGAGATGGTGATGAATTACTTTGGCTTTGTCGCCCGCGAGGTGCGCGAGATCATGGCCGCACTGGGCGTGCGTCGCTTCGATGAGCTGGTAGGCCGCACCGAACTCCTGCGCCGGACGCAGGGAGACACCGGGCGCCAACAACGTATCGATCTGAGCCCGGTCCTGTCCGACGCCGGTCTCGGCCGCGAACGCGCGCACGTTTGCACCGAGCCCCGGAATGAACCCTTCGACGAGGGCTTGCTCGCCGAGCGCATGGTGGCCGAGGCCTTGAGCTGTATCGAAGAACAGCGCGGGGCGACTTTCCACCATGAGGTACGCAACCACGATCGCTCTATCGGCGCACGTTTGTCCGGCGAGATCGCGCGACGCTGGGGAAACTACGGCATGGAGGAGTCACCGCTGGTGCTACGCTTGCGCGGCAGTGCCGGCCAGAGCTTTGGTGCGTGGAACGTCGGCGGTCTGCAGATGTATCTGGAAGGCGACGCCAATGACTATGTCGGCAAGGGTATGGCGGCCGGCCGGCTGGTGCTGTATCCACCCACCGGCAGTCGTTTCGAGGCGCGCGACACGCCGATCATGGGCAATACCTGTCTGTATGGCGCCACCGGCGGTGAGCTCTATGCCTGCGGCCGCGCGGGTGAGCGCTTCGCCGTACGCAATTCCGGCGCAGTGGCGGTGGTCGAAGGCGTTGGCGATCACGGCTGCGAATACATGACCGGCGGCGTGGTCGTCGTGCTCGGCCGCACCGGGGTAAATTTTGGCGCCGGTCTGACCGGCGGCTTCGCCTATGTGCTGGATATGGATCGGGATTTTGTCGATCGCTACAACCATGAATTAATCGACATCCATCGCATCACCCCGGAGACTATGGAGGCCCATCTCCACCACCTGAGGGGTCTGATCGAGACCCATGCCCGCGAGACCGGCAGCGCCTGGGCGCGGAAGATCCTCGATGACTTCCGCAGTTATCTGCCGCGATTCTGGTTGGTCAAGCCGAAGGCGGCGGAGATCGAGGACCTGATGGACGTCCTGCGCAGGGCTGCATGAGGTTGTTCCCGTGAGCGAGAAGACCCTCAGGTTTATGGAGATCCCGCGCCGGGACCCGGACAAGGACGCGGCTGCGTTGCGTGTGGGTCACTACCGGGAGATCTATGGCCAGTACGACGCAGAACATGCCAGCGAGCAGGCGGGGCGCTGTATTAGTTGCGGCAATCCCTACTGCGAGTGGAAATGCCCGGTCCACAACTACATTCCCAACTGGCTGAAGCTCGCGCAGGAGGGCAACCTGTTCGAAGCCGCGGAACTGTCTCATCAGACCAACCCGTTGCCGGAGATCTGCGGTCGGATCTGTCCCCAGGATCGTCTATGCGAAGGCGCCTGCACGCTCAACGATGGTTTTGGTGCCGTGACCATCGGCAGCGTCGAGAAATACATAACAGACGAGGCATTCCGTCAGGGTTGGCGTCCGGACATGAGCGGCGTCAGCGATACCGGGCGTGAGGTGGCTATCGTCGGCGCCGGCCCGGCCGGGCTCGCGGCGGCCGATGTGCTGGTGCGACATGGCGTGCGGCCGACGGTTTTCGATCGTTATCCCCGCGTCGGCGGTCTGCTGACTTACGGCATACCCCCGTTCAAGCTGGAGAAAGACGTGGTCGAGAATCGACGCGCCATTCTCGAAGAGATGGGGGTGGAGTTTGTGCTCGGTACCGAGGTGGGCCGGGATATCGCCGCTGATCAGTTGCTCAGCGATTATGACGCGCTGTTCCTCGGTGTCGGTGCCTACCGCGCGGTGCGCGGCGGCATGCCCGGTGAGGATCTGCCGGGTGTCCACGAGGCATTGCCCTATCTGATCGACAATGTGAACGCGGTGATGGGTGATGGCGGCGGCGAGCTGACCGATCTGATGGCCGGCAAGCGCGTGGTCGTGCTCGGTGGCGGCGATACCGGCATGGACTGCAACCGCACCGCCATCCGTCAGGGAGCGCAAAGTGTCACCTGCGCCTATCGGCGCGACGAAGAGAATATGCCGGGTTCGCGGCGCGAGGTGCGCAACGCGCGCGAAGAGGGCGTAGTGTTCCTGTTCAATCGACAGCCGCTGGAGATCGTCGGTAGTGATCGGGTCGAGGGCGTCAAGCTGGTGCGCACGCAACTCGGCCAGCCCGATGCAGGCGGCCGCCGCCGCCCCGAACCGATACCGGGGACCGAGGAGGTGTTGCCGGCTGACGAGGTCATCGTCGCCTTCGGTTTCCGGCCAAGCCCGCCGGACTGGTTGGGGATCATCGATGTGCAGGCCCACGACGACGGCCGGGTGCGCGTCGATCCGCTGAGCCGTTTTCCGTTTCAGACCACGCATCCGAAGGTATTCGCCGGCGGCGACATGGTACGCGGCTCGGATCTGGTGGTGACCGCCGTGTATGAAGGCCGCGAGGCGGCCAAGGGAATCCTGTCCTTCCTCGGGGTCTGAACCCGACGTCGAGCGGATGACCCGGCAACAGGCGACCCGCCCGAGGTCAGCCCCTAGTCGCCAAGCTCCTGTACCTTCCAGACAAAGGGTTCCCAATCGTCGCTACGATTGCTACGCCAGCGGACGGCGATGAAATAGCGTTTGCCCGCCTCGAACGCCATGATCTTGTTCCACGGAAAATCCCGGCGCGGCGGCAGACCGACCTTTTCCGTCGCCAGCGATTCGCCGCCGATCTTGATCTCGTGTTCGCCTGGGCGCACCCAGTAGCTGCTGCGATTCTGGCTCGCGGGGCCGATGATGTCGTCGATGGCGATCAGGAACGCCGGCGTCAGATCGCCGCCCGGCGGTGGTGCTCGGAAGTCGAGAATCGCGTGGGGTTCGCTGGCCCCGACATAGGGACCGGGCACGCGGTCGCTGGCACAACCCGTGATCACCAGGGCGATCAAAACGGCATAGAGCGCGAGTCGCTGCATCATCTTCACACTCTGGGTGTCCTGCCTGATTATCCTGCGTCTCATGATTCAACGGCCGGCGCAGGTATATGGTTGACCGGGCTGATGCCTAAGCGGCATCTCGACGGCTCTCCACCGGGGCCCCGCTTCCCAGCGACCAGTCGCCGTCAGCCGGTACCGCAGTGAAGCGGAAACTGTCGACAAATGCTGCCCCCTCTTCGGCGAGCTCAGCGCCGAGCGTTCCGTCCAGTGGATACCGCGCCGAATATTGCACATCGAAATAGCGACCGGCTGCGTCGGGATGCAGACAGGCGAGACCCGCGACTTCCAGCAGCGTGCCTGCAGGACGGACCTCGATCAGCGTTCGATAGCGTACACAGCGCTCCGCTACGGCCGGGTCGAGGACAAAGCTCGATTCACGCACCGCAAATTGCTCGGGATCCGGATTGGCGCTTTTGCTGAGCCGGACCCAGTCAAGAAAGCCGTCGTCGTCCTCAAAGCGGGTGTTCAGCCGGGAGGTGAGGACGGCAGCGGCGAAGCTGTTTGGGCGATCCGCGGTGCGGCGCATCCATACTATCGACACACTATTGCGTTGCACCTGGCGCCAGGCGTCGCCCGCAGGCGTGACAACGGTAAAGCCGGGGAACTCCGCGGCAACAAGCAGTATTGGCTGCAGCAGCAGCGCCAGCAGCATCCAGCGGGACAAGCGTCTCATGGAGCTATTCTAGCCCCCACGGGACCTCGGATGGCCGGGCAGCCGAGCATTGTCCGCCATCCAGGCGATACGGTGTTCCAGCCAGATGTTGTCCGTGGGCGGGAACACCTCGGGCTGATCGAAGCTGCATGCCGTCAGATCGACCGAGTCCGGATAATCTGCATGTCGATAACTCAGTGGCGTACCACAGCGTGCGCAAAACTCCCGGGTGACGCCGGGCGACGAATGCCAGCGTGCCGGTTCACCCTGGAGCATGCTCACAGCGCTCTCGGGGAAGGTGACCCAGGCAACGACCGGTGCGCCGGTGGCGCGCCGGCAGCTTTGGCAATGGCACAGAGCCGGTGCCGAGCCGGGCCCGCTGACGCGATAGCGGATGGCCCCGCAGAGGCAGCCTCCATCACGGGTCGGCGTGTTGATCATTCCGCTGTGGTCCCGGCCGATTTTCGCTTTAGCAGGCGGAAACCATAGTCGCCGCTCTGCCGCCGGATGCGGAACTCGAGGATCCAGATCATCGCCAGCGGCTCCAGGTATCGACACATCTCCAGACCGCCGACATGGCAGGGCTCCATGCCGATGTCGCGGATCAGGGTCTCAACGACGTCCACCGCGGCACTGTCACCGCCGCAATAGAACATGGTCGCTGGCTCATCGCCGAAGTCCGGGTCGGCCAATACCTCCCAGGTCACCGTGTTGAACGCTTTGACCACGCGCGCTCCGGCGGCAATATCCGCGACCATTTCGCCACCGGATGAATGATGCCCATGGATGAGTTGCAGATTCTCGTCGAGCGGATTGGTGCAGTCGACAATGATCTTGCCGGCCACATCGCCCATGGACTCGATGACCGGCTGTACGATATGCCACCAGACAGCCAGGACGATGACGTCTGCTCGCGCGGCCGCGTCAGCCGGGCTGGTGGCAAGCGCCCGGCATCGCAGCTCGCAACGACCTCGCGTGTTTTCGCGCTGTCCGGATCGCGCGCGCCGAACAGGATGTCATGACCGGCTCGTGCCCAGCGGCGTCCGAGCGTGCCACCGACGTTGCCTGCACCGATGATGGCGACCTTCACAAGCCCTTACCTCCCGTTTGATGCCTGGCAGGAACAGACGCAGAGCGCGCGTTGGCGGCTCCGATCAGGTGGGGTTCTGCGTCTTCCCGGCCAGCAGCAGCGCGGCGCTCAACAACGCGAGCTCCAGCAGCATGACCGCGATCAGGATTGCCGAGGGTATCCCTTCCGCACCGATGGAGATCAGCCTGCCCGAGAAGTACCCGATATTGAGCAGGGCAACCGCCAACAGGCCCGTCCGATGCCATTGTTTGGAGCCTGCGGCATAGAGGAAGAACAGACCCACCGTGATATTCAGGCCGCCATGACTGCCGCGCAAATCGCTCAGCGCGTTGGTCGAGTACGGGGAGATTTCCAGATAGGCGAGGCTGGTCTCCGGTGACAGCACGACCCAGAGGCCGAATCCGAGATAGAGCACGCCGCAAGAGAGCAGAAACAGTCGACTCATCTGGTTGTCCTCCTGTGTTGCCGGGCGCCCGGTCCGGATACGCCCCTATACCAACCATAGCAACTGGCGGGGTGGTCAGGGCGCGGAATCCGCTGCCGGCAGCCGGACGCAGAAGCGGACGCCCTCGTCACCGATCAGGTTTTCAGCGTACACGTGGCCGCGGTGATGTCGCGCGATCAAGCGGACGATGTACAGCCCGAGCCCGAGATGCGGTTTCGGCCCGTCGTCCCGGCGCACCGAGGTCATGGATTCGAACAGCCGCTCGGAGAAACCGTCCGGGAGCCGGCTGCCGGTGTTACCCACCTCCAGCACCCAGTCGTCGTCGCTGGCGAGGCTGATCCAGATACGGCCGTCGGCCGGACAAAAGTCCAGCGCGTTCTCGATCAGCTTGTCTACCATCTGGGCCACCAGATCCGGCGCGCCGGTCATCATGCAGGGGCCGTGTCGGATGTGCAGCTGCAGATCACGACCGGGATGGGCCGCCTGTAACGCCTCACCGAGCTCTTTCAGCAGACGAGCCAGGTCGAAGCGCTCACTTTCGGTCGCCGCGATCGCCTGCTCCATCCGCGTGGCAGCGCCGAGCGCGGTGACCATGGCCTGCAGACGGTCGATGCCGAGGCGGGCACGCTGCAGATAGCGTTCGTCCCCGGCCTCGGCCTGCAGATTCTCCAGCGAGGTGCGGATGACCGCCATCGGCGTAAGCAGCTCGTGGGTCAGGCGGCTGCCGAGATTTTTCAGATAGTCGTTGTACTCCCCGATCTGTTCGAGCAGTCGCGAAAAATTTCGTGACAGCTCGCCTAGCTCGTCCGCGGCGCGCTGTTCCGGCAACGGCGGTACCCGGGTTGCCTCGTCACCGAGGGCGACATGGGCCGCCCGGCTGAGACGGCGGATGCGCCACGACAACCAGGCGGCGAATCCCAACAACAGGCCGACCGCCGCCAGGCTGATCAAAAAGCTGGAGACGAACAGTCTCGAAGCGGCGCGATCGGTGAGGCTCAGGATACGTTCGGCGTCTTCCTCGGCGAGCAGCACCAGCGCTATGTCTGCGCCGACCGGTCGAACCGCTTCCAGGAGCACCCGGTCTGCGCCGGTATCGCCGATGCGCGCGTCTGACGACCCGCCCTGAAGAGCCGCCACGATACGCTGCATGTCTACGCGTCCCGGCATCAGATCGGGGTGCGCGGTAGCGGCGGCAGGATCACGGACAATCCAGCGCACCAGGCGGCGCAGTGGCTGCGGCAGCGGCTGCGCTCCAACCGACGGAGGGCCGCCGCTGGCGTTCGCCAGCACGAACCCCTCGTTATCAACCAGCCGCAGGCGCTGGCCGGGCCGGACAGCGCCCTGCAGCATGGTCTGGGCCTCGGCCAGAGGCCTGACCAGGCGGCCCGGGTCGCCGGCAAGGCTGGACAGGGTACCGGTCCGACGCAAGCCCCCGTGCCGGTCCGTGTCGTTGATCAGGAAGCCCAGGCGGTCGCCGGCCAGCCGCATCGGGATCTGCAGCTCCAGGTTGTAACCGGTGGGGGTGGCTTGCCAGTTGCCCCGGATGCGGCGTGTGCGGTCGTCTTCGCTTGGACCGGGCTCCAGCGGTCCGGGCGCCTGGGCGGCGAACAGCAGCTCGATAAAACCGTCGTCGGCCGAGCCGAGTCGCAGACGCACCCAGTCGCCGTCCGCGCCGGTGACGACATCGTCGTCGTCGACCTGAAAAAACAAAAACAGGCTTGGGCCATCGGTGCCCAGCTGGTAACGCGCGGTGAAGTCATCCGGGAGCGGCTCGGGGAGTGTCAGCAGCGCGGCGGCCGGCAAACCCCAGTCGTCGGCATATCCATCCAGGCTGGGCGCCCGGGACAGCGGGTGGGCGTAGACACCGGGCGTGCCAACGCGTCCATCATTCAAGCGGGACGTGTCGACTAATCCGCTGTCCAGCCGATTCGTCAGCGCGCTTGCGAGCACGTCCGCGGTGGCGCCGAGGGTCTCCGCCTGCCCGTCACGCAGCGCTGACTCTACTTCGCGGATGTACTGGCATCCTGCCCAGGGGAGCAGCAGCGTGACTGAAGCCACGATCAACAACCGGGGCGCCAGCTTCATCGGGCGGCGACCAGCCGCCGTTCAGGGGCTGTCCGCGCAGGGCTCAACCGGGCCCCGGCTGCCAGCGATAACCGGCGCCATAGACAGTCTTGACCGCGTCGAAATCCGGGTCGATGGCGACGAACTTGCGTCGGATACGTTTGATGTGCGAGGTGATCGTCGCGTCGTCGAATACAACGTTCGCCGCGTCCATCAGCTGTTGTCGGGATTTCACGTGTCCGGGGTGGCGGGCCAGCGCATGCACGATCCAGAACTCGGTCAGGGACAAGTCTGCGTCCTGATCCGCCCAGCTGGCGAGCAGACGATCGCTGTCCAGACGCAGCGCACCGCGCTCGATCACCTGGGCGGTTGCCGCCGGTTCCCTGAGCGCGTCGAGACGCCGGAACAGCGCTGCAACCCGTGCCAGCAGATGGGCCAGGCTGATGTCCTTGGTCAGATAGTCGTCGGCGCCCAGGCGCAGACCCGATACTGCATCCAGGTCGCTGTCCCTGGCGGTGAGGAAGATGATCGGCACCGTGTCGGAACGTTGGCGCAGCGCGCGGCACAGATCGAAGCCGCCCTCGGGCTCATCGCCCAGGGATATGTCGATCAGCACCAGATCCGGCAGGCGATCGGTAAACGCGGCCAACGCCCTGGAGCGGTCTTCGTAGCCGGACACTCTGTATCCCTGCCGCCGGAACGCGTCCGCATAGTTGTGGCGGATGGCGGCTTCGTCCTCGACGATGGCGATGTCTCGGGTCATCTTTCGGTATCCGGGCGCGGTTCCAATCTGCCACATCAGGCGGTCACAGGGCCAGCCGCCATCCACGGCAGGTCCGGTCCCGCCCCGGGACGATTGGCGGCCCGGCCGTGGCCCGCGAGATCCTCGAACAAGTGCCGGAAGGAGACAGCGCGTTGTTGCGTGGCGGCAGCGCAGTGATCGGACCGGATGGCGAATATCTCACGGCGCCGGCGTTTGATCGTGCGGACATGGTGATCGCGGATCTTGACCGGGGATGCGTCGAGGAGGCGCAGCTCACGCTGGACGTGGATGGCCGCTATTCGCGTCCCGACGTGTTCACCCTGATGGTCGACCGGAGACCTCAGCACAATGCAGAGACCGAATAATCCGCTCAGGGCACGGCGCCAAGAGGGCGACCGCAGCCCCGCAAATGCTGCTCGTCCAGCTTGAGTAGCACCGTGGTCGGGAATAATTCGCCGCTCATATCGTCGCTGCAGGACTGATCGATCAGGATGACTTCGAACCCGGCCGGCGACCCGGCGCCGCGGATCACGCGGCCGCCGCTGAGCGGGTCCAGCGCGGTCTCGGGGTGCACGATCTCGTAACGGCTACTGCCGTAATCCGCGATCAATACGATGGACTCACCATCGCGGATCTCCAGCACCCAGCCGGGCTCGTTGCCGGTCGCGCGGAAATCCACCCCTTGTTGTCGCGCCTGTGCCCAGACATCGGGCCCGTTCTTTGGCGACTGTGTCTGTGCGGTATCGGGTGCATCGCAGGCACCAAGCACAAAGGTCAGCGCCAGCAGTATCAGGCCCCGGCACGGCGTCCCGCTCCGGCGGGTACCGCCGACGAGCTGCTGCGGAGCTGGATTCAGCCGTGCCGCCAATCGTCTGCGCCCTCTCCGGCCGGAGCCAGCCCGAGTTGGTCGCCCTCGGTATCGACGCCGAGGCCAAGCACGGTGCGATTGGCGTAAGAGAAGTAGGCGGCCACCTGATTGATCTCCAGGATCTCACCGTCGTCCCAGCCGGCGGTGCGCAGATCATCGATGTCCAGCGTATCGATCGACGCGGGCTCGGCAGTCAGGGATCGGGCATAAGCCAGCGCGGCCCGCTCCGCCGAACTGAATGCATCGCCCCAGCTACCGCCAGCCAGGGCCGCGCATACGGTGTCCGCGCGCGGCTCGTCTCCGATCAGCCGCCGCATACCGGCTTGGTGGTGCGCAACACAGTAGTCGCAGTGGTTGAGCTGGCTGACCAGCACACCCAGTGCCTCACGGAACCAGGGCTCCAGCTGATTATGCGGATGGTGCAGGACCGCCTTGTAGAGGCCCATGTGACCCGCCAGGGTGGGAGGGCGCAGGCTGTGAGCCTCGAGGATGTTGTCCACGTTGCCGTCAGGGCCGCGGACGCGTTGATACAGATCCGCCAGCGGGCCATCGGCATGTTCGGGTGCGATCGTATGTATCCAGGTCACTTGAAGCCGCTCCTGTTTCTCTTGCGTATGCGGATGAGGATGCTTGCGGCATCGGCGGTCCCTGCCTGCCGGTCTCTCTACTGTGCCACCATTCAGGCAGCCGGAACCAACATCCGTGCGGTCCGAGAAAACGTATGTGGCTGGCAACAAAAACGCCGGGGGCATGATTGCCACCCGGCGCGAGGATGTTCATGACCCTGGGCTGCTGCCGCGGCACATATCGCGGAGGCTATCGGGGTCCTCTGAAGTTGTCAGTCCGCGGCCGGGCTTCATTCACCCGGATCTGGCGGCCTCCCATCTCGTTCCCGTTGAGCGCTTCGATCGCCTTGTTGGCTTCATCCGAGTTCGCCATCTCGACGAAGCCGAAGCCTTTCGAGCGTTGGGTCTCTCGGTCAATGATTACTTTGGCGGACTCGACCGAACCGAATTCCTGGAACAGGGCCTGGAGGTCTGCATCCGTGGTGCTGTATGGCAGATTGCCGACATAGATATTCATGAGACGTGGATCCGGCGCCATCGTGAATCGACAACGGCCGTGCATTCACGGCGCCCAAAAAAATGAACGCACGACTCGTTCAGGAAGGCTGCGGCCGGCATTCCGACCATCCAACACCCCCCTTGCGACGGTAGATATTACCCAATCCGAGGGCCGCCGTCCGAGAAAATTTTTGTCTCCCGGCGGCCAAACGGTTTTTGCGTTGCAGCGGAGAAACCGGCGCCTGGTGAACCGGCATCGTCTTCCTTATCCAGACTCGAAGGTGCAGACGGGGTGTGAAGCCGGCGTCAGACGCCGTCGCCGGCGGAGCCGAAGAGGTCACCGGCCGACAGCATTCCACCGTCCAGGACGCGGGCGCGAAGACCGGCCCGGTGAGTCAGCCGCGCCACGAATTCCGGCCGCGTGAGATCCCCGAGGCGACCCTGTTGGTGCAGCAGGTCGGCGAGATAGGCACAGGGTTCGCACAATTCCATGCCGCGCAGACGAACAGTCCCCAACCGGAACTCTCTACCGACCAGATCGTTGAGACGGATACCGTGAGTGACGATGTTGCGCCGGCATTCCTCCGGGCTCAGGTCCAGTCCGGCGTCCCGGTTCAGGTGCTCGATCTGTTCGCTTTCGATCAGCGTCAGTTCACGCTTTGGTTCCATGTCGGGTCGGAAGTAATGTCGGTCCGACACGATGCCCCGGCCCGCGGTGAGTTCCGCGGTCTCTAGCGCGCTCACAGGGCCGCCGGCTTGGTCGGCGACGTGGATGGAGATGACCCGGCCACTCATGCTGTGTCATCCGGCAACGACGGCTGCGTCTTGCGTGCGTGCTTGAGGTTGTAGAGGGTGCCGAGCGTGCGTGTCTGGAACAACAGCGCGGCGATCATGGTGAGCGCGGCGACCGCCCCGAGTATCCACAGCATGCGCTGGTAGGGCGCACCCGCATGCACGCGTTCGGCGGCCAAGATCATCCCGGTCCTCAGCCACTCCAGCATTCCGAACACCAGCACGAACTGAACCGTCCGCGCCAGCCAGGCCTTGCGGATAGCCAGGGCCGGAATGAGTGCCGCCACAACTGCGAGCAGCAGCATGTCGCCGGAGCGGAAGAAGTGTGCGCAGAGCAGAAGCAGGCTGAGGACGATGGGAACGTATGCAAGTACCGTGATCATGCATCCCTGCTACGGCTGCGCCGCAGCCGGATAGTACCAGGCACGGGTGATGCGACCGTCGGCGGTCTCGTACACCGCCACCGCCGTCGCCGAAAGCGTCTTCCCGTCCTGTTTCCAAAACGCGCGTTCACGCACCGAGACATAGGATCCGGACACGAATGATTGTTCGAGTACGGAGCGTGCGTTGGGATGTTCGTTGAAATAGACCGCCAGTTTGTTCATCAACTCGGCCCGGGTGGCGGCTTCAGTGACAACCTTGTCACCCTGGATCGATTCCCAGGACACATTATCGGCGAGGAGTTTAACCATACCGTCCAGGTTGTGATCGTTATAGGCGCGGACAAAGCTCTGCACCACGACCATGGGCGCGGCCGGCTCGTCGGCCGCGACGGCGCCGGGGATGAGGACGATGCTTAACAGGCAGGCAATGCGCAGCACGATGGCTCTCCGTGGTGACCTGCAACGTGGGCTCGAGCCCTACCATCCCGTCACTGAGGCCACTGTCCCGATCTTCGGCCTGGACGGCACAAGAACCGGGCTCAGCGTCAGGCCTCGATCCGAGGTCTTGCGTTCCAGTCTACCGCGTCGCCCGGTTCAGCGGTATGGCCAGACAGGCCGAGCTGGGGCCTGGGCCTACAGCCAGGCGACCAGCGGCCCGATCAGGCTGCCGATCAACAGCACCATCAGCGGGACCACGCCGATCAAAAAACCGGTAGCGCGCGTGGGCGGATCCACCACATAGGCGCGCACGAAGATCAGTCTCCCGATAATAAAGACCAGACCCAAAGCAGCGGCCATCTGTGCGCTGACGTAGTAGGCGAATATCCACAGCGATGGCACAAACAGGATCAGTTGCTCCAGCGTGTTTTGATGCGCGCGGAAGTAGCGCTCAAAAATCGGATCGCCACTGGTAGCGGGCGCCTGGACCCCGCCCCTTGTCCGGGCACGCCCCACGAGCATGCCGATGAGCAGGTACTGGATCAGTGCCAGGGCAGTGACGATAGCGACGGGTTCCATAATCGATATTTCTGCGAGCGTCTCTTTTCTAATTTGGTCTTCAGAGGGTCGGAGCGGGCGTTTCCGTCAATAAATCCCCGGTGCGATCAATGAACGTGGCCGTGGGCGACCTCTTCGGCGGAGGCTTCGCGCACTTCTTCAATGGTGACGTCGAAGTGCAAGACCTGACCGGCCAGCGGATGGTTGGCATTGATCGTCACTCCGTCGTCCGTGACTGCTTGTACCGTGATCAGCTGCACCTGGCCATCGGGTCCCTGAGCCTGAAATTGCACACCTGCCTTGACGTTCTCCGGGCTGTCGAATGCGCTGATTGGCACCGTCTGAACCAATTCGGGATTGACGTCTCCGTACGCGTCGCCCGGCTGCACGGTGACCTGGAGTTTGTCGCCGGCCGCCTGGCCGGTCAGCGCCGATTCCAGCCCCGGAATCAGGCTGTTGGTGCCGTGAAGATAGGACAGCGGGTCCTGACCGGCGGAGGAATCGAGTTCTTCGCCTTCCTCGTTGGTCAATCGGTAATGGATGGAGACGACACAATTGGCCTGGATTTTCACTGAGTACTCCTGAGCTGAGAAAAAGACGGCGCGAGCGCCGATGGGTGCTCTTCGTTACCAGCAGGGATCTCAGGTTTTTTGCCTGATCCATCAGGTGGCAAAGACAGCGGACACTATTCTAGGGCAATTCGACTCCGGTTTCCGCCGTGCTGCTGCCTCGCGCGATTCATAGGTCACCGCGGACAGTGTCCCCGGCGATGCCCCGCTATGGTTCGTAATCGGGCAGCGCCTTGCCGGCCTTGACGTGATGCACTCCCGATTCCTCCCGGATCAGCACATAGATGTACTCGACCGGGGCTCCGATCGCCTCGTGCACGACCCGGGTGATGCCTTCCGCCAGGGCCTGTTTTTGCTGCGGGCTGCGGCCTGCACGGATGTCGCATTGGATAACAGGCATGGGTTCTTCCTCCGGAGTGTTGGATGCGCTGATCGTCGATGATGACCCGGGGGTATTGAAACCATGCGTCGCCCGGTGCCCCCGATCCTAGCGCAGCCCGCGAGCAGACGCCGGGCTGAGTACGCTGCGCGGCGCGAGGACGGATCACCAGGCCTGCGGGCTCCAGGCGCCCTCAGGACGTGGCGGCTTGCGGCGCAGCAATGTGCAAGCGGCGATACACATAACCCATGGTCAGCGCGCGGGAGGCCATGAACACCAGGAATGCGAGCCACAGACCGTGATTGCCCAAACCCGCGGTCTGGGTAACAAAGAATACCGGCAAGAACACGCCGAAGGCGGAGAACACCATGGTGTTGCGCATCTCCCGGGCGCGAGTGGCACCGACAAACACCCCGTCGAACAGGAAACTCCAGAACGACACCAGCGGTGACACGATAATCCACGGCAGATATTGCGCAGCGAGTTCACGCAGCGACGCCTGGTCGGTCAACAGCGCTATGATGCTGCGACCGCCGATGAGGAAGGCGAGGGCGAAGACTAACGCCACCGCGGCTGACCATATCAGCGACAGACGCACCGCCTCTCGCAGCCCCTCCGCATTACGTTCGCCGAGGGCGCGGCCGACCAGCGCTTCCGCCGCGTGAGCGAATCCGTCCAGCGCATAGGCCATGAAATACTGGAACTGGATCAGGATCGCGTTGGCAGCCAGGATCGCCATGCCCAGGCGCGCGCCCTGTGCAGTGATAAAGCCAAACACGAACATCAGCGACAGTGTGCGGATGAACAGATTGCCGTTGACCGAGAACACAAGTCTCAGCCGCTCCGGGTCCAGAATCTGACTCCGCTGCAGACGCCCACCGACCGTGGCCAATTCCTGGCGGACCAGCCAGATGCCAAAGCCGAGGCCGGCGAACTCCGCCACCACGCTGGCCGCAGCCACGCCGCCGGTGCGATAGCCCAGACCCACGACCAGAAGCAGCGACAGCGCGATATTGATCAGGTTGGTCGTCAGCATCAGGTACAGCGGCGCACGCGTATTCTGCATACCGATAAACCAGCCGACCAGCGCAAAATTCGCCAGTGCCGCCGGGGCCGCCCAGATCCGCACCGAGAAGTAGGTCCAGGCCGGAGCGAGCACGGCCGGTTCCGGCGCGATCAGCCATATGGCCAGGTGGCCAAGCGGACGCTGGGCGAGGATCAGCAGCGCGGCGATGATGAACGCGATCAGCAGGGCCTGGGTCAGCACGCCACGTAAGCGGTCTCCGTCGTCGGCGCCGCGGGCCTGTGCAGCCAGTCCGGTGGTACCCATGCGGAGGAAATTGAGTCCCATGAACAGGAAGCTGAAGATAGTCGCGCCGACGGCAACGGCCGCCAGATAGCGCGGGTCGTCCAGATGCCCCATGACCGCAGTGTCGACCAGGCCGAGCAGGGGCACGGTGACGTTTGACAGGATCATCGGCGCGGCCAGCGCGCGCACGTTACGGTGAGTGTATGGGCTCGCGCCCGGCGCGCTCATGGATGGACTACTGCCGGCTGCGCTGGCCGGCCGCGCATGATGGGAGAATCAAGACTCGGGCCCCGACGAGTCCTCGAGCATGCTCGTCGCGGTGTCGTAGATATCGTCCTCGGAAAGCAGCACCAGATTGGCGGCAGCCCCGAGTGGAATATACGAATCTGCCCCGGTGACGCGCGCTTTGCGCACCCCGGGCTGCCCCTGTTCATCGAGTACGGTAAAGATCTCTTCGGAGATGCCTCCGGTACGGCGACCCTCGTCGACGACCAGTACGCGATCGAAGCGCTCGGTCAGACCCGCGATAAAGTCCGCGTTGAGGGGTTTCAGCCAGCGCAGGTCCACCACGCAACAGCGTTTGCCGCCGCGGGCCGCCAGCCGTCTGGCGACGCGCAGAGACATCGGTACGCCATTACCGTAAGTGATGATCAGCAGATCGCCCGCGTCCGGGTGGTACAGCCGCGGTTCCCCCAGCGGTACCGCACGGCCGGGTTGTGGATATTCAAACAGCCACTCGCCGTCCTTGTCTTCGTAAAGATCCTTGGCCATGTACAGGGCGATCGGTTCGAGGAACGCGACCACCCGCCCATCGACCCGGGCCAGCGCGGCGCAGGTGCGCAACATCATCGCGGCATCATCGCCACGCGACGGGCAGGCGATGACCAGGCCCGGGATATCACGCAGCGCGGTGAACGAATTGTCGTTGTGGAAGTGGCCGCCGAAGCCTTTCTGATAACCGAGCGAGGCGATACGCATCAGCATCGGGTTGGCGAATTGTCGGTTGGAGAAGAACTGCAAGCTCGCCGCCTCGCCACGGATCTGGTCGCAGGCATTATGGAAATAGGCCAGATACTGGATCTCGGGGCAGGGCAGCAAACCCATGTAGGCCTGCCCCTGCGCCAGGCCCAGGATCGTGGTCTCGTCGAGCAGCGTGTTGAATACCCGGTTGCCGCGGAAGCGTCGGGACAGACCCGAGGTGACAGTGTAGACGCCGCCCTTGTGCGCCACGTCTTCGCCGAACACGGTCATCTCCGGATACTTGATCATCAGGTCATGCAGGGCCCGGTTGATCTGCAGCGACAGATGCCGTGGCGGGGCGTTTTCCGGCAGACGCTGTTCGCCGCCAAAAGATTCGACCCGCACCGACTCACCGATCCCTCTGCAGGCCTCGGCGTTTATCGCTTCGGGAGAATACGGCGCCAGCGGCGCCATCACCTGGGCACGGGTGGTCAGCTTCGGCCGTGTGGCCGCGCGTCCGGCCGCCCGGCGGGCCTGGTCCCTGTTGGTCTCGTAGAGCCCACGCAGCGCCCGCGCGCTCATCAGCCCGCTCTCGAGCGCCGTCTCGGCGCTCAGCAACAGCGGATCGCAGTCTTCATTGCTCTCGACTTCCTGCAGGCTCAGATACTCGGTCTCTACGTCGGTGCCGGCGTGCCCGAGCAGACGCCGGAGCTTCAGATGCAGAAATGTCGGCCGTCGGGTGTGGCGACAGTGTTCCAGCGCCTGGCGGCTCGCCTCGTAACAAGCGCTCAGATCGAGGCCGTCACCGCCAAAGAAATCCAGCCCGGTCCGGTTGGAGAAATTGGTCTCGATCCAGCCCGCCGGCGTCTTTACCGAGATGCCGATGCCGTTGTCCTCGCATACGAACAGGATCGGCACCGGCAGCCGCTGATGCGCGGCCCATTGGGCGGCGTTGAATGCGCCGGCAGCTGCTGAGTGGTTGGCTGAGGCGTCACCGAAGCTGCACAGGATGACCGCATCCCGCGGCACCGGTGGCGTGATGCCGATGCGCGTGGCCTGCTCCAGGGCGAGTGCGGTACCGACGGCTTTGGGCAGATGACTGGCGATGGTCGAGGTCTGCGGCAGCACCCAGATATTGCGACCGCCCCATACCTTGTGACGACCGCCAGAGACCGGATCCTCCGCGCTGGCGGCCAGCGACAGGGCGGTGTCATAGAGCGGGTCGGCGCCGGGTATCTTTGCGCCGCGGGCCATCATAAAGCCGCCACTGCGATAGTGCAGAAACGCCGGATCGTCGATGCGGCTCAGATAGCCCAGCGCCGCGTTGCCTTCGTGGCCTGCGCTGCCGATGGTGTAAAAGCCCTCATTGCGGGCGCGCATTTCCCGCGCCACCAGATCCATGTGCCGGGACTGGATCTGACAGCGGAACAGCTCGAGGAATTCGCTTCCTGTGATCGCTGAGCCGGGCCGCAGCGGTGCTTCGGGATCGGGCGCCGGCGGCGACGGCTGGTCCCAGGCATCGAGGAATGACAGGAAATTATTATCGACCACCTCGGCCCGATTAATGGACCGGGCACCGGGTTTGGCCAGACCGGTATCAGAACGCGTTGACACCGGTGAGCTCCTTGCCGACCACCAGTTCGTGAATGGTCTCGGTGCCCTCGTAGGTGATCACGCTCTCCAGATTCAGCATATGCCGGATCGGACAATACTCGGCGCTGATGCCGGAGCCACCGAGTATGTCTCGCGCGTCACGCGCCACGTCCAGCGCCATGCGCACGTTGTTCCACTTGGCCATGGACACCTGGCCCGGTTGCATGGTGCCGGCGTCTTTGAGCCGGCCAAGACGAAGCGACAACAGCTGTGCGGTGGTGATCCGGCGGCTCATGTCCGCCAGCCGCCGCTGGATGGTCTGGTTGTGAGTGTTCGGGCGGCCGAACAACTCACGGTCCGCGGAATAATCCAGCGCCTCCCTGAGACATGCCTGCGCCGCGCCGATGACGCCCCAGGTAATGCCGTAACGGGCCTGGGTCAGGCAGGACAGCGGGCCCTTGAGGCCGCGTACCCCTGGCAGCATGTTCGCGTCCGGCACGCGCACGTTGTCGAAGAACAACGACGAGGTGATCGAGGCGCGCAGTGAGAACTTGCGATGGATCTCCGGCGCGTCAAAACCCGGCATGTCTTTTTCGACCAGAAAGCCGCGGATGCCGTCATCGGTCTGCGCCCAGACCACGGCCACATCGGCGATCGAGCCGTTGGTGATCCACATCTTGGCGCCGTTGATGATCCAGTCGTCGCCGTCTTTTTTGGCGTGGGTCTTCATGTTGCCCGGGTCCGAGCCGCCGTGGGGCTCGGTGAGACCAAAACAGCCGATGGCTTCGCCGCGCGCCATCGCCGGCAGCCAGCGATCCTTTTGCGCATCAGTGCCAAAGGCATGGATCGGGTACATGCACAGACTGGATTGCACCGAGACAAAGCTGCGGATGCCCGAGTCGCCGCGCTCCAGCTCCTGGCAGATCAAGCCATAACAGACCGCGTTGAGGCCGGCGCAGTCGTAGCCGTCGATCGACGAACCGAGTAGACCGAGTGCCGCGATCTCCGGCACCAGCTCGGCGGGGAAGCGATGCTCCTCGAACGCCTCGCGGATGACCGGCAGGACTTTCTCGTCGGTGAATCGGGCGACGCTGTCCTGCACCATCTGCTCTTCTTCGGACAGCTGGCCGCGGACGTCGTAGAAATCCATGGGATCGATGGCAGACAAGATGATCTCCCCGGGCCGGATTTCCGGCGCTGACAAAGACCCTTGATGATACCGGAAGCGCAGCAATCGGTGCATCCGCAGCTGCCCGGATCTTTGCCCGGAGCGGGGGATTCCGATCCCGCAAGCCGGGGGCGGCCGCGACCCGTGCTAATGTACCGAGCCGATTGGCCGCGCGCGTCGCTCGCGGCCGTTAGTGTTCCAGGATCCGGATGCGCGTCAGCTATCACCCTGATTATTTTGTCGAACTTCCGCCGGGGCATCCGTTCCCGATGGCCAAGTTCCAGGCACTCCACCGCATCCTTACCGACCGCGGCGTGATCAGGTGCGCCGACGTGCTGCGGCCTCGGGAGGCGGAGCTGGATTTGCTGCGACTGGTCCATGCGGAAGCCTATTTGTGGAAGCTGGCCACGGGCAATCTCACCGCCGCCGAGGAACGGCGTCTGGGCATCCCGTGGACTGACGCGCTGTGGCGTCGTTCGCGGCTTGCGGTCAACGGCACCCTCAATGCGGCGCTGATGGCGCTGGAAGACGGTGTTGCCGGCAACCTGGCCGGCGGCACCCATCACGCGTTTCCGGATCACGGCCAGGGTTTTTGTGTGCTCAATGACGTGGCCATCTGTATCCGGCGTCTGCTGGCCGTCGGCCGTATCCACCGCGCCCTGGTCGTCGATCTTGATGTGCACCAGGGCAATGGCACGGCGGCCATCTTCGAGCACGATGACACGGTCTACACATTCTCGATGCATGGAGAAAAAAACTTCCCGGCACGCAAGACGCGCTCGAGTCTCGACATCGGTCTGCCCTGCGACTGTGCCGACGAGCAATACCTCGACACGCTCGCTGCAGCATTACCGGGCGTGATCCGCGATGCCCGGCCGGATTGTGTGTTCTATCTGGCCGGTGTCGATCCGGTGGTCGGTGATCGCTACGGTCGGATGGCGCTGAGCGTGGCCGGTCTGGAGACGCGGGATCGTTACGTCATCGGTCAGGTCCGTGACGCCGGCGTGCCACTGGTGCTGCTGCTGTCCGGTGGCTATGCGACGACACCGACGCGGACTGCCGAGCTTCATGCCGTCGCCTTCCACGTGGCGATCGACCTCTACGAACGACGGAGCGCAGAGCTCGCCATCGGCTCGGCGTCCGCCTGAGGAGATATGAGATGAAGATTCCAGAGATCCTGCTGGTCGAGGCCGAACACAAACCGGGCAGCCTGGCCCGCGTGCTCACCGTCATCGGCGAGGCCGGGCTGGTGGTGGAACACCTTGCCACCGTGCGCCGCTCCCAGGGCCGCACCGTGTGGGAGATCACGCTGGAGATGGACGAGGCCGACGATCAGGGCCTGTTCGAGCGGATCGACGCATTGCCCAACGCTCGTGTACTGGGCAAGTCGGACCGGGTGTTCAACCGTCATCGCGGCGGCAAAATCCGCACCGTCAGCAGCATGGAGATCGGCAGCATACAGATCCTCCGTGACCTCTATACGCCGGGTGTGGCCAGAGTATGTCTGGCGATCCAGCGGGATCCGGCGCTGGCGCGGCAATACACCAATCTGCAAAACACCGTGGCTATCGTTACCAACGGCACCGCTATCCTGGGGCTGGGCGACATCGGTGCGCTGGCGGGACTGCCGGTGATGGAGGGCAAGGCGGCCCTGTTCGCGAGTCTCGCCGGCATCAGCGGCGTGCCGATCCTGATCGAGGAAAAGGAACCGGCCCGGGTGATCGAGATCGTGGCGGCGATCGCGCCCTCATTTGGCGCGATCCAGCTCGAGGACATCGGCGCGCCGGCCTGTTTCGAGATCGAGCAGGCGCTGGTCGAACGGCTGGACATCCCGGTGCTCCACGACGATCAGCATGGTACCGCCGTGGTCACGCTCGCTGCCGTGCGTAACGCCGGCCGGATTGCCGATCAACGCCTGTCCTCCAGCGTGGTCGGTCAGATAGGGCTGGGGGCGGCCGGCGTCGGTATCGCGCGTCTGCTGCGTGCCCGCGGCGTCGAGCGGATCCTGGGCTCCGATCTCGATCCGGATGCGGTGGCGCGTTTCACAGATATTGGTGGCGAGCCCGCGGATCTGGACCGGATCATGGCCGAGGCCGACATCGTCGTCGCCACCACCGGCGTCAAGGGTCTGATACGTCCCGAGCAGGTGCGCCAAGGTCAGGTCGTGCTCGCGCTGTCGAACCCGGAGCCGGAGATCGATCCGCGAGCCGCGATAGCGGCCGGCGCGGCCTTCGCCGCGGACGGCCAGAGCGTCAACAACGTGCTCGGATTCCCTGGTCTGTTCCGAGGCGCGCTCGATGCGGGCGCGCGACGCTTTACCGATCCGATGCTGCTGGCCGCGGCGGAGGCGATCGGCGACTGCGCCGGACCCGGCAAGCTGGTCCCGGAGAGTCTGGATCCTTCAGTGCATGAAGCGGTGGCGGCGGCGGTGCGCGCGGCCGCGGCGGCGGATCAGTAGCGTATGCCGAGCCGCTGATAGACGAAGGACAACAGCCACATGGGGCCGATCATCAGGAATTGCAGGTCCTGAAAAAACGAGGGCCGCTTGCCTTCTACCAGGTGGCCGATGAATTGTCCGATCCAGGCCAGCACGAAAATCCCGACACACAACATCCACAGCGGTGTTCGTAAGCCGTCGAGCCAGTACAAAGCCACTGTAAAGATTGCCATTACACCGACCATGCCTAGCGCCAGCCGCGGCGAGAGCAGGAAGTAATAGACCACCGACGCCATCATGAACAACACGCCCCAGTTCAATACCGGCGAGATGTTCAAAAATGCGGCCGGCACCGGTAGCGCCCACAGCATGCCGATCAGGCTGAGCGCGATCAGCGGCACACAGACCCAGTGCACCGCCTTGTTGGTCGGGTCTTGATGGCTCTCGCCATATTCATCAAGCCATGCTTGTACCGGCTTCAAAGCCATGGGTGGTCCATCCCGCAGCAGTTTTGTTCGGGTACGGATGATAAACCACCGGGCGCTTCAGGCAGGGGCTTGTTCGGGATAGATTAAATCTAAATACGAATCATTGTTATTTGCATTAGCACCCGATAAAATGACCCAAACCCGCACCTCCGGGTATCAAGAGCCAAAAAACAGCAAGGGGTCCTCTCGGATGAACATCCTCACACGCAGTTGCCTGCTGGCAACCTTAAGCCTGATTGCATTCTCACCGGTCCGGGCGGACGAGGCCCCAAACCCGATGGATGCGCCGCCGAGCGCCGAGGAAATGTGGCGCATCATCCAGCAGCAGCAGCGCCAGATAGAAACGCTGCAGCGCCAGCTCGAGGCCACCAACGAGAAAGTCGAACAGACCGATCAAAAGGTGGCGGAGACCGATCAAAAAGTCGAGATGACCGGTGACATGATCGAGCAGGTCGCGAGCACACCGGCCGCGGGCAACTGGGCGGATCGCACCAGCATCGGCGGTTATGGCGAACTGCATTACAACAACCTCGACAGCAAGGAAGAGATCGACTTCCATCGTTTCGTGCTGTACTTCAACCACGATTTCACCGACAGCATCCGTTTCGTCTCGGAGCTGGAGCTGGAGCATTCGATCGCCGGTGATGGCAAAAACGGCGAGATCGAGCTGGAACAGGCTTATATCGAATTCGATCTCAACCAGCGCAACGCGCTGCGCGCCGGGCTGTTCCTGGTGCCGGTGGGACTCCTCAACGAGACCCACGAGCCCCCGACCTTCTACGGCGTCGAACGCAACCCGGTCGAGACCAATATCGTGCCGACGACCTGGTGGGAGGGCGGCGCCGATCTCCATGGCGAGCTGGCGCCGGGCTTTAGCTATAACCTGGCCCTCAGCTCCGGTCTGGATGTACCGCAGACCGGCAGTAACGCCTTCCGGATCCGCAGCGGCCGCAGCAAGGTCTCCGAAGCGCGGGCCAATGACGGCGCGGTCACCGGCCGGCTGAAATGGACCGGGATGCCGGGGGTGGAGCTGGCCGTCACTGGCCAGTATCAGAGCGACGTCACCCAGGGCGATCTCAACGTCAGCGCCACCCTGTTCGAAGCCCATGCCGACATCCGCCGCGGGCCGTTTGGTTTACGCGCCTTGTATGCGCGCTGGGATCTGGACAAGTCTGGCGTGATCAATGCCGCCGACCCGGCCGCTATCGGTCGCGACGAGCAAATGGGCTGGTACCTTGAACCGTCCCTGCGCGGCCGCCTGTGGGAGATCCCGGGGGAGTTCGGCGCCTTTGTCCGCTACAACGTCTGGGACAACAATGCGGGCAGCTCCAACAACACCGAATTCACACAATACAATGCCGGCTTCAACTACTGGCCGATACCGGATGTGGTGCTCAAATTCGACGCACAGCAGCAGGATAACGACAGCGCCAAGAACGACAACGGCTTCAATCTGGGTATCGGCTATCAGTTCTGAGCACACATCGGGACTTATTGTGAAATGACTCCGCCGTTAGCAACCTGCCTGACCCTGAGCCACGCATCGGATGCGCGGTGACGTGATGGTTTCTGCCCGTCGCATCTGCACGGTCTTTATCCTGTTTCTGCTCGGGGTAGGCGTGTCGTCCGCGCGCGGCGTCTACCAGGAACCGGACGACTTTTTGCACGAAATATTCGCCGGCACGACGCCGCAAGCGAGAGCCGTGTGGATCACGCCACAGCTGCGGGACCAGGTGACCACGATCCTGGGTCATCCGCCGAACGCCATGCGTATCCGTTACTGGGCTGACGCCGGTCGCACGGCCTGGATCGTGGAGGAGATCGGCAAGGAGAAGCCGATCACCACCGGCATCGTCGTCAATGCCGGCAACATCGAGCGGGTAAAAGTGCTGATTTTCCGCGAGAGCCGTGGCTGGGAGGTGCGCCACGACTTCTTTACCGAGCAATTCAATGGCGCCAGCCTGAACGGTCAGTACGAACTTGACCGCAACATCGACGGCATCTCCGGTGCGACCATGTCGGTGAGTGCGGTCACGCGTCTGGCGCGTATGGTGCTGTTTTTGGACCGACAGGTCAGCGCCGATGAGTTTCGTTAGCCGGCTGCAACGCATCAACACCCTGGCGACCTGGCACCGGCGCCTGGGTCTGACCGCGGCCGTGTTTGTGCTGGCGCTCGCGGTGACCGGCCTGATGCTCAATCACACGGGTGACCTTGGGCTCGACAAGCGCCACCTCGAGGCGGGTTGGCTGCTCAACTGGTATGGCATCGAAGCGCCGCATGACGCGGACAGCTATGCGCTGAGCTACGGTGTGGTGACGCGTTTGGGCGATCGCCTGTATCTGGACACGCGGCTGATCGAACGCGACGTCTCAGCCATAAACGGAGCGGTGGCCAGCCAAGACCTGGTGGTCGTCGCCGTCGACGGCGATCTGTTGTTGCTGACCGCGGACGGTGAGAGGGTCGAGCGCCTTGGGCGAGAGGATGGCCTCCCGCAGGGCGTCGACAGTCTCGGGCTGGACCCGGCCAACCGCGTGTTGCTGCGCTCGAGCGACGGTCTTTACCGGGCCGATCCCGCGTTGCTGTCATGGGATCGTGTCGCAGATGACCCGGACCCGATCCGCTGGGCAAAGCCGGCAGCGACAGACGAGGCCATGCTGGCCACGCTGCGGGCGGATTATCTGGGCAGCATCCTGAGCCTGGAGCGCGTGCTGCTGGATTTGCACAGTGGCCGTATCCTCGGTCGTTTCGGGCCCTGGCTGATGGATCTTGCGGCGGTCCTGTTGCTGGTGCTCGCTGTCACCGGCATCTGGTTGTGGAACGTGCGCAAGGCGTAGATAGCAAAACGGCCCCGCAGGGCCGTTATCGACATTCAGATCCGGGACAGGCCGTCGATCAGGCCGCCAGGATCTGACCGCGCAATTTCTTGATCGCATTGGCCTCGATCTGCCGGATCCGTTCCGCGGATACGCCGTATTCGTCGGCCAGGTCCTGCAGCGTGCGTTTGTCCTCAGCCAGCCAGCGGGCCGTCAGGATCTGGCGGCTGCGATCGTCCAGCTGTTCCAACGCCTCAGCCAGACGGGCGCTCGCATCCTGCTCCCAGTCGTCCGCCTCCACCAGCAGCGCAGGATCCGACTCGGTGCTGTGCAGATATGCGGCCGGCGAATAGGTACCGCCGTCTTCGTCGTCGGCGCCCGGTGCGGGATCAAAGGCCACGTCGCGCATCGACAGGCGCGCCTCCATTTCGTTGACTTCACGCGGACTGACGCCGAGATCATCTGCCACGGCCTGGGTCTCTTCGGCGCTGAGCCAGCCCAGACGCTTCTTGGCCTTACGCAGATTGAAGAACAGCTTGCGCTGGGCCTTGGTGGTGGCGACTTTCACCACTTTCCAGTTACGCAGCACGAATTCGTGGATTTCGGCCCGGATCCAGTGCACGGCAAAGGACACCAGACGCACACCGAACGTGGGGTCGAAGCGCTTGACGGCTTTCATCAACCCGACGTTGCCTTCCTGGATCAGATCGCCGAACTGCAGCCCGTAGCCGTTGTAGCTGCGCGCGATATGCACCACGAACCGCAGATGGGACAACACCAGCTGCCGGGCGGCATCGAGGTCGTTTTCATCACGGAATCGGGTCGCCAGCGCCACTTCGTCTTCCTGGCTCAGGATCGGAATCGTGGACACGGCCTGGATGTAGGCTTCCACGCTGCCTACCGGTCCGGCAAGCACGAGATCGTGACTACGCGCTGGTATCAAATCTTTCATATATCTGGTCATCTCCTGAGGTGGCCGAATTTTAGCAGTCCGAACCTTAGAGTGCTAACGGACCCCGGAGTTCCACCGTTCCTGGCAACTAAAAGTATAGTAGAAACAGAACGTTAGTGTTAGTTTCCGGGTTCGATCCGGCGCATGTTCCGGGTCGCCGAGAGCCAGGAACCGAGCCATCCCAGCGCCGCGCCGGCGCCCGCGATCAGACCGGCGCCGGCCAGACCCGGGCCGGTCAGGCGAAAGCCGCTGCCGTAAAGCCCTGCGACCCGGCGCACCGGCTCCTCCAGCGCCAGCAGCGAAATCATGATCAGACCGAGCGCCAGCAGGCCGCCAAACAAGCCGTACCAGAACCCGGAATAGAGAAACGGCCGGCGGATAAAGCCGTCGGTGGCGCCGATCAGCTTGGCCACTTCGATCTCGTCGCGACGATTTTGGATATCCAGCCGGATGGTGTTGCCGACGATCAGCACCACGCCCAGCGCCAGCATGGCCCCGGCCAGCGCCACCACCCGCCGCACTACGTCCAGCATCGCATGGAACCGCGCCACCCACTCGGTATCCGCCTGGACGATATCGGCGGGCAGTTCCGCACGCAGCCGTTCGGACAGCGCCGCCACCGCTTCGGCAGAATCGTTGCCGTCCGCCGGCGTCAGCAGCAGCAGATTCGGCAGCGGGTTTTCGGTCAATGCATCCAGCGCGGCGCCGAATCCGGACGACTCGCGGAATTCGGCCAGCGCCTGATCGGCCGGGATCAGCCGTACCGAACCCAGAGCGGGGTCGTCTCGTAGCGAGTCAGCAAGCTCGCCAGCGGTTGCCGGCGTGATGTCCTTCTGCAGATAGACCGCGATCTCGATGGCGCCATCCCATTGGCCGCTGAGCGCGCGGCCGTTGGCGACCATCAGCTGCAACCCGGCCGGCAGCGCCAGCGCGATGGCGATCACCGCGACCGTCATCAATGCGGACAGCGGCTGAGCCGAGAGCCGGCCCAGGCTGGCGATCAATTCACGCAGATGGTGGCCGCCATGGACCGACAGCGAGCCGCCGTCGCTGGTCTTCTCGGGCGGTCTGCGGCGGGACGGTTTGGTGGGCTTGCGCTTTGGCGCGGCGGGTCGCCGGCTCTTGCGTTCAGCCATGGGTCTACGAGCCATGGGCGCCTCCATCCAGACGGTCGTCCAGGCGCCCGTCCATCAGCGCAATACGACGATGACCCAGATGCTCGATCAAACCCAGATCGTGACTGGCGATGACCACGGTGACGCCGACTTCGTTAAAGCGCGCGAACAGCCGCATGATCTCCAGCGACAATTCGGGGTCCAGATTGCCGGTGGGTTCGTCCGCGATCAGCAGCGGGGGTTTGGAGACCATGGCCCGGGCGATACCGATGCGTTGTTGTTCACCGCTGGACAGCGTCATCGGCCGTACCCGTTCAGCCTTGAGCAGACCCACCTGATCCAGCGAAGCCCGCACCCGTTTGCCGATCTCCTTGCCCGCCATGCCGGTGATGATCAGCGGTAGCGCCACATTGTCGAACACACTGCGGTCATGCAGCAGCTTGTGATCCTGGAACACCATGCCGACCTGGCGCCGGAAGGCCGGGATCTGACGGCGGCCGATGCCGGCGGTATTGCGGCCGTTGATCAGCACCTGTCCCAGGGTCGCCCGTTCGAGCAGACCGATGAGCTTGAGCAGTGTGCTTTTGCCGGCGCCGGAATGACCGGTCAAAAACACCATCTCGCCGGCGTCCACCTGCATGTCGACGCCGGACAACGCTTCGCGGCCGCCGGGGTAGCGTTTGTAAACCTGCTCGAAGCGGATCACGCGGAACCTGCGTCCTGTGCCCGACCCCCGGCCAGCAGCGCGTCGACAAAGGGTGCCGCACGGAATTCGTCCAGATCCTCGGCCGCTTCGCCGATACCGAGATAGCGGATCGGCACCCCCAGATTCTCCGCCACCGCCAGCAGCACGCCGCCCTTGGCGGTGCCGTCGAGCTTGCTCATCACCAGCCCGGTCAGACCGATGGCTTCGTGGAAACGGCTGGCCTGGACCAGCGCGTTTTGCCCCAGGCTGGCGTCCAGCACCAGCAAGGTCTCATGGGGCGCGTCGGCGTCGACCTTGCCCATCACCCGTTTGATCTTCTTCAGCTCCTCCATCAGGTTTTCCTGCGTATGGAGCCGGCCCGCGGTATCCGCGATCAGCACGTCGATCTCCCGGGCCCGGGCTGCCTCCAGCGCGTCGAACATCACCGCGGCCGGGTCGGCGCCGGTCTGTTGGGCAATGACCGGCACATCGTTGCGTTGACCCCAGACCTGGATCTGTTCGACCGCGGCGGCGCGGAAGGTATCACCGGCCGCCAGCATGATATTCAGACCCTGGTCTTTAAAGCGGCGCGCGAGCTTGCCGATGGTGGTGGTCTTGCCCGAGCCGTTGACGCCGACCATCAGGATCACAAAGGGCCGTGGCGCGTCGGGGATCTGCAGCGGCGCCTCGCAAGGACCGAGGATGCCGAGCATGGTCTCGCGCATGGTCTCCATCACCGTGCGCGTGTCTTTCAATTCATCGCGCCACAGCTTGCGGTCGAGCCCTTCCATGATCCGCGAGGTGGCTTCGACGCCCACGTCGCCGGACAACAGCCGGGTCTCCATCTCCTCGAGGAACGCCTCGTCGGGTTTGCCGCCCGGCAGCAGGTGGGCCAGGTCATAGGTGAGGAAAGACTCGCCCTGGTTGAGGCGCTGACGCAGACGGCGGAAGAAGCCCGCGCGTTTCTCGGGCGCTGCGGCTTCGCCGGAGTCTTGCCCGGTGGCGGACGCTTCGGTGTCTGGTTTGTCTTTGTTGCGGAACATGACGGGGCTCGTCGATGGGACGCCTATGCTAACCGATGCGGCAGCCGTCCGGGAGGCGTCCGCAGCGGCGCGGTGATCGCCAGGTGAGGCGCTGGAGCCACAAAGAAAAGGGCGGTCCGGAGACCGCCCTTTTGTCCTTCCGTAAACCAAACGAACCGGTCAGAGCGTATTGGCCCTCGGCCGGTCCGGGGCCTGGCAATCGCCGGTGGCAAAGTCGCCCACTACGGTCGGGTCCGCGATCGGCAGCAGCGTGCCGAGGGTGGCGCCGAAGGTGACCGTCTCGGCCTGCATCTCCACTGTCGCGGCCAAGCTGGCTGTCGGGAGCAGCTGGGAGCCGTGATCGCCTGCGATAAAGCAGACCCGCGAGGCAGAATTGCCGCTGACGTCGTTGGGGCCGGCAGTCGTGACCTCGACTACGCCCATCTCGGCGGCCAGCCGGTTGTTGGCCGAGTTCGGGACGACCAGGTCGCCCGTGACCTCGATAAAGTGGATCGGATGCACCGCCGCGGCTTCGCTGGCAAAACTGATCGGGTCGAAGGCATCGATCGAATTTTGCAGGTCGCGAACGTAGTTGTTGTAAACACCCGTATTCGGTACCAGACCGGCTGCGCTCAGACCACCCTCGATGACGGGGCCGAATGAGAAAGAATCCAGCAGCAGGTCGGAGATGACGCCGCCGCCGACGCCCAGTGTGGCGGTGGCGATATTCGACGCATTGCCATAGCTGCTGAGAAAGGTCGTGCCGATGATCGAGCCCAGCGACTGGCTGACGAAGTGGACCGTGGAGGCACCATAGTCCGGCACGCCATCAGGCGGGAAGCCCGGCGGCGCGATATCGATGGTTGGCACCGTCATCGCCAGCACCATCAGATCCGCGGCGGACTGGCGGCCGTTGTCGCGGCTGACCAGCGGTCCGCTCAGGTTGATGAAATGCGCGCCCGAGGGATCGATCACACCATCCGGCGGCGTGCCCGGCGTGCCACCGGTGACCAGATCTACGTCAAAGGTGCGCTCTGCCACGCCGGGCACCCGGAATAGCGCCTCGGGCGTGGTGGCCAGGATCTCCGCCAACTCTTCCGGCGTGATATTGGCGAAGTCGATCTCCGCGGCAGCGATGCCGTGCAGCGCATGATCCATCGCAATCACGGTGGCGCCGATGGCGGCAAAGCTCTCGGAGATGGCGAGCATGTCGGTCCGGTTACGGGTGATGCCATGGGCGAAGATGACGATCGGGCCCCCGATAACCGGTGGGCTACCGGGTCCGGCCGAGGCGGGCACCGTGGCCAGCAACGGCACGGTCAGGGAAGCATTGGCCACCGGGATGGGATTGAACTTCGACAACACCGTGCTGGTGGGATCCAGCGGATTGACGTTCGGTGCGCCTTCCCAGTACTCGGTCAGGATCGACGTGTCGCTGGGATCGGCGGCCGGGGTCAGATAGTACGGCAGGCCTGCCATGGCCCCCGCGTAGAGGTAGGCGCTGCCGGCAGTCGGATCGGGCTGACCCAGCAGGCCGAATACCAGCTCCGTTGTCACCGGCGTGCCGGCCGGAATGAAGGGCAAGTTGCCGGTCGGATCGGGCAGGTCTACCGGCGTCAGGACCGCCTGCAGCTGGATGCCGCCCGGACCCGAGATCGCCGCCACGGTCTCCATCACCACGGTGGTATCGAGAGTGGTAAAGCTGGAGGTCACGACGATATTCGCCACCGGAATCCCCAGCGCTTCGGCCGTGGCAAGCTGGGCAGCGGTAAACAAGCCCAGCAGTTCTTCGGTGGTCAGCGCGTCCGGGTCGATCTGTGAGGGGTCGTCCGGAATCTGGATCAGACCCGCCAGATAGCCTTGTTTGATCTGTTCATATTGGGTGTCGGCTACGGCCGCGGTATCGCTGCTGTTCGTGATGCCGTTGGTGAGGATGACCAGATAACCGTTCTCTACCACCAGCGGCGTGGGCTGGCCGGTGGCCGGGTCGATCAGGTTGAAGGTGCGGTTGCCGTTCAGCGGCTTCAGCGGTTTGATCTGCACGGTCTGGCCACCGGCATCGAAATCCGGCGCAAGACCCACTTCGTATTCCACGCCCTGGACCAGGAACGGGCTCTGGCCCTGGAGGATGCGGCCAAAGGTCTGGTCGGATAATCCGATCACGGCGCGAGTCGAGCGCTCGAGCGCGACCTCAACCACAAAAACCGATGCTGGGGTCAGGCTGGCGGCATTTACGGCCTCGCTAAAGTTCGCCGTGAAACGCGCATTGGTCGAGAACCCGTCCAACTGGTTGATAAAACCGGCCAGCGGCTGTGTCGCGGTAGGCGTCAGATTCAGCGTGCCATCTGTCCCGGGCGAAGCCAGGAAACCGGATATGTCATTCGGGTAGGGCACCACCTGGATACTCGCCGCCGGGTCCAGCTGCCAGTTGGCTCGGAAATCCGTGTTCAGATCGAAATCCGGACCTTCGATGTTAATCAGGCCAGTGCTGTCGGTGTTTCTGGGTTCATCCGGACCGCTAGAGTCCGAGAAGCAACCGGCGACGGAAAGGGACAGCAGCAGCACGGCTGCGAAATTGAGCGTTCTCATTATTCTGGCTCCTCCAGGAGAGGCAGGGTGATGCGAATGTTCTTTTTAAGAATTCTAATGGGAATTCAGTAAGACTACGCTTGTACTTTAGCACCGTGCAAGCCTTCGGAAAGTGCCTATGAAATCCAGCCGCCGCAAGGGGAGACAGACTGCCGCGAGCGGGGAGACCGGGCGATTCCGGATAATCGCCGGACAATGGCGCGGGCGGAGACTCTCGTTCCCGGCGCTGGAAGGCGTGCGGCCGACCGCGGATCGGGTCCGCGAGACCCTGTTCAACTGGCTGCAGCCAGTGATCCAGGGCGCCCGGTGTCTCGATCTGTTCGCGGGCAGCGGCGCGCTCGGTCTCGAGGCGTTGTCCCGGGGGGCAGCGTCGGTGACCTTTGTCGACCGCCAGCCGGTTCTGGTGCGTGCCATCGCGGCGCATCTCGAGGTGCTGCGCTGCAGCGATGGCGTGGCCGTGTGCGCCAGGACGGAGACTTTTTTGCAAACGGCTGCCGGCCCCTTCGACCTCATCTTGCTTGACCCCCCGTTTGGTGAGGATGTGCTGCCTGGATTATGTCAAATCATCGAGGATAAGCACTGCCTGAGCCCGGGTGGCCGGGTGTATCTCGAACACCCGGCGGCTGCGGCGGCGCCGGCGCTGCCCGCCGGGTGGCGCATGCTACGCAGCGCGCGGGCCGGTAATGTGCGCTACCATCTCGCGTCCGGCCCGGCGGCCGGCAGCAACACTGAACCAGACGCCGAACAGGGAGCGCCATGACGTCTGCAGCCATGTATCCGGGGACCTTCGACCCGATCACCAACGGCCACCATGACCTGATCCGGCGGGCGGCCAGCGTATTCCCGAGGGTTATCGTGGCGATCGCGGCCAACCCCGGCAAGGCGCCCATGTTCACGCTGACCCAGCGTGTGGCACTGGCCGAAGTGGTGCTGGGCGGCATCCCCGGTGTCGAGATAAAGGGCTACAGCGGTCTGACCGTTGACTTCGCCCACGAGCACGGTCTGGGGGTGATGATCCGCGGTCTGCGGGTGGTGTCCGACTTCGAATTCGAGTTCCAGCTGGCCACGATGAGCCGTCAGATCGCCGAGGACGTCGAGACGGTATTTCTCACGCCTACGGCCCAGTTCAGCTTTATCTCCTCGAGCATGATCCGGGAGATCGCGATGCTGGGCGGCGACGTGTCCAAGTTCGTCCATCCCAAGGTCGAGGCGGCGCTGCGGGCCAAGGCCGTGGAGCGCGGCCGCTAGGGATCCCGCCGTCATGTCTCTGCGCATCACAGATCAGTGCATCAACTGCGATGTCTGCACCCCGGAATGCCCCAACGAGGCCATCTACATGGGGCCTGAGATATTCCACATCCGGCCCGAACGCTGCACCGAATGCGTGGGTCATTTCGATACGCCACAATGCCAGGAAGTCTGCCCGGTGGCGTGCATCATCCCCGACCCGCAGCACGCGGAGACCCGTGAGGCCCTGGCGCTAAAGGCGACCGCATTGAAACAGGACCGGGCCCGCAGCGCGAGCTAAAACGAAGGATATGAGTATGTTCCAGGGGCTGAAGACCCTCTTCTTGTTGTTGCTGGTCCTGGTCGTGACCGCGCTGCCGGCCACGGCCGCGGTGCCGGGCAAGTCGGCCATCGCCTCGGCCCATCCGCTGGCGACCGCCGCGGGTCACGAGATCCTCGAGCAGGGTGGCAACGCGTTCGATGCGGCAGTGGCGGTGAGTGCCGCCCTGGCGGTAGTGGAGCCGTTCAGTTCCGGCCTGGGTGGCGGCGGCCTGTGGCTGCTGTACCGGGCCGAGGACAAACATGCGGTGATGGTGGACGGTCGCGAGGCGGCTCCCGGTGCCGCCACCGCCGACATGTATCTCGATGAGCAGGGACAGCCGATCCCGCGCGCTTCGCTGGATGGGCCGCTTGCGGCAGGCATCCCGGGTCTGCCGGCCGCGTTGTTCCATATGGCGCAAGAATACGGACAGCTGCCCCTTGCACAGAGTCTTGCGCCGGCGATCCGATTGGCCAAATCCGGCTTCCCGCTCTATGCACGGATGCATCTTGGACTTACGTACAAACAGAAGTTGATCCAGCGCTGGGAGGCAGGTGCCGGGGTATTTTTGAACAACGGAGAGGTGCCCGAACCGGGTTATCTGATCCGTCAGCCGGAGCTGGCGAAGACGCTCGGGCGGCTGGCCAGCGCTGGGCGCGACGGTTTTTATACCGGCGAGCTCGCGCAACGTATGGTGAGCGAAGTCAGCGAGGCCGGCGGCATTTGGTCCGTAGAAGACCTGCGCGACTACCGGGTGATCGAGCGCGCGCCGATCGAATTCACCTATCGGGGCGTGCGTATCGTCTCGGCGCCACCACCGTCGTCCGGGGGCGTAGCGCTGGCAGACATGTTCAATATTCTCAGTGGCTTCGGCCTCCAGGGGCTCGACGATGTCACCCGGATCCACCTGAACGTGGAGGCCATGCGCAGGGCCTATCGCGATCGGGCTGAGTATCTTGGCGATGCGGATTTTGTCGCGGTGCCGATCGGGATGTTGACCCATCCCTTCTATGCGGACGGCCAGCGCAGCTCGATCCGGCTGGATCGCGCCACTCCGAGCAGCACATTACCTGGTTACCAGGGCGAGGAGCCCAAGGGGACGCACACCACCCATTACTCGATCCTCGATGCAGACGGCAACCGTGTGGCGGCGACGCAGACCATCAATGGCTGGTTCGGATCGGGCTACATGATCCCCGGGACCGGGGTGCTGCTGAACAACGAGATGGACGATTTTGCGATCAAGCCCGGGGTACAAAATCTCTATGAGCTGGTCGGGGCCTCGGCCAACGCGATCGCGCCGGGCAAGCGCCCGTTGTCGAGCATGTCACCGACCATCGCCGAATCCGATCGCGGCGTGATCATCCTCGGTACACCCGGCGGCAGCCGCATCATCACCATGGTCATGCTGGGGCTGTTGTCGTGGATCGATGGCGCTGATGCGACAGCGGTCGTCAGCCTGCCGCGCTACCACCATCAGTATGTGCCGGATCGTATCTATTTCGAGCCCGCCGCGTTCGACGAGGCCACGCGCAAAGAGCTGGAATCCATGGGTCATGAACTACGCGAATCCAGCCGTCTCTATGGCAACATGAACGTGGTGACCTGGGATTACGCAGACGACGAAGTCCGTGCGGCCTCGGACCCCCGCAACGAGGGCGGGGCCTCGGTGCGTGTCTACTAACGCTGGCAACGCGGACAAAAAAAGGTCGATCGCTGTCCCAGCACCGTTTGCCGGATCGGGCGGCCGCAGCCCGGGCACGCATCACCCGCACGACCATAAACATTCAGTTCTTGTGCGAAATAGCCGGGTTGGCCGTCTCCCCCGGTGAAATCCCGCAGCGTGGTCCCGCCGCGTTTGATCGCGGCCGCCAGCACGTCGCGGATCGAGTCTGCCAGTAAACCGTAACGCTGTCGTGAGACACGGCCGGCCGCGCGTCGCGGATCGACGCCGGAGCGGAACAAGGCCTCGCTGGCGTAGATATTGCCGACCCCAACGACGACCCGGCCATCCATGACAAAGTTCTTGACCGCGGCCCGGCGGCCACGGCTCAGCCGCCACAGATAGTCACCGTCGAATTCGGCGCCCAGCGGTTCAGGGCCCAGGTGACGCAACAACGGATGTCGCATCGGGTCGCGCCGGGTCCACAGCATCGCGCCAAAACGCCGCGGGTCGTTAAAGCGCAGCGTGCGGCCGTTGCTCAGCACCAGATCGATATGATCGTGCGGGCCGGGTTGTCCCGCTGTCTTGTGCACCCGCAGCGAGCCGGACATGCCCAGGTGCATGATCAGGGTGCCACCGTCGGCCGTCATCAACAGGTATTTGGCCCGGCGGTCCAGATTTTGTATCTGCCGACCGGTCAATTCCCGCGCGAGCCTGGGCGTGACCGGCCAGCGCAGCCGCCGTTCCCGCACCGCCACGGCCTTGACGCTGGCGCCGAGCAGCCAGGGCTCTATGCCGCGGCGCGTCGTTTCAACTTCAGGTAATTCGGGCATGATCGATAGACGGCGCGGGCTTCAGGCCGCCGGGGACGGGCCGTTGTGTGAACCCGTCGCTTTGCGTTGCCTCGCCTGCTTCCGTATATTTCGCGGGCTGACCTTCGATCAGGAATAACCACTTATGGACTATATGTACGGCCTTTTGGACCTCAATTTTTGGGGCTACGCCCTGGTCTCTTTCCTCATGGTCCAGACGACCGTGCTGTGTGTCACATTGTACCTGCACCGCGATGCGGCCCATCGCGGCCTCGACCTGCATCCGGCGCTGCGTCACTTCGCCCGTTTCTGGCTGTGGGTGAGCACCGGCATCTCGACCCGCGAATGGGTCGCGATCCATCGCAAGCATCACGCGCGCTGCGAGACCCCGGATGATCCTCACAGTCCCCAGGTCGAAGGTCTGAAGAAGGTCCTGCTCGAGGGCGCCGAACTCTATCAGGAAGAAGCGGATAATCTCGAGACGATCGAAAAGTTCGGCCGCGGCACGCCCGATGACTGGCTGGAGCGACGCTTCTACACCCGTCAAAACCTCGGCATCACCCTCTTTGTGATCGTGATGCTGCTGCTGTTCGGTGTGCCCGGGATCATCATGATCGCGATCCAGATGGTGTCGCAGCCGCTGCTCGCCGCCGGCATTATCAACGGTGTCGGCCACTATTACGGCTACCGGAATTTCGAAAGCGACGACGCCTCGCGCAACGTGGTCCCCTGGGGTTTCCTGCTCGGCGGCGAGGAACTGCACAACAACCATCATGCATTCCCCAGCTCAGCCAAGTTCTCGATCCGGCCGTGGGAAGCCGACATCGGTTGGGGCGCGATCGTCGTGCTGCGGACCGTAGGTCTGGCGAAGGTACGGCGGGTGGCGCCGGTGCCGGTCGTAGAGCCGGGCCGCCGCTCCATCGATCTGGAAACGGCACGGGCGATCATCGTCAACCGAATGCATGTGCTGCGCGCTTACACCCGCACCGTGACGCTGCCGGTGTTAAAGCGCGAACTGGCCGATCTGAAAGCCCGTGGCAAGAGCCTGCCGAGCCGGGCACGCAAGCTTCTGATACGCCAACCGGCATTACTCGAGCCTGGTGCGGACGACCGTCTGCGGGAGCTGTTGGAGTCGAGCCAGGCGCTAAAGACGGTTCACGAGTTCCGCGAGCGGCTGCGTACGCTGTGGGATGGCGCCACCCTGGTCAGCAACGAGCGTCTGATCGCCCAGCTCAAGGAATGGTGCCAGCAGGCCGAGGCCAGCGGTGTGCGCAGATTGCAGGAGTTCGCCGCTACCTTGCGTGGTTACACCCTGCCCCAGGGCCAGCCGGCGTAACTAAGTTTTTTTCGTATCGATAAAAAAACCCCGCCATCGGCGGGGTTTTTTGTATCTGGATCCGGAGCAGCCTCATTTGATCTTGGCTTCCTTGAACTTCACGTGTTTACGCACCTTCGGATCGTATTTCATCACTTCCATCTTCTCCGGATGGAGGCGCTTGTTCTTGGTCGTGGTGTAGAAGAAGCCGGTGCCGGCGGACGACGTCAGTCTGATCTTTTCGCGCATAGCAGACCTCCTCAGATCTTCTCGCCGCGGGCGCGCAAATCCGCGACCACTTTTTCGAGGCCCAGCTTATCGATGGTACGCAGACCCTTCTGTGACACACGCAGGGTCACGTAACGCTTCTCGTCTTCGAGCCAGAAGCGGTGGGTATGCAGATTGGGCAGGAAGCGGCGACGGGTGCGATTGTTCGCATGGGACACGTTGTTCCCCGACATCGGGCGCTTGCCGGTGACCTGGCAGACTCTGGACATCACTAAATTCCTCTGAATTTCGGGGCTGACGGGCAGCCCAAAGAGCGCGACTTTATACCAGTCCACGGCCCGTCGCGCAAGGCGGCCCCGGCCGATCTCAGCCGGCCAGCAGGCCGCGTTCGGCGAAGGACACCGTTCTCCCGTCGCCGACCACCAGGTGGTCCAGCACCCGGATATCCACCAGCGCCAGCGCGTTCGTCAGGCGCCGGGTGATGGCTTCGTCGGCCTGGCTGGGTTCGGCCACGCCCGAGGGGTGATTGTGGGCCAAAATTACCGCTGCTGCGTTGTGGGTCATGGCCTGGCGGACCACTTCGCGCGGATGGACGCTGGCGCCGTCGATCGTGCCGCGGAACAGTTCTTCTATGGTAATCAGACGGTTACGATTATCCAGATAAAGACAACAGAACACCTCATAGGGCCGGTCCCGCAGCCGCGCGGCCAGATATTCACGCACCTCGCCGGGGCTGTTCAAAGGCCCCTCCCGGTGCAGGCCCTCGGCCAGTTGGCGACGGGATAACTCCAGCCCGGCCTGTAGCTGGGCGAATTTGCCCGGACCGAGGCCGGAGACCGCGCAGAGCTGTCGCCGATCGGCGCTCAACAGCCCGCGCAGACTGCCGAAGCGGATCAGCAGCTCCCGGGCCAGCGCCACCGCGGACTTTCCGCGTACACCGGAACGCAGCACGACCGCCAGCAGCTCCGCTTCGGATAAGGCGGCGGCCCCGTCGCGTAGCAGTTTGTCGCGGGGCCGTTCGCCCTCGGGCCAGGCCGTGATCGCCATGCTCAAGTCTCCCGTTTTGCGCTGTCCGGCCTTATCAACCCGCCACGCTTAGGATAAGCTGCCACGCCCCACACCGAGACGCGGGAAAATGGCTGAGCTTGACGGGAAAAGGGTCCTGCTGGGCGTGTCAGGCGGCATCGCCGCCTACAAGAGCCCGGATCTGGTACGCCGGCTGCGCGAGCGCGGCGCTGAGGTACAGGTCGTGATGACCGCGGGTGCGACCCGTTTTGTCACGCCGATGACCTTTCAGGCCGTGTCCGGTCATCCGGTGCGTGACCAGCTCTGGGACGACGAGGCCGAGGCCGCGATGGGGCATATCGAGCTGGCGCGCTGGGCGGATCTGATCCTGGTGGCGCCGGCCAGCGCGGACTTTATCGCGCGTCTCGCCGCTGGTCTTGCCGGCGATCTGCTGGCCACCCTGTGTCTGGCCAGCGAAGCGCCGGTGGCGGTGGCGCCGGCGATGAACCGGGTGATGTGGGCGGCGCCGGCGACGCGCGAAAATATCGGACGCTTAGCGGGTCGCGGGGTCGCGGTATTTGGCCCGGCAGCGGGCGATCAGGCCTGTGGCGAGACCGGCGAGGGCCGGATGCTCGAACCCACCGCGCTGGCGGATCGGACCGGAGCGCTGCTGACGGCCGGTGTGGGACCGCTGGCCGGCAGGAAAGTCGTGGTCACCGCCGGACCCACCCGCGAGCCGATCGATCCGGTGCGTTACATCACCAACCGCAGCTCCGGCAAGATGGGCTTCGCGGTGGCCGCCGCGGCCCGCGCCGCCGGCGCCGAGGTCGTGCTGGTCAGCGGGCCGGTGCACCAGCCGACGCCGGTCGGTGTGACGCGGCTGGATGTGGAAACCGCCGAGGAGATGTTGCGCGCGACCTCCGATGCCGTCGTCGATGCGGACGTATTTATCGCCGCCGCCGCGGTCGCGGATTATCGCCCTCGCGAGGCGGCCGAACACAAGATAAAGAAAACCGGCGAGGCGATGGATCTGTGCCTGACCCGGGCACCGGACATCCTCGCTACCATTGCCGCCACGAAGCCGCGGCCGTTCGTCGTCGGCTTCGCCGCCGAGACCCGGGATCTGGAAGCCAACGCGCGGAACAAGCTGGAAGCCAAGAATCTGGATCTGATCGCCGCCAACCTGGTGGGTCCAGGCGTGGGCTTTGATTGCGACGACAACGCGCTGCTGGTGTTGTGGAGCGACGGCCAGCATCAGTTTGCGCCCGCCAGCAAGCGCCGGCTGGCCGAGCAGCTGATGGATTTCATCACCACGCGACTGCCGCCGACAAAGGACTGAGACCATGCAGGTAATCCAGCTAAAGATCCTCGATCCGCGTCTGGGGAGCGAGTTTCCACTGCCCGGCTATGCCACCGAGGGCTCGGCCGGCGTAGATCTGCGCGCCTGCCTCGAGGCTGCGATCACCGTGGAACCCGGCGCGACCACGCTGATCCCCAGCGGTATGGCGATCCACATCGGCGATCCATCGCTGGCGGCGGTGCTATTGCCGCGATCAGGGCTGGGTCACAAGCACGGTATCGTGCTGGGCAACCTGGTCGGGCTGATCGACTCCGACTACCAGGGTCAGGTATTCGTTTCGTGCTGGAATCGTGGCGCCACGGCCTTCACCATCGAGCCCGGTGAGCGGATCGCCCAGATGGTGCTGGTACCGGTAGTCCAGGCGCATTTTGAGGTGGTCGAGGACTTCGAGACATCCGACCGCGGGGCTGGCGGCTTCGGCCACTCGGGCCGGCACTGATGATCTAGCGAGACTCGCTGACCGCCGTTTCCTGGGACACCGAATCCCCGGCCGGTGGCTCCTCGGGCAGACCCTTCAGCTCGCGGAATCGGGAGATATCGTTGGCGAACTTGTCCTCGATCACGCGCTGCTCGGATCTGTTGCGCGCCACCCGATCTTCATAGACCTTGATCGAGTCCTTGACCTGCTGGATGTCAAACATCACATCGACGGGCGGATCCATGCTCTCGCCGGTGTCCGGGTCCACGCTGGCCTCGGCGGCCAGCGCTTCGAGCTCGCCCAGCCGATCGTTGAGGTTGCCGATATAACGCTCGGTGACCTCCTGCCGCGCCTTGAGCTGGCCGACGCGCCGGTCCCGGACCCGCTCGATGTCCGCCACCGTCAGATAAGTCTTTAGCAGGATGCGGTCCTGTTCGTCCTGCTCTGCCTTGGCGAGATCTTCGCTGTCCTCGTCCGGGGCTTCGCCGGTTCCAAACACCTGATCGGCGTATTCCGGCGGCACGCTGTCTCCGTAATGGACATTGCCGTCCTTATCGGTCCATTTGAATACCTTGCCGGCGCCGGTCAGCGTGAGCAGGGCGGTGAGGGTCAAGCAAAGGAGCGCGGCTCGTGTCATGGGTCAGGATATAGCACAATCGGCTCGCCGGAAGCGAGAAGAGGGTCTCAATTCAAATACCATAGCGTTCGCGATAACGCTGCACTTCAGGCAGATGGGCGGCCAATTCCGGTGTCTGTTCAAGATGGGTGATCAGGTCATTCAGTTCGATGATGCGGACGACTGGCGCGCCAAGACTGGCTTCGATCTCCTGTACCGCCGATGTCGGACCCTGGCCCCGTTCCTGGCGGTCGAGCGCAATCAGCACCCCGGCCGGCGCCGCGCCGCTGTGAAGGATCAGATCGACGGAACTACGGATTGCAGTGCCGGCGGTAATCACGTCATCGACGATCATCACGCGTCCGGATAAGGCCGCGCCGACAATGCTGCCACCCTCGCCGTGATCCTTGGCTTCCTTGCGGTCGAAGGCGAAGGGCAGATCCCGGTCATGCACGTCGGCCATCGCCGCGGCGGTCGTCGTTACCAGCGGGATGCCCTTGTAGGCGGGGCCGAACAGCATGTCGAATTCAACCGCGGAGTTAACCAGCGCCTGTGCGTAAAAGCGGCCGAGCTGCAGGACCGCGTCACCGGTGTTGAACAGGCCGGCATTAAAAAAATAGGGGCTGAGGCGGCCGGATTTGAGCTTAAACTCGCCGAATCGCAGCACGCCGCGAGCGAGGCAAAAACTGATGAAATCCTGCTGGTAGTCCTGCATCGCGCGGCGCTTCCCGTTGCGTCTGCGCCGCGGGCCGGCGCGGTTCTGTATCATACACGCACCCTCCGTTCCGGACCCCTCAATGCGCGTTATTTCTCTCAATGCAAACGGTATCCGTTCAGCTGCCCGCAAGGGCTTTTTTGAGTGGCTGCCCGGGACCGATACCGACCTCGTCTGCATCCAGGAGACCAAGGCGCAGGAACACCAGCTGGATCACGGCGTGTTCCGACCCGATGGCTATCATTGTCAATACTTCGACGCCGAGAAGAAGGGCTACAGTGGTGTCGCTATCTACTCGCGCCGGCCGCCGGACAAGGTCATCCGCGGTCTCGGCGTAGAGGAATTCGATCGGGAGGGCCGCTATATCGAAACTCGCTTCGGCAAGTTGTCCGTGGTCTCGCTGTATCTGCCCTCGGGTTCGTCGAGCGAGGAGCGCCAGCAGGCAAAGTTCCGTTTCCTCGATTTTTTTATGCCGTATCTGTGCAAGCTGCGGCGCCGGCGGCGCGAGTACATCCTGTGTGGCGACTGGAACATCGCGCATAAGAAGATCGATCTGAAGAACTGGCGTGGCAATCAGAAGAACTCCGGCTTCCTGCCCGAGGAGCGGGCCTGGATGGATGAGCTTTACGGCCGGGTCGGCTTTGTCGATGCATTCCGTGTCGTGAACCCGGAGCCGGATCAATACACCTGGTGGTCCAATCGTGGCCGCTCCTGGGATAAGAACGTGGGCTGGCGCATTGACTATCAGGTCACGACGCCGGGTCTGCGCGCAGCGATCAGCGGCGCCGATATCTACAAGACACAACGATTCTCGGACCACGCCCCGCTGATCATCGATTACGACATGGACCTGGAGTCGTACTGAGATGAGGGCAACGCTGGCGGGCTGGTGGCGCGCCGCGGCGGTCTATCGGCATCCGCGCGTCGCGGCCATGTTGTTCCTCGGCTTCTCTGCCGGGTTGCCGTTCCTGCTGGTGTTCTCGACCCTGTCTGCCTGGCTCAGGGATCAGGGCGTCGAGCGCAGCACTATCGGGTTTTTCGGCTGGGTCGGGATCATGTTTTCGATCAAGGTGTTGTGGGCACCAATCGTCGACCGTCTGCCGCTGCCGGTGTTGACCCGGGCCCTGGGCAAACGGCGCAGCTGGATGTTGGTGGCCCAGGTGTCCATCGCCCTCGGCGTGACCGCGATGGCCACCACCGACCCCACGGCAGAGCTGACGAGACTGGCGCTGCTGGCGGTGTTCGTCGCGTTCGCATCGGCGACACAAGATGTGGCGATAGACGCCTGGCGGGTAGAGGCGGTGGAAGTCGAGCGCCAGGGCGCGATGGCCGCCAGCTATATCTTCGGCTATCGGCTGGCGCTGCTGGTGGCTGGAGCCGGCGCATTCTATATCGCCGATTTCGCCAGCTGGGCGGCAGCCTACCGGGTGATGGGCGCGTTGATGGTGGTCGGTATCGTGACCACTCTGCTGGTGGCCGAGCCGGATCACCGGGTCAGCCCGGCCACCCGGGAGATGGAACAGCGCATGGCGGATGCGATCGCGCGCTTCGCCCATCTGCCGGGCCCGGCGCAGCGGCTGGCAGCCTGGTTCTCGGGCGCCGTGGCAGCGCCGTTCCTCGAATTTTTCCGCCGCAATGGCACTGCGGCGCTGGTGATCCTCGCGCTGGTCGGCCTGTACAAGGTTTCCGATCTGATCATGGGCATCATGGCCAACCCGTTCTATATCGATCTGGGCTTCTCCAAAAGCGAGATCGCCACCGTGGCCAAGGTATTCGGTTTCGCGATGACCATCACCGGTACCGCGATCGGCGGCGTGCTGGTGGCGCGGATCGGTCTGATGCGTTCGCTGTTGACCGGCGCGGTGATGGTGGCCACGACCAATCTGTTGTTTATGGTGCTGGCGCGGGTCGGTCCCGATCTGTGGATGTTGGCCGTGACCATCAGCGCTGACAATCTCAGTGTCGGCGTTTCCAGCGTAGCGCTGATTGCCTATCTCTCCAGTCTGACGAATCGCGCCTATACCGCGACGCAATACGCGTTGTTCAGCTCGTTGATGACGCTGCCGGGTCAGTTTATCGGCGGATTCTCAGGGATCGTCGTCGACGCCATCGGCTATGCCAACTTCTTTGTCTATGCTGCCTGCGCAGGGCTCCCGGCCATCGGGCTGGTGTTATACCTGATGCGGCGGCCACCGATCGCCCCGGACCCGCCTGTTGCCTGAGTTGCTAATGCAGCGGCCGATCCGGCGTCGTCGACTGGTGCGCCGGTGCCGCGTGGTGCAGGACCATCAGCCAGCCCCGTGGCGTGAGCTGGAACACATTGGTGACCGACAATACGGCGCTCGCTTCGCCCGCCACCCGCAGGTGTTCGGTGCCGGTACGCACCACCAGCTGCTCGCCGGCAAACTCTGTCTCGAGCTGGAAACGGATTTCAAAGGTGGCGCCGGTCTGAAGGATGCCGTGCCAGCTTTCCATCACCGCCGCATAGCCGTACAGGCCGCCGTGACCCGGATGGATACAACTCACCGCCGGGGCGTCCAGCCACAGTGCGGCCATGGCGGCGACATCACCGTCGCTGAAGGCCCGGTAGAATTCGGCTTCAGCGGCCTCGACCGAGGTATGGCTCATGAATGACCAGGCCGGTTCGGGCCGCAGAGGAACCGGGACGGGAGATAACCGTGTCTAAAGTAGTCGTCTGCGCGCTGAGCGAACTGGTCGATGGCGCTGCGCGGGGGTTCGAATTCCAGACCAGCGACGGTCTGCGCGAAGGATTCGTGGTACGCAGTGGCGAATGCCTGGTCGCTTATCGAAACGTCTGCCCCCATCTCGGCAATCCCCTCAACTGGAAGCCCAACGCGTTCCTGACGCGCGCCAGAGATCAGATCATGTGTTCCGTGCATGGCGCCGTATTCGAGATCGAAACTGGTTTGTGCGTCGGCGGCGCCTGTCTGGGCCGCTCGCTGACGGCACTCCCCGTGGAGGTGGTGGGCGCTCAGGTGGTCGTCGATCCGACCCGCGGATAATTATTCGGCCTGATCCAGATAGTCGAGCGGATCGGACCAGTCTTTCTTGCCGACGCGTTCGATCTCCGCGCAGTCTTCGGGCTCGATATCGAGCGATCCCGAGTAATCCTCCGGCGCTTCCGCCGGCTGGAACAACGATTGATGCCAGACTTCCAGATCTACCTCCGCGACGGTGCCGTCGAAAAATTGGATCTCGATGGTGCCATCTTCGTCGTCGATGGCCACGATTTCGAACAGCTGTCCGTTGGTCTTTTGATACCAGTCGCCGATGATGGGTATTGCTACGGCCATTGTGTGTTCCCCGAATACGGGCGCCCTGCTATCCTTGGCGCCCCTGTTGGCGCGGGCCTGATTTCCCGCGCCCTTAACTCCTTTATAGCGCAGCCAGCACGCCGCGCAAAATCCTCTCGGAGATTGGCGCAGAGCAACATGGTCGAACAGCTGATCAAGACCTTTATCGTTTTCTTCGTGGTCATCGAGCCGGTGTCTCTGGCGCCCATGTTCGGTGCGCTCACGCGTGGCGGAGAGGGCGGTTACCGGCGCCGTATGGCATTCAAATCCATAGGGATTTCCGCGCTGATCTTTGTCGGCTTTGCGCTCGCCGGTGACTTTGTCCTGAAGGCGCTCGGGGTCAGTGTAGACGCATTCAAAATCGCCGGCGGGCTGCTGCTGTTTATGTTGTCGGTCGACATGGTGTTCGCGCGTCAGTCCGGAATGCGCTCGACCACGGTGCGCGAACAGGACGAGGCGCGCTACCGGGAAGACATTTCGGTGTTCCCGATGGCATTCCCGCTGATCGCCGGGCCCGGCTCGCTGGCTACCCTGCTGCTATTTGTCGTCGACGCGCGCGGTGATCTGCAGCAATGGGCGATGCTGATGGGTGTCGTCCTCGCGGTGCTGCTGATCACCCTTATCTTGCTGTTATCGACCACATGGGTGATGCGGGTGCTGGGACAGACCGGCGCCAACGTGATCAGCCGCTTGCTGGGCGTGGTGCTATCCGCGCTGGCGGTGCAGTACGTGGTCGATGGCGTCAGCAACCTGCTGGGGGGCTGAGCGCCGCGTCGTTGCGGCGATAAAGCAGATCCCTTACCTCATGACCCAGGCGCATCCCGCGCCGCTCGAACTTTGTCTGCGGCCGGTCTGCGCACGCGTCCGCTGTCCCGGTTGCGGCATCTGCATCGAACCATACGCAGGCATCAGTCAGTTCAGCCATGTGCTCCGCATAAGGCACCCAATCCGTGGCCATATGCAACAGGCCACCTGGTCGTAGCGCCAGCGCCACTTTGCGCAAGAACGCGGGCTGGACGATGCGCCGCTTGTGATGGCGCTTCTTCGGCCAGGGATCGGGGAAGAACAGGTGCACCTGTTCGAGGCAGGCGGGTGGCAGCCAGTGATCCAATATCTCTACCGCGTCGTGGCAGACGATGCGTACGTTATCGATGCCTCGACTCTCGAGGGCCAGTAGCAGATGGCCGACACCGGGCTCGTGAACCTCGATACCGAGACAATCCATCTCCGGGTGGGCGCCGGCGAAGCCCGCCAGCGCCTCGCCGTCGCCAAAGCCGATTTCCAGCATGCGTGGTCGATGCCGACCAAAGACCCTATCCAGATCAAGGGGCGGGTCCGGCAGATCGATACCGTAACGCGGCCAAAGCTCGGTCATGGCCCGGGTCTGTGCACGGGTGGTGCGCCCGGCCCGGCGCACAAAGCTGCGGATCTCGCGCCGGGGCGTGTCGCCCATTCGCTAGAAGAACGCGCCGTCGATCGGCGACGAGGCCGTGGCGTAACGCTTGCGCGGGATGCGGCCGGCGATAAAAGCCTCGCGTCCCGCCTCGATCGCCTTGCGCATGGCCGAGGCCATCAATACCGGGTCACGGGCGCCAGCGATGGCGGTATTCATCAATACACCATCGCAGCCCAGCTCCATCGCGATAGCCGCATCCGACGCGGTGCCGACACCGGCATCGACCAGGATCGGCACGTTCGCATCCTCGATGATGCTGAGGATGTTGTAAGGGTTACGGATACCCAGACCGGACCCGATCGGCGCGGCCAGCGGCATCACCGAGACACAGCCGATCTGTTCGAGGCGGCGGGCCATGATCGGGTCGTCATTGGTATAGACCATGACTTCGAAGCCATCGTTGACCAGGGTCTCGGCGGCCTCGAGCGTCGCGGTCACATCCGGAAACAGGGTCTTTTCGTCGCCCAGCACTTCGAGCTTGACCAGGTTGTGGCCGTCCAGCAGCTCCCTGGCCAGGCGGCAGGTGCGCACCGCATCCTCGGCCGTAAAACAGCCGGCGGTGTTGGGCAGGATGGTGTAGCGATCCGGTGACAGGAAATCGAGCAGGTTCGGCGCATCCGGATCCTGGCCGATATTGGTGCGGCGGATCGCCACGGTGACGATCTCGGCGCCGCTGGCCTCGATCGCCGCCCGGGTCTGATCGAAGTCTTTGTATTTGCCGGTACCGACCAGCAGGCGGGAGCGGAACGTCCGCCCACCAACGTGGAGTAGATCGGTGGTGCTGTCCGTGTGGGCCGCGGGTGTCGCCATGGTGCTTGCGTACTCCTCGAAAATCTTTCAGCCGCCGCCGACCGCATGCACGATCTCGACCCTGTCGCCGGCCGCCAGACCGTGGCTGGCGTGCTGGCTGCGCGGAACGATCTCGCCGTTGACCTCCAGCGCCAGACGCCGCTGAGCCAGTCCCAGGGACTCGATCAGCTCGGCGGCGCTGATCTGTTCGGCCACCTGTCTTGTTTCGCCGTTGACGATGATCTGCATGGGTTCAGCGTGGATCCGAAACGAGCCATCCATTCTACACGGCGCCGCAGGGGCACGTGGAGCAGGGCGGGCTCGTCCGGCAACTGGCCAGCGAGGTGCCGGGGCGTCCCCGGCCGCGGCGCCCAGCGGAGCAGTGCACATGTTAGCGGCCCGGCTAACGGACGTAATAGGCGAGCGCGTTGGGGCTGAATTCACGCGGATCCGCGGTTTCCAGGAAGCGGTAGGGCTTGCGTTTGTTGTCGAGGCCATCGACCAGATAGCGCGCCTGCTGCAGGTCCTGGAACACCTCGAGGGTGGAGAGATGGACCGGCACGGTGTAGTAGTTGAGCCCCATGGCCATCGACGTGCGCCAGAGATTGCCCTCCAGGTCATAACTGTCGCTGACCGCGATCTGCCAGCTGTCCTCGTCGATATAGAACACGCGCCGCGAATAGACATGGCGCATGTCCTCTTTGAGTCGGCCCTCGACCACCCATACCCGATGCAATTCGAAGCGGACCAGGTCGGGGTTGACGTGCGAGGTCTGCAAAATGTCCCGTGGCGACACACCGGAACTGTGGATGCGGTACGAGTTGTAGGGGATCAGCAATTCCTGCTTGCCCAGCAGCGTCCACTCGAACATGTCCGGGGCGCCGTTGTACAATTCGAACTGGTCTACCGTTCGCAGACCGTCCGTGTTGCCGCCGGGCATGCCGTAATCGAATCTCGGCCGGCGCAGCACCCGCTTGAACGAGCGTCGATAGATCCAGGCCTTGCGGGGATCCAGGGTCTGATCGATCGGTTCGATCACCAGGCCGCCGTCGCCGGACAGGAATGCGGGTTCGATGGTGCGCGTCTTCAGAGCCAGCATCAGATTGGGGTATTTGCGCGTGAACGGCGTGGACTCCCTGACGCCGTAGGGGAAGCCGAAATCCGCTTCCTGCAGCACGAGGGTATAGCGTCCCTTCTGGGTGACCGCCGCCTGGCCGATGCTCCTCTGTACCCGGATGCCGCGCCAGCGCAGGTTGTGGTTCCAGATGAGCTCGACCCCGGTCCTGGGGATCGGGAACGGCGAACTGACCCGGGCGTTGAGGACGCCGCCCTTGCCCTCGGTAACGAGCTCGGCCTGGCTGGCGTTCTTCCTGACCGCCTGATAGACCCAGTCCGGGTAGGACGCGCTGCGGCGGGTGGGATAGACCGGCATGCGCCAGGTATCAGGGTGCGCCATCAACAGGGCCTTCTGGCCCTCGCTGAGCCGCCCGGCATACTGGTCGAGGTTGTCCGCAGTGACGGTGTAGAGCACCGGGTCGTCGGGGAAGGGATCGATCTCGTGACGCCGGGGATCATAGCCGGGTGGCGGTCGCGTGATCCCGCCGTCCCAGGCCGGGATACTGCCGTCGGCGTTACCGGCGCGTTCGGCGCCCACCGGCGTAAACCGTGCGCCACCCAGTTGTTCCGGCGTCGCTGTCGGGGTCTCGGCCCGCGCTGCATCCACCAGGAGGATCAGCGGACACAGTGCCGCCAACGCGATACCGATCCGGAACCGGTTCATAAGCTGTACCTCAGCTGCAGGCGGATGAAATCGCGATCCACCAGCGGATTCCCGGGCTCGCCGTCGAAGAAATTGGTATAGCTCAGGTTCATCTGCCAGCGATTGATGTAGTCCAGACTGACGGCGAACGTGAGCGATTTCCGGTCTTCCCGGAACGCAGACAGGGGGGCCGGCGTGTTGCCTTTGACGTCATCGGTGAACAGCACCTGGGGCCTGACGTTCAGGCCGCCGAATACGCTGGTGTATTCCAGCTGGCCGAAGATCCGATAGCCCCAGGAATCTTCGTCACCGCCGCCTGGCGCCTGCAGCGGCACATCACTGCCGCCGGGATAATCACGGATGTGGATCCAGGCGCCGTCGACCCCCAGCAGCGATTGGGTGGCACCCAGCCGGCGTCCGAACAACTGCACCGCCGATGCGGCGGTTTGTACACGGTCGAGCTTGACGAATCCACTGATCCGCTCGTCGGCACCGAACACGCCCAGGGCGTTGTCCTTGTAGCTGTCGTCGAACTGGACCGGTGACAGGGAGGCGTCGTAGACCTCGATCAGGGCCACCTGGAAGGGCGTGTCCCGGTGATAGGACAATTCGGCAGCCAGCAGCGTCCCGGTGCGCAGGGTGGCCGTGTTGAAAGTCAGTCCGAACATCTCCAGCTCTTCCGGATACTCGGTGAAGTACCCGGCCTGACCGATGTACTGGTCGAGCACCAGGTCGCTGGCGGTGGCCTCGGCGGCCGCCTGGGCATCCTCCGGCGACAATCCTTCACCCAGATAGACCGGTTCCAGGGTGGCCGCGACCGCATCCACGTCCGCCTGGGTGGTGGCGTCGATGGCCGCCTGATCCGCCGTCAGCGTCCCGATCAGGGGCAGCCGGCTGTGATAGCGTAGGTAATGCAGGCCGATCTTGAGGGCGTTGTTGCCCTGGGTGATGGCCATCACCGCCAGGCCGTACTGGCCTGTGTCCTGAGGGTCGTCCCGGAACCGTTC